>Ga0214471_10004076_pt1 | contig 11289 bp, 9 predicted proteins | sample RVTome_5_FD_207665 | JGI IMG/M metagenome (GOLD analysis project Ga0214471, IMG submission 207665) | Soil microbial communities from uranium-contaminated site in the Upper Colorado River Basin, Wyoming, United States - RVT142D155 | ecosystem: Environmental > Terrestrial > Soil > Contaminated >... | reverse complement strand
GCGCTCCTCGGCCTTGATGCGGGTGCGTCGCTCGTCGCCGTACTTCTCCGCGTCCTCCTCGAGCTCCTTCACCACGACCTTCTTCAGCTGCTTATCGTCGCCGAGCACGGCCTTGAGCGCCTTGCGCCCGGCCTCGAGCGATTTCCTCTCGTCGTCCAGCTTCACGCCGTCGAGCTTGGTCAGCTGCCCGAGGCGGATGTTGACGATGTCCTCGGCCTGGCGCTCGGAGAACTTCCACTTCGCCATCATCTTCCGCTTTGCTTCGGCCGGGTCATCCGCCGCGCGGATCAGCCTGATGATGTCGTCGATCCTCGCGTAGGCGAGCAGCCGTCCCTGGACGATGTGCAGCCGCTCCTCGCACCTGTCGAGGCGGTGCCGCGTGCGCCGGCGCACCGTCTGCAGGCGCCACTCGCCCCACTCGCGCAGGATCTCGGCCAGGCCCTTCGTTTCCGGCAGGCCGTCGAGGCCAAGCCAGGTGAGGTTCACCGCGTATCGAGTCTCGAGGGAGGTCCGTGCCAGCAGCGCGGACATCAGCTCGTCGGGCTTCTGGCGCGACGAGCGCGGCTCGATCACCAGCCGGAGCTTCGACCTGCGGTCGCTCTCGTCGCGCACCCCGCCCTGGTCGATCTGGTCGAGGATGAACTGCTTCAGCCGCTTCTGCTCCTGCGAGACCTCCTTCTTCCCCAGACCCGGCCTGGGATTTGCCAGGGCCTCGATTTCCTCCATTACCTGCCTGACGGACACCCCGTGCGGCAGTTCCGTGACGACGAGGCGCCACTGGCCGCGCGCGAGCTGCTCGGTTTCCCATTTGCATTTGACGAGCAGCGAGCCGCGTCCCGTCTCGTAGGCCTGCCGGATCTCCTCGGCGCTCGAGATGACCTGGCCGCCGCCGGGGAAGTCGGGCCCGGGCAGAATCTCGAGCAGGTCCGCGAGCTTGGCGCGCGGGTGCTTGATGACATGGGCGGCGGCGGCGGCGACCTCCTTCAGGTTGTGCGAAGGGATGCGCGTGGAAAAGCCGACGGGGATGCCGAACGAGCCGTTGAGCAGGCCGAAGGGCAGGCGCGCGGGCAGGAGCGCCGGCTCTTCGAACTTGCCGTCGTAGTTCTTCGCGAAATCCACCGTGCCTTCGCCGATTTCGGCGAGCATCAGCTCGGCGTAGCGCGAAAGCCTCGCTTCGGTGTAACGGTAGGCGGCCGCCGAATCGCCGTCGCGCGAGCCGAAATTGCCCTGGCCGTCGATGAGCGGGTAGCGCATGGAGAAGGGCTGCGCGAGGTGCACCAGCGCCTCGTAGGTGGAGGAGTCACCGTGCGGGTGGTACTTGCCGAGCACCTCGCCGACGTAGCGCGCGCATTTGGCGAATCCCGGCGTGCCGGCGTCGCCCATGGCGTAGAGGATGCGGCGCTGCACCGGCTTCAGGCCGTCGGCTATCTCGGGCAGCGCGCGCGCCTTGACCGTGGACACGGCATAGCCGAGGTAGGCCTGCGAGGCGTGGCGCTCGATGGGCGCCGCGTCGTCGCCGTTGGCGGGAGTGAAGAGGTCGGGGGTCTGGGTATCCATAGTCAGTCGAAGAGGTCCGCTTGCTTGTCGGCCATCGCGACGGCGCGCTCCACCGCCTTTTTCGCCTTGTCGAGGTCATCGCTCGCGCCCGCTTTGCCCGCGGCCTCCCAGGTGTAGCGGCCCTGCGCGGCGAGCGTCACCTTCCCCAGCTTCTGTCTCCCGAGCCAGAAGACGTGTCCCCTGTAGGCGCGTTCCCAGAAGGGCTTGGCCTTTTTTCTAGACATCGGCCTCGACGCTCTTCCAGTGCTCGCGCATCCAGTTGCGCCGGCCTTCGGCTTCGCCCGAGTCCATGAGCAACTCGAAAGTCTGGCGCGCCTTGTGCAGCTGCTTGGCGTCGAGCTGCATGCGCACGAGCCGCCGCGTGTCCGGGTTCATGGTCGTTTCCCACAGCTGCTCGGGGCTCATCTCGCCCAGGCCCTTGAAGCGCGAGATCTCCCACGAGCCCTCTTTCACCTTCTCCTTCCTCATTGCGGCGAGCGCTTCCTCCAGCTCGTCCTCGTCGAGGCAGTACAGGCGCCGCGCCGGCCGGCCCTTGCCCTGCGCGGGCACCTCGACCTTGAAAAGCGGCGGCTGCGCGACGTACACGTGCCCCGCCTCCACGAGCTTCGGTGCGTGCATGAAGAAGAACGTGAGCAGCAGCGCCTGGATGTGCCCGCCGTCCACGTCGGCGTCGGTCATCAGGATCACCTTGCCGTAGCGCAAGCCCGACAGCTCGGCCGCGTCCTCGGGACCGTGCGGGTCCACGCCGATCGCCGTGGCGATCGCCTGCAGCTCCTTGTTGGCGAGCACGGTGCGCGAGTCCTTCGACATGGTGTTCAGCACCTTGCCGCGCAGCGGCAGGAGGGCCTGCGATTCCTTGTCGCGCGCCTCCTTCGCCGAGCCTCCGGCGGAATCGCCCTCGACGAGGAAAATCTCGTTGCGCGACACGTCCCCCGAAGCGCAGTCGACGAGCTTGCCGGGCAGCGTGGCGATGCCGGAGGATTTCTTCCTCTCGACCTTCTTGCCCTTGGCCAGACGCGCCAGCGCCTGCTCGATCGCGAGCTCGGCGATCTTCTTGCCTTCCTCGGGATGCTCGTTCAGCCACAGCTCGAATGCATCCTTCACGCACAGCTCGAGGAGCCTCGCCGCGTGCCGCGTGGTGAGCTTTTCCTTGGTCTGCCCGTGGAACTGCGTGCGCACGATCCGCGCCGAAAGCGTGAAGCAGGCGCGCGCCCAGAGGTCGTCGGCGATCAGCTTCACGCCTTTCGGCGCGAGCGCGCGCGCCTCCATGAACGCGCCGAGCGCATCGAAAACGCCAGCGCGGAAGCCCGCCTCGTGCGTGCCGCCCGAGCGCGTCGGAATGAGGTTGACGTGGCTGTCGGCGAACACCTCCCCCTCGGCCACCCAGCCCACCGCCCAGGCCGCGCCTTCGCCGGGCTCGATGTCCGGGATGTTGGTCTCGCTGAAATAGCGCTCGCCGACGAACAGCGGCGCCGCGAGCTCGCGCTCCTGCAGCATGAAGTCGAAGTACTGCGCCATGCCGCGCTCGTACTTCCAGCTCTTCTTTTCCTTGCCCTCCACCTCGAGCACGGTGGTGAGGCCGGGAAGCAGGTACGCCTTCGAGCGCACGAGGTGCTCGAGCTCGGCCATGGGGATGCCCGGCGTGTCGAAGTACTTCGGGTCGGGCCACAGGCGCACCACGGTGCCCGTGCGCCGTTCCTTGATTTTCTCGCTCTTCAGCTTCTGCTTGAGCTCGCCGCCCTCGAACGCGACCGAGTGCCTCTGCCCGTCGCGATAGACGGTGACCTCGAGCCGCCTGGACAGGGCGTTGGTCACCGCCACGCCGACGCCGTGCAGGCCGCCGGAGATGTGGTAGACGCCCGCGCCGGACCGGGAAAACTTGCCGCCGGCGTGCAGCATGCCGAAGGCGACCTCCACCGCGGGCTTTTTCTCCACCGGGTGCATGTCGACCGGGATGCCGCGGCCCTCGTCCTCGACCTCGACCGAGCCGTCCTTGAACACGCGCACGCTGATTCTCTTGCCGTGGCCGGCGAGCGCCTCGTCCACCGCGTTGTCGAGCGCCTCCTGCACGATGTGCAGGGGGTGCACGGTGTGCGTGTACATGCCCGGCATGCGGCGCACGGGCTCCAGGCCTTTCAGGGCCTGGATGGCGGAGGCGTCGTAGACTGGCTGCTTGGCCATTTATCTAGTGGTCGTGGTCGTGCCGCGCACTACCTATTGTATCGCTCGCGCATTTGTACTGCCGACGTGCGTCCCGGTGCATGTACCGCAATGCCCGCGGCGGTCGCCGCGGCGGCGAGCCCCTTGTCCAGCGTTATAAGGGTCGCGCCCTGGCGTGCCGCGAGGTCCAGGTAGGCGGCCTCGTAGGTGCTCAAACCGTGGCGCTCGGCGAGGTCGCTGATGGCGCGCAGCTCGGGCACCGCGGCATCCACGCGCAAGCGCAGCCGCGCCGCTTCGTCGAGGACCTGATGCCGCTCCTCGCGACTCAGGCGCCGCCGGCGCTCAGCGACCAGCAAGGCATTGGGAAACTCCAGGCGCCACACCGCGGGCACCCAGCATTCCTCGAGCGCGACGAGGTCGAGCACCGCCTCGGTAAAAGCGGTTTTCTCGTCGGGAAAGAACCAGGACAGCGCGATCGAGCAGTCGAGCACCAGCGCCATCAGTAGCGCCGTCCCGCCTTGATCAGCTCCGCGATCGTGGTGCCGGGTCCGGCGGGCTTGCCGCGGCCGATGCGGTTGCGCTTGATCTCTTCCACGACCTTGCGCATCTGTTCCGCGCCTTCCTCGGATCTGGCGGGAACCAGGCGCGCGACCGCCTTGCCTCTACGCGTGATGGTCACCACTTCACCGTCCTCGACCTTGTCGAGCAGCTCGGCGAGCTTGGTCTTGGCTTCGAACGAACCGACCGTGATCATAGCCTTACCAACTAGACAACCAGTTGTAAGGGTAGCATCGCCGCAGTTAATGGCGCAAGCCCCCTCACCACCGGAAAGGGAGCTCCTTCAGCGTATCGTCGCGGTAAGCCCGCCGTCGACGACGAGCTCGGCGCCGGTGACGAACTTCGCCTCGTCGGACGCGAGGTACACCACCGCCCAGGCCACGTCCCAGGCGTCGCCCATGCGCCCGGTGGGCGTGCGTGCGTGGCGCCGCGCGATCAACGCCGCGGCATCGCCGCCCGCCTGCGACTGCGCGAGGCGCGCCGCCACGAGCGGCGTGTTCATGAGGCCCGGGATCACGGTGTTCACGCGCACGCCCTGCGGCGCGTAGCGCACCGCGGTGACGCGCGAGAAGTGCTGCAGGCCGGCCTTCGCCGCAGCGTAGGCGGCGAGCTCGTTGCCCAGGTGGCGCAAGCCCGCGATCGAGGAGATGTTCACGATCGCGCCGCCGCCCTGTTTCGCCATGAGCGGCGCGACGATACGCGTCGACTGGTACACGTAATGCAGGTTGAATTCGAACTGCTCGCGCCAGGCCGCGGGCGTGATCTCCTCCGCGCCGCCCGGAATGCTGCCGCCGACGTTGTTGACCAGGATGTCGATGCGCCCGAAGCTCTTCAGCGTCGCGTCCACCGCGCGCTGCAGGTCGGCTTCCTTGGTAACGTCCGCCTCCAGCGCGAGCATCCGGCCGCCTTCGCCGGCGATGAGGCGCGCGGTCTCCTCGGCCGCCGCGAGGCGCAGGTCCGCGCCCGCGACGCGCGCGCCCTCGCGCGCGAAGAGCGCGGCGATCGCGCGGCCGTTGCCGACGCCTTCGCCCACCGAGCCGGCGCCGAGCACCAGCGCCGCCTTGCCTTTCAGCCGATCGGCCACTCGCCCGGGCTTCTCAGCCCAGTGTCGGCATGTGGAAGCCGGGTGCCGGCGTGTCCTGGTGCGGCCAGCGCGTGGTCACCACCTTGGTGCGCGTGTAGAACTTGACGCCCTCCACGCCGTGCACGTGCAGGTCGCCGAAGAGCGAGTTCTTCCAGCCGCCGAAGGAGTAGAACGCCACCGGCACCGGGATCGGCACGTTGATCCCGACCATGCCGACCTGCACCTCGTTCTCGAAGCGCCGCGCCGCGCCGCCCGACTCGGTGAAGATCGCCGTGCCGTTGGCGTAGGGATTGCGATTGACGAGCGCGATCGCCTCTTCCAGCGTATCGACGCGCAGCACGGCCAGCACGGGGCCGAAGATCTCGTGCTTGTAGACCTCCATCTCCGGCTTCACGTGGTCGAAGAGCGTGGTGCCGAGGAAAAAGCCCTCCTTGAGCGGCGGCGCGCTGCCGTCGAGCACGGGCTTCGCGCCTTCCGCCTTGCCCTTCTCGATGTAGCCCGCGACCTTGTCGCGATGCTGCGCCGTCACGAGCGGGCCCATGTCGACGCCGTCGGCATCGCCCGGGCCCACCTTGATGGCCTTCGCTTTCTTCTCCAGGAGCTTGACGAGGGGGTCCGCCGCCGCGCCGACCGCGACCACGGCGGAGATCGCCATGCAGCGCTCGCCCGCGGAACCGTAGCCCGCGCCGATCAGCGCATCGGCCGCGAACTCGAGGTCGGCATCCGGCAGCACCACGGCATGGTTCTTCGCGCCGCCCAAGGCCTGCACGCGCTTGCCGTGCTTCGCGCAGGTCTCGTAGATGTACTTGGCGATCGGCGTAGAGCCGACGAAGGAGACCGCCGCGATGCCCGGGTGCGTGAGGATCGCGTCCACCGCCGCCTTGTCGCCGTGCACGACGTTGAATACGCCGTCGGGCAGTCCCGCCTCCTTGAACAGCTCGGCCATGCGGATCGCCGCCGAGGGCACCTTCTCCGAGGGCTTGAGGATGAAGGTGTTGCCGCAAGCGATGGCCAAGGGGAACATCCACATCGGCACCATCGCCGGGAAGTTGAACGGCGTGATGCCCGCGCACACGCCCACGGGCTGGCGCACGGTGTGCGTGTCCACCGCGGTGCCGACGTTTTCCGAGTACTCCCCTTTCAGGAGCTGGGGAATGCCGCAGACGAACTCCACCACCTCGATGCCGCGCTGCACCGAGCCCATGGCGTCGGGCAAAGTCTTGCCATGTTCCAGCGTTATCGCCCGAGCAATTTCCTTCTGCTGCGCCTGCAGGAGCGGCAGAAACTTCTGCATGACGCGCGCGCGCCGCAGGATCGAAGCGTCGCGCCACGCCGGCAGCGCGGCCGCCGCGGCCTTGACCGCGGCATCGATCGCCGCGGCATTGCAGTAGGGCACGCGCTTCGTGACCTGCCCGGTGGCGGGGTTGTAGACCTCCCCCATGCGTCCGGCGGGCACCACGGGCTTGCCCCCGATCCAGCAGGGCACGGTGTCGAGCTTCAGTTCGGCGGGCTTGTTCATAAGCGGTCTCCTGCGTAGGCAAAAATTTTACGCCGATATACTCGGCGCGTGCCCGCCCCCCTGGTCCCCGCCCGCCTTGCCTTCAACGCCGAGGGCACGCCGTACAGCCCCGAGTACGACGACCTCTACCACAGCGCCGACGGCGGCGCGGCGCAGGCGCACCACGTCTTTCTCGGCGGCAACGGCCTGCCCGGGCGCTGGCGCGGTGCGTGCCGCTTCACCATCTTCGAGACCGGTTTCGGCTTCGGCCTCAGCTTTCTCGCCTCCTGGCAGGCCTGGCGCGAGGATGCCGCGCGCTCGGCGCGCCTGCACTACGTCTCGGTGGAGAAGCACCCCTTCACGGCGCAGGACCTCGCGGTGCTGCACGCGCCGCACGCCGAGTTCGCGCCGCTCGCCGAGGAGCTGCGCAGCGCCTGGCCGCTGCTGGTGCCGGGCATGCACCGGCTCGAATTCGAGAGCGGGCGGGTCGTGCTCACGCTCGCCTTCGGCGACGCGGCCGAGCTCGTGCCGCAGCTGCGCCTCGCGGCCGACGCCGTGTTTCTCGACGGCTTCGCGCCGGCGAAGAATCCGCAGATGTGGTCGCCCGAGCTGCTGCGGGCGGTCGCGCGCCTCGCGGCGCCCGGCGCCACGGCGGCCACGTGGAGCGTCGCTGCGGCGGTGCGCGAAGGCCTGCGCGCGGCCGGTTTCATGGCCGAAAAGCGCCGCGGCTACGCGCGCAAGAGCGAGATGCTGGTGGCCAGCTTCGTGCCGCGGCGCGCGCTCCGCTCCGCGCCGGCGCAGCCCGCCGAGCGCAGCGCCGTAGTGGTGGGCGCGGGCATCGCCGGCGCCGCCGCCTGCGAGCGCCTCGCCGCGCGCGGCTGGGAAGTCACGCTGGTGGAACGCCATCTCGAGCCGGCGCTGGAGGCTTCGGGCAATCACGCGGGCGCCTTTCACCCGGTCGTCTCGTCCGATGACAGCCACATGGCGCGCCTCACGCGCGCGGCGTTCACGTTTCTCCTCGAGCACTGGCGCCAGTTCGACGCCATCGGCGCGGCGCCGGAATGGCGGCGTTGCGGCGTGCTGCAACTGGCGCGCGATGCGCGCGAGGACGCGGCGCAGCGCGCCGCGCTCGCCGCGCTCGGCTTTCCTCTGGACTATGCGCAATACCTCGATGCGCGCCAGGCGAGCGCCTGCGCGGGCGTGCCGCTCGCCGCGGGCGGCCTGTGGTTCCCGGAAGGCGGCTGGATCCGCCCGCGCAGCTTCGCGCGCGCGCTCATCGCGCGCTCGCGCGCGAGGACGCTCTACGGCCGCGAGGCGGCGGCACTGGAGCACGCCGCTGCGCGCTGGATCGTGCGCGATCGCGAAGGCGAGGTCCTGGCCGAGGCCGGCGCGGTGGTGCTCGCCAACGCCGCCGATGCGCTGCGGCTCGCGCCCTCGCCGCACATCGCCTTGCGCCGCGTGCGCGGCCAGCTCACCTACCTGCCGCCGATCGAGCCTCTGCGCTGCGTGGTGCTGCGCGGCGGCATGGTGCTGCCGCCGGTCGACGGCATTACGGTGACCGGCGCGAGCTTCGACCTGGAAGACAGCGACGCCTCAGTGCGGCCGGACAGCCACGAAGGCAACCTCGAACGGCTGGAGCAGATCATCCCGGGCGCGGCGGCCGGACTCGATGCGTCCGTGTTGCAGGGGCGCACCGCTTTTCGCACCGTCGCGCGCGACCGGCTGCCGCTCATCGGTCCGCTCGAAGGCGATGCGGGGTTGTACGGAGCAATCGCCTACGGCTCGCGCGGTTTGCTGTGGGCCGGCCTGGGCGCGGAACTCCTCGCCAGCCTCATGGAGGGCGAGCCGTTGCCGCTGGAAGGCGCGCTCGCCGGCGCGCTCGCGCCGGCGCGATTTGCGTTACGCGTCAGGCGCCGCGCAGGATCGCGGGGCTCGCGTCCTTGACGTCGCGCAGGCCGCACAGGGCCATGGTGACATCGAGTTCCTTCTGCAGGATCTCGAGCAACTTCGACACGCCCGCTTCGCCCATCGCGCCCAGGCCGTAGGCAAAGGCCTTGCCGATCATGGTGCCGCGCGCGCCGAGCGCGAGTGCGCGCAGCACGTCCTGCCCCGATGTGATGCCGCCGTCGAACCAGATCTCGGTGCGCCCGCCCACCGCCTGCACCACTTCCGGCAGCGCGCGGATCGACGATACGGTGCCGTCGAGCTGGCGACCGCCGTGATTCGAAACCACGATGGCGTCGGCGCCGGTCGTGGCGGCGATCTTCGCATCTTCAGGGTCGAGGATTCCTTTGAGGATCAGCTTTCCGCCCCAGAGCTTCTTCACCCACTCGACGTCTTTCCACGACAGCGTCGCGTCGAACTGTCCGGCGATCCACTGCCCCAGGGTCGTCAGGCTCTTGGCGTCGGGGATGCGGCCTTCGAGGTTGCCGAACGACTTGCGCCGGCCCGTGAGCACGTTAAGCACCCATCCAGGCTTGGTCATGACGTCGAGGACGGTGCCCGGCGTGAGCCGCGGCGGCACGGTGAGGCCGTTCTTCAGGTCCATGTGGCGTTGCCCCTGGATCTGCAGGTCGAGGGTCAACACCAGCGCAGAGCACTTCGCGCTCTTCGCGCGCTCGATGAGCGAGGCGGCAAAGCCGCGGTCGCGAAACACGTAGAGCTGGTACCAGAAGGGCCTGCTCACCGCGCTCGCCACGTCCTCGATGGAGCAGATCGACATGGTGGAAAGCGTGAAAGGAATGCCGAACTTCTCCGCCGCGCGCGCGCCGAGCATCTCGCCGTCGGCCCAGTTGAGTCCGGCAAGCCCGACCGGGGCGATCGCCACCGGCATGGCGACGTCCTCGCCGGCCATGGTGCTGCGCGTAGAGCGCTTGTCGACGTCGATTCCCACGCGCTGGCGGAAACGCAAGGCGTCGAGATCGGCGCGGTTGGCGCGCATCGTGGCCTCGTCGTAGGAGCCGCGGTCGACGTAGTCGAAGACCGCCTTGGCGACGCGCCTTTGCGCCATGCGGCGCAGATCGTCGATGTTCGTCACCACCGGCATGGGCAGGGATGTTAGCACGCGCGTTTCACATCGTGAGATAGAATTACCCGTCTATGGGCGCAGCGAACGCCGACAAGAAGGGGCCGATCCAGGTCATCGACCGCATGATGACGCTGCTCGACGTGCTCGCCGCGCATCCCGAGCCGCTCGGCCTGAAGCAGGTGGCGCAATACGCCGGCCTGCACCCGTCCACCGCGCACCGCATCCTTTCGGCGTTGGCGGGCGGGCGCCTCGTCGATCGCCTCGAGCCGGGCAGCTACCGCCTCGGCATGCGGCTGCTCGAGCTCGGCAACCTGGTGCGCTCGCGCATCAGCGTGCGCGAGCTCGCGCTGCCGGTGATGCGCGAGCTGCACGCGCACACGGGCGAGACCGTGAACCTGTCGGTGCGCCACGACGACGAAATCGTCTACGTCGAGCGCACTTCCTCGGGCCGCTCGGCGATGCGCGTGGTGCACGTCATCGGCGCGCGCGCCGCCCTGCACATCACTGCCGCGGGCAAGCTCTTCCTGCTGGAAGACGGCTTCGCGCGCCTGCGCGAGTACGCCAAGCGCACCGGGCTCGCCGCGCATACCCGCAACACCGTCACCAATCTGCAACTGCTGGAGCGCGACCTGGAGCGCACGCAGCGCCAGGGCTGGGCCACGGACAACGAGGAAGCCGAGATCGGCGTGCGCTGCGTGGCCGCCGGCGTGCGCGACGACGCCGGCCAGCTGATCGCCGCGCTGTCGCTGTCCACGCCCGCGGACCGCATGAAGGCGCAGTGGGGGCCGCTCATCAAGGAAACCGCCGAGCGCATTTCGCACGCCGTCGGGCACCAGCCGCGCGAAGCGCGCATCGGCGCCACCTAAGCCGCTGCCAACCCGTGCAGTGAGAACAGGCCCTGGCGGTCCTGCCAGAGCTTCGCGCCGCGAAAGCCCGCCTCGGCCGCGAGCGCGCGGAACTCCTCCACCGAGTACTTGTACGAGTTCTCGGTGTGGATGGTCTCGCCGGCGTCGAACTCGAAGCGGTGCCGGCCAATGCGCACGGCCTGGCGCGCGAGCGACACCAGGTGCATCTCGACGCGGCCGAGCGGCGCGTTGTAGAAGGCGTAGTGGCGGAAGCGCCGCAGGTCGAAGTCGGCGCCCAGCTCGCGGTTGATGCGGGCGAGCAGGTTCATGTTGAAGCGCGCTGTAACGCCGCGCGCGTCGTTGTAGGCGGCGTGCAGCACGTTGGCGTCCTTCTTCAGGTCGACGCCGATCAGCATGGCCCCGCCTGGGCCCACCTGGGCGCGGCTCATGGAGAGGAACGCCTGCGCTTCCTGCATCGTCAGGTTGCCGATGGTCGAGCCGGGGAAGTACACCACGCGCCTGCGCCCGGCGCGCTGCCGGAACACGGGCAGCCGCAGCG
>Ga0214471_10004075_pt1 | contig 11290 bp, 9 predicted proteins | sample RVTome_5_FD_207665 | JGI IMG/M metagenome (GOLD analysis project Ga0214471, IMG submission 207665) | Soil microbial communities from uranium-contaminated site in the Upper Colorado River Basin, Wyoming, United States - RVT142D155 | ecosystem: Environmental > Terrestrial > Soil > Contaminated >... | reverse complement strand
GACGCCGACCGCGCCGCCGAACTCCTTCGCCGGCTTGGCGGAGGCACGCGTCCCGGCCCTCGACGCGAAGGCACGCTGACGAGCCGCGAGGGAGGAGATCCTGGAGCTCATCGCCGCCGGTCTCTCCAACCGTGAGATCTCCGAACGACTCTTCCTCAGCGTCAAGACGGTCGAGCACCACGTGAGCAGGATCCTCGGGAGGCTCGGACTCAAGAGCCGGGCGGAAGCAGCGGCCGCGCTGATCCGTCACAAGGGCGGGCCGCCCAGCATCTCCTGAGCGGGGCGCGCGCGACCGGGTTCTGAATCGACTTCTTCAACGTCCATCTCATCGTTCAGGGCGTGGCGTTCGTCGACCCGAAATGGGCGACGGATTGGGTGGAATCACGGATGTGCGGGCTCACCCTCGCTGCCCCCACGCACGCGTGCTGACCCAGAGCCGCTGACCTGCGGCTCTGGTGTTCGTATACCGTCCCTTCCGCCTCCGCTGACCACCGCAGAGCGCGGGCGCTGTATCTCCCGTCGTGTGGGACCGCCGCCCCCCCACGCGGATCCCGCGTGGCCGATCAGCCGTCTTCGAGCACGCGCTTCAGGTTCGCGACGAATCCCAGGTTCGCCTTGCGGATCATCCGCTTGATGACCAGCGTCATCAAGACGGCCGGCCCCGGAGGCGTGACCTCGATGCGCCGCGTGAAGCGTGACCCCTCACCCTCGGGCTCGACGCGGTGGGTGATGGCGACCTTCATCTTGCCCATCGTGCCGCGCAAGGCGGTCACGCGCGGCGGCTGATACTCCTCGACCGTGAAGGTCCCTTCCGAGACGCCCATCGAGGGCTTCACGCGGACCCAGAACTGCGTACCGCGCTCGACCGGACCGTCGCCCTGAAGTTTCGCCTCCAGAACGTCCGTGTGCCACCGATGTTCGTTGCGCATGTCGACCACAAAGGAGAAGACGTCCTCGGGTGACCGGGCGATCGTTGTGCTGACCTCGACGCGTGCCATCGCTACCTCCCCTCGTCGCTGCAAACCCTAGCGGGCATTCGTTCGGGTGAACCCGCTCACGTGTGTCGGCACCACGGTCACCTGCACGCCCGGAGGGCTGAACCGCTTGATCGTGTCCACCGTCGACTCCCCGTGGCCGTACACCTGCGTGCCGAGCGATCCGTCGAGGTACTCATCGAACGCGGTGCTGATGTGCTCGGCGATAAGCCTCATGTGGAAGTCCATCGATGCCGCGTCGGGGTGCACCTGAATGATGCTCACCGCCGACCCGTCCCCGTTAAAGTAGACGTTGAACGAGATCAGCCGTGGCTCGTTGGTCTCCACGAACTCGGCGTGCTCGCCCAGAGCGTTGCGCGCTTCCTCGGCCTTCCCCTCCTTGATGGAGTAGGTCCCGATGAAGATGAATGGTGCGGTCATGTCTCCTCCTCCTCGTTCAGTCGCACACTCGATGACGCGGTAGATGCGGTCGGCGAGCAGACCATGCGCCTCACGATGCACCGCGGCGGCCGCCTCCGCGTCCGGCGCGTGGACCAGACAGAACGCCTTCCGGGCTCGCTCATCGAGCCAGGTGCGCTCGTACCGAACGCCGCGCAGCCCCTGGACGTCGACGTCGCGTCGATGGAGCTCGGCGAACGCCTCCGCCGTCGTCCCCTCAGGGAGCCACTCGTGAACGTCCAAGAACACCGGCACCGTCCTCCGATCTCCTTCCTCCGCAATCGCGAACCGTGAGAACATGGTGAAGGGCGGCGCTAAAGCTCCGCTAACGGCTGCGGTCCGGCGAGCGATATCGTCCATAGAACGGGCGAACGGAACGAGGCAGTGCAGACGAGCGGTACGGCGGTCACACCCGGGGGATTCGCGTTCCGCATCCTCGGGCCCACCGGAGTGAGCATGGCCGGCCGACCCGTCGAGCTTCCGGCGGGCCGCGCGCGCGCCATCCTTGCCCTTCTGCTGCTGCACCCGGGCGAGGCGATCCCGGCCGAACAGATGATCGACGAGCTCTGGGGCGAGCATCGTCCGGCCACGACCGCGACGGTCGTGCAAGGCCACGTGTCCAAGCTTCGCAAGGTGATCGAGCCGGAGCGTCGCAGAGGGCAGCCCCCCACCGTCCTGCGGACGGCCGGGTCGGGGTACTTGCTGGACGTCGAGCCCGATGCGATCGACGCGAACCGGTTCAAGCACATGCTCGACGATGCGCGCGACCACACCCCCGAGGCCCGCTCGTCGACGCTGGCTGCCGCGTTGGCGCTCTGGCGTGGTCCCGCGCTCGCCGACTTCACCTACGAGCCGTTCGCGCAGCGCGCGATCGCGGCGCTCGAGGAGTTGAGGATCGCGGCGCTGGAGGAGCGCATCGAAGCCGACCTCGCGCTCGGTCGCCACGCCGAGCTCACCGCGGAGATCGGGGAGATGGTCGCCGCGTACCCGTTCCGTGAGCGACTGCGCGGTGCGCTGATGCTCGCACTGTACCGATCCGGGCGCCAGAGCGACGCGCTCGCTGCCTATCGCGACGCACGCGAGACACTAGTCGCCGAGCTGGGGATCGAACCGAACCAGGCGCTGCGTAGTCTCGAGGCGGCGATCCTCGCGCAGGACGCATCGCTGGAGCCGACGGTCGCACCGACTCCACAGCCTCCATGGGAGGACGGCGCGGCCTGGCTGCCGCGCGAACGCAAGGTCGTGACGGTCGTGTACGCGGACCTGGCGCCGGTCGGCGACCCCGACGTCGATCCCGAGGCGCGCCGGCGCGCGATGGCCCGTTCGCTGGACGTCGTCGCCGGCGTGATGCGCGGGCACGGCGCGCGGGTCGAGGAGATCCCGGGGGACCTCATCCTCGGCACCTTCGGGCTCCCGGTGGCGCACGAGGACGACGCGGTCCGGGCCGTGGGCGCGGCACTCGCGGTGCGCGCCTCGCTGCGAGGAGATGCCGAGCAGACCGGGTTCCGGGCAGGCATCGCGACCGGCGAGATCGTCACCGGTGGGCGGGTGACGCGGGCGACGGGAGCCGCGATCACTCTGGCGGCTCGCCTGCAGCAAGCGGCCGTCGACGGCGAAGTGCTCGTGGGACCGGTGACGAAGCGCTCGATCGAGGGCGCCGCGGTGCTCGAACCCGTTCGCGGGGCCGCGAGCGATCGGTGGCGCCTGCTCGAGCTGATCGAGGGCGCACCGGCGATCCCCCGCCGGCTCGACGCCCCGTTGGTGGGGCGCGGCGCTGAGCTGACCCGCGTGCGGACGTCGTTCGCCTCGGCCGCGCGTCACCGTGCGCCATTCCGCCTGACGCTGCTGGGCGAGGCGGGTAACGGCAAGTCGCGGCTCGCGCGCGCCTTCACCGCGTCGATCGGCGATGCCGCTCGAGTATGCACCGGCAAGTGCCCAGCATTCGGCGACGGCCGCACGTTCGTCCCCCTTCGCCAGGCGCTGCTGGACGCGGCGGGCCCGCGCGGCTGGACGGCGATCGCAGAGTTGCTCGACGAGGAGGAGGACGGTCGGAGGGTCGGCGCGCTGGTCGCTGGCGCAATCGGCATCGGCCCGCAGACCAGCGCTCCCGACGAATTGTTTGCAGCCATCCGCCGACTGTTCGAGATCCTGGCGGCCCAGCGACCCCTCGCCGTGGTGCTTGAGGATGTCCACTGGGCACAGCCGACATTCCTGGATCTCGTCGATTACCTGTCCGACGGTATCCGTGGGCCGGTGTTCATGCTGTGCTTAGCCAGGCCCGAGCTCGTGGAGTCCCGACCGGGCTGGGGCACCGGGAGCGCGAACGCCGACGTGGTCTTCCTCGAACCGCTCGGCACGCGCGACATCGAGCACCTGATCGGAGAGCGGTCGGGCGGGTGCACGTCCGCCAACGCCATCGCCGGGATCGCGAAGGCATCGCGGGGGAACCCGCTGTTCGCCGAGCAGCTCCTGGTCACTCACCGGGAAGGCGAGCCAGGCTCGATCCCGTCCTCGCTGCGGAGCCTGCTCGCGAGCCGCATCGACCGGCTCGGTCCAGGCGAGCGCGACCTGCTGCGGTCCGCCGCGATCGCCGGGGATGACCTCACCGAAGAGGCACTGCTGGCGCTCGTACCCGACTCGGCGCGTCGGTACGTGGAGAGCCACCTCGCCGAGCTCGAGCGCAGGCGGTTGATCGTGCGCGAACCGCCGCACGCGCTCGCGTTCGGGCACGCCTTGATCCGAGACGCGGCCTACCAGAGCATCACCCGGGCGGATCGCGCGCGATTGCACGTACGTTTCGCCGACTGGCTCGATATCGTGTCGGAGCCACCGGTCGAGCTCGACGCGATCGTGGGGTTCCATCTCGAGCATGCGTTCAATCACGGACGAGCGAGCGGCGAGGACGGGGAAGAGCAGCACCGGCTCGGGATCAGGGCCGGCGAGCGCCTAGCCGAGGCCGGCGCGCGCGCGCACGGACGCTTCGACCTGCCGGCGGCGGAGAACCTGTTGAGCCGGGCGCGCGCGCTCCTGCCTCGGGATCACGTCCGGCGCGCCGTGGTCGACGCCCACCTCGCCGAGGCGTGCTTGCCGCTCGGGCATCACACGCGCGCACAGGAACTGCTCGGCGAGCAGATCGAGACGACCAGCGATCCATCGAGGGCATGGGACGCCAGGGTGGAGCGCGCACGAAGCCTGTACATGACCGGTCCGGACCCCGCAACGCTCGGTTCGCTGGCCGCGGAGGCCGAGGAGGCCGAGGCGTTCTACGCCGCGCAAGACGATGACACCGGCCGCGCACGCAGCGCGATCCTGCAGGGTCTGGTCCATCTTCGCGCGGGCCGGATCGTCGAGGCGGAGGCCTTTGCGCTGCGAGCGATGGCTCTCGCGGACCGGTCCGGCAACCTGCGCGAGCAGCTCACGACGCGGTGGCTGCTGGCCGAGGCGCTCGTGCTCGGGCCGACGCCTCTGGAGGAGGTCATCGGACGGTTGAAGGGCGTCGTGGAGGTCGCGGGTCGCTCCCACCCGATGGTCCTCCACCAGCTCGCGATCGCGCATGCGATGAGCGGACGCTTCGACGAGGCGAAGGAAGTGAACGAGCAGGCGCGAGCGCTGCTCGTGGAGCGTTACCGGGTCCGGCGCCTGCTGATGTTCACCGCCGACGCGAGCGCGCAGGTTTCGCATCTGGCCGGCGAACAGGGTCACGCGGAGGCGCACTTGCGGACGGTGCTGGCCTTCGCCCGCGAAACACACGAGCGCGACGCCGTCGCCCGGGCGGCCGGTCGTCTCGCGCTCCTGCTCCATGCGTCGGGACAACCCGACGATGCGGCGACCTTCGCGGCGATGTGCGCCGAGCAGGCGCCGGCCGAAGCGGTGGTGGCTCAAGCGCTCGCGCGCGCGGCCTCCGCCCGCGTCGCATCGACCGCCGGCAGACACGACGAAGCGGAGGAACGCGCGCGCGAAGCCGTCGGGTTGGCGCCCGAGGAGATGCTCACCCTGCGAGCGGATATGCTCGTTGAACTCGCCACCGTCCTGACCGCTGCGGGCGGAGTGGCCTCCGGCCAGAAGGACGAAGCGATCGTGCTCTTTGAACGAAAGGGGAACCGCGCCGCCGCAGGCCTCATCCAGCCGTGATGCGTCCTCGAGGGAAGCGTTCGGACTCGAGAGCCTTCGGATCATCCGGTAGCCGACCTATCGCCGTAGGCTAGGGAAGACAGAACTTCGTGCACGAAGTGTCGGCCGGCGTCTGCACGTCGTCCTCGGAGCGTTACCTGCGGTTCGAGATACCGGTGGGGTGATCGACGCGGGAAGGAGGTGAGGCGATGTTCCGAGTTGCGCAAGTTCAGAGACGCTTTCGATTCTGCGACTGTGTCGATACCTCCAACATGAGCAACGACGGATAGGTGCCGCCATCTAGTCACAGTCCCATTGGTTATGTCAGAGTGAAATCCGATGTCATCCGTTACGACACATCAGGGAGGCGATCATGCTCAAGCTGAACAGCATCATGCTCGGAACGGAGGACCCGAAGGCCCTGAGCGACTTCTACGCGAAGATCCTTGGCAAACCAACGTGGGACGATGGCGTGTACATCGGATGGCAGCTCGGTGATGCAGCCCTGATGATCGGTCCGCACTCCGAGGTGAAGGGTCACAACGAGATGCCCGGACGGATCATGTGGAATCTTGAGACACCCGACGTCCAGCAAGAGTTCGAGCGCATCAAGACTCTCGGCGCCACCGTCGTTCAAGAGCCGTACAGGCCAGGAGGCGGGGAGAACGAGAGCTTCTGGATGGCGACCTTCGAGGACACCGACGGGAACTACTTTCAACTCGCGTCCCCGATGCCGGACATGTAGATCACGTCCCGCCGGTGCGCGCGATGCATCAACGTCTCCCGGGCCTAGCGTGTCCTAGCCCCAAGTCGTAGCGACGGCGTTGCCTTTACCGAGTCTCGTAGGTCATGAAGGGTCCTGGTTGCGAGTCCTCGTCGGCCCGATCGAGCTCCACATGTGGGCACAGACCGACGCGACCGACGCCGACTTCATCGCGCGGATCTCCGACGTGGCGCCCGACGGTTCGTCGATGTTGATCACCACAGGCTACGTCCGAGCGTCCCACCGAGCGTGGGATCCATCGAAGTCGATCCCAAGCGAGCCATGGACTCCCCAATGAAAGTCCTGCCACCGTGCACCGGCTGGTTCCGATGGAGTTCCGCATCGACATCCGGCCCACGGCGTACCATGCAACCCGGCCACCGGCTCCGGTTGACGATCAACTCCAGCGATACGCCCAACCACGAGCCGCTTCCATACCCGGCTCGTAACACGATCCACCACGACGCTCGGTTGCCTTCGGGCTGCTGCTGACCCTGCGATAGCTACTCGAGCACCACCAACGTCGAACCCGTCTCGACGTTGACGCCGGCCTTGACGTTCACCGCGCCGACCGTGCCGTCGCGAGGCGCGTTGACCGGCCGAGAGATGTTGGACGGAGCGTTCTCAGAGACGGAACGAGCCTGGTGCCGGATCCCAAGCGGATGACGGAGCGCTGTCGCTCAGCCACGTCGTAGCCGACCCGTCTGACGTTCCCTTGAGTCGGGATCGCTCGACTTCGCCCCCTCAGCCGTGGCCCGACCAGCATCGGTCAACGTCTGGGTCGCGACGATCAAACAGACTACAGACTGTTCGCGAAGAGCACTCTCGCGATCCCTATATCCATCCGGCAGCACGCTCAGGAACGTGAGGTCATCCCGAGGGACTTCTTCGGAGTGTAGGAGCTTGGCGAGGCTATGGTGCGCGCTCTTTCTGCTGCTTGCGCCACCCATAGCCCGTCATGCCGCGTGGTTTGTAGATGTTCAGCACAAGGATCACGAGCAGCATCACCGTTCCCCCGATGGAATGGAAGAGCGTGCTCCCCAGCGCGCGCAGCGCTTCGGTCGTAGTCGCTGGATCTCGGGCGACGTCTGCGTATGACCTGATCGTTCGCGTCTCGATGAGAAGCACGACGGTGGCGATCATCGTCAGCACGAGCGAGATCAGGACCCAGTAGTGGCGGAACAGCCCCCACTTGGAACCAAGGGAGATGATGATCCCAGTGGTTAGTGATGCGATGGCGAGCGGGAGGATGACCCGGAGTGCGATCAGCTCCATCCCGAGGTACGCCGCACGCAACCTCTGCCCGTCGTCGCTCGTCGCGGCGGCAACGTCCAAAGCCATGTAGGCGGCGACCGCGCCGAGCCAGCCGATCGACAAGGTGAGATGCACGGCGAGCGTGAACTTTCGGGCGCCCGACGACATCATGATGGGTTTCGCACCTTGAAATGTCTTAGATAATCGCGATCCGGCCGCGCATCCCGGCTTGGTAGTGACCCCGCACGTGACACGCGTATTCGAGCGCCGTTGCGTCGCCGAAGCGCCACGTGATTCGTTTCGTCTCACCTGGTGAGAGCGTGATGCTGTTGGGCGTGTCGTGACCCATTCCAGCGGGGATGTGCGCCATCATGCCGGCGTGTTCCTGCTGCATCGCCGGATCGCCGAGCGTGAATTCGTGGACCGAATTGCCGCCGTTGGTAACCGCGAAGGTCACAGTCTCTGTTGCTCTGACCTCGATCATGGCCGGCTGGAAAGCCAGCGAGTCGGTGGCGGTGACCTCGACCGTGCGCGCGGACGCACTCTCCTCGGCAGGTCCTCCGATGTCGGTGGTTGCTTCGTTGCGCATGCCACCGCCAAGGTGCCGGCCCGGGCCGTGCCCCTTCCCGAGTACGCCGGTAAGCATCAGGACCACGAGGGCCGCGAACAGGATTCCGACGGCCGCGAAGACCTTCACCCAACGGGGCATTCGAGGTCTGGACTGAGGGCGGGACGGAGGGCCGGCATCGACCACATCTGTCGGGGCGTCGGTCATCGAGTCTCCTCCTCCTACAACCGGCCCATCCTTATGGAGACATAGTGTCTTTGTCAAACCAGAGTGTCTCTATGCGAGGCGTCGCGTATACTTCCTGTGTGCCGAAGCTCTGGAACGACACCGTGGAAGCCCACCGTCGCGAGGTGCGGGACGCGATTCTCGACACCACCGCCAGGCTCGTCGCAGCCCATGGTCTGCTGTCGGTGACGATGTCTCGGATCGCAGAGGACACCGGTATCGGGCGCGCGACGCTCTACAAATACTTCGCAGACGTCGAGGCCATCCTGCGCGCCTGGCATGAGCGCCAGATCGATCGCCACCTCGCCCAACTCGCCGAAGCGCGCGACCAGGCAACGAACCCCGGAGAGAGACTCGAAGCCGTGCTGAGCGCCTACGCCTCGATCGCCCACGAGACTCGCGGGCACAACGACGCCGAACTCGCTGCCCTGCTTCACCGTGATGAGCAGGTAGACAGAGCGGAGCAACACCTGCGCGAGATGATCCGCGACCTGTTGACCGAGGCGCAGAAGGTTGGCGTCGTCCGCGACGACGTGGCCCCCGAGGAACTCACGAGCTACTGCCTGCACGCCCTCACCGCAGCGGGGCGCCTGCGGTCCAAGGCGGCCGTCGGCAGGCTGGTCGACGTCATCCTGGCCGGCGTCCGCCCCGACCGCTGACCACGCGAGGGAACGCGAGGGGACGCGCGCGACGCAGCAACTGCGCGTTGATCGCGACCACGTCCGTGCTCGCCGACATCAGCAACGCACCGCCCCCCGGGGCGAGCACAACTCCCGCCGACGCGAGCACACCAGCCGCGAGCGGCAGGGCGAAGACGTTGTAGCCGGTGGCCCACGCCAGGTTCTGCAGCATCTTGCGATAGCTCGCCCGGGACAGACCGATCACGCGCACGACGTCGCGCGGGTCATCGCGCACCAGGATCACGTTGGCGGATTCGATCGCAACGTCGGTGCCCGCGCCGATCGCGATCCCTACATCAGCCATCGACTCGACGACGTGGTCGTTGGCCTGCCTGACTCGGTTGGCCGCCTCGGGTGAGAGCTTGCCGATGGTCCCGCGCAGTCCTGTTCCCATGACGATCGCCCACCAGTCGTGGGCGCTGCTGACCGCGGTTGGATGGCTTGCCGGGACGATGTCCGGCTCGGGGACGCCGGCCGACGTGAAGAGGTCGGCCACTTGCTCGGGCCGGTCGATGTCATCCCAGGGGTTGTAGCGGCTCTCGGCGAGCTCGGGTCGCTCGGCGGAGACCGCCTCCCAGAACGGCCGTACAGGGGTTCCAGCACGCCAGGACCGAACGTGGCGATCGCGAGCCGGCCGCCGGGTTTCACCATGCGCCAGAGCTCGGCGACTCCCTGAGCCATATCGGGCAGGAAGAAGATGCCGAACACGCACACGACCGCGTCGAAGGACTCGTCGGGATACCCGAGATCGATCATGTCGCCGACGACGATCTCCACGTTGTCGAGGCCCCGGTCGGCTGCCTTGCGTGCTGCCAGCTCCAGGAGCTTCACCGACAGAGGCCGCAACCACGCGGCCACCCGGCCCGACGATCTCGGCAGCCGCGAGTGCGGATGATCCTGAGCCGGAGGCGACGTCGAGCACCTCCATTCCCCAAGCCAGATCGAGGCAGTCCACGGTGCCGCGGCCTACGGCCTCCCAGAACGTGAGCACCGGATGATCGAACACGTCCGCCGCGGCGTCGTACACCGCGGTGGTCGTGGCCTCGGACTCCAGCTCGCTCACGTGGTCGCTCCCTGCGTGCCTCGTGTGGCGAGCGTCCCCGTTTCAACCGTTCGCGGATAGTTCAACATCCGCACTGGCGCGGCCGGCAATGGCATCGCGAGCGGGTCCGTGCTCCGGAGCCGCAGCCCGGGCCCGGCCGACGGCTACAACTCGGCCGGCACTCGCGGGACGCCCGCGAACATCGACAGCTTCAACCACGACGGAAACGCTCGCCGCAGGGTCTCGGGCCCGCCGATGGAGATGGCGCCCTCCCGGAGCACGTTCGGCCACGTTCGGTCACCCATCCAGACAGCAGCGAACGCGCGCAGGTCGGCCGTGACCGTGACGTCTACGTCGTGGCCGGGGTCGGCGTCGCAGATGTCCGCCTCGTCGGCAGTTAGCACGAGCCACCAGTTCCGCAAGTGCGGCTCGGCCTTGGGGAACACGAACTGCACGACGGTCCGGCCCGGGGGCAGGATGCCATGATCGATGTTGTAGTGGACGTCCCACAGCAGCACCTGTGGGTCCAGGTCCTGGTCGCCCAGGTCGGCGGCCCAGCGTGTGCCCCAGATGCCGATCGACTCGACGATGGGGCGCAGCTCGAGTCCGGCGGGCGTGAGGGAGTAGACGACGCGATTGCCGTCCTCATGGCGGTCGACGAGCTCGTACCTGACGAGGGCGCGCAGCCGCTTGGCGAGCAGCGCCGACGACATCTTGGGGTTGCCGCTGCGGATCTCGTTGAAGTGGCTGCTTCCGCTGAGCAACTCACGGACGATCAGGATCGTCCAGCGCTCGTCGAGGAGCTCCATGGCCTTGGCGATCGGGCAGAACTGGCTGTACTCGCTCATGAACTCCTTGCCGTCGTGGCCAGCTACTTCACATATAGAACTATCGGCGGGTCGTTCCTGTCAAGGATGATGACGTCGCTCAGGATGACGTCGCTCAGGATGACGTCGCTCAGCCAGAGCGGGCAGACGCCGCGGGCGTCAGGCCAGTTATCTGCGACGCAGGTCAAGTAGGGCGAGGAGGAGCAGATGCCACTGTTCATGGACGTGCACACCCTCGGCGGAAGCGTCAGCGAGGCCGAAGCTGCGGCGGCGCACGCGAAGGATCTGGAGACCCAGGGGGCGTACGGGGTCTCGTTCAAGGAGTACTGGGTCGACCACAAGCAGGGCAAGATCTTCTGCCTGGCGGAGGGACCCGACGCGAAGACGG
>Ga0214471_10004074_pt1 | contig 11292 bp, 9 predicted proteins | sample RVTome_5_FD_207665 | JGI IMG/M metagenome (GOLD analysis project Ga0214471, IMG submission 207665) | Soil microbial communities from uranium-contaminated site in the Upper Colorado River Basin, Wyoming, United States - RVT142D155 | ecosystem: Environmental > Terrestrial > Soil > Contaminated >... | reverse complement strand
GATCAGCGTCGTCGTCTCTCGGGGCGCCGTTCACGAGCCGGTTCGGGCCGTCAGCCGGACGATCTGCTCGTTTCCGGAGGCGACGTAGTACGAGCCCGCCACGATCAGGACCAGGCCGACGCTGACCGCGACCGTCATGAGGGCGAATCGGAGTCGCTGGCGGCGCGCGCCGGCTGCCGTGGGGATCAGGGGAATCGTGGCCAGCACCGGCATCGTGGTGAACGCCCGCAGGTCGTCGACGCTGTGGAAGGTCGTGTCGAGCTTCTCGGCGGCCACGATCGATCCGACCCCGAGAGCCAGGGACGCGACGAGCCCCATCACCAGGAGCCACGGACGGTTGGGCGCGGCGGGCCGGGCCGGGGGAAGGGCCGGATCGAGGAGCCGAAGCTGCTCCACGTTGTGACCGTGCTCCAGGCTCTCCGCGAGCTGCGCCTCCTCGTAGCGTTTCAACAGCGTCTGGTGGCGCTCGTTCGTGACGTCGTAGTCGCGAGTCAGCTGCTGAAGCTCCTGCTGGCGCCTCGGCGCGTTCTCGACGCGCGTGTCGTACTGGGCGAGAAGCCTCCGAAGAGAGGCCTCCTCCTGCTTGAGCGACTCGAGCTCCTTCCCCGCCTCCCGGAGGCCCTGCTTGAGGCGCTGGACCGGATCCATCACCGGCCCCCGCGAGCTCCCCTCGGTCCGACCCTGCGCGGCTTCCCGTTCGAGGCCGGCGATCGCGGCCCGCACCCGGACCACGTCTGGGTAGCGGTCGCTGAACTGCCGGCGCAGCTCGGCGAGCACCTGCTTGAGCTTCAGGAGCTGCGCCTCCGGGGTGTCGGGCGGCGCCGCCGGAGCGCCGGAGCCGCCCGCCGCCAACTGGGCCTCGAGCAGCTCGCGACGTTCCATGGCGCGAATCTGATATTCCCCGTTCAGGCGGAGCTGCGTGTTGAGCCGCTCGAGGGTGGCGAGGTTGACGGCGGTCTGTTCCGGCAGCTCGCCGCCGTAACGCGAGTGGAACTGCCGGGTCCGCTGCTCCTTCTCGTCCAGCTCCCGCTTGACCTCCGCGAGCTGCGCCTTCAGGAACTCGGCCGTCCGGGCGGCCTGCCACTCGCGGCTCTTCGTGTTCTCCTCGACGTAGAAGCCGGCGAGCGTGTTGGCGACCTGGGCGACCGTCCCAGGATCACGGCCGCTGTAGCCCAGGGTGAAGGCGATCGTGGCGTTGCGCCCGCTGGTCTGCTCCGCGCCCTTCAGGGCCAGCGAGACCTCCCGCCGCATGCGCTCGACGACCGCGTCCATCGGCTCGACCCCGCGGAGGTCCGGGTAAAGGTTCAACCGCGTGATGACGTCGGTCAGCCGCTCGCGGCTCATGACCTTCTGCTGGATCGTCTGGATCCTGGTCTCGAGCTCCGCGGTGACCGACGGTCTCACGAACGCCTCGGAGACCTGTTGCCTTTCGACGAGCACGGTGGCGGTCGCTCGATAGAGACTCGGAAGGGACCAGGTCACGCTGACCGCCGCCGCGAAGGCTCCGGCGAACACGACGAAGAACAGCCACTTCCGCCGGTGCCAGACCTCCAGCACCAAGTCGGGTCCGACCCCGGGCGCGGCCCGTTCCTCGAAGCGATCCGTCACGGACGCTCCTCCCGCAGCTCTCGAGAGCCCGGCGGACCCGGCATCCGATACACCCGGGGACGCTCCGCGGGACCGGGGCCGATGTCCGTCCGAGGGCGAACGGCTCCCAGCTCATCACTCCAGTGGTGAACCTCGCCCGCGCGAAGGACCGCGGCGGCGAGCCGGTGCGGGTCGTGCCGGACCTTGTCCCCGGCGGCGAGCATCCGCCACCGCACCGGCCGGCACCCGAGGGCCCGCAAGGCGGCGAGGTCCGCGGCCACGGGCCGGGCCCCGGAGGCGGCATAGGCCTCGAGCATGCGCGAGAGGATGGGTGCCTCCGCGAGGAGCACGTCGTGGATCGGCATCCCGGGCACGTGGCGCCGGAGGGCACGCACGTGGTCGGCGGCCGTCATGGCGTCGGTCTCGCCCGGCTCCGTCATCAGGTTCATGACGAGGACGACGCGCGCGCCCGAACGGCCGATCTCCCCGGCGATCCCGCGGACGAGCAGGACGGGGAGGAGGCTGGTGTAGAGGCTCCCGGGGCCGATCACCACCAGATCGGCGGCCGCGATCGCCCGCAGGGCCTCGGGCAGCGCCGGGGCTTCCTCGGGAACGAGCCGAACGCGGCAGACGCGCCCGCGGGCGGCCGCGAGCCGCGACTCTCCCTCGACGCGGCGGCCGTCGGCCAGCTCGGCGAGCAGGCGCACGTCCGCGCCCGTCGCCGGAAGCACGCGTCCGCGGATGCCGAGGAGCTCGCCGGCCCGCTCCACCGCGGCGGGGAACCGGTCCTCGATCCGGCTGAGCGCCGCCAGGATGAGGTTGCCGAGGCTGTGGCCGGCGAGGCCGTCGGTCCCGTCGAAGCGGAAGTCGAACATGGTCGCCATCCGCGGGTCCTCCGCCAGCGCCACCAGGCAGTTGCGAACGTCGCCCGGGGCGACGATCCCGTAGGAGCTCCGCAGGCGGCCCGAGCTGCCGCCGTCGTCGGCCACGGTGACCAGCGCGGTGAGCAGGTCGCGTCCCCACCGCGGCTGGGCGGGCGGCGGCGGCGGGAACAGCGCCTCCCGCAGCCCCCGCAACAGGACGGGAAGCCCGGTGCCGCCGCCGATGGCCACGATCCGCGGCGGGCGTGTGCAAGGCACGGCTTCGGCAATCAAGGCTTCGCCCCCTTCGGTTTCGTCCTGCCTTCCCGCAGGTCCGAACCACGTGCGAACGTCGCTCTCCCGGCGAAGCCACTCCACGCGGTGTCGCCGGCGCCCGGCGGCCTCGGGGCCGCCCGGCGGCTCAGTCCTCCTCACCGTCCCCTCCAAGCTAGACGCCGGGAGGACGGGCCACAATCCGGGACGTTCCCGAAACCGTGATCAGGGAATCCCTGAAAGCGCGATCGGGCCCGCCGCCATGCTCGGCCGCGGCTCGACAGGCTCCACTCGATGACTCGGATGATGGGGCGGCCGTCCGACCGCCCGACCGGCGCGCTACCCGAGGGAGAGACCGGGCGGGCCTTGCGCGCGCCGTCCCGGCGGCTCGGCCGTCCCCGGGTTCACGAGGCCGAAGAGGGACGCGCCGGGCCGGGGGCGGATCTGGATCCGATGAGCGGGCACGGTGCCCCCGGCTCGGCGGTGATGACCGGGGCAGGATCCGACTCGAGCTTCGGCATCGCCCCGGCATGGGTGGGCGCCGCCCGGGTTCCGGGTGGCGGAATGCGGGAGTCCGGGGCGCTCGATCGGATGGCGATCCGCTCGGCTCCCGGCTTGTTGGGGAGGGTGAACAGCTCGAGTTGTGCGCCGCCCGGAACGCGATCGTGGCGGTCCACGCCGCGGATCACCTCCGTGCGGGCGAGGACGGCCGCCCTCATGCCGCGGCCCACGGCCTGGCCGCGTCGGGCAGGAGCCCGCGGGTGAGGTCCACGACCCGGTGGCGGGGGGAGGCGAGCGCCAGCACGCGCTCGGCGTCCCGGCCGGCGTTGCCGACCACCAGGACTTCGGCATGGTCCAGCAGCTCCACCGCGTCCTCGCACATCAGCCGCGCGATGTCGGGAATCCTCTCCTGGATGTGGCGCCGGTTCCCGCCGACCAGCCGGGAGATGGAGACGTCGCGGTCCAGGATGCGGACCGCGCACCCCTCGCCGATCAGCGCCTCCACCAGGGCGAACAGCGGGCTCTCGCGGAGGTCGTCGGTCCCGGGCTTGAAGGCAAGGCCGACGACCCCGACCTTGCGCTTCCCGGTGGCGAGGACCGCCTCGATCCGCCTCCGGAGCTGCGCCTCGTTGGAGGGCAGCATCGCCGAGAGCAGGGGCGGCACGACGCCGGCGGCGCCGGCCCGATGGAGGAGCGCCCGCACGTCCTTGGGGAGGCGCGGGCCCCCGAAGGCGAAGCCCGGCTTGAGGTAGGCGTCGGAAACGCTCAGCTTGCGGTCCAGCGCGAAGACCCGCATCACCTCGTGGGCGTCCGCGTCCACCGCGGAGCACACGTCCGCGATCTCGTTCGCGAAGCACACCTTGAGGGCGTGAAACGCGTTGGCCACGTACTTGACGGTCTCGGCGGTCCGGAGCGAGGTGTGGACGAAGGGGGCCTCGACCTCGCTGTACAGGCAGCGGACGAGCGAGGCGACGCCGGGGTCCTCGCAGCCCAGGAGGGTGAAGGGAGGCCGGAGGTAGTCCGCGAGGGACGACCCTCTGCGCATGAACTCCGGGTTCACGGCCACCCGGATCCCTCGCGCCCCCCCTCCCGACAGTGCGGGGGCGACGACACTCCGGGTCGTGCCCGGGAGCACGGTGCTGCGGACTACCACCACGGCCGGCTTCTTGTGGTCGGCCAGGGCCCTACCGAGGGTCCCGCTCACGGCCTGGAGCTCCGACACGTCGAGAGAGCCGTCGGCCCGCCCGGGCGGCCCCACGCAGAGCAGGACCACGTCCGAGCTGTCCACGGCCTCATCCGCGGAAGCGCTCGCGCGCAGGCGACCCGCCCGCACCACCTGGGCGACGAGCTCGCCCAGGCCCGGCTCCACAACCGTCGACTGGCCCCCGTTGACCTGGGCCACCTTGTGCGGGTCGAGGTCCAGTCCCACCACATCGTGGCCCGCCCGGGCCAGGCAGGCTCCGGTCACGCAGCCGACGTGACCGAGGCCGAAGACGCTCACGCGCATGAGACCACCTCCTGGCGAGGCTGCGCCTCAAGCGACAAGACGCAGCCTCGCGTCGACAGTCGACAGTCGAAAGCCGCGGAGCGACGGCATCACAGCGTCCTCCCGAAGGCGGGAGGCCGCGGCTTGGCGAGGACCGCGGCGGCGGTCTTCGCCGCGGCCCCGCGCCGGTCTCCGACCGGCCCGTTGGCCGTCGGTACCAGCGCCCCCGCGGCCTCCTGGTCGAGCGGCGGCGAGAAGTAATAGCCCTGTCCCAGGCGGCAACCGAGAGCCTGGAGCCCCAGGGCCTGGGCCTCGTTCTCCACTCCTTCGGCGGTGACGCCCATCATCAGCTCATCGGCCACGGCGAGGATCGCTCGCACCACGGCGGAGCTGCCCCCGGTGGCGGCGGTCCCCGCAACCACGCCGCGGTCGATCTTGAGGGTCTGCGGCCGGAGCCGCTCGAGCACGCACAAGGAAGATTGGCCGGTGCCGAAGTTGTCGACGTCGAGGGCGACGCCGAGAGCCCTGAGCTCGCCCAGGGCCGGAGCCGCGGAGGAAGCGGCCTCCGCGAGGACCCCTTCCGCGATCTCGATCCGGAGGCCGCCGGGCTCCAGGCGGAACTCCTCGAGCGCGTCGCGCACGGTGCGGGGGAAGTCGGGGTCCCCGAGCTGGCGGCCGGACACGTTGACGCTGATCGAGGCCGGCTCCGTGGCGGCCCACCGGTCGCGCCACGCCCGGAGCTGGCGGCACGCCTCGTGAAAGACCCAGTTGCCGAGGGAGAGGATGAGGCCGGTGTCCTCGGCGAGGGACAGGAACTCCGCGGGCTCGACCAGGCCCCTTCGCGGGTGCTGCCAGCGCAGGAGGGCTTCGAACCAGGCGAGGCGGCGCTCGCCGAGCAGGTAGACGGGCTGGTAGTGGAGGCGGAGCTCGCCGTGGTCGACGGCGTGCCGGAGGTCGGTCTCGAGCTCGACCCGGGCCATGAGCCGCTCCCGCATGGTCTCGTCGAAGACCTCGAACCGGCCCTTGCCGCAGGCCTTGGCCCGGTACATGGCCGCGTCGGCGTCGCGGAGGATCGCCTCGGGACGGTCGTACCCGCTGGCCGAGAGGGCGATCCCGATGCTCGCCGAGGTGAGCACCTCGTGCCCCTGGACGGTGAACACGGCCTCCAGCTCCTTCTGTACCCTCTGGGCGACCCGCGTCGCGTCGCTCACGTCGCGGATCGACTCCAGGAGGATCGCGAACTCGTCCCCCCCGAAACGGCTGACCAGGTCGCCCGGGCGCACGCAGGTCTCGAGGCGCCGGGCCACCGCGGCGAGGAGCTCGTCCCCCGCGAGGTGCCCCAGGCTGTCGTTGGCCGCCTTGAAGCGGTCGAGGTCGAGGAACAGCACCGCGTAGAGGGCGTCGGGCCGCCGCCGCGCGCGCGCCATGGTCTGGGCGAGCTGCTCCTCGAAGAGGGCGCGGTTGGGCAGCTCCGTCAGGGGGTCGTAGGTCTTGCGGTCCGTGATGTCGGTCTGGGCGCCCGCCATGCGGGCCACGGCCTGGCGGAGCTGGTGCAGCGTCTGGTCCGCCCGCGCCTGCTCCTCGCGCCGCCGCGCGTGGCCTTCCGCGACCGCGAGCCGCACCTCGAGCGTCCCGGCGTCGACCGGAGTCGGCAGGTGATCGTCGGCTCCCGCGCGTAGGGCCGCTTGTAGCTCGGCGGGCTGGTCGCTCAACCCGGAGGCCAGGACCACCGGGCGCCATCCTTCGGGGGCGCCGCGGATCCGCCGGCAGAGGAGGCGGCCGGCAGGAGCGGCCCATTCGAGGACCACGACCGGGTGGGGAGCCTCCTGGTAGGCCTCCCACGCCCGCTCGACGTCGTCGCAGGCGCACACGGTGTGGCCGCGGGCCTGGATGACGCCCTCCAGCCACCGCCTCGTATCGCCGTCGCGCTCCAGGAGCAGGAACCGCATGGGCTTCAGGCGCGTCGCCAGCCCAGCGGCTCGGTGTCCGTCCGCGCGGCCAGGGTCCGGGGCCGCGCGCGCACGAGGTGCGGCCGGGAGTCGATCGGCACCACCCGGGCCGCGCTCCGGGCGGCGGCGGGGTGGCCGAAGAGGACGACCCTGAGCGTCTCGGCGAGGATCCGGAGGTCCAGCCACCAGGACATGTGCTTGATGTAGTAGAGGTCGTACCGCATCTTCTCGGTCTCTTCCTCGAGGTTGTTGGCGTAGCGATACCGCACCTGCGCCCAGCCGGTGATCCCCGGAAGGACGCTCGAGCGGATCCAGTAGTAGGGGATCTTGTGGAGGAAGAGGTCGTAGTTCGAGACGGGGTGCGGGCGCGGGCCGACGAGGCCCATCTCTCCCCGCAGCACGTTGACGAGCTGGGGGAGCTCGTCCAGGCGGAAGCGGCGCAGCCACCGGCCGACGCGGGTGATCCGGTCCCCGTTGTCCGCCTCCCACTCGGAGACCGGCTGCCCCGACACGAGCATCGTGCGGAACTTGAGGAGCGTGAAGCGGCCCGACGGGCCCACGCGGTCGTGTCGGAAGAGCACCGGGCCCGGGGAATCGAGCACGATGAGGGCCACGAGGACCGCGAACAGGGGCAGGAGTGCCAGGAGGCCGGCCGCCGCGACGAGGAGGCTCAGGCCGCGCCCGAAGGCCCGGTGGAGCGGCGATCTCCTGAAGTCCTTCGAGAAGATCAGGGTGCTCGGCGGCAGGGCCTCGATGGCCAGCTTGCCGCTGAGGCGCTCGTAGGCGTCGACGCCGTCCTCCACCGCGACGCCGCGTAGCCGCGCCGTCAGCAGGAGCTGGACGGGCAGCCGGCCGCGGCGGGCGGTGAGGGTGACCACGACGCGGGTGGGGCGCTCCTCGCGGAGGATCCGCCCCAGATCCCCCAGGGAGCCGAGCCGTCGTGCGCGGAACGGCAGGGTGTCCCGGTCCGCAGCGTCGTCCACGACCCCGATCACCTCCGTGTGCGGCCGGGCGGACAGCTCCTGGAGCAGCTTGACCGCCAGGGGGCCCGCCCCGAGCAGGAGGACGCGCTCTCGCGCGCGCAGGCGCCCCCGGCCAGGGGAGAGCGTCTTCATGAATCGACCCCCCACCCTATCCCTCCGATACATCGGAATTCGTCGGAGCTGGCTGTGGCTTAACCGGCATCGCTGCATTCCGATGTATCGCCCCACGTAGGGGGAGGGGAACGCTGCTGCGCGTCCGGCTCCGCGTCTTCATTGCCATGGCCACGACCAGCGGCGCCCGGTGCCCGGGCGCTTGGCCGCGGATGCGGCCGGCGCCGCGTAGTAGTGCTGGTAGTACTCGTGGTACGAGGAGGGCGGGTGGCTGTCGTTGTTGTAGACGATCCCGATCGTCTTCTGCTCGTCCAGCGCGCTCAGGGCGGCCGCCACCGACCGCCTCGGGGTCTTGTTCGCCGCCACGACCAGCAGGAAGCCGTCGACCCTCTCGGCGAGGGCCCGGCAGTCCGGCAGGAGCAGGAGGGGGGGAGTGTCCACCACCACGAAGTCGAACCGCTCCCGGGCCTCCTGCAGCAGCTCCCCGAGCCGGGGCGAGCGAAGCAGCTCGAAGGGGAGGCTCCGGGGCGGGCCGGCCGGAAGGACCCAGAGGTTGAAGGCCGGTCGCTCGCGCACGACGCTCGCGAGCGGGCGGCCGGGCTCGAGGATCGCCCCCGTCAGCCCGGGCCCGTCCGTGCGCTCCCCGAAGCCCACGAGTCGCCCCACGCTGGGGCGGCGCAGGTCGGCGTCCACGAGGAGCACCCGGGCCCTGGGGTCCTGGGCGAGCGTCCCCGCGAGGTTGATCGCGGTGGTCGTCTTCCCCTCCGCCACCCCGGGGCTCGTCACGGCGACCACCGAGAGGGACCGGTCCTTCCGGAGGTAGTCGAGCTCGCAGCGCAGCATCCGGTACTGGTCGGCCTCGAGGGACCCCGGCTGGCCGAGGCTGACGAAGCGCTCCTCGAGGCGGAACGCCTGCCGGACGATGCTCCGCGGCCCCCTCCCCTGTACGGGGGCGGCGGGAGGCGCCTCGCTCCCTCGTGTCTTCACTCCCCCCATCACGGCTCCTTCCCGAGCCAACCTTCCCGCGAAGCGCCCCCGGAGGCGGCGCGTGGCGGCGGGGAGGCGACGCGGAACCGGACCGAGAAGACGTTGTGGAGGAGGTCCCCCCGCAGGCTCCCGCGCGTCGCCGCAACGAGGTGCGACCCCACGATCGAGACCGAGCGTCCGATCGACCAGGTCACGTCGGTGGCCACCCGGCCGACCGTGAAGTCGGCCTGCGGGACGCGATTGCGGAAGTACCCCGGCGACACGGAGATCCGAAGGTCGCGGGAGACGTCTCCGGCGAGGTCGAGGGTCGCGCTCTCCGTGAACCCGACCCCCGGCTGGCCGAGGATCCGCGCCTGGGTCCACACGTAGGCGGCGGTCACCTCGCCCCGCCGGAAGCGCCGCCGCAGCGACAGCTCGGCCTCGGGCTCGGGCTCGCGCCCTCCCACGGTGACGCGAGGGCCGGCGGCAAGGCGGATCCAGGTGCGGGGCCCGAGGGCGTGGCTCCAGCCGGCCAGCACGACGTGCGAGGTGGTCCATCCTCCGCCGGAGCCGAAGCGCCGCAGGGTGTATCCGAGGCTCACCGTGGTCCGCTCGCTCCGCCTGCGCTCCAGCGTCAGAGCGGCCGTATGGGTCTGGCCGGCGGGGCCCCCCTCGATCGTGTCCCTCACGAAGTCGTGGCGCACCGTCGCCCGGGTGCGCGTTCCGAGGAGGACGCTCAGCGACTCCCTGGAGGAGAGCTGGGTGGCCGGGCGCCTCCCGATATCGAGACCCGTCGTCGGGACCAGCTCGCCCGGCGTGCGGGTCGTCCTGTAGGCCTGGACCGACTCGAGGAGAAGCCCTCGCCTCCCGGAATAGCGGAGGGCGGCCTCCGCGGCCCGACGCGCGCTGGCCGTGCTGAGGGAAGACTCCTCGGTGAAGATCTCCCCCTCGTGGGAGTAGGCGAGCGACGCGTCCAGGCGCGGAGAGCGGAGAGAGGCCCGGAGCCCGGGGGAGACGCGCGTGATCGCGTCGGCGACGGGCTCCTCGGGGGACGAGAAGAGGTTGTCGTCCCACACCTGGGCGACCGAGAGGGACGGCGCCAGCTCGAAGCGGGACTGGGCCGCGACGGCCATCGGAAGAGCCGCGGTCACGAGGGCGGGAAGGGCGCAGGGGAGGGATCGCATGGCCGGTCAGACGGGCGCCACCTCGGTGGCGTCGACTTCCACCGCGACGCTGCGCTGCAGCAGCTCGACCGAAAGGACCAGCAGCCCCTTGGCCGGCTTCCCGCGCAGGAAGATTCCTTCGAGGTCCTTCAGGGGCCCGCGGACGATGCGGACGCGCCGTCCCTCCCGCAGGAAAGGGTACGGGTAGGCGGGAAGGGTCGAGTCCGTGACCCGGCGGATGGCCTCCACCTCCTCGACCGAGACCTCCGCCGGGCGGTCCCATCGCTCGCCGAGGATGCGGACGAGGCCGCGCACCTTGAGCACGTCCACATAGGTGGCCTGGTCGAGATCGTGGTTGAGGAAGAGGTAACCCGGGAAGAGGGGAACCCGGATCCGGTGGCGCCGGCCCTGACGGCGTGACCAGGCCTCGATCGTGGGCAGGAACGAGGGGCAGCCCTTGGCCTCGACCTGCTCCTGGACCAGCCGCTCGCAGTGGCTCCGGGTCCAGAGCACGTGCCAGGGCGCGGCCGCGCCGCCGGCCAGGACCGGGCGACACCCGGCTTCCTGTACGACCTGCAGCCCGGTCTGGCTAGGCTCGGTGGTCATTCATCGACCCCCCACCCTATCCCTCCCCACATAGGGGGAGGGGAAACGCAGTTGCACGTCCGGCTCCGCGTCCTCGGCCGCCACCCTGTCCGTCATCGACCCTCCATTCCTTGGCCCCTCCGATGCATCGGAATGCGTCGGAGTCGACTCTCGCCCGACAGGCATCGCTGCATTCCGATGCATCGTCTCCCCAGGACGTCCGGCTTCTATTCCACCGTCACGCTCTTCGCCAGGTTCCTCGGCTGGTCCACGTCGCAACCGCGGAGCACCGCGGCGTGGTAGGCGAGGAGCTGGAGCGGCACGGCGGTGAGGATGGGCAACAGAAGCTCGGACGTCCTCGGGAGACGGAATACGTGGTCGGCCTTGCCGGCGATCTCCCGGTCGTCCTCGCTGGCGAGGGCGATCACCCGCCCGTCGCGGGCCTTGACCTCCTCGATGTTGGACAGCGTCTTCTCGTAGAGACGCCCCCGGGGAGCGATCACGACCGCGGGCACCGCGCGGTCCACGAGCGCGATCGGACCGTGCTTCATCTCCCCGGCGGGATAACCCTCCGCGTGGATGTAGGAGACCTCCTTGAGCTTCAGCGCCCCTTCCAGGGCCAGCGGGTACTGGATGCCGCGGCCCAGGTAGAGGACGCTCGCGCAGCTCCGAAGCGTCGAGGCCAGCTCCAGCAGCTCGTCGCCGCGGGCGAGCATCTCCTCGGCGAGCCGCGGGATCGCGGCTAGCTGTCCGAGCAAGGTCCGCGCGCCGTCCGGGGACAGGGCGCCCCTCGCGCGGGCAAGCCGGATCGCCAGCAGGTCGAGGGCC
>Ga0214471_10004073_pt1 | contig 11292 bp, 12 predicted proteins | sample RVTome_5_FD_207665 | JGI IMG/M metagenome (GOLD analysis project Ga0214471, IMG submission 207665) | Soil microbial communities from uranium-contaminated site in the Upper Colorado River Basin, Wyoming, United States - RVT142D155 | ecosystem: Environmental > Terrestrial > Soil > Contaminated >... | reverse complement strand
GGATGATCCGATCCGGGGTGCAGGTGGCGACGATCACGAGGTCGATGTCAGCGTCGGTCAGCCCGGCGCAGGCGATTGCATGGCGCCCTGCGACCAGGGCCATGTCCGAGTTCTCCACGTGGGTGATCCTGCGCTCCTTGATACCGGTGCGCGTGGTGATCCACTCGTCACTCGTGTCCATGATCGTGGCCAGGTCCGAGTTGGACAGGACCGCAGGGGGAACACACCTCCCCCATCCGGTGATGGTTGCCTTGCGCATCGGATCTCCCTTACAGCGAGAATGTCATTGTACGGCCAGGGCTTGCGCGGTCGCCCCCACCTCGTCGAGCGACGTCACCGTGAGCACCGTCGCCCCGGGCACGGTGCGGCGCGCCATGCCGGCAGTGACGTCGCCAGGGCCGACGTGGACGAACGCCTCGACGCCTGCGGCGGCCATCGCCGTCAGGCTCTCGGCGAAACGCAGCGTGCCGACCAGTTGGGCGGCCAGGGTGGTGGCGACATCTTCCATGGGCGCCGCGGTCACGTTGGCGAATACCGGGAAGGCCGGCCGGGCGAAGGCCACCCGGGCCAGGGCGGCCTCCAACTCGGCGGCGGCATCTGCCATGAACGGCGAATGGAACGCCCCGGCCACGTTGAGAGCGATGACACGTCTCACCCCGTGGTCGCGGCCGTGCTCCGCCACCCACTCGAGGTCCGCGGCGGCGCCGGCCACGACCACCTGGCCGGGGGCGTTCACGTTGGCTACGTACAGGTGACCCCCCTCGGCCCGCCGGGCGTCGGCGGCTCTCTCGGCCGCCTCGGCGTCGACCCCGATGAGCGCCGCCATTCCCGCCGGCCGCCGCCGCGCCGCCGACCCCATCGCCCGGCCCCGCGCCGCTACCAAATCCAAGCCGGTGAGGAAGCCCATGGCCCCTGCGGCCGCCAGTGCCGTGTACTCGCCGAGCGAGTGCCCGGCGGCGGCATGGGGGGGATGCGGCGCCGCCGCCGCCAACTCGTCCCACAAGGCGTAGGAGATGGCATACAGCGCAGGTTGGGCGCGCTCGGTGCTCGTCAGGTCTTCCTCAGGCCCCGAGGTGCACAGGTCACGCAGCGACCAGCCCAGCACCTCGTCTGCGGGGGCGCCGAGAAGGTCTTCACGCATGGCCAGCACATCGGCGCCCATGCCGACGAATTGGCTTCCCTGCCCGGGGAACAGCACGCCATACCGCATAGGTGGTCGGACCCCGGTCGTCCGGGCGGGGTTACCGCCCCGACCTCAACTACGCCGCGGCGCGCACCGAAGGAGCACCGGTGAAGGTTGCCGCCGTCTTGATCGTGCTGCTCGTGGTTGCCGGGATCGCCACCCAACGTGCCCTGGGCCCGGACGTCGACCCGGACGTGCCCGTGGTGGTGCGCACCGCCGACCCGGTGCGGGTGCTGCTACCGACGACACCGGAGGCCGGCGACATCGAGGCCCGCTCCCGCATCGCATTGACCGCCGCCGCCGGCGACCTGACCGGCCCCATCGCCGACGAGATGCGCGCCATCGCAACCGACGACGAGTACATGGAGTGGATTGCCGAGTCGGGCGCCGAAGCCTTCGCCGCCGAGCGGGCGGCCGCCCTGGCATACCCGCTCTACTCGGTGATGGTCACCGAGTCGCTGGTGACGATCACGGCCGCCACCCTGGAGCTGCTCCCCCAGCACTTCGGCCTCGGTGCGAGCATCGGGCACGAGAACGGCCACGCGCTCATCAACGAGACCATCGCCCGCCAGTGCGGGCCCGGCGCCGTGGCGGAGTTGGCCGGCGGGCGCCGGCGCGGGGCGGGCCTAGAGATCGCGGTGGAGAACCTCCTGTTCGACATCGGCAGCGACGCCCACGCCCGATACCACGAGGTGGTGAACAACGGGGTGTCTCCCCGCTACGTCGAGGCGGCTCGGGAGGCGGCCGCCGTGACGGTCGCCGAGCGCTGCCAGGGGCCGTGACGGGATCGCCACATGTCGGCCTTGCGCCTGGTGGCCGCGCCGTCGACAATGACCGCCTTGTTCTGGTGTGTGGGCTCCGGCCCATCGCCCCGGCCGTCTGAAAGCGCTTTCAATCCGACTCGAGGACGCCGACGTGCGCACCGTTCCCGACATCTTCACCAGGATCCCGGCCGGCCCCATGGCCCCGTTCACCGTGCCGCCGGAGTTCACCCGCGTCTACGACCTCGCCTACAACATGTGGTGGGCGTGGAATCCGATGGCCGTCGAGGTGTGGGGCCGCATCGCTCCTCTGCGCTGGGCCGAGTCGCGCAATCCGCTGTCGATGCTCCCCACCGTCGAGGACCGCACCTGGGAGGCACTGGCGGCCACCTCGAGCTTCATGCAGCTCTACGACGAGGTGGTCGATGCCTTCGACCGCTACCTGGCCGGTGCGAACACCTGGTTCGCCCGCAACCATCCCGACGCGCTGGCCGACCCGGTTGCCTACCTGTGCGCCGAGTTCGGCATCCACGACAAGCTGCGGCTGTACTCGGGCGGCCTCGGCGTGCTCGCCGGTGATCATCTGAAGGCGGCGTCCGATCTCGGGTTGCCCCTCGTCGCCGTCGGGTTGCTCTACCGGCGGGGCTACTTCCAGCAGGCAGTCGACCACGAGGGTCACCAGCAACACACCTACCTGCCGTTCGAGACCATCCGGCGACCAGTGCGCGAGGTCCTCGATCCGCACACGGGTCGGCCTCTGCGGGTCACGGTCACCCTGAAGAACCGCGACCTGGCCGTGGGTGCGTGGCGCATCGACGTCGGGCGGATTCCGGTGCTGCTGCTCGACACCGACCTCCCCGAGAACGACCCCGCCGACCGTCCCATCACCCACATGCTGTACGTGCGGGGACGCGACATGCGCTTTTGCCAGGAGATCGTGCTCGGCATCGGAGGGACCCGGGTGCTCCAGGCTCTGGGCATCGAACCGGGGGCGTGGCACGTCAACGAGGGGCACGCCGCCCTCAGCCTCCTCGAGCGCCTGAGCCGGATGCTCCAAGCCGGCGTGGAGTTGGACGACGCCGCGGCGCAGATCTCGCGCTCGACCTTGTTCACACTGCACACGCCCGTCCCGGCCGGCAACGAGGTGTTCGAGATGGCAACCGCCCTGCACTACATGAGCGGCGTGTTGCCGGGAATCGACGACGAGATGCTGGAGTCGTTCAGCAGGACCAACGAACACGCCAACGGCTATTTCGACATGGGGGCAATGGCGATTCGCATGGCTTCGCTGACCAATGGGGTGTCCCAGCGCCACGCCGAGGTCGTGAGCCGCGACTGGGGCCACCTCATCGGCGGCCCCGCGCTTGCGATCACCAACGGCATCCACCCCCAGACCTGGGTGGGCCGCAACATGGCACGCATCTACGAGAAGACGGTCGGTGAGGTGTGGGAGCAGGAGGTGATCGACGACGGCGTCTGGAAGCGCCTCTCCGACGTCGACCCCTCGGACCTGTGGAAGGCGCATCAGACCCAGAAAGCGGTGATGCTGCGCAACCTGCGGGCCCGGGTACGCGATCAATACGCCCGCCACGGTCACAGCCCGGAGCGATTGCGCTGGGTGGACGACCAACTGCCGGCCGACCGGCTGACGCTGGTGTTCGCCCGCCGCTTCGCCACGTACAAGCGGGCCGGGCTGCTGTTCTCGGATCCCGGTCGGGTGCGGGCCATCCTGACCGACCCGGCTCGGCCCGTGCAGATCATCTTCGCCGGCAAGGCACACCCCGCCGACCGGGAGGGCCAGGGCCTGATCCGATGGGTCGTCGAGATGTCCCAGAGCCGCGACCTCGAGGGCCACATCTTCTTCATCGAGAACTACGACATGTCGATCGCCGCCTCCCTCGTGTCCGGCGCCGACGTGTGGCTCAACACGCCTCGCCCGCCCAACGAGGCCAGCGGCACGTCCGGCATGAAGGCGGCTGCCAACGGCGTGCTCAACCTGAGCGTGCTCGACGGCTGGTGGGTGGAGGGTTACCACCACGACAACGGGTGGGGTTTCGGCGAGCACACGCAAAGCGATGCCGAGGACGCCGGTGTCCTCTACCACCTGCTCGAGACCGAGGTCATCCCCCGGTTCTTCGACCGCGACGAGGCCGGCATCCCCCAGGAATGGGTGACTGCGATGAAACACTCGATCATGACGGCCATCCCCGGCTTCTCGACGCAGCGGATGATGGTCGACTACGCCGAGAAGGCGTACCTGCCCCTGGCGGCCCAGTCCAAGGCAGCGCCGCCGAGGAGGGGCGCGAAGCGGTGACGCCGCCGCCTCTCGGCCCGCCGGCGGCGCCAGGGTGAAGCTGCTGATCTACGGCGCCGGCGGCGTCGGCGGCGTCCTCGGAGCGCAGTTGCATCGCGCCGGCCACGAGGTGACCCTGGTCGCCAGGGGGGCGCACCTCGATGTGATCCGCAGCGGGGGCCTCACCCTGGAGACACCAGGCGGGCGATGGCTTCTCGACATACCCGTGGTGGCACATCCCTCCGAGGCCGACTCGCCCGATGCCGTGATCCTCGCCATGAAGTCCCAGGACACGCCCCCTGCGGTGACGGCGCTCTCGGAGGCGGTGTCGGCGACCACGCCGGTGGTCTGTGTCCAGAACGGGGTCGCCAACGAGCGAGCCGCCGCCCGCCTGTTCCGCTGGGTGTACGGGGTCACCGTGATGTGCCCGACGGCGTTCCTCGATCCCGGCGTCGTTTGCGCCTACTCGTCGCCAGTCACCGGCATCCTCGACATCGGTCGTTACCCGGCCGGCGCCGACGACACGGCACAGAGGATCGCCACCGCATTCGCGGGCGCCTCCTTCGTGTCCGAGCCCCGGGACGACATCATGAAGTGGAAGTACCGCAAGCTCGTGATGAACCTCGGGAACGCCGTCCAGGCACTCGTCGGCGACGTTCGTGATGGCACGCTGGTCACGGCCGCCGTCGCCGAGGGCGAACGGGTGCTCGACGCCGCAGGGATCGACCGGGTGTCTCCGGCCGCCGACAAGGCCCGCCGCGCCGGCCTGCTCGACGTCTCCACAGTGGCAGGGCACGCCCGTCCCGGAAGCTCGACGTGGCAGAGCCTGGCTCGGGGAGTCGGCACGATCGAGACCGACTACCTCAACGGCGAGATCGTGCTCCTCGGCCGCCTCCACGACGTACCGACACCGGTCAACGAACTGCTCCAGGTGGAGTGCCGCCTCGCAGCCCTGCGCCGCGACCCGCCGGGGTCGACGACCGAGGACGCCCTGCTGGCGATGCTGGGCTGACGTCCTACAGTTTGTCGAGGGCCTTGCGGATACCGCGCACCGCCTGGGCGATGCGATGCTCGTTCTCGACGAGGGCGAAGCGCACGTGGCGATCGCCGGACGGACCGAACCCGATCCCCGGGCTCACCGCCACCTTCGCCTGCTCGAGCAGGTGGATCGTGAACCCGAGCGAGCCCATGTCCTCGTACGGGCCCGGCACCTCGGCCCAGACGAACATGGTGCCCCGAGGTTTGGCGACCTTCCACCCCGACCGGTTGAGGCCGTCGACCAGCACGTCGCGCCGCCGTTCGTAGACGGCGTTGACCTCTTCGATGTAGTCGTCGCCGTCGTTGAGGGCGATGATCGAAGCGATCTGGATAGGCTGGAACGTGCCGTAGTCGAGATACGACTTGAGCTTGGCGAGGGCCTCGACCATGTGGCGGTTGCCTACGACGAAGCCGACCCTCCACCCCGCCATCGAGTGACCCTTGGACAGCGTGTACAACTCGACGCCGACCTCTTTGGCACCCGGCACCTGGAGCATGCTGGGCGGTTCATAGCCGTCGAAGCGGATGTCGGCGTACGCGAAGTCGTGGACCAGCATGACCTCGTGCTCGCGGGCGAACCCCACGAGCCGCTCGAAGAAGTCGATCTCGACGCATGCCGTCGTCGGATTGTGGGGAAACGACGTCAGGATCACCCGGGGGCGCGGCCACGAATCGAGGAACGTCTCGTGGAGGTGCGAGAAGAAGTTGCGCCGCTCCGGATCGATGTCGCCGGACAGATGGGCGGCGGCGTCGACCGAAAGTGGCACCTGTCGCACCTCGGCGCCTGCCAGTGCCGGGGCGTAGATGTGGATGGGGTACGAGGGCTCCGGCACGAGGGCGACGTCCCCGGGCTGCACCAGGGTCCACATGAGGTGCGACAACCCCTCCTTGGCGCCGATCGTGGTGATGACCTCGGTGTCCGGGTCGATCTCCACCCCGAACCGGCGACGGTACCGGTCGGCCACCGCCCGCCGCAGGTTGGGCAGGCCGCGCGACGACGAGTACCTGTGGTTGCGCTCGTTGCGGGCCGCTTCGACGAGCTTGTCGACCACGAACCCCGGCGACGGCACGTCCGGGTTTCCGAATCCCAGGTCGATGACGTCCGCTCCCGAGCGCCGCGCCTCCAGCTTGAGGGCGTTGACCTGGCCGAAAACGTACGGGGGCAGGTGGTCGATGCGCCGGAACTCCATGACGGCAGCGTACCGCGGGTCCCAGGCAACCCCGGCATTCAACCTCGATCAACGGGTCCAGGGACCGAGCCGTGGATTGGGGTTCGGGCAAGGATTTGCCGGCAGGACCGGACCGGCGGGATGATGGCCTCATGACCACTCTCACGGCAACGGCCCGGTGGGTCGCCGTAGCGCTCCTTGTCGCATCCTGCGGCGACACTGCCGGCGATTCGACAACCACCACGACCGCACCCACCGCCACCACGACCGTGTCCACCGCGGCGCCGACGACCATCCCACCCGCCACGACGGTCGCCCCGACGACCAGCCTCCCGACGACAACGATCGCCACCACCACCGCAGCGCCGACGACGACGGTCGTGTACACCGTCGGTACTCCCGAGTTGGTGCCACCCGAGGCGCTCGCCGGCAGCGACGGCGCCGCCGGATCCGGTTGTGCCCCCGGCCCGGGCCCCCTACCGGCGGGGATCTGGTTCGGATTCCTCGCCGAGAGGGACGGATCGACGATCGGGTTCGACCTGGCCTGCTTCTACTTCGGCGACATCGCATGGGAGAAGGCTGCCGAGGAGGGCCAGACCGCCGAGAACGACTACTGGATCGTCAACGACAACCCGACCCTGCGAGAGATGCCGGTGGCGGCCGACGCCACCATGTGGACCATCACCGGCGACGCCACCGAGGGACTCCAGCCCCTCGACTTCGCGAGCTGGACCGGTGCCGAGTCGACATACACCCCGTGCCCCGGCACCTCCTGCGTGGTGTGGCTGTACGTCAACGGAGGCGAAGCCACCGAGATCGCCGAGCAGTTCCTGCCCTGAGAAGCGAGTACCGAGTGCCGACCACTGACTACTGATTCACTTCCATCTCTCCAGGTGGCGTACCTCGATACCGCCGAGAATGGCGAGGCCGCGGATCTCGAGGTTGGGAGCGTCGGCGGGAACCGAGCTGCGGCGGGTCGTGTCGTCCCATCCTGCCAGGATCGGCGTGCCGGAGATCGTCACCCGCCACCCCTCTGGCACCAACACGTCGAGGCTCCCCAACACCACCGTCGCCGTCACCGTGGCGGTGCCCGTGATGCGGGCCCGGGTCAGGTCCAGATCGGCGGAGCCGAGGATCACCGTCACGTCACCACCCGTGAAGGGCTCGGCGCCGTCTCCTCCGACCTTCACTTCACGGCCCGTGAACACGGCGACGACGTTCACCTCACCGTGTGTCGGGCCACCCTCGCGGCGCCCACGACCGACCAGGACCCAAGTGCCGAACCCGATGAGCGCCAGCGGCCAGAGGTAACGCCAGGCGTCGTCGCCGAGCACGTCGAGGCGCAGGCCGAGAAGGACCAGGCCCACGACGATCAGGACGCCAGGGCCGATCCAGTTGTCGCGGTCGGCGGAGAGCTGCACCAGGCCGAGGGCCACGAGCACGACCGGCCACCACCGCGAGATGGTGTCCCCGGCGTCGAGCCAGCCCGCCGTCTCTGCCAGATACACCAGGCCGGCGGCGACGATCGAGAGGCCGAGGACGAGCCGGCCGGGGCTGCTCATCGGGCGACGAGCCGGCGAATCGGCCGAGGGACCATCCCGGAGAGCCACTCCAGCACGGCCTCTACGAGCTCGAGGCTGTCGGCGTTGCCGTCCCAGTATTCGGCGCGAACGTCTTCGTCGACGCCGCCGAGCAGATGGTGCACCGCGAACGCCAGCAGCAGCAGGTCGTCGAGCTGGCCCACGATAGGGAGCAGCGCCTCAGGCACGAGGTCGAACGGCGACGCGGCGTAGGCGCCGGCGGCAGCCACGATCCACTTGCGACGAGGGGGCACCCGCGGATCGCGCAACAGGCGCCACAGCAGCTTCACCAGGTTGGGGCCGGCGAGCAGCCCTTGGCGCAGCACCGCACGTTTGCTGAGAGGCGGCGCCGGCGCCGCCATGTCGGGCCCGATCATGATCTCTCCGACCTCGTCGGCGCCATTCAACCTCACCAGGCCGGTGCGCGCCTCATCGCAGGATCAGCCGGCCCACCGCGAGATCCTCGGCGAGCAGCGCGGCACCGACGGCACCGGCAGCCGGACCGAGGCCGGCGACCAGGATCGGTGGCAGCATGCGGTGACTCCCGCCGTGGAGGGCGTCGGCGGCCACCCTTCGCGCCGGGCCGAGCAGCGACTCGCCCACGGAGCCGAGGCCGCCGCCGACAATGACCACCTCGGGGTCGAACACCGCGATGAGGTTGCACAGGCCGCGCCCCAGCGCCGACCCGACCTGGGCTACCAGGCTGCGAGCGCTCTCGTCGCCGGCGTCGGCGGCACTGGTCACCGCCTCGCCGGTCAACTCCTCGCCCCGCAGCCTGTGCGCCAGTGCGCCGTCGGGGTTCTGGGCGAGGAACCGCCGGGTGAGCCTGACCAGCGCCGGCCCGGAGGCCACCGTCTCCCAGCATCCCAGCTTGCCGCAGTCGCACAGCGGGCCGGCGGCGTCGAACAACATGTGGCCCCACTCGCCGGCGAAAGAGGTGCCACGGTAGATCCGCCCGTCGACGACGATCGCCCCCCCGATGCCGGTGCCGAGCGTCACGAGGAGAACGTGCTCGTATCCCCGGGCGGCGCCCAGGTGCAGTTCGCCCCACGCAGCGGCATTGGCGTCGTTCTCGACGACAACGGGCACGCCGAGCTCGCTCTCGAGAACGCTCCGGATCGGCACTCCGGCCCCGGCGACGTGCGGGCCCCACACGAACACTCCGTCCGGCCACCGCACCAGTCCGGCGATTCCGATGCCGACGGCCTCGACGCCGTCACCCCAGATCGCTTTGATCGCCTCGATGGCCGTGGCAGGCAACTCGTCGGGACCGCCGGGACTGGTCAGCGACACCTGGTCGACGATGTCGTTGTTGACCATCCGCACGCCGAGCAGCTTGGTGCCCCCGAGGTCGACGCCGATGGTGGTGGCCACGTGCCCGCCTACTCGACGGTGATGCGGGTCGGTGCCGCCTCGACCGAGGCGGACCCGTCCGACCGAGAGGACCGTGCCCTGCGCGCCTTCACGACCTCGTCGACCACGGCGCCGACTCCCGACACCACCTCGAAGCCGGCCTTGAGCATGTGGTAACCGGCACGGCGGAATCCGGTGCCGACGGCCCGCCTCATCGAGGTGTCGCCGCCTGCCATCGTCAGGCGTCCAACCCGAACGTCACCCGCAGCTCGCCGTCCACCAGCCGGGCGCGGCGCACCTGGCGGCGCTTCAACGAGTCGGGCAGGACGAAGGATCGCCGGTACGGCCCGACGGTGATGTACAGCTCGTCGGCGTGGCGCAGCACGTCGACGTCGCCCTTCTCCGCGAACGGGATGCCCAGGACCAACACCACCTGGTCGTCCTCGTCCTCCACCCGGAACGGCCTCCCCACTGCGAGCCGTCCGGTGGGGTCGACGCGTCGGCCCCGGCCGATGCCGCCGTAGAGCTCCTCGCCCACCAACCTGAGCTTCTCGACACCGACCATCTCCTCGTCGAAGAGCCGCAGCGTCCTGATATCGACGTCGGCGAAACCCTCCTCGACCGACGCCAGGTGCTCCTGCTGGATCTCCCGCCACCGCTTGAAGTAGGGGTCGGTCACCGAGTCGGGAAGCACCCGGTTGACGATCGCGGCGTCGACGGCGTATCCGAAGAGGCCGAGGTACGTATAGGTACGGCGGGCCTCGGAGATCACCATCTTCTCAGGGTTCATCACCAGCCGGGCGGTGGTCACGGCGGGGTCGATGAGGATGTCGCGGACACCATCGAGACGCTCGTAGAACTGGGCGGCGGCTTCGAACACGCGGTCGTCGCCGATGAGCGGCATCGCCGTGACCCGGTTGATGACGGGGCGTACCACCCGCGCCACCTTGCGGCCCACCGGGAAGAGCTTTTCCATGTACCACGACAGCACCTCGGGCAGGCTGAGCAGCCGCAGCGTCTCGGCGGTCGGGGCGCAGTCGACGATGATCACGTCGTAGTCACCGGACCGGGCGTGGTCACGCACCGTGACTAGCGAGAAGATCTCGTCCATTCCGGGGAACACGGTCAGCTCCTCGGCCTCGACGCCCTTCAAGCCAGACCAGTCGAACAGGTCGACGATGTGGTCGCGCAGGGCACCCCACGACTCCTCGAGCCGCTGCTGGGCATCGATCTGCTGGGCCCACAGGGTGTCGGTGACGGCCACCGGCTTGTCGCCGAAGGGCAGTTGGAACGCGTCGGCCAGGCTGTGGGCAGGGTCGGTCGACATCACCAGGGTGCGGTGCCCGAGGTCGGCGGCCTTGAGGGCCGTAGCCGCCGCAACGGTGGTCTTCCCTACCCCACCCTTGCCGGTGATGAGAATGATCCGCATCAGCCGCTCTCGGCGCGTTTCTTCAGCCCTCGCAGCGCGCTGGAGACGATCTGCTTCTCCGCCTGGCGTCGCAGGAATCCGGGCACGGTGAACGCCGGATCCACCCGCAGTGCATAGAGCACCTCGGTGTGGCCGTCGTCGAGCGGGCGGAACGTGTAGCTGCCCTCCATCGCCTTGATGTCGGACCCCGGCTCGGCCGTCCACGAGAAACCGTCTTCGAGTTCGTACGAGTAACGCAGCGTGTAGCTGATCTCCTTGATCATGGCGTCGGCGACGAATCCGACGCGCAGCGGGCGGCCCACGTCGTCCTCCTCGAGGATGTCGACCGATTTCACGCCTGTGGCCCACCCGGGATACTCCTCGAGATCGAGGGCGATCTCGAAGACGTGCTGGGGTGAGGCCGACACCTCGATCGTCTGGACGGTGCCTTCCATAGCCATGGCGAACTTGCTCCTGCGGTCGATGCTCCGGTCGCCAGGGTAGTGC
>Ga0214471_10004072_pt1 | contig 11293 bp, 8 predicted proteins | sample RVTome_5_FD_207665 | JGI IMG/M metagenome (GOLD analysis project Ga0214471, IMG submission 207665) | Soil microbial communities from uranium-contaminated site in the Upper Colorado River Basin, Wyoming, United States - RVT142D155 | ecosystem: Environmental > Terrestrial > Soil > Contaminated >... | reverse complement strand
TACGTGTCGAGATACCCGAGCGCCAACAGCGAGAATGCCGTCGCGCCCACTCCGCAGCCGTAATCGAGCACTCTCACCTGCTCCCGCGGAACATGTCCCGCATGCCGCAGCAGCTTCTTCATGACATTGCGGTGCCCATAGACCAGGCAGTTCGCTGCCACCTCTCGCCGATAGTCCGCAACCAATTCGCGCGCGCAAGAAAGGCCTCCAGGCCGCCGCGCCTGCTCCAGGATCCTGACGAACTGTTGATCGATCGGATCAGCCATCGGCCCCTGCCCCTCGCCCGACCGCGGGCCGCGACCGCCCTGCCCACCAGGCCGCCAAGGTCGCGGTCGCCGGCATGCCGATGGCTAACCAGAAGGGGTACCGGATGCGGTACAGCGCCCCCACGTTCGCCACGACCAGCCCGAGCAGCAGCATCCCGCCGAGCGCAAACGCCGTCAGCATCCACACGCCGGGCCTCGTGCGCGCGCGGACCAGGCTGATGCCGGTGAGCAGCAGCAAGCCGTACATCAGCGCCGTCTCGGCCCCGGCCAGCATCCGGCCGAGCCGTCCGGTTTCCCGGCCGCGCTCGAACCAACTGCCCGGAAAGGGCGCAAGCAGGCCGATCTGCAGGGCGCGCGGCATGTATCGCAGCACATCGGAGGCACGGGTGAAATGCACTTCCCGGTCGATATTGGACCCCGCGTAAGGAAAGAACGTCGTGAAGTCATTTCGCGCGTGGGCAATGGCCACCAGCACACCACTGAACCGCCCTCGCGTGTAGGCGAGACGCTCGGCGAATACAGGCTGTCCATCGGACGTATACCAGATCCGCTGGTTCGCGGGCAGCGCGTCTTCAGATATGCCCTTGGAGCGCATCTCAAGTTCCCGCTCGGACATCACAAGGCTCTCCGGAATCGGTGGCACCCCCGACGCCTTGTTTCGCTCGAACCAGACCGTGGCGGTGCCGAACGCGAACAGGAGCGCCGCCCCCGCTAGGCACGACCGCCAGGGCAATGCCCGGCGGCGCCATGAGACGCCGAGCAGCGTCAGGCACGCGAGTCCCCAGATCATGCAGTTGTACTCGCTCATGTACCCGCGGACTGCGCTGGCCATGAAGAACCCAGCCACGACCCAGACGCTGATGCGCACGATGCGCCCTTGGCGGTCTTCGCGAGTCTCGACCAGCAGGACGGCCGCGTAACAGACCGCGAGCTCGCCGGCGATGAACCAGGGGTCCTTGATGAGTTGCGTCAAGTGCAGGAGAAGCGACGGCCACAGCCCCACGATCAGCGCAGCCAGCCATCCCGCACGCGGACCGAACAGCTCCCCCGCCAGACGGTTCGCCATCCACACAAGCAGGAGATACATGGCGGTCAACAGCGGGAGTATGCTCAGGCGTGAGTCGCCGAACACCGCCATCAGCAAGGAGGCCGCCCGGCTGTGAATCGGCGCCTGTCTGGCCATCCACGACCGCCACCCATCCTCGCCAAGCACGCGCCGCAGCGCCGCTGCTTCGTGCTGCGCATCACTGGCATCGATCGCAAAGTTCCAATATCCGTTTTGATTCCGCAAATCCGGGCGCCATTCCGAGCGCGCCAGCGCCCACATGCCAACCGTCGCGACCATGTGCACGCCGGCCAGAATCAACAGGAGCTTCGCGAGTGATGGTCGCCGTTCTCTCGCCAATGCCCGGCTCATACGCCCCGTTCCTGTTCAGCGCCTTTGCGCGCAGTGACAATCAGGTGAGTGGCCATGTCTCGCAGGCCGGGGAGATCGCTCACGCGATCATCCGTCCGCTCCCACCGCCGCAGCGCGCCCGGCAGCAGCGTTGGAGCCAGCTTCTCCAGATAGATGAACGGGCCGAAGAAGCGGCCGGTGACGCTGATAGCCGAAAACCCCGCCGCCGCGAAGGCCCGGCGCAGGCCGAGGCTCGTGTCGAACCGCTGGGGGAGCTTGGGAAACGGCAGGCCAGGAATGCGCGAGCACAGCGTGTTGTAGAGCCCGTACCCCGACGCGGCCATCAACGGGGCGGCGGTGATAAAGCACACCCCGCCGTCATCCAAGACGCGCCAGACCTCCCGCAGCGCCGGTTCCAACCGGTCAAGATACCGGATGACTTCGATGGAGACGACGACATCGAAGCTCCGGTCCCGGCACGGAATCGCCCCAAGCTCTCCACGAAAGATGGGACACTCCGGGACAGCCCGTTTCGCCCGCGCGGACATGTCCGCGGACGCGTCCAGCCCGACCGCCCGATGCCCCATCGCCCGAAACCGGGCCAGATTGAATCCCGTGCCGCATCCGGCGTCCAGAATCCGCTGAGGCGCCGGCCGTGTCCGGAGCATCTCCTCCAACGCCTGTTCGATCTTCATGCGGCCGTATGAAAACACGCTCCCGTAGGGGTTCTCCCGGTAGACGTCGTAGCGGCGCTCGAAGAGCCCCACGTGCCGCGAATGATACTCGATGGCCTGTGTCTCGACGTCCTTCATCCCGCCGCTCCAGCGGCCACCACTTCCCTGGATTCGGCCGCAGGCTGCCCGAATCGCCTCGCCGCCTCAGACATCGTGAGGATGTCAAGCGTCCCCTCGCGACGACGCCGGTCGGCGTACTCGAGAATCCGCTCGAATCCCCAGAGCAGGCGGTCCTGTTCCACTCCCAGCGTGCAGGGATGCGTCCACAGGTGGAACACCGCTCCCTCACGAATCGCCGCATCGATCCCCCGCCGGGCGCGGGCCACCCGCGCCCGCACAGGGATCAGACGCCGCCACCCGAACATGAACTGGTACATCATGCTGCCCGGAAGCTCCCACAGGCCCGGCAGCACCTCATGCGCCACGACAGGCTCGGGCGTCCGGGCCAGCACGTCCTGCAGCACGTGGCGGAGCTTTCCTGCCCATCGGAGGCGCGCGTCCCGGAAGAGCTCGCGGGTCGGGCCGCGATACACACAAAACCCCGCTTCGCGGGCCAGCGCCAGGTGGCCGATCCGGTCGCGGGGGTACACCAGCGCCCGCAGCTCGGCACCGAACCGCGCGGCCGCGTCACGCGCCGCGCGGAACTCGTCCCGCGCGAGCTCCGGCGCGCACCCGTCCTCGCTGAGTTCGACATGAGAAAAGCCGTGGCAGCCAAGCTCCTGAGGCACGCGGCACGCGAGAATGCGCCTGACGAGGTCCGGTGCGTACCAGAGCGGCGCCGCGCTCCATCGCGTGCAGGGATCGAACACGTACCAGTCGCTCCCATCGGGCAGGCGTCCGTGCTCCAGATCCTGATGCGCCTCCCCGTCCGTCCGGGCGCACGTATCCAGACAGAGGTGCCCCGTCACGGCCCACGTCGCGGACACCCCGTAGCGGGCCAGCAGCGCAAGGAGCTCCTCCGACGCGCTCCGCCCGGCCAGCAGCGCGCCCGCGCGCCGCCGAAACCACATCCGGTGGAGCGTGCCCCACGCAAGCTCAAGATCGAGGGAAATGACCATCACGCCTCGCGCATGGCTCTTGCTGACGGGAGCAGCCCCCGTTGAGGCGGATGACGTCGAGCGACGCGCGGTGCGGCCTGCTCGACCACGACGAGTTCGCGGTGTGTCGGCAAGCTCCGTGTAGAGTGCCTCATACTGCGCCGTGATCTGCGCGATGCTGAAGTGCTCGATGATTCGCGCCCTGGCCGCTTCACCCAGGCCGCTCCGGGCCGCCGGGTTCATCCGAACAACGTGGGCGATGGCCGCCGACAGCGGCGCGATCTGCCCCGCCGGCACCACGAGGCCGGTCTGCCCGACCAGCGCCGGCGCGTCCCCGACATCGCTCACGATGCACGGGACACCGCAGGCCATGGCTTCCCCCACCGCGTTCGGGCAGCCCTCCCCATACGTCGATGCAGAGCAAAGCACGTCCATCCCGGCCATCAACGCGCCGACGTCGCCGCGCTCCCCGAGCAGCGCCAGTCGCGATCGCCACTCGCCGCCGGGCAGCATCGCCCTGAGCGCGCGATTCTCGTCCTCGAGCCCCGCCCCAATCGCCACCACGTGCAAGCCGGGCATCAGCCTCGCCGCCTCCGCGACGGCGCGAAAGAACACCCCATGCCCTTTCATGGGATGCCAGCGCGCCACGATACCGACGATGGCGGCGGACTCCGGCCAGCCGAGCCAATCCCGCAACGCCGCTCCGGCATCCGGATCCGGGCGGAACGCGTCCGTGTCGAATCCGTTCGGGATGACGCGCATGCGCGCCGTCTCGTACCCCATCTTGGCGTGCACCGCCTTCCCGCGATGGGAATTCACGACGATCGCATCCACCCTCCGCGAGAGCCGCGCGTTCGCCGCGACGATGAGACGCGTCAGCAGCGAGCCCTCCGACAACCGCATGTCGGAACAACGCAGATTCCAAACCAGCGCGGGCCCGCGAACCAGCCGCGCCACGGCGAAGCCCGCGAGATCCGCGTGGTACAGCCACGTCTGGATCACATCGGGCTCCATCGCCCGCGCGATGCCCGCCAGGCGCCGCAGCACCCTCGGCCCCGCCGGCCGCCCCCGCCGCAGCCCGAGCGCGTGGACGCGGAACCCCGCCCGCTCGAGCCGCTCGCCCACGGGACCGGCCCGGGTGAGCGAGACGATCTCGGTCTCGAACCGCGCGGGGTCCATGCGGAGCGCGAGCTTCTCGAGCATGCGCTCCGCCCCCGCGGTCTCGAGATCCGTGCTGATGTGGAGGCAGCGGACCGCGCGGCGGCTCATGCCGGTTTTCCGCATACCAGGGTATACCAGGTCACAGATAATTCCTCCTCAGGCATCGCAGCATACGGGGCCGTCAGGCGCTCGCGGGCGAAGCCTGCTCCGAACGGCTCCCGAACCGCGTGGTCCCTCATCAAGGCGAGCCCGCACTCCTCGATGAGGGTCCGCCACTCGGACGCGCGGAGCCGGTTCGCCCATGAGCTTCGCCGGCTCGTCATCAGCTCCCAGAGACGCGGCGAGTATCGCAGGAAGCGCAGCCAATCCATGCCGGGATTCAGATGGTAATGGTCGCGCAGGTCGATGATGTGGCACATCACGCCGCCGGGCCGCAAGACCCTCGCCAGCTCCTTGAAGACCGCCCGGGGATCCTTCACGTGCTCCAGCACGCTCTTCGACCAGATCACGTCGACGGAATCCGGCTCGAGCGGAAGCCGCGTCCCGTCGTAGAGATCGAGATGCAGCACGTCGGGCGGAATCGGGCCAGACGGATCCAGCCGCTCCGGGCGGCACGTACCCGCGCCCGGCAGCGCCCCGCGCTCCAAGGCGTCCGCGAGCCACCGCCGGGTCCCGGCGTACGTGCCCGGATCGCGCGCGGAGCCGTCGAGGTACGGCGCGACATCCATGGCGACCGCTTTCGAGGCCCCCAGGAGCAGCGCCGCCACGAGCATGTCGGGCGTCTGTCCCGGCCCCAGCTCAAGGACCGTCTTCCCGGCTGGCGCTCCCGTGCCCTCCAGCAGCGCGCGCAGCACCGGCAGAATCTTCTCCGGCGACCGGCCCATCCCGGTATGATGAAATCGCCGCGCCGCGCGTTTGACGCCCGGCACTGCCATGCACGCGTTCTGCACGACATGGCGCACGGGTGAGTCCATGACGGCCTCCCACACACCGGCACGATCCGTGCGCGCTGATTCGCGGTTCACCTGCTGATCCATTTGCCCCTTGCGCATTCACTGCGATGCCAGGGGTGGGACATGGGACGCGGGACCGGGAACATGTCTCCGCGCCTCAACGCTCGTCCTCTCCCTGCGCCACGTCCCCTGTCTCAAACGTGAGCCCTGTCCACGCGTTTCCCGCTCCCACGTGACACGTGACACGTTGCGCTCATCTTCCGTTAACACGGAACAGGCGCCATTTCGATCCGGCGGCGCGACGGCGGAGGCACCCGCCCGCCCAGCGCGAGCTCCGTAAAGAGCGCGTCGTACTCACCCGCCACGGCGCCGACGTCGAAGCGTTTGGCGGTTTCCGTTGCGCGCGAGCTCAGCCGCCGCCGGAGCTCGGGGTCGCCCGCCAACGCACGGATCGAATCGGCCAGCGCCGCGGGCGACTCCGGTTCGCACAGGAGGCCGTCCTCTCCGTGCGTGATGATTTCATCGGGGCCGGCGGGGCACCGCGCGGCAATGACCGGCGTTCCGCAAGCCATGCCCTCGACGATCACGTGACCGAAGCCCTCCCAGCGCGACGGCACGACGAGCATGTCCGCCTGCGCCATCCAGGGATACGGGTTCTCGGACCACCCGAGAAATGTCACGCGGTCCAGAAGGCCGAATTCAGCCGCCATCCCCTCAAGCGCCCGCCGCTCCGGCCCGTCGCCGAGCACGGTCAGCCGCACGGGGAGGTCCGGCAGGCTCCGGCAGGCATGCAGCAGGATGTCGATGCCCTTTTGACGGATGAGCCGCGCGACGGCGACGATCCGGAGCCCTTCGCGCCCGCGCAGCGCCGGCTGCGCGGCGTGCCGCAGCGACGCGATGCGCTTCAGATCGATCGGGTTGTAGATGGTGCGCACGCGCTCCGGCGGAACGCCGTAGCGCGCCCGGATGTCCGCCTCCACGCCGCGCGAGAGCGCCACCACGCGGTCCGCCTGCCGGTACGCCCAGCCGAGCAGCCGGTCGAAGGGCCCGCGCTTCAGGCGCCCTTCCGCGCTGCGGTGGTTCGATTCCCGAAGGACCAGCGCGCACGGCCGGCCCGCCAGACGCCACGCCGCCGTGAGCGCGAGATCGGCGTCCGGCATCGGCGCGAACGCGACCGCCGGCTTCGCTCGCCGCAGGATGCTCGCGAGCGGCAGCACCGCGTGCCGCACTCGCCGCGCGCGCAGCGGAATCTTGCGGACGTCGGCGGAGAGCTCCGCCGCGAACGGCCCGCCCGTGCCGAGGGCCAGCAGCACCTGCCATCGCCGGCGGTCGAGCCCGTTCGCCAGCGTCAGTGTCGTGCGCTGGGCGCCTCCGATCGCGAGCGACGGCAGGAAGATGAGGAGCCTCATGGCGCCTCCGGAAGACGCGAGCGGCACACGAAGAACTGGTGGTACGGGTTTTCCCTAGGGCGGAACTCGCGCGCGATCCGGAACCGGCGCGCGATCATCCCGCGCACCCGTGTCTCGGAATAGCCCCGCCGGTTGATTTCCCACTGATGCTTGCGGTCATGCGGGTGCCGGCGCGTCTTGAGAAACGGCACAGGCAGCCTTCCCGCCCAGCGGACCTTGGGCAGACGCGCTTCCAACTGCACATAGAACCCGCCGTGAGGCAGCGAGAGGATGAGTTTCCCGCCGGGACGGAGCACGCGGGCCAGCTCCGCCAGCGCCGCGTCGAGCTCCGAAAACGGCAGGTGCTCCAGCACCTGGCAGCAAAACGCGATATCGGCACACGCCGTCGCCAGCCCCAGTGCCGTCACCGACGTCAGCACCTCCGGGCTTCTCGCGGGATCAATATCCACATCAAGAAACCGGCCCCGGCACCCGAGCCGCCCGGCGTACCAGGGAATGAAGCCCGCGCCCGTGCCCACGTGCACGATGAGCGACGCGTCCGCGAGCTCCGGCATCGCGGCCTGGATCTGATAGTGGTACGACGCCAGCCGCTGGGGGGTCTCGTACCGCAGCGGGTGGAATCCCGCTTCGATCTCAGCGGCCGTCTCGCCGGCCATCCGCCGTCACTCCTCCCACATGCATCACATACTCCGCATCGATCGTGCGGCAGCCCGCTTCGGCCAGCAGGGCCTTGGCCGCGGCTTCCCGCCCCTGGCGCGGAAGCTCGACCGCGGCGCGTATGCACCGCGCGAACGCGTCCGGTGCGGGGTCGGCGGTGTATCCGTTCACGCCGGAGTGGATCCACCGGTCCGTAATTCCGGGCAGCCGGCTCGCGACGACCGGCACCCCGCAGCACAGCGCCTCCAAGAGCGGAGTGCCGAGCCCGTCATGCACCGATGGGAACACGAACACGTCCGCCAGGCGATAGTACGCTTCCGGGCGCTCCACAAAGCCCTCCTCGAACAGGACCCGCGAGCCGAGTCCGAGCTCCTCCGCCAACCCCTTCAGATCATCGATCAGCGGCCGATCCGGATCATCGACCGGCCCGCTGACCAGCAATCGAAACCGGTCTGGCAGATGGCGCATCGCGCGGATCGCCAGCGCCTTGTTCTTGCCCCTGATGTACTTCGACATTTCAACCAGCACGATGTCCTCCGCGCCGAAGCGCCCATCGGAGGCCCGAGCGGCTTCGCGCAGTGTCCAATCCACGTAGAACCTCCGCTCATCGACCGGATTCGGCCGGCACCAGATCCTGCGGAACCCAAGTGCGGCCGCCCGCTCGGCCAGGCGGGGGGAAATCGCGACGATGAGACTCCGCGTCCGCTTGAGCACCGGGCCGACAAGCCAGCGCATGCCCGCGGGATCATCGGGCCGGCTGTCCATCGTCACCACCTCCCGCACGATAGTCCGGCCCGTGAGACCGGCCCAGATGACGGCCGTGCCGCACACCCAGGATGAGCCGAGGACGTGAACGGCCCGCCATCGGCGTCCGAACCGGACGAGCCACAGCGCAGTCCGCGCGCATTCATCGAGCCCCGACAGGGCGTACCACCAACGGCGGATCCACCGCGGAGGCCTCCCTTCGCGCCAGCCCACCCAGCGCTTGAATGGGCTGGAAATCTTGGCGACGCGAACTCCATCCAACACGTAGCGGCGCGTCCGCCAGGACCATTCGAACGCCGAACTCGCCAGCACGGCCGTCTCGATTCCGTACTGCGCTTTGAGTCGCGCATACAGCCGGTGCATCCGCAATCCGGAGCCCGCATATTCCGGCGGGTACTTGCTGCTGACGACCAGCACGCGCGCGGCGCCGGGCTGCGGCGCCCGCGCCTGGACTGCCACGCGATAACGAAGCAGATACCACAGCGCCTTGATTCCATCGCTCATCCGGATCTTCTTTCCCTGCTTCCGAGTCCGCGGCGCGTAGCGCACCGGCACTTCCCTGGGGCGGATGCCCCGTCGCAGGAGCTTCGCCGTCATCTCGACTTCGAATTCAAACCCATGCGCGCCGACCGCCAACGTCTCAAGCGTGCCCCGGCGCACCGCTTTGTAGCACGTCTCCACATCGGACACCCGGGCGCCGTAGAGCAGCGTGGCCGTCAGGCTGATCATCTGATTCCCCAGCCGCCACAATGCCGGCATCTCCGCGGCTCGGAAATCCCGCCGCCCGTACACCGCCTCCACGGCTGGATCCGAAAACGGCTCGAGGAGCGCCGGGTAGTCCTCCGGAAAGAGCTCGAGGTCCGCGTCCTGCACCAGGCACACATCACCCGTGGCGCGCCGATATCCCAACCGAACCGCGGCGCCCTTCCCCCGGTTGCAGTCGGCATGCGCGACCACGATCTCCGCGCCCCCGCGCTCGCCTGCCAGCGCGTCCGCGGCTTCCCGCGTGCCGTCCGTGGAGCCGTCGTTCACGATGATGATCTCGCGCTCCCACCCTGGAAGCGCGACGCGCGCCACGCGCTCGACCACCGCCGAGAGGGTGTCTCGTTCGTTGAACACCGGAATGATCACGCTGAGCTTCATGCCTCGTGTCCCCCGCCCGCCGGCCGCATCGCCCGGTCCAGCATGAGCCAGGCGCTGATGATCCACACGGGAGTCCAGACGATGAGGTACCGCGCGTCGGAGTCGACATGCGTCAGCGTATGGAACGCGCCAGCGGACAGCAGGATCGCGCCGCCGGCCCACGCCGCAGGAGGCAGTGCCGACAGACGCCGCCGGAAGCCGCGCCCGCGCAGCAGCCAGCCCGCGCCAATCACGGAAAGCAGCGAGAGGCTTCCGAAGTACACGGCGTTAAACGCCCGGTGACGGGAGGAATATTTCGGATAGACCGGCACGAAATAGGCTCCCAGTTTTGCCGCAACATACCGCGCGCAATAGGCGGGATATGCCCCGCAGAGCTCGCCGACCGAGCGGTCTTTGGCCTCCCGTTCCGAAAACGGCACGTCGAGCGGCACCCCCATGTGCGGGTTCTGCAGGAGGTGTCCTCCCACGAATGTCCGCCGGGCGATGTCGGCGTGCTCCGCATGCTTGACCTGGCCTGCCGCCAGCCAACAGCCTACCCAGGCCCCGAACCCCGCGCACAAGGCAAGCAACCCCCAGCGCACCCGCCGGTCCCGGCTCGCGAGCGCAAACGCCGCCACGCCGGGAAACACGAGCAGTCCCGTCGGGCGCGTGTAGACCACGCTGTACAAGAGCGCCGCCACCGAGACCCACCAGAGAGCCGAAGCGCGCGCGGCGGCGAGCAGGGCCAACAGCAGCGCCACTTGGATGAGAAAGAGCCCGTCGCTCAGCACGAACCACGCCCACTTGTATAGCTCGGGGTTCGCTCCGATGAATGCCAGCGCCCCCAGGCGCGCCCACGGGCCGGCCCCGGAGCGCCGAAGGACCGAGTCCGATAGCCACGGCAGCAGCGCAGTCAAGGCCACCGTTGCCGCCACGAACCCGCGCGGGCCGAGCCATCGCATCCACACCGTCGTCATGTGCGCGCCCTGGTAGCGCGGCTGGTAGAGGCTCTCGAAGGACATGGCCTGCCGGCCCACCTGCTCGACGCGGATCAGGTAGTCCTTCGTGTCTCCGCCGCTCCGGATGCCGCGGTAATAGCTCCCGATGGCCATCGTCCAGGCGACACCCACCGCCAGCGCAACCCACGGCAGGCCGCGCCCAAGCGGATGGTCCCGGCGTCCGAGCCCGCTCACGCGACGCCCGCCCATGTCTCGAACAGCCGGTCCCAGCGCTCCATGACCGGAAACACCCGCAGCCGCCGCCATCCCGGATGATGCAGCATGAGCGGCGCCGCATCCGTCAGCTGGCGGACCCACCACATGAACACAAGCGGCTCCCGCCACGCCTGATTGAGGCCGAGCCGGTCGAGGTGATCCGCCCACAGCGCCGCAACCGGCCCATCGAGAAACATCTCAGGGTAGCCCGGGAACTTCACCCCCGCGGGGTCGATGCCGCGCGCGCGCAGCGCGGCGGTCACGTCGGGGCGGAACGCGCATCCGAGGAACGTCACCGCGTCCAGCCCCGGCAGTCCCTCGGGCTCGAACAGCTCCCAGTCATGGACCGACAGCAGCCGCCCGCTCCCGCGTTCGACCAGGCAGTTCTCCGGCACGAAGTCGCCGTGCCTCGGCGCAACACGAATCGGCAGCCCCAGCATGCGCGCGCGCATCCAGGCGAGCCGGTCCTCGAACCATCCTCGCCGGCGGTCCCACTCCTCGGCGGTGAACCACATCCTCAGCGACGCGACCGGCTGCGCGACGGCGCGCGCGAAGGCCCGCTCGTCCATCGGGCGCATC
>Ga0214471_10004071_pt1 | contig 11294 bp, 3 predicted proteins | sample RVTome_5_FD_207665 | JGI IMG/M metagenome (GOLD analysis project Ga0214471, IMG submission 207665) | Soil microbial communities from uranium-contaminated site in the Upper Colorado River Basin, Wyoming, United States - RVT142D155 | ecosystem: Environmental > Terrestrial > Soil > Contaminated >... | reverse complement strand
TGCATACAACGGTCCGGCTAATTTAGCTAGATTGTCTATATAATTCCTTGCATAATTTACTATTCCTAGGAATTGTTGTAAAACTTTTTTATCATTCATAACATCAGGAAATTGCAATATCTTCTTTGCTATATGCTCTTGTAAATATATCTTTCCTTCTCCTATCTCATGGCCTAGGAAATTAATCTTTTCTTTACATATTTCCATTTTCTTCTTAGATAATATTAAACCATTCTGTTCTACCTTTCTAAAGAATACTTCAAGATGAGCTATATGCTCTTTATATGTTTTAGAAAATATTAACAAATCGTCGATATATACTAATATAAACTCTTGATGAACATTAAAAATATTTTGCATTTTTCTTTGAAATAATGCGGGCGCATTTTTTAGACCAAGTGGCATTACAAGCCATTCAAAATGTCCTTGAGGACATGTGAATGCTGTCCAAGGTATGGATTCTTCTTCCATCTTGACTTGCCAAAAACCAGCCTTTAAATCAAATTTTGAAAAATATTTGCTCCCTTGAATTCTGTTTATCCATTCTTGTTTGTTAGGGATATTGTATGCATCATCTACCGTGTTATCATTTAACCTTTTATAGTTAATTACCATTCTCGATTTGCCTCTCACAATTTCAGAGTGATTTCTTACAATAAATGCAGCTGATCTATGCGGACTTCGACTTTCTCTTATTGCTCCCAACTTCAGCAATTCCTCTATATGCATTTTAAATTCTTCTATATCTTGTGGGGTTGATTCTATTGGACATGTTTTAATTATATAGTCTGGATTTATTATATTTATTTTACATGTAATAGAGTTTCTATCCCAATATTTCATAGGTATTTCTCCAATTATCTGAATGTCTTCTAGTCTCTGAACAATCTTTTCTATATCCTTTTTTGATTTTATATCTCTATACCAATTTGGAGCAAAGGATTGTAACCCTATACACTCTGTGTTTGTATTTGCTATATAATATGTTTCAATACCTATACTAAAATCAGATTCTTTATCATATTCAGGGATTGGAGTACTACCTTCAAAATCAGTATCAAGATTAGAAATTTGTTTCGTTCCACCACGCTTTCGCACTTCTGAGATGTATGGAACATTGTCTTGGTATGGGATGAAAGTGATTCCTTTTTCATGTATAATCGTGGTTTGTACTGAGTATTGTAAAAATCTTAAACCTATTATCATATCATCATTTATCATAGATAAATCTCTTATTGTAATTTCATCTATCACATATTTTGTCCCATTTATGAAGGTCTCTATGTTGTACGCTAATTGATTATGGATTTTTCTAATACCTGACATGTCTGTGGATGTTTCAGCTATTCTGTCATCTATAGTATGAACCAACTCAGGGCACTTTATAAAATATTTGTCATGGATAATATTTTTTGTACACCCTGTGTCTACTAACGCTAATATTTTATAAGTGACATGTGGAGTTAATTTTATTTTTACTGGAATTCTTATTCCTAATATTTCCTTGAATGGTAACCTAACAATATACTTATTTCCAAAACTTGTTATGACATCCTTCAATTGGATTATCTTATCATTTCTGTTATCTTTTATTGTTATAGCTTGCTCCTGACACTCGATATTTTCTTTATCTTCGAGTAAATTTTTATTTTCTACTCTATTTTTTAGCTCTTCTAATTCAACTTCTAATTTATTTAATCTATTTTCTAAAGTTCTAACCCTATTGGATAAAATCCTATCATCTGATTCTAATTCGAATTCTCTTCTCCATTTTTGATTCTTTGATTTTAAACACTCAGCGCATGCTTGCTTCAAACATAAACTACATGTAGCTCTATTTTCTTGGCTTGGATAGTATATGCAGAAAACACATTTAATATTATAATCTCCTTTTCCTCTAATCCAATCATGATTGCAACTTACTTGATTCATCATTTCTATTGTTAATCCAGCTAATTCATCTATTAGATCCATTTCATCATTACTTGAATCATACTCTTTTTCATCATTCTCTATTTCATCTGTTTCTATGATTGAATATATCGACTCATCATCCTTAATCTCATCATCGCATACTAATATGTTTTCATTTACACTATCTACTATCAAAACTCTTTCTTGTTCTTCATATTTACTAGAGTATCTTTTCTGATCTTTATTAGGACATGTCTTACTTAGATGATCTGGCGAATTGCATATAAAACATCTACATGTTCTATCATAATTTTTTCTAGGATTATACCGTCTTACGTTTCTCTTATGTAAAAACGGTGCTTTATTATCTGATCTTCTCAAAAAGTACCTTCTCTTAGTCTTGTAATTTCCATTATTCTTTCGTTGTGGTTTATGATATTTCTTATTTCTTGGTTTTTCTTCTCCGTAGTTTAATGGTATTTGGACAATTTTATTGCAAAAACTATAATCCGAATGCTTCATAGACCTCTGGGCTTGTATATTTGTGCATAATTTCTTCAATTGTTTGAATACAAAGGTTATAGCTTGAGAAATGTTAATCACTGCTCCTTCAGTTTCTTTCTTATATTCTTCAAATATCATACTTCCTAAAGGATCAGGTAGTTTATTGAAATACCTTTCAACCACACCTTTGTTATATCCTTGTTTTGCAGTAGTGGCATTATATAGATAATGTTGAGAAAATTCTTTTATTCCTCTCCAATTTGTCAAGGTTAACTTTTCTATTTCCCTTAATCTTTCATTTTGTAATGAAGTATATCCTAACTCTGGGTCTTCTGCTATAATAATACTTGAAATAATATTAGCAAAGTTATTGGGATTACTCCCCGCTCTTTTTAATTCTTCGTAAAGACTAGGGTTACCTTCTACCCATTGTTCCCATAAAACTTTTGCTGACTCTCCTAAAAATGTTTCTAAATAAGTAATCATATCTTCCACCTTGTTTCCAATATTATGTTGGTTCTGTATATATTTTTGAACTACCAAACCTTTCCATATACTTATGATATTGGGCCAATCAATCGGATCATGTGCTGCTAAATTCAATATCGCACCATCACTCTTGTGGTTTTGAAATTTTACTGATTTCTCAAATTCTCTTCTTTTTGTTCCCATATATGCATATTGCCCTGGTATATATCTATATGGATTATCTTCTTTCTCTGGAGGCCAATTCCCTGCTACTCTAGATGGCCTTTCCATTTCTCCTTCATTTTTTACAGAACTCTCACCATATCTGGCTCTCTTTGATTTTCCTATATCCACTTCCATAGCTTCCATTGCATTTTCCAAATTATGCAAACTATCATCATCTAAGGAGTTTATGAAATCATTGTATTGCTCTGAAGCATCATTAACACTTATCTCATTATATATATCATTTATTAATTCTTCTTCTTCTTCGTAACTTTCTAATAGCAATTTATCATTTATATCCCATTGTTCATCCTCATTTATCGGTGTATTATTCTGCTTTTCTTTAGTATTACCATTCTCTGTCCTTTTCTCAACAAGTTGAACCATACTACTCTTATTTTCTGAGAACTCTATAGCTAATTCTTTTTCTTTTTTCAGCTTTTGTAAACGTGATAATTCTCTATAAAAATAAAGCTCTTTTTCTCTTAATGCTGGCCATTCACTTATCATAGTATTATTATACTCTTTAGATATTTCCTTTAATTTGTCTTTGCAATAGTTCTCCTCAGTATCTAGGTCTGGTTTTTCCATGAATTCGGATACACTGTGCCTTCTATCTTCTTTAGTTTCCTTTTCCGATATAACTGAGTCTATATCATCTAAAGATCTCGGTTTATAATTCATAAATCTAATACTAGTGCATCCCATATTGTTCTGATAACTTATGTAATCTGCCGGTTGTTGCAATGTCTTACTTTCTATTAATTCACTAATATTCCATTCTTCTCCCGCTCTTTCTTCAGATCCTATGGTTAATGGACTCATGAAATTTATTCCCTTTGATTGCATACTTTGTATTACATCATTTACATTTACTTTATATCTGGTTCTACTTTTATTTGTTAATCTTCCTATAAATTCTATACTTACCAGTAAATTCGTGCCTTTAAATTCTTCATAACCTTTAGTTTGAAAACCAAAGCTCATTTTCTCTATAAATTCTTGTACTGGCATCATCAAATCTGGAGCTATATACGTAATTAGTCTATTTTCATTCATATCTCCTTCTAAAAATCCTAAAGCTGCTTTATTTATTGTATCCCATCTTTTATCTAGCAAGGTGATTAAAACCTTTGTTCCTAATTTCTTTCTTGTCATACCTTTAATTCCAATAATATACATTCCCTGATGTATATATTTATATCCAGCGTATCTCAAGCTATTCTCAAATTGTTTACTTACAATTTTTAATTCAACTGGTTGCGTTAAGACACTGAGTTCAACTTCTCTAGATATTCGGTACAACCCACTCCTACTTTCAAACATGCCCAATTGATATACCTGTTGGGGTCTTATTTTCCTTAGCGTATCTTTCTGATATCTTTCCATGTCTTTATCAAGGTCGATGACCTCCTCCAGATTATCGATTTCTTCATTTTTACCTTTAAATCGTTCCACTAAAGACAATGGTTTTAAATCTTGATTCACTAACTGGATACCTTTGTTTCGTCTGACAAAGCTTTTAGATATGTCCATTTTTCTGAATTTATTGCTCTGGTGGTTGCAACTATTCCAGATGAAGCAAGTATTATCTCCTTACTACCTTTCTCAGTATTGAGTTTATTTTTCAAAGAGTCTATCTGTTGATATAACCGAGCAACTTCTTCCTTTATATAATCACTATTTTGATTATATTTGTATTGCTTCGCCTTATTCTCTTCTAAAAATTGTAAAGCTACGTTTATCTTATTACTTACCAGTGTATATTGCTCTTCAAGCTGTCTGTGATCTTTATATAACCTTTCAAATTTTGATTCTAAATCGTCTTGCCTCTTTCCCCAATTTATATAGAAATTTTGTACTAGATCAACTATTAAATTCAACTGGCTATTCGAAGAATGCCAACTATGTTCTTCCGAAGAATTTAATCTGCACCTTATATTTATATTTTCCTTAGTATTTATAGTTTTACCTGTACTAACCTCTAAATTCAAATATTTTAGCTTTTCAATGATGACCAGGCTCTGATACCACTATTCACAAATCGACGAGATTTCTGTGATCAAACTGGAATGTTAAATTCGCGTATATGAAAAGTTACTATTTATGTTACTATTCAAAAGTTACTGTTCAAGTTACTATTCACGTTCTTATATTAGACTAATCTTTCGCAGTTCACAGGATCGTTCTGGTTGGCGAAACCAAATATTCCACTGCCGGTGCGCAACAATGTTTGTGCAATCCTACTCGGTACTCACCATATTTCTCGCTAGTTTGTTTCAGGAGTAACAAAACCTTTCCCAGAATTTCTAGTCCTAACTTATGCAACAAGTTTTTATCGTCCTCCCAGGCAGTTCCACCCGAAGGGAACACTTCTCTACGGCCACAATATCCTTTATACCCTAATGCCAGTTGCAGGGCTTAACATAGGACTACCGCAGAGCTTTCTCCTATAGGATTCCTAGCATAAAATCTTATTTCATATGAAAGAACTAGATCATCTCGGGATTTTCAAAGGTAACATTACTTCATTTCCACAAGCATAGCTTACATATGGTTTTCCCTTTCGGGAACCCCCAAACACTCACACAAATATAAGAGGATTACCTTACAGCGGATATGATACAATGCCTTCTTCAATATAGGAGTACAAGGCGGAATACTACTAGTAGGAACTAGGGAAAGGTAGTGCACTCTGGAGGCTCTCGCTCTTCTCTGGTGGCTGTCTTCTGGCTTCGTGTTCTTCATCTGCTGCCCACCGTCTCAATTTATAGCCGCGAGAGGAGCCTTCCAATTATTAGTGTTACTGGTCTTCTTTTGACACGGTGGCCTGGAATCATCTCTGTATCAATTATTGATGTACCTTGCTGGACAGATGTCCCGCTTTCTCTTCGTCAATTATTGATACAGTACTCTTCGCCGATTATTGATGCATACTGTAACCTTCGTGAACCTATTATTGATGCATACTGTAACCTTCGTGAACCTTCTCCTGCCATCACTTTTTCTTGTCTTCATGCATCACGTGAACCTTTCGCTGTCCTATCTTTGAAGAGCAATATTCGTCGGATATTTTGATATATACTGCCATGCCCCAATAATTGATAATACCTTATCAATTTTTATGTACCTTTATTTCATAATATTATAGTGGACTATTATTCTGATTTCTGCCCATGTCCACCAATATCCATTATATCTTCATCTGAGAATGGTATTTCAAATTTTTCATCACATGACTTCTTTATTTCTTCAAGTTTATCATGCATTTCCTTTTTCACCTCCTTTAGGATTTCGTCTTTAAATTCTTTCTTCCATTGTGGATATATCAATTCAAATTTCTCTTCTATCTTCCAATCTATATATGAACCATCTAAAGGGTCAACTCCTTTCATAAGACATTCTTTATAGGTAGGCTTATCCAAAATCTCTTCTTTTTTTATAATCATCGAAGATGATGTTCCTGAGGCTTTCTTATTCTTTGCCCTTTTGAATTTTTGAATATATTCCTTTGCAGCTGGTTCCATGAAATAATTGATTCCCAATATCTTTCTAGCTTGGGCCAGTGCTTCTTCGATGTTCATATATTTTTTCCAGGATATTCCTCCAGTATATTTTGCTTCAATCTTTTGCCCTATAACTTCTTCAAATGATATATAGATTCCCGGTGCATTACCCTCAAAAACCACATAAAGAGGTTTTTGGTCAACTGTTTCAGGATCTTCATATTTTGGCAATGATTCATTCGTCATGTGAAAATATTCAGCAAGACTATTCAATATTGATAGCATATATCCCTTTTCTTCTCTCTTGTTGTTATATTGATACCAGAAATTATCCAGTATGCACTCTTGCACTTCATCAACAATGATATGATCCTTTGGCTTAAATTTATATGAATTCGGAGGAAATATTTTCAGCTTATTATCAGGACCAAAGCTGAAGAATTCCATTCCCATATGATTCGTTGACCTCTTCATACCTGTAATATAGAAGAACGAGAAAATAGGTCAGGCAACTTGTTGTCCTTTCCTTTTATATGCTCAAATATTACTTTATAACCATTTCCAGTAATAATATCTTCAAACAAAACCCATCTTCTAGTAGAGCTCTTCTTACTATTAATTTGGTTATAATATTTGCATATTGCTTCACAGTCTGTTCTGACTGTGAACTCCTTAAATCCCAAATATAAACGAAAGGAATTTATCGCGTGAATTATAGCTAGAATTTCTCTATCAGTATTATTTACTGTCTTTAGTTTATAACTTCCTGAAGCATATCTACAGATCTTTTCTTCTGATTTTGGTGAATATTTATTAGGCTTTTGCTTTAATATTGCGCCCCAACCTTCTTTAGAAGCATCAGTTTCGATAATAAAATAATACTCATCTAATGGTAATTCTAAGGGTTTCAAATCTTTAACCTTCTCTTTTATCAACTTCACTAGCTTTATGTCCTCAGAGTTGAAGTATCTCTGCCCATTTTTTCTTAACTTTGCATACAACGGTCCGGCTAATTTAGCTAGATTGTCTATATAATTCCTTGCATAATTTACTATTCCTAGGAATTGTTGTAAAACTTTTTTATCATTCATAACATCAGGAAATTGCAATATCTTCTTTGCTATATGCTCTTGTAAATATATCTTTCCTTCTCCTATCTCATGGCCTAGGAAATTAATCTTTTCTTTACATATTTCCATTTTCTTCTTAGATAATATTAAACCATTCTGTTCTACCTTTCTAAAGAATACTTCAAGATGAGCTATATGCTCTTTATATGTTTTAGAAAATATTAACAAATCGTCGATATATACTAATATAAACTCTTGATGAACATTAAAAATATTTTGCATTTTTCTTTGAAATAATGCGGGCGCATTTTTTAGACCAAGTGGCATTACAAGCCATTCAAAATGTCCTTGAGGACATGTGAATGCTGTCCAAGGTATGGATTCTTCTTCCATCTTGACTTGCCAAAAACCAGCCTTTAAATCAAATTTTGAAAAATATTTGCTCCCTTGAATTCTGTTTATCCATTCTTGTTTGTTAGGGATATTGTATGCATCATCTACCGTGTTATCATTTAACCTTTTATAGTTAATTACCATTCTCGATTTGCCTCTCACAATTTCAGAGTGATTTCTTACAATAAATGCAGCTGATCTATGCGGACTTCGACTTTCTCTTATTGCTCCCAACTTCAGCAATTCCTCTATATGCATTTTAAATTCTTCTATATCTTGTGGGGTTGATTCTATTGGACATGTTTTAATTATATAGTCTGGATTTATTATATTTATTTTACATGTAATAGAGTTTCTATCCCAATATTTCATAGGTATTTCTCCAATTATCTGAATGTCTTCTAGTCTCTGAACAATCTTTTCTATATCCTTTTTTGATTTTATATCTCTATACCAATTTGGAGCAAAGGATTGTAACCCTATACACTCTGTGTTTGTATTTGCTATATAATATGTTTCAATACCTATACTAAAATCAGATTCTTTATCATATTCAGGGATTGGAGTACTACCTTCAAAATCAGTATCAAGATTAGAAATTTGTTTCGTTCCACCACGCTTTCGCACTTCTGAGATGTATGGAACATTGTCTTGGTATGGGATGAAAGTGATTCCTTTTTCATGTATAATCGTGGTTTGTACTGAGTATTGTAAAAATCTTAAACCTATTATCATATCATCATTTATCATAGATAAATCTCTTATTGTAATTTCATCTATCACATATTTTGTCCCATTTATGAAGGTCTCTATGTTGTACGCTAATTGATTATGGATTTTTCTAATACCTGACATGTCTGTGGATGTTTCAGCTATTCTGTCATCTATAGTATGAACCAACTCAGGGCACTTTATAAAATATTTGTCATGGATAATATTTTTTGTACACCCTGTGTCTACTAACGCTAATATTTTATAAGTGACATGTGGAGTTAATTTTATTTTTACTGGAATTCTTATTCCTAATATTTCCTTGAATGGTAACCTAACAATATACTTATTTCCAAAACTTGTTATGACATCCTTCAATTGGATTATCTTATCATTTCTGTTATCTTTTATTGTTATAGCTTGCTCCTGACACTCGATATTTTCTTTATCTTCGAGTAAATTTTTATTTTCTACTCTATTTTTTAGCTCTTCTAATTCAACTTCTAATTTATTTAATCTATTTTCTAAAGTTCTAACCCTATTGGATAAAATCCTATCATCTGATTCTAATTCGAATTCTCTTCTCCATTTTTGATTCTTTGATTTTAAACACTCAGCGCATGCTTGCTTCAAACATAAACTACATGTAGCTCTATTTTCTTGGCTTGGATAGTATATGCAGAAAACACATTTAATATTATAATCTCCTTTTCCTCTAATCCAATCATGATTGCAACTTACTTGATTCATCATTTCTATTGTTAATCCAGCTAATTCATCTATTAGATCCATTTCATCATTACTTGAATCATACTCTTTTTCATCATTCTCTATTTCATCTGTTTCTATGATTGAATATATCGACTCATCATCCTTAATCTCATCATCGCATACTAATATGTTTTCATTTACACTATCTACTATCAAAACTCTTTCTTGTTCTTCATATTTACTAGAGTATCTTTTCTGATCTTTATTAGGACATGTCTTACTTAGATGATCTGGCGAATTGCATATAAAACATCTACATGTTCTATCATAATTTTTTCTAGGATTATACCGTCTTACGTTTCTCTTATGTAAAAACGGTGCTTTATTATCTGATCTTCTCAAAAAGTACCTTCTCTTAGTCTTGTAATTTCCATTATTCTTTCGTTGTGGTTTATGATATTTCTTATTTCTTGGTTTTTCTTCTCCGTAGTTTAATGGTATTTGGACAATTTTATTGCAAAAACTATAATCCGAATGCTTCATAGACCTCTGGGCTTGTATATTTGTGCATAATTTCTTCAATTGTTTGAATACAAAGGTTATAGCTTGAGAAATGTTAATCACTGCTCCTTCAGTTTCTTTCTTATATTCTTCAAATATCATACTTCCTAAAGGATCAGGTAGTTTATTGAAATACCTTTCAACCACACCTTTGTTATATCCTTGTTTTGCAGTAGTGGCATTATATAGATAATGTTGAGAAAATTCTTTTATTCCTCTCCAATTTGTCAAGGTTAACTTTTCTATTTCCCTTAATCTTTCATTTTGTAATGAAGTATATCCTAACTCTGGGTCTTCTGCTATAATAATACTTGAAATAATATTAGCAAAGTTATTGGGATTACTCCCCGCTCTTTTTAATTCTTCGTAAAGACTAGGGTTACCTTCTACCCATTGTTCCCATAAAACTTTTGCTGACTCTCCTAAAAATGTTTCTAAATAAGTAATCATATCTTCCACCTTGTTTCCAATATTATGTTGGTTCTGTATATATTTTTGAACTACCAAACCTTTCCATATACTTATGATATTGGGCCAATCAATCGGATCATGTGCTGCTAAATTCAATATCGCACCATCACTCTTGTGGTTTTGAAATTTTACTGATTTCTCAAATTCTCTTCTTTTTGTTCCCATATATGCATATTGCCCTGGTATATATCTATATGGATTATCTTCTTTCTCTGGAGGCCAATTCCCTGCTACTCTAGATGGCCTTTCCATTTCTCCTTCATTTTTTACAGAACTCTCACCATATCTGGCTCTCTTTGATTTTCCTATATCCACTTCCATAGCTTCCATTGCATTTTCCAAATTATGCAAACTATCATCATCTAAGGAGTTTATGAAATCATTGTATTGCTCTGAAGCATCATTAACACTTATCTCATTATATATATCATTTATTAATTCTTCTTCTTCTTCGTAACTTTCTAATAGCAATTTATCATTTATATCCCATTGTTCATCCTCATTTATCGGTGTATTATTCTGCTTTTCTTTAGTATTACCATTCTCTGTCCTTTTCTCAACAAGCTGAACCATACTACTCTTATTTTCTGAGAACTCTATAGCTAATTCTTTTTCTTTTTTCAGCTTCTGTAAGCGTGATAATTCTCTATAAAAATAAAGCTCTTTTTCTCTTAATGCTGGCCATTCACTTATCATAGTATTATTATACTCTTTAGATATTTCCTTTAATTTGTCTTTGCAATAGTTCTCCTCAGTATCT
>Ga0214471_10004070_pt1 | contig 11297 bp, 9 predicted proteins | sample RVTome_5_FD_207665 | JGI IMG/M metagenome (GOLD analysis project Ga0214471, IMG submission 207665) | Soil microbial communities from uranium-contaminated site in the Upper Colorado River Basin, Wyoming, United States - RVT142D155 | ecosystem: Environmental > Terrestrial > Soil > Contaminated >... | reverse complement strand
GCCTTCGGAACCAGCGGGCTGCTCACCTCGGCGCCCCATCGGATGTGGCTCACCACCGAACCGCCCCGTTGCGCCATGCCGTGCACCTCGCTCTGCTTGACGTCGTGTCCGGCCCGCACCAGGGCGTCGGCGACGATCATCGAGGCGAGGATCACGCCCTGGCCGCCGACGCCGGCGAGCAGCAGCCCATTGGACTGGTTAGACACCGGCGGTCTCCTTGGCCTTGTAGGGCATTGGGGCGATGGCGCGTGGTGGGCAGAGCTGGGCACACAGCGTGCATCCGGTGCAGGTGGTCGGGTCGATGACCACCTTCCTCCGCCCCTCGAAGGACTCGGGCGACCAGACGATCGACGGGCAGCCCAGCGCCATGCACGCCTGGCAGGCGGTGCAGGCGTCGAGATCCACGAGGTAGGGCCGGTCCCTGACCTTTACCGGGGCCTCGACACACGGCCGGTTGGTGATGACCACCGAGGGCCCCTGGTGCGCGATCGAAGCTTCCAGGGCGGCGTTGGTGGCGGCGATGTCGTAGGGGTCCACCACCCGGACGTCCTCCACCCCGATCGCCTTGCACAGCGCCACCAAGTCGACGGCGGGCGCCGCCTCGCCCTGGAGCGTCTTGCCGGTGGCGGGGTGTTCCTGGCCTCCGGTCATGGCGGTGGTCCCGTTGTCGAGGAGAAGCACCGTGATGTTGGCGTTGTTGTAGACCGCCTCGATCAGACCGGGGATCCCCCCGTGGAGGAACGTCGAGTCGCCGATCGTCGCCACCACCGGACCTTCGGCTCCGCCCGAGGCATCCAGCCCCACCGCCATGCCGATGCTGCAGCCCATCGCCACGCAGGTGTCCATGGCGCTCAGCGGCTCCAGGGCGGCGAGCGTGTAACAGCCGATGTCGCCGGAGACCACCGCTCCCAGCCGCTTGAGGGCCACGAAAGGGGCGATGTGGGGGCAGCCCGGGCACAGCAGCGGGGGTCGCTTCACCGTGCTCGGAGCGGGGTCGACCGGGGGCAGGGCCGTGATCACCCCGGCCCCGGCGAATCCGGCGGCGACCGCCTCGGGGTTGAGCTCCCCGCTCCGGGAGAACCACGCCTTGCCTTCGACCGGGATCCCAGCGGCGCGGAGCGCATCCTCCAGGAACGGGTCGAGCTCCTCGACCACGAACAGGCGCCCCACCGAAGCGGCGAATCTGCGGATGCGCTCGATCGGGAGCGGGTGGGTGATGCCGAGCTTCAGCACTCGGGCCTGGGGAACCACCTCGCGGACGTAGTTGAAGGCGATCCCCGAGGTGACCACGCCGATGGTGTGGTCGTCGCCGTACTCCACCGCGAGGTCAGAGGCCTCGGCCCACCGGGCGAGGTCCTCGAGACGCTGCAGCAGCGCGGCGCGGCGTCCTCGGGCGTACCCGGGGACCATCACGTACTTGGCGGGGTTGGGCACGAAACCGGTCGGGGGATGGTCCTCCGGCTCGTCGAGGGTCACCAGGCCCCGGTTGTGCGAGAGCCTGGTGGTGCTGCGAAGCAGGACGGGAACGTCGAACTCCTCGGAGAGTTCGAAGCCCAGCTTGGTCAACTGCTTGGCCTCGCTGCTGTTGGCGGGCTCCAGCAGGGGCACACTCGCGAAGCGGGCATAGAAGCGGCTGTCCTGCTCGTTCTGGGAGCTGTGCATCCCGGGGTCGTCGGCACTGACCAGGACCAGGCCCGCACCCACCCCGATATAGGCGGCGGTCATGAAGGTGTCGGCGGCCACGTTGAGCCCGACGTGCTTCATCGTCACCAGGGCGCGGGCCCCGCCCAGGGAGGCTCCCAACCCCACGTCCAGGGCGACCTTCTCGTTCGGCGACCAACGGACGTCCATGTCGCGCCGGTACCTGATCGACTCGAGGATCTCGGTGCTGGGCGTGCCCGGATAGCCGGCGGCGACCCGGACCCCGGCCTCGACCGCCCCCCGGGCGATCGCCTCGTTGCCGGAGAGCAGGGCACGCGTCCCCGCCCCGGTCTCGGCCTCCGCCACCCTGGCGAGGCTCATCGCGGACCCGGTCCGCCGATGCGGGGTCGGTTCGATTCGCGATGGGATGCTCGCAAGGGTCTGCCCTCCTGCTCCGGGCGTTCTCCCGTCCGGCCGTTCGGTTGGTAACCAGGCTGGCGGCTCCGGGGCGGTCCGACAATCCGCCGCTTGCATCATTTCCATGATGCGTTGGCCCCAGAGGCCCCGGGACCCACCACCGGCCACCTCGACCGATCGGCCGGTCGATCTCCACTCCGCCCGCCCAGGCGTGGCGGCAACCGGGACGTCGGCCGCCGGTGGCCGGCACCAGCGCCGGCTCGGGCACTAGCGTGGCGCCTCGTGACCGAAGCGTCCCTGCCCCCTCCCACCCCCGACCTGGCATACGGCCTCAACGGCATCCTCGGCATCGAGTTCGTCGACATCGGGCCGGACCGGGTCACCGCCCGCATGGAGGTGACCGAGGTCCACCGGCAGCCCTACGGCATCGTCCACGGCGGGGTCCACTGCGCCCTGATCGAAGCGGTGGCCTCCGTGGGCGCAGCACTCTGGGCGGTGGAGCAAGGGATGCCGGGCGCGGTGGGCGTATCGAACACCACCGACTTCCTGCGCTCGATGCGCCGGGGCGAGCTGCATGCCGAGGCCACCCCGGTCCATCGGGGACGCACCCAGCAGCTGTGGCAGGTCGTGGTGACCCGCGGCTCCGACGGCAAGCCGGTGGCGCGGGGGCAGGTGCGGCTCCACAACATCGACAGCCCCGAGACGGTCGGCGGCCTCGTCCCCGACCGGTCCTGACCCTTCAGGCCGGGGCGGCCAGCCGTTCGAGGGCTCGCGAGATGAAGATCGGCGTCATCCACTTTCGGTAGCGAGAGCCGAGGTCGGTGTTGTCGAAGGGCCGAACGGCTCGCGCCCCCAGCTCCGCAGCCGCCGCGATCACCTCCGGGACGAGCCGCTTGCCCTCCAGGTACGCCTCGGCGCCGGGCACCCGGATCGGTGCGGGCGACACCGCACCGAGGGCGAGTCGGGCCGCGGAGACCACATCGCCGCCGTCGAGCCGCACCGCCGCCGCCACGCCGAGGATGGGGAAGTCGACCGCTTGGCGGCGCCGCAGCTTCAAGTACGTGCTGCGCCACCCGTCTTGGGGCGGTATCGCGACCCCGGTGATGATCTCGTTCCGTTCCTTGACGACGTGATCCATGCCGTCGGCGCGGTACAGGTCGGCCACCGGAATCGACCGCACCCCGCCAGGGCCCACCAGGCTCACCGCGGCGCCCACCACGATGGCCGCCGGAGCCAGGTCCGATGACGAGACCGCCCAGCACTGGCTGCCCTTCGGAGCCACCCAGCACACGTCGCCGCCGGCCTTGAGGCAGGGACCGGCGGCGGCCCGCCACTCCTCGGTGGCGTTGATGAACGAGCACCTGGTGTCCGCACAGAGGTTCCCGCCGATGGTGGCGACGTTGCGGATCTGCGGCGAGGCCACCGACCGGGCCGCTTCTCGAACGGCGTCCGGTATCTCCATCGAGTCGGCCACGTCGCGCAGCACGGTCAAGGCTCCCACCGCCACGCCCCCATCGGCCTCGCGGCGGATGCCGGACATGCCGGGTAGCCCCATCACCGACACCAGCACCCCCGGGCCGACCTGGCGGCGTTTGATGTTGGGGACCAGGTCGGTGCCCCCTCCCACCACCACCGCCTCCCGATGGGTGGCGAGCATCTCGACCGCCTCCTCCAGGGAGCCGGGAGCGAGCACGCTCAAGGCGGGCAGGCGGATCATCGGCCGAACCCCTCGGGGGGATCAACCCGTATCAGGCGCCCGTAGTCGAAGGCAGGAATGCCGTCGGGCCCGACTCGCCCGCTCCCCCCCTTGGCGAGATCACGCAGTGCCCGCACGACCTTGTCGGGGGTGATCGGGACCTCGTCTATGCGAACCCCGAGCGCATCGTGGATGGCGTTGGCCACCGCGGGGATCACCGGCAGCAGCGGGCCCTGGCCCACCTCCTTGGCTCCGAAAGGGCCCTCCGGGTCGACGGACTCGATGAGGATCGATTCGACGGGAGGCATGTCGAGAAAGGTGGGCATTTTGTAGTCGAGCAGCGAAGGGCCGCGGTGGAGGGCGCCACGGAACGCCTGCTCCTCCATGAGGGCCTCGCCGAGGCCCATGTACACCCCGCCTTCGATCTGACCCTCCACCAGCAGCGGATTCAGTGCCCGGCCGACGTCGTGGGCCAGCCACACCCGGTCCACCTGCACCTGGCCGGTGTCGGCGTCACACTCCACCTCGACCACCGCCACCGAGAAACTGTATGCCGGGGAGATGCCCACCCCCGAGCCCTTGTAGGGCCCGGCCAGGTCGGGGGCACGATATGCCCCGGAGCCCATCAGCGGGCCACCGCGGGCCACCGCGGCCCGGACCGCCTCTTCCCAGGACATGCTCTTGTCGGGGGCGCCTTCGACGCTGATGCGGCCATCCTCGGCGACGAGGACCTCGGCGGTGGTGCCGAGCTCATCGGCCACTGCCTCGAAGACCCGGCTGCGCACGTTCTCGGCGGCCTGCAGGGCGGCGTTCCCCGCCATGAAGGTGACCCGGCTCGAATAGGACCCCAGATCGACCGGGGTGAGGTCGGTGTCGGCAGTCACCACCGCCAACGCCGCCGGGTCGAGCCCCAGTACCTCCCCGACCACGGTGGCCAGCATGGAGGTGGAGCCCTGGCCGACGTCGGCGGCCATCGAGAACACCGTCACCCCTCCGCCGCGATCCACCTTGATCGTGACCTCGGACTGGGGCATGTCGTTGAAGTAGATGGGAAGCCCGGCTCCAGAGAGGTAGGCCCCGACGGCGAGGCCGATCCCCCGTCCGTGGGGAAGGTTGCCGTGCTTTTCCCGGAAGCCCGAAGCGGCGACCGCCTCGTCGAGGCACTCCCGCAGCCCGCAGCTGGTGATCCGGAGGTGGTTGACCGTCATCGAATAAGGCTCCACCAGATTCCGCATCCGGATCGTCACCGGGTCGAGGCCCAGGTCGCCGGCGGCGGCATCGAGCTGGCACTCGACGGCGAATCGAGGCTGCGGGGTGCCGTGACCCCGCTTGGGCCCGCAGGGAGGCTTGTTGGTGAAACCGCGCACCCCCTCGAACTTGTAGTTGGGGATGCGATAGGTGGCGGGCTGCAGGGCGCCCGTGTAATAGAGCGTGGCCGCCCCGTAGCTGCCGAAGGCTCCCCCGTCGAGGTGGGTGCGGAGGTGCATGGCGGTGATGGTCCCGTCCTTGCGGAACCCGGTGCGGAGCCAAATCAGCACCGGATGCCGGCCGCGATGCGTGTAGAAGACCTCCTCGCGGGTGAGCGTGATCTTTACCGGCCGCCCGGTCTCGATCGACAGTCGGGCGGCGGCGATCTCGTGGGAGAAGGGATCGGTCTTGCCACCGAAACCGCCGCCCACCGGGGTGGCCACCACCCGGATGGCGCCGGCCGGCATCTCGAGGACCTTCTCCAGGGCGCGCTGCAGATAGTGGGGCACCTGGGTCGAGGACCAGATGGTGAGGCGGCCGTCCGGCCCGTGAGCCGCCACCGCAGAGTGCTGCTCGAGGGCGGCATGGGTGCTGCCGCGGAAGTCGTACAGATCCTCCCTGACGTGGTCAGCCTCCTCGAACCCGGCGGCCACGTCCCCGAACTCGAGCGCCGCACTTCGGTGGATGTTGGGGCCCACCCCCTCGCCATGGATGAGGTGGCGCGCCTCGGCCGCCTCCCAGAGGGTGGTCGTCTCCTCGAGGGGGGTGTACTCGACCTCGATGAGCTCCAGAGCCCGCGCTGCGGTGTCGGCGTCGACCGCCGCCACCGCCGCCACCGGTTCCCCGATGTACCTCACCCGGTCCACGGCGAGGGTGTGCTCGTCCTGGCTCACCGGAAGGATCCCGTAGGCGACCGGCAGGTCGGTCCCGGTGAGCACCGCCGCCACCCCCTCGAGGCTCCGGGCTCGGGTGGCATCGATGCGGATGATGCGGGCGTGCCCGTGGGGACTGCGCAGCAACCGGCCCACCAACATCCCCGGAAGAGCGATGTCGTCGGCGAACACCGTGCGTCCCGTGACCTGGGAACCGGCGTCCACGCGAGGCCGGCGGGTCCCCACCACCGAGAACTCGTGGCCGATCATGGCGCCCCACCCGCGGCCTGCCGCACCGCCTCGAGGATCTTGGCATAGCCGGTGCACCGGCACAGGTTGCCGGAGAGGGCATCGCGAATCTCTTCGGTGGAAGGGTCGGGGACGCTTTCGAGAAGCGCGGCCGCCGCCATCAACATGCCCGGGGTGCAGTAGCCACACTGGGCAGCCCCCAATCGAGCGAAGGACTCCTGCAGCGGGTGGAGCACTCCGTCGGACTCGAGGCCCTCGACGGTCTGGATGGCTCGGCCGGCGACGCTCCCGATCAGAGTGAGGCATGAGAGCACCGGCGTGCCGTCCACCAGCACCGTGCATGCACCGCACTCCCCCAGCTCGCAACCGTGCTTGGTGCCGGTGAGGCGAAGGTCTTCGCGGAGCACCTCGAGGAGGGTGCGGTGGTCGGAGACCACCAGGTGGTGCTTCTGCCCGTTCACCGACAGGGTCTGCACCTGGTCGATCATGACGGGGAGTCGCCGGGGCCCCGTGCCCGGACGAACACCTGTCCTTCGGCCAGGCGGCGGGCGGTGCGATCGTATGAGGCCTGATCCACCCGCCAGGCGGTGCCGACCGGGCTCACCCTCCCCACCACCTCCATGACACCCGAGGTGTGGCCGATCCGCAGCAACCCGTCGCCGGGCCGGGTGACGTCGGCCACGGTGGTGCCCGGGATGCGGGCCGCCACCGCGGTGCAGGCGCCCACCGTCCCGGGATAGGCCTTGTGGAGCATCGGGGGTCGCCCCCCGATCACCCGCGCCACCAGGTCGACCTCGTCCGCACTCACCCGCTGGCCCGAGGCGAACCCGACGTAGGTGGCCGGGGGGGCGACCATGGTCGGTATCGGGGTGAGCCCGTCCCCATCTACGCCCACCAGCCTCGCCGCCGCCTCCTTGACTGCCATCACGGCCTTCATGTCGTCGATGTCGCCCGGGCCCTCGATGCCGGTCATGCCGACCGATGATGCCGCCACGAAGACACAGAGATTGGCCAGGTCGACGATGGAGGCGTCGATCGGCCCGAACGCGGTGTCGAGGATGTCGCGGGTGTTGCCGGTGGGGAGCAGCGCGCCGGTGATCCCGCCACCGGTGGCCCGGTAGTCGAGAGCGATCGGCGCCCCGGTCCCGGGCACCCCGTCGATGCCGAGGTCGCCCGCCACCGCGGCGACGCCATCGCGCACCGGGACTCGGGCAACGAGAATGCGGGAGGTGTTGGTGTTGTGGATCCTCACCAGGGTCACCGGTTCCACGACCTCGAGGAGGCCCACATCGACCGCGTAGGCGCCGACCGCCGCCGAGATGTTCCCGCAGTTGATGTCGTAATCCACCACCGGCTCGGTGATGCTGACCTGAGCGAAGGTGTAATCCAGATCGGCGTCGGGCACCGATGGCGGGCCGATGATGGCCAGCTTGCTGGTGAGGATGTCGGCACCGCCCAGGCCATCCACCTGCCGGGGATCGGGACTACCCATGATCTCGAGGATGAGGCGGTCACGCTCCGCCCCGGCGGCGGGCAGGTCGGCCGCCTCGAGGAACACGGCCTTGCTGGTTCCGCCGCGCATCAGGACGAAGGGGAGAGCGCGCTGCTCGCCCCGGCCCGTCACCTCACCAGTACTTGCACCGTGCACGCCGCCCCCTCGATGCCGACCGCCTTGCCGCCCCGACAGTGGGCGAGGCCCACGCGGGCGCCCTCGATCTGCCTTTCGCCCGCCTCGCCGCGCAGCTGCCGAACCAGTTCGACCACCTGGGCAACTCCGGTCCCGCCGAGCGGATGCCCCTTGCCGAGCAGCCCTCCGCTGGGATTGATGGGCAGCCGGCCGCCGATGTCGGCCTCGCCCCGCTCGACGGCCGCCGGGTACTCGCCCTGGCCGAACAGACCGAGACCCTCCACCCGCAGCACCTCGGCGATGGTGAAACAGTCGTGGACCTCGGCGAAGCCGACGTCCTCGGGCCCGATCCCGGCGCGTTCGTAGGCCGCCTCCGCGGTCTTGCGGGTGAGCGGTTCGAAGGTCATCGAGGTGGGCTCGGTGTCCACCGATCCGGTGAAGAGCGACGAGGCGGCGAGACGCACCGCCCGCCCGTTGCCCAGCCGCTTCAGCATGCGGTCGCTGACCAGGATGGCGGCGGCGGCCCCGTCGGTGACCGGGGAGCAGTCGAAGACGTTGAGCGGGTCGGCGATCGGGCGCGACTCCAGCACCTCCTCGACGGTGATCTCCTTGCGGAAGTGGGCCAGCGGGTTGGCGGCGGCGTGGCGCCGGTTCTTCACCGCCACCAGGGCCAGCTGCTCCCGGGTCATCCCGAACTCCTCCATGTAGCGGCGGGCCCGCATCGCGTAGACCGCCGGCATGGTGGCCCCGACTGCGGCCTCGGGATCGCTGGGATCGGGGGTGAGGGCTCCGGTGAAGCGGGTGGTGAGGTGCTCGGTCCCGATCGCCGCCACGACGTCGTGCTCCCCGGCCCGGATCGCCAGTGAGGCTTCGCGGATGGCGGTGGCTCCGCTGCTGCAGGCGTTCTCGACGTTGGAGAGGGGAAGGCCGGCCATGCCCACCTGGGCCAGGATGCGCTGGCCGGTGACCATGCCCTGGAAGACGTGGCCGCAATATGCCCCCTCGATCGCCCGCGGATCGATCCCGGAGTCGGCGATCGCCTCCAGCAGGGCCTCGGCGCCCAGATCGGCGGCATCCCGGTCGGGATGCTTTCCGAACCGGGTCATCCCGACCCCGATCAGATGCACGGTGGTCATCGATCGCCCCTCCCTGCCATCGGTCGGAATCGGTAGCCCAGCAGCGGGGCTCCCTCCGGGCTGGTGCCGAACTCCTCGACCGCCAGTTCCAGGTCCATGCCGATCTTCACGTCGTCCGGCTCGCACCCGCTGATCTGGCTCATGATGCGGATCCCCTCGGGGAGATCGACGTAGCCCAGCACGTACGGGACCGGGAACGCCGGCGTCGACTGCCGGACCACCGAGAAGGTATAGAGCGTCCCCGTAGTAGAGAAGCGGATCGTCTCGAGATCGGTCCCGAGGCATCCCGAGCACGCTGCTCGAACCGGGAAGAAGGGCGCACCACAGCCGCGGCATCTGCTCCCGAGCAGCCGGCCGGTGCCGTCGGCCAGCACCTCGAACTCCCTGGGCCGGAACGAGATCGGAGCGCTCGTCTGATCGGTCACCGTCACCGTTGCCTCCTCGATCGTTCCCTGCGGGCCCGACTACCGGGCTGGTCGGCGGTTCAAGGGCCAGGCGGCGTGCCGGCGAGCCCGCCAGCCGTCCGGCCGTTCGGTCGAAACAGTTTCCCTGGCCAAGCGCCGGGCAGTCAATGGGCCGAACGGCCCATTTCGCCGATGCGTCCAACCCATGAGACTGCCCATGGGACGGATCGCCGGGAACCCGGTGATGCGTTCGCACCACGGGAATGACGCGGGCGGCGGATTGTCCCCGGGCCCCCCCTTTGGGAGGCTCTATCCAACCGAACGGCCGGACGGGACGCCGACGGAGGACGCGATGGCACGGACGGAGGACGCGATGGCCGACCAGCAGAACCTTCGAGATCGGGAGGCCGAGCTCTTCCACGACTGGAACACGATCGGGGAAGACGCCGCGAATCGGCCGGTCCGTGTCGAGCTCGACGACGAGAGCCTGCGCGACGGGCTGCAGGGCCCGTCGGTGCATCAGCCGACCCTGGATCAGAAGCTGGAGATCCTCCACGCCATGGCGCCCCTGGGGATCCGCTTCGCCGACATCGGCTACCCCGCAGCCAGCCCGGTGATGTTCGGCGACGTCGTCGGCCTGGCACGCGAGATCGCGGAGAGCGGCCTCGACATCGAGGCCAACTGCGCCGCCCGCTCCCACAAGAACGACATCCTCCCTATCGCCGAGGCCCAGCAGCAGTCGGGGGTCCCCATCGAAGCGTCGATCTTCCTGGGCTCGAGCCCCATCCGACAGTACGTCGAAGGATGGGACCTGGCGTTCCTGCTCCGCACGACGGAGGACGCGGTGCGGCTGGCACGGAGCGAGGGGCTCGAGGTGATGTTCGTCACCGAGGACACCACCCGGGCCGATCCCGAGGTCCTCCGTCAGTTGTACACCGTGGCCATCGAGTCGGGAGCGAGGCGCATCTGCCTCGCCGACACCGTGGGGCACGCCAACCCCTGGGGCGTCCAGAGCCTGGTGCGGTTCGCCCGCGAGGTGGTGGCGGCGACCGGGACCGAGGTGAAGATCGACTTCCACGGCCATCGCGACCGGGGGCTCTCGGTGATGAATTCCCTGGCCGCGCTCGCCGAGGGCGCCGACCGGGTCCACGGATGCGGGCTCGGCATCGGAGAGCGCTCCGGCAACACCCCGATGGAGTTGCTCCTGGTCAACCTCAAGCTCCTGGGATGGCTCGACAGCGACCTGCGCGGCCTCCCCGCCTACTGCGAGGCGGTGTCGCGAGGGACCAAGACCCCGATCGCTCGCAACACTCCCGCCGTGGGCAGCGATGCATTCGAGACCAGCACCGGCGTGCACGCCGCCGCCCTGCTCAAGGCTCAGCGGGCCGGCGCCGCCTGGCTGGCGGATCGCATCTACAGCGGCGTGCCCGCCGCCGAGCTGGGACGGGAGCAGTCCATCACGGTGGGGCCGATGAGCGGACAGGCCAACGCCATCGCCTGGCTGACCAAGCGTGACCTCGAGTGCACCGACGAGATCGTCGACCTGATCCTCTCTTCGGCCAAGGCGGGGGATCACGTGCTCACCGAGGGCGAGATCTACGCCCTGCTCGGATCCGAGGCCGCTTCAGAGCGGATGCCGTGACTCAGGGCGCCACCGACACCTCTGAGCGCATCCGGCGGGAGGCGGCGAGCCTGTTCCGCACCCGGGGGTTCAACGGCACCAGCATGGCCGATCTGGCCGCCGCGGTCGGCATCACCAAGTCGAGCCTCTACCACCACTTCCCCAGCAAGCAGGCGCTCCTCTCGGAGATCATCGAGCTGACGATGGGGCGGGTCACCCCCCTGATACAGGAGATCGCCGAGTCGGACGCACCGGCCGCCGAGCGCCTCCACCGCGCCGTGGTGCTCCACACCACGGCGACGCTGATGGACCGCGACTATGTGGCCTGCTTCATCGAGGAGGGGCGTTATCTGGCGCCCGAGTACATGGCCGCCCACCTGGCCAAA
>Ga0214471_10004069_pt1 | contig 11297 bp, 8 predicted proteins | sample RVTome_5_FD_207665 | JGI IMG/M metagenome (GOLD analysis project Ga0214471, IMG submission 207665) | Soil microbial communities from uranium-contaminated site in the Upper Colorado River Basin, Wyoming, United States - RVT142D155 | ecosystem: Environmental > Terrestrial > Soil > Contaminated >... | reverse complement strand
CGGCGGCGGCGGCGTCTCTTTCGTCCAGTGCCCTTCCCTTCAAGAGACGAAGCCCCATCAGGTCGAAGTACTCGGGCGAAACCCACCGCAACCAGTACCTTCCTCCGCTCTCGGATTGAAGGGCGTGCTCGTCGGGATCGACGGCCCTCACCGTGTAGCCCACGGGTGAAAAGGGTCTTTCGTTCGCCACCGCGACACCCACGACCCCGGGCACGGCCCGCAGCCGCGTGACGGCCTGATCCAGGAACGCCCGAGCCTCGCTCCCGACTCGTGAGGCCCGTCCGCTCCGCACCTGCTCGGCCAGCGCGCCGTCGGGCAGTGTGATGACGTAATCTGCCATCGTTCCAGCGGCTCGTGCGTAGCGGTCGCGGGGCAGCTGGTAGCGGAGCACGCGGACGGCGTCGATGCGCATGCCGGGTTCGACCGCCACCATCGACGCGTATGTGCTCAGCAGAATGCCGGCGCCCGTGACCAAGGCGGTTGCCAAGGCTAGCTGCGCCACGATGATCGCGCGTCCGGCTCTCGACCGGGCGGGCGGCACGCTCCATCCACCCGACCGGAGGGTGGCATCTGGATCCACGCGACCGGCACGGAGCGCCGGGAGGACGCCGGCCACGGCCCATATGATGATCGCCAGCCCGGCGGCACCCAGCGCCACCCGGCCGTCGACGCGCGCGCCAGCGAGAAAGGCGACGTCCGGGGGGGCGATGGCGTGGATTCCGCGCAGCACGATCGCCGCAATCGCCAGTCCGGCGACGCCCCCTAGGAGCGTCAGGAGTGCGACATGCGCCAGGGTCTCGCGGGCGAGGCGAAGCCCGTTGGCGCCGAGGCTGGCGCGCACGGCGAGCTCGCGACTCCGATCCACGGTGTCGGCCAGCAGGAGCCCGGCGGCGTTGACGCACACGACGAGGACCAGAAGGAGCACGAAGCCGCCCAGGAGCTGGACGCCGCCGCGCACCTCTTGTGTGATCGCATCGCGGAGCGGTGTGACGCTGATACCCAGCGGCCCTCCGTCTGCCGAGGCACCGAGAAGATCGGGATACGTCTCGGCGACGGCTGCGGCGACCCGGTCCATGTCCTCCGCGGCCTCCGCCAGGGTGATGCCATCGCGGAGGAGCGCGACGGGCCAGAAGAACCCGCCGGGAAACCGCGACGTGCGGTCGCCAAGGTAGATGTCGTTCGTGAAGATGTGGCGCTCCGGCCCGCCCCGGACCCCCTGATCCCGATACCCGAAGGAAGGGGGCAGAATCCCGACGACGGTCGTGCGCCGGCCGCCCAACGTGATCTCCCGTCCCAGGAGCGCCGGATCTCCGCCGAAGCGGGCGACCCAGAGCCGGTGCGTGAGCACGGCGACGTCGGGAGCATCGGGGCGGTCGTCGGCCGCCACCAGAAGGCGGCCCTGGTGCGGGCGCACACCCAGGACTTGAAAGAACGCGGATTCGACCCGAAGCGTGCCGACGTAGTCGGCGCCCCCTTCCATGAGGCTTGCGTTCACCGCCCGGGTTGCAGCCGTGGCGGAGAACGATCGCTGCAGCCCCTTCCAGTCGAGCCAGTTGGCTGGCGACACACCCCATCCATCGACGTCACTGAACACGCCGCGGAGCCAGACCACGCGCGCTGCATTCGCGTATGGAAGCGGACGATAGAGAACGGCGTCGACGGTGGTAAGCACCGCGACGCCAAAGCCCACGCCGAGAGCCACGACCGCGATCGCGGCCAAGCTGAAGGCCGGCCGGCGCAGCAACTGGCGCGCCGCGACGACGATGTCCAGCACCAGGCCGTCGCCCACCTCCGGCGCCCCGAGCCGGCCCTGTCCCCGCCGCCGCTCGCGCAACGCCTGTCGCCGCCAGTGGGCCCGCCGTCCGAAATCCGCCTCCGCCTGGCGCCGCGCTTCCGCGGGCGGGACGCCGCGGTCCACGAGCTCCCGGGACTTCTCGTCGAGATGGAAGGCGTGCTCCTCCTCCACCTCTTGCGCGACTCCGTCGCGACGGAAGGGATTGCGCCAGAGCCTCCGGAGCGGTCGGGAAATGCTGCCGAACGGCCGCGGGATCACGAGGCGCCCTCCGTCGCGGAAACGGCCTGCTCGATGGCGCCGGCATACTGTCGCCACGTGGCCACTTCCAGCTCCAGACGACGTGCGCCCTCGTCGGTGAGCCGGTAGAAGCGCGCCCGCCTCCCGGTCGCCGACGTGCCCCACTCGGCGGCGATCCACCCCTTACGCTCGAGACGATGCAGCGCTGGGTAGAGGCTGCCCTCCTCCACCAGCAACACGCCGGCGGTTACCTTCTTGATCCATTGGGAGACGGCATACCCGTGCGAGGGCGCAAAGGACAGCGCCTTCAGGACCAGCAGATCGAGCGTGCCCCGGACGAGGTTCAGTTGGGTATTCGCCATGTCACGCTCGCCATCGCGGGCCCCCGCCCGCGCTTTTGCATAGAAATCGTATGCCTCGAAAGCACACCCCTACGATTTCTATACATCAAAGGGAGACGTGGTGCAACCACCGTCGAGCGGGTCGCCGGGGAGTTCGGGCAGGCGGGCCTCTTCACGGCGGAGCAGCGCACAGCGATCGTCGACGGAGCCCGACGGGCCGAGCCGGACCTGAGGATCTGAGACCCGGCTTCGCGGTTGGCACGGTCGCCAATGCCGAGGGTGCTGGCCTGGAAGCCTTCGGCGTCGTGGAAGCCGGTCACCGCCTTGCTGAGCGCCTCCTCGCCGGCGAGCTGCACCATGCGGCGCATCTGCGCCTCGACCTCCGCCGGCTCGACGTCGGCGTTGTCAGTCTCTATATGCGCGCAGCTTTCCCGGGTCCCATCCCGAGGGCCTGTCGCCCGCTGGGACGTGTACGAACTCATCGTCCGCGTGCTCGACCACCTGCCGGCGCCGAACAGCAGATGGTGCGCTACTGGGCGTACTACTCCAACGTCGCACGCGGTAAACGCTGTCGAAAGCCATCGACCGATTTTCGACAGTCCGGTGGAGATGTGGACGTCACAATGTCGACGTCCGAGCGCCGGTGAGCCGTTCCTACGCCGACCGACCGTAGTCCTGCAGGCCCGCAGTGGCCTGCTCATGCCAGCGTTCTTCATCCACGCCCTTTACTAGTTTCGATCGGTTGGTAGCGAGCCGTGGTTCCGCTCCGGTCCACCATCGCTGGTGCGGCAGAAGGAGGGGCGACCCCGTCGTCAGACGCTTGGCTCCCCGCCGAGGTTTCTCTACGCTTCGAGGATGAGCGATCTGGAACATGCGTGCCGGTTGTTGGAGGTGGACGAGAAGTTCCTCCAACCGTTCGACGTGACGGATCCGTTCAACGACGAGGTCCGGCTCGAAGGGTTCCTGTGCCTGCGGCCGGACCACCGGTACGGCGCCCTGGCGCTCCTGCGCGTCGACGGACGGTCCGCCCCACAGCGCATCTTCGCTACGCCCAAGCTGCATTATCCATTCGGCAAGGACGGACGCTTCTTCTTTCCAGCCATCCAACGGGCGGACCTCTACGAGAAGCTCGATGGAACCAACGTCCTCGCCTATCGCTACGAGGACGCCGACGGCCGGACGCGGACCACGTACAAGCTGCGGCTCTCGGCGGTGCTACGGAACAGCAAGTGGGGGCCGTTTCTCGACTACTGGCGCGAGCTCCTCGAGCGCCATCAGGCGCTCCCTCACCTCATCGAGGTCAATGGCTGCCACGTCAGCTTCGAGATGTACGGCGCCCGCAACGCGCATCTCATCGCGTACGAGGTGCCCCTGGCGGCGGCGATCCTCTTTGGTGTGCGGCCCACCGACGCCGCGGTGGTGGCGCCGTTCCGGATGCAGACGGAAGGTGTGCCCACGGCGCCCCTCCTCGGTGCGCTCCGCGCCGGCGAGGACCCCGTCGCCTGTTTCCACGCCTTGCGCGGGGAGCTGGAGGCGCGCAACCGGCCGGCAGACGAGGACAGGCTGTCCGGCGCAGAAGGCGCGGTATGGTACGTGACCGAGCCGTCGGGCCGCGTGACCATGTGGAAGTGCAAGCCCGAGAGTGTGGAGGCCATTCATTGGGCGACGGGCATCAACAAGGCGGCGGTCATCGCCACGTGCTGGAACGCGCTGGAAACCTCCGACGAGCTGAGCTACGAGGCCCTCGTCCCCCTCCTGCTGGAGGAGTACCAGGCGGATGACATCGAGAGGTTCCGCCCCCACATCGACGACGCCATCCGTTCCGTGAGTGCGCAGCAGGCGTTCCAGCAGCGTGTGCGCGAGGCCTATGAGGAGCTCACCTCGCAGGGCCTGTCGATCGGGCGCGACAAGGCGGCGGTGATGCGCGCGCTGTCGACCCGGTTTCCGCGCGACCAGATGCGCCACGTCTACGCGGCGATCGTTCGCCTTGGGGGCTGACCCCGCCCCCGTCTCGGCGTCAACAGGACGGAAGAATCGTGCGGCCGCTCGCCCTGCTGTTCACTCCCGAGGAACTCGCAGCGACCGTCGAGCGCTTCGAACAAGCTCAATGATCCGACTCTCGTCGAGGCGAATGTAGAGAGAGTCGCTCGCCGTATCGACCTTGACTCTCATGTAGTTTCCTCAGGCGTCGGTCGAAGAATGCGGTTACTATTGCACGCCACCGGCCTACTCGTGCTCGACGCGCAGCCGGACGACGCGCTCGACGCCGTCCGCATCGAGGTGGACGCCCCAGATATGGTCGCCGCGGAAGACGTGGGGGGTGATGTCGTCGGGTAGGACGACGGTGCCGAGGAATGTGCCGTCGGGCTCGAAGACGTCGTATGTCGTCGGCTCGCGCCAGGTCAGCAGCGGGCGATTCGGGGGGCGACCGGGGATCTCCGGCAACTGCTGGACGTCGTCGCGCTTGACCGCCTCGACGTAGCGGTGCACCCAGATGCGGCCATCGAGGCCGACCTCGAGGCCCTTGAAGAAAGGCTTGGTGGAGGGCAGGGGAGCGTACTCGAAATCGCCGTTGGCGTTGAGCACGAGGGTGTAGGCGCGGAAGGCGTTCCACTCTTCGAGCTCCTCGCCGGCGATCGGGACGGCGTCGAGATCGCGCCCGATCGTGATCGAGCCCTCCGGCCTCTGGAGCTCGACTTCGTAGCGGTCGTTACGCCCCACAACCATGTAGCCCAGCGGGCTCCAGGCCGGCAGTGTCTCGACCGGAAACGATGAGAAGCCCTCGCGCAGCGTGAAGCTCATGCCCTGGCGCTCGTCCCGCTCGGGATGCGGCACCGGCAGCGACTCGATGAGCTCGCCCCCGGGGGTGTACCGGCGCAAGACGATCGGAATGTCGGCCTCCGACGTCACCGGCGTGTCGGGCCTCTCCCAATCGCGGATGTAGACGTAGCCTTCGGTGTCGAGGCGGAGCGCCGCCGACCCGCCGAGGCTGGCGTCGATCTGGAGCCCATGTGCGTAGCTGCCATCCCGCTCGTAGAAGGACAGGCGGTTGTTGAAGACGTCCCACGCCACCAGCCGACCGTCGGGCATGACCTCGATCGCCGGCGACTGATACTCCCCCGGCCCCTGGCCCTGGCGGCCGAGATCGCGCGCATGGTTGCCGTCGCCGTCGTATTCACGGATGACCCGCGGCGTAAGCTGGTACGCGAAGATCCGGCCGTCGGGGGCGACCGCGATGTCGCGCACGGCGCCGAACATGTACTCGGGCGCGCCGACATCGACGCCGATCGCCAGCTCCTCGACGATCGCCGTCGGACCCCAGGAGCCCGCCGGCCCAACGGGAGCCGCCGCCGGGGCGCAACCGATACCGGTGCCGCCCGCAGCTATCAATGCCAGGGCGATCCCGGGCGTCGATCCTGTACGCCGGTTGCGCATGCCCTGTTTATATCCGCGACGCCCGGCCGAGACAACGGAAACCCTTCGGGGGGCGGAATCGAACGCGGCGTCCCCGCCTTGCCGCGCGGATCCTGCGCTCCTTGTCCCTTGTGGCATGCGGCCGTATCCTCCTGAGGATCCCTTTTCGGAACCACCGAACGTTGGAGGATGTGACAATGGCCGACGATCCGAGGAGCGGTGCCGTGGCCACGGGCCGCGGTTTCTTCGCGCTGCTTGCGGCCGGCATGCTTTTCGCCGCTGCCGCTGGAGACGGGCTGGCGCTCGAGCGCGGCGGTGAGACGATGCAGGAGCGCGGCGGCGAGACAGCGCAGGAGCGCGGCGGCCCGCAACAGGCGGGTCGCGATGAGCCCATCGGTCCCGGGGTCCGTGAGATCCCCGGCCGCGTCCTCGGCGACGTGCCCCTGACCGAGGCAGACGAAACCGTCAAGGCGCTGGTCGAGCGTCTGGACTTCGACAGCTACAAGGAGCTGATCCGCGGCCTGGCGGAATTCGGCGACCGGGAGCAAGGAACGGAGCGCAACGAACGCGCCAACGAGTGGATCGAGGCCCAGTTGCAGAGCTGGGGCTACGAGACCGAGCGGCTGCACTACACCTTCCGGGAGGAGCCGCGCTGGCTGGTCTATGCCACCAAGGTCGGCGCGACGGTTCCCGAGGAGATGGTCATCCTGGGTGGGCACATGGACGGACGCGGCGGCGGTGACGCGGTCAACGACAACGCCTCCGGTACCGCCCTGGTCCTGGAGATCGCCCGGGTCCTGGCCTCCCCCGACGTCGAGACCGAGCGCTCCGTGCGCTTTGCCCTCTGGAACAACGAGGAGACCGGCCTCAACGGCGCCCGCGCCTACGTCGAGCAGCGGCTGGAGCTCCAGGGCATCGAGGACCCGCCGGGCTCGGGCCGCTTTCCGGAGCCGCGCTGGATCGCCAAGATCCAGCACGACAAGGTCATGTACGACCGCGGCAACCCGCCGGGGCTGCACCAGGCCTGGAACGCCGACGTCGACGTCGAGTACGACCTCGACTCGGAGAAATCGGAGGAGTCGGCGCAGCTCGGCATCCTGTTGATCAACGCCAACCGCATGTTCGCTACCGACTACCCGGCGGCCCTCAGCAACGCCATGAGCAGCACCGACTCCGTGCCGTTCGCGGACCACGTGGCCGCGGTGAGCGTGCGCGAGAACCGACGGCGGTACGAGATCGGCTGGAGCGGCCCCAGAGGCTACGGGGCGCGGGGCTCCGACCCCAACTGGCACCAGCCCACCGACATCTTCGTCACCTACTCGGACTGGGACTTCCTGCTCGGCTTCAACGCCACGCAGACGACCTTCGGCGCAACGGCGAAGCTGGTGGGGGCCCGCCTCGTTGCACCTGGGGACGACGGAGCGCGGTAGACACAAGGGCGGTCATGGGTTTCCCGTCGGCGTCGAGATCGAGCAGCACGACGTTGTAAAAGGCGTAGTTCTCGTCGGCCTCGCCACCGATCACGAGCTCCCGTTCGAGTTCGACGACGCCCTCGCGTTCGCTGTCCGGACGCGCTATCACTTGCCATCATTGACCGCACATGCGATCAAAGACGGGGCGGAGAGGACATACGGAGCCAACAACGTCGTGGCGAACCTGAGTATCAGAAAGCTGGACGAAGACACCATGCGGCAACTGCGTGTGCTTGCGGCGAAGCACGGAGTATCAACCGAAGAGCAGGTGCGGCGGATTCTCCGTCGCGCCGTGGCCGGCCCCGAGCGCCTGGGCGATCTGGCAACGCGCAATATCGGCCATTTCGAGCACTGCGAGATCGAATTGATCAGCCCGTTCGGTGACGAACGCATCGGAAAGCAATAGGATTCGACCTCGTCCATCCACCGACGGAGGCTCCCATGCATCGAAGAAAGACCGAATTCCGCACACCGGGCATCGCCGGTGTGCTGGCGCTATTGGTACTGGCGCCGGCGTGCACGGCCACGACCACCGAGCCCGTGAGCACCGCGGTTACGGGCACTGCCTACGAGGGTGCTCGCGTGATCGTCGGCGACGGTCGGGTCATCGAGAACGCCACGTTCGTCGTCGACGACGGTCGGTTCGTGGCGGTCGGCGCGGCCGGCGAGGTGGAGGTGGCGGCCGACGCGACGCGGGTGGACCTGACCGGCATGACCGTGATGCCCACGATCGTCGATGCGCACACGCACCTGAGCACCACCCGCGCGGAGCTGGTCGACGATCTGGAGCGTCGCGCCTACCACGGCGTCGGCGCCGCGCTGAGTCTCGGACACGATCCCGAGGGCGCGCCGCTCGAAGTGCGCGGCGAGCTCATCGCAGGTGCGGCGCGCTACGGCTCCGCCGGGCGCGGCATCACGATGCCCGAGCCGGGGCGCTCGGAGGCGCCTCATTGGGTCACGACCGAGGAAGAAGCGCGCCAGGCGGTGCGCGACGAGGCGGCCCGCGACGTCGACATCATCAAGATCTGGGTCGACGACCGCAACGGTCAGTACGAGAAGCTCAGCCCGGAGCTGTACGCCGCCGTCATCGACGAGGCGCACCAGCAGGGCCTGCAAGTCACCGCCCACATCTTCGCGCTCGAGGACGCCAAGGGGCTCCTGCGCGCCGGCATCGACGCGTTCGCCCACGGGGTGCGCGACCAGGACGTAGACGACGAATTCGTCGAGCTCGTGCGCGAGCGTCCCGACGTCGTGCTGGTGCCGAACCTGCCCGGTCGCGGTGTGCCGACCGACCTCTCCTGGCTGGCCGGCTCGATGCCCGCCGAGGAGCTCGCCGAGATGCAGGCCAGAGCGACCGAGAACCCGGCAGCGCAGGAGCGCTTCGCCGTCCAGGCTCGCAACCTGGCGCGGCTCAACGAGGCGGGCATGCGGATCGCCCTGGGCACGGACGGCAACACTCCCTGGGCTCCCCACGTCGAAATGGAGGACATGGCGGCCGCCGGCATGACGCCGGCGCAGGTGCTGGTGGCGGCAACGAGCAACGCCGCCGAGCTCGTCGGAATGGCCGAGATCGGCAGCGTCGAGCCGGGCAAGAGCGCCGACTTCGTCGTCCTGCAGGCGAACCCCCTCGAAGACATCACCAACACACGCCGGATCGCCGCCGTCTATCTCCGTGGCGAGGAGCTCGACCGGCAGGCCATGAGCGCGCGGTATACAAGTTCGGGCAGCCAGTGATGGCCGGGTAGTCCGGCGGCGCTTTTGTTGCCGGAGCCAAGATCGGTCGTGAGGAGGTTCAGAAAGCCACAAGCCCGTCGATCACTCGGAAGGTTGCCGCGTTCCCGAGTCCGGGCTCCACCCTTTTCCTCGTATCGCCCGTCCCGGTAGCGCTCCGGTCAGCTCGCCTTCCGCTACGACGGCCTCGCCGTTGACGAAGACGAAGCGCATTCCTTGCGCATAGTGGAAGGGGTCCTCGAAGGTCGCGACGCCGCGGATCGAGCGGGGATCGATGACCAGGACGTCGGCGAAGTAGCCCTCTTCGAGACGTCCCCGATCCTCGAGACCGAGGATGCTGGCCGGAAGAGAGGTCAACTTGCGTACCCCCTCCTCCCAGGTGAAGAGGCGAACCTCCTCGACATAGGTCCCGAACCAACGAGGGAAGGTCCCGAGGTGCCGGGGGTGCACCAACGGCGGCTGGTCGTCCCAGTCGAGTCCCAGGGCCCCGCCGTCGGTGCCGCCCGCCACGAAGGGCTGCGCCAGAACCTGCTGCAGGGTTTCCTCCTCGTTGTTCCAATCGATGACGATCCCGGAGCCCTCCTGTTCGAGGACGATGTCCATGAAGACTTCCTCGGGCGGCTGGCCGCGCAACTCGGCGACCTCGGAGACCAGCTTGCCGTTGACCTCGGGATCGCGCACGCCCAGCCGGATGTGGTGCCAGCCGATGTTGGCCAGGTAGGGGGGTTCATCGACGAACCCAGCCGCGATTCGGGCGCGCTGCTCGGGATCGCGAAGCCGTTCGAGCATCGCCTGCCTGCCCCCCTCTTGCGCCCAGGCCGGTATGTAGCTGGAGAGCCCGGTGATCCCCCAGGTGTAGGCATAGCTGTCGCCGGTAACCTGCATGCCCTCGGCCCGCGCCTCGTCGATGATCGCGAGAAACTCGTCGGCCCGCGTCGAGGAGGTCGAGTTGAGATGGAAAAAGTGCAGCGGTACTCCGGCGCCGCGAGCGATCTCGATTGCCTCCCGGATGGCGTTCGGATCGGTCCCGTTCATGGTGCGGGCGTGGGTCGCGTAGATGCCGCCGAAGGAGGCCGCGGCGGATACCAGCGCCGTGAGCTCGGCGGTCGACATGTAGATGTTCGGCACGTAGCTCATGCCGCTCGAAACGCCGAGGGCGCCGTCGCGCATCGCCTCCTCGACGATCGCCCTCATCTGCTCGAGCTCCTCGGCGGTGGGCTCGCGGTCGTCGTAGCCGATCACCATGGCCCGCACCCCGCCGGAGCCGACATAGGAGCCGAAGTTGGCCGCCATGCCCATGTTCTCCATGTAGTCGAGGAACTGCCCGAGGGTCGTCCAGCGTTCCTCGGATCCGCGGCGCAGGCCCCCGACCGGTCCCATCGAGGAGGTCTCGCCGTAGATCTCCGTGGTGATTCCCTGCAGCGCAAACGACGGGCCCTGGCCGCCGTGCGAGAGGCGCGCCGACTCCGAGTGGCTGTGCATGTCGAAGAAGCCTGGCGTGACGTACAGCCCCTCGGCAACGATCGTCAACTCGGCGCTGCCCTCGACGTCGCCGATGGCGACGATTCGACCGTCTTTCATCGCCAGGTCGCCCACCGACCCGGGCTGGCCGCTTCCGTCGAAGAGCGTGCCGCCCGTGATCAATACGTCATAGTCGTCGGGCTGGGCGCAGCCGCCGCCGCCGAGCGCGAGCGCCACCACCATCGCGGCGATCGGCACGGCGGCGATCCTCGGTACCCGCGTGGGCCTCTTTGAGGCCGCGTCGGCGGCGATCCGCGGCACGGCGGGGATCCGCGGTACGGCGGGGATCCGCGGCACGGCGGCGATCCTCGACCATGGTGCATTCCGATCTTTGGTCATCATCGCAACCTCTCTGTTCACCGAATCGATGGGTCGGGCACGGTCGGCTCGTATCCCAGGAGAATGTCGAGGATGCCCTCGGCCAGGTCGTTCATCGGCGTGCCGCTGTAGTTGCTGGCGACGACGAGGCCGAGGTCCTCCTCGGGCAGCAACGTGAAGTGGCTTCGGAAGCCCGTATCGCTGCCGCCGTGATAGATGCGGGCGCGGCCACGATGCTCGCTCAAGAACCAGCTCAGCCCCACGGCCCGGCCGTCGGTCTCGACCGTTGGCGTCCACAGCACCTCGTGGCCTTCGGCGCTCAGGATCCGGCGCCCCTCGAGCTCACCGCGATTCAGGTTGGCGAGGGCCCAGTTGGCCATCTCGACGACGTTGGAGTTGAGCGTCGAGCTGGGCGCGTGGCGGCGGTTGTAGGGATAGTGCTCGCTCACCACCGGCCCGTCCCGCCCG
>Ga0214471_10004068_pt1 | contig 11301 bp, 15 predicted proteins | sample RVTome_5_FD_207665 | JGI IMG/M metagenome (GOLD analysis project Ga0214471, IMG submission 207665) | Soil microbial communities from uranium-contaminated site in the Upper Colorado River Basin, Wyoming, United States - RVT142D155 | ecosystem: Environmental > Terrestrial > Soil > Contaminated >... | reverse complement strand
CTTGCACAGCCCATACCAGGGAATAGTTCACGTAATCGGGCCTGAGCTTGGAATTACGCTTCCGGGCTCGACAATTGTGTGTGGGGACAGCCATACCTCAACACACGGCGCGTTTGGAGCCTTTGCATTGGGTATTGGTACAAGTGACGTAGAACATGTCTTGGCGACCCAATGCCTTGTCTTAGACAAGCCAAAGACATTTGAAATCAAAGTGGAGGGAAAAAGAAAAAACACTCACACAATCACTGCAAAAGACATCATTTTGTCGATAATAAAAAAAATAGGAACTGGTGGGGGGGCGGGAACGGTAATAGAGTATCGGGGCCAGACGATATCGGGACTCTCCATGGATGAAAGAATGACAATATGTAATATGTCAATTGAGGCAGGTGCTAGAGCAGGTCTTGTTGCACCAGATGAGAAGACCTTTGACTATCTTCGGGGAAAAAAATATGTCCCAAAAAACTACGATGAACTTGTGGACTACTGGAGAAAAAATCTCAAAACCGATGAGGGCGCTAAATTTGACAAATCCTTTACACTAAACGCATCTGATATTGCACCGCAGGTAAGCTGGGGCACAAATCCTGCAATGACTGCTGATGTCACAGAATCTATTCCAGATCCGCAAGAGTTTGCAAAGGGGGACAAGAGCCAAGAAACTGCAGCTAAAAAAGCACTAGAGTACATGGACCTAAAGGCCGGTACGCCGATTACCGACATCAAAATTGACCGGGTCTTTATTGGGTCCTGCACAAATGCAAGGCTGCAGGATCTAATTGAGGCGGCAAGCATAATCAAGGGAAGAAAGGTCGCTCCAACCGTTCGGGCAATGGTAGTGCCCGGATCACAACAAGTCAAAAGAAAAGCAGAGGATCTTGGGCTAGATAAAATCTTTAAGGATGCTAATTTTGAGTGGCGAGAATCTGGATGCAGCATGTGTCTTGGAATGAACCCAGACATCTTGGCAAGAGGTGAGAGATGTGCAAGCACCTCGAACAGAAACTTTGAGGGACGGCAGGGCGCCGGAGGAAGGACGCACTTGGTAAGTCCGATAATGGCTGCAGCGGCAGCAATTACTGGACACTTTGTCGATGTTCGCGAGTGGGCATAATGGAAAAATTCAACCGCGTCATAAGCATTGGAACGCCACTTGATAGGCCAAACGTTGACACCGATCAAATTGTACCAAAACAATTTCTCAAACTAGTGCAGAGAACCGGATTTGGCAAGTTTCTCTTTTATGATTGGAGGTTTGAGCCAGATGGACACGCAAATGAGGGCTTTGTTCTAAACGACCCCAAATACACTTCTTCACACATTTTGATTGTTGGAGAAAACTTTGGCTGCGGCTCAAGCAGAGAGCATGCCGCATGGGCGCTAAAGGACTATGGCTTTGATGTAGTAATTGCACCGTCGTTTGCAGACATCTTCTACAATAACTGTTTTAAAAATGGAATTTTGCCAATAACAATTAGCAAAGGAACAGTGGCCGAACTTGCACAAACAAGTTCTGTCATTGAGGTTGATTTGGTTACTCAGACCATCAAATATGATAACAAGACAGTTTCATTTTCAATAGATGAGGGCAGAAAGAAAACACTTCTTGAAGGGCTAGATGACATCGCAGTAACACTTTTACACCAAGACAAAATCGACGCTTTTGAAAAAGCTCACGCGCTGTGACTCATTTGGCTAATTATTTTTTTGACAGTGTCGGTTTTTCGCTCAAGAACTGTTGGTGACTCTACATCCATCCACAGGATTTTTCCTATGTCAAATGAGCTAACTAGTCCCTTTTTTGAAAGCCCCTGCAGGACATCATAGGACAGATTTAGATCCCTTTTTGATTTTGATTTATTTATGAGGCCTAGTATTTTGCCACTCAAAATATAGATTCCAGTGCACTCGCAATCTGGTAGTCTTACTAGCGGCTTTTCAATAAACTCCATTACCTTGCTTTTTCTGACCTTTGCAAAACCGGTCTCTTCTTTTCTAAACTGCCTTGTAGCGATACAAGCAATACTGTTTTGTCGGACAAAGTTTTGGTGCATTTTTTTCAAGTTAATTGCGCCCAGATTATCTACAAACCACAACACAAACGGCTCATTTTTTACTATGTTTCGTAAATGTAGCAAATCGCCGGCAGTTCCACTTGCGGAATCCTGCAAAAACGTGATTTTTTTGGGGCCCATTTTTGCAAAATAGTGTTTTATCTGTCCTCCAAGGCCTGAAATGTCTGCAACTATGACGATTTCAGATATGATCTTAAAAGAAGACAGATAGTCTACAACGTGGCTAATTAGCGGCTTCCCATCTACTGGAATCATGGCTTTTGGAAAATAATCAGTAAATGGCTTTGCGCGAGTTCCTCTACCACCTGCTAAGATTACTGCTTTCAATTATCGGTATGACTTTTGCTTTCTTCTTCTTGCGCCAGGGCCACCAAACTTCTTTGGTTCCTTTCTTCTGGCGTCACCGCTTAGAAGGTGTTTATCAAAATCGTTTATTCTTTTTCGCAAATCGGTCCGGGCTTGTTTTGGTAGTGGGTGATCCTTTGGATCCTTTTTGGACTTGGTCCATCCAGTCAAAGCCCTTGAAATCGCAGTTGCAGCTGCATACGCCTGGCCCATAAAGCCCCCGCCTTTGACGCGAACCGAAATGTCGACTTTTTTTCTCAAATCGCCGGCAATCTCAAGGGGGCTGAGAATTACTTCGCGTGCAGTCTCCTGTCCTATCATCTCTGCAGGGGTGTTGTTTACTCTGACCCTACCAGAACCCTTTGTGATGTAGACGTGCGCCTTTGACGTCTTTCTTGTTGCAAAATAAATCTCTGTCTTTGGGATCATTGCCAGTTGCCTACCTCTCTTGAAAGTTCTGCCATGGTAGTGTAGTTAGCAGATGATCTGGTAATCTTTGCCTTATCCAAAATTATTTTCTTTGATGATCTAAACTGGCTTGGGACGCCAATGTGTGTGCGCAGGCGTTTGAGAGCTGCTTGGCCTGATGGTTTTTTTCTTGGAAGCATGCCACGGACCATTCTTTCAATCATTGTGTCTGGCCTTCTTGGGTGGTACGGGCCATGTTCTGGATGTAGAATGCTGGCGACTTCCAAAAAGGCCTTGTAATTTTTAACGATATTGCTTTTGCTTCCGCTAATCATTATTTTTTCACAATTTACAACTATTACACGGTTTCCTTTTAGCAGCATTTTTGCTACGTTTGAGCTTAGTCTGCCTGCAAGGTGATCTGTTCCATCTACTACGATCAACTGAGCATTATCCAATAATTTTCACGCCTTTTCCTGTTGGGAATTTGGAAATCATTTCGGAATGATTGATTATTTTGCCGCCAGCAGTTGTAATTTTTTTTGCAGCGCTAGTTGAAATTGAAAATGAGCAAAGCGTGATTTTATGAGAAATATCTCCAGTGCCCAAAACCTTGCCTGGGACAACAATTACGTCATTATCGCCAGTTACATCGTTTAGCTTGCCGACATTTACTATTCGTCGCGCAGCCCCTGGCTTTTGGGCCATTTGAGCAAGCCTTGACCAGATTGGCGCCTTGTTTTTGGACGAAGCTATCTTGAGCTCCTTTACTAGGCCGATAACTAACTGATTGGTCATAATTAATGCCCTTTAACAACCCAAATATATTATTATGATTTTAGCTCGGCAACTACTTGCCTGAACTCTTCTAGTCTTCCAGCAAGTTCATCTATGCCAGTTGTGATGATTTGTTCTGGGCTTAGCGCGCCTGTACTTTCTACAGTTAGAACGTACTCATCTTGCTTGTCTGTATGGGTTAGAACGGAAATGTTTGCAGAATTCCACTTTGCATGATCCGATCCACGACCAAGTCTTGCATATGCTTCTAGCTTTAGTTTTTGACCCGGCGCAACTTGTACAATTGGAATCTTGTCTGAGACTGGCTTTACAGTCTCGTCTTCTGAACTAAATTCAGCTGATGTGACAGTCCTTGTCGTATCCGTATCCCCAGAATCGATTACTAGCATTACGCGACAATTAGAACAGCCAGTCTTGCTTTGGCAGGGACACTTGGCCGGCTCATTGAAGCGCTTTAGGTCTGTCTTTATTGGTATTAGGCCAAGTCTGTGGGCAACTACCTCGTCTGACATTACTGAAGAGTTTTCAATGACGTCTACTGTGTCTATGGCAAAGACTGGAACGCCGTTTAGGCAAACCCTCCTTAGCGCATTTGCATACTGCAAGGGAACTCCTTTCAGCTTGACTGACATGCGCTGTTTGTCTTGTGAAATTATCTCCAAAGAAGGCAAATCTTAGAAAAATTTTTCCAAATCCACATAAAAATCTAGCGAGTTTTCTGACATGAGATAAATACTTAGATTTCGTTATCAAATCCATGACAGACGTTACGGTAATTAGGCATTCGGTTGCGGGGGAAAAATTCGAGATTCTAGTCAAACCTGACCCGGCACTGGAATACAAGATGGGCAAAAGAAAAGATGTCTCTTCAGTCCTTGTTTCAGACGAAGTATACACGGACTCTAATAAGGGAACGAGGGCATCAACAGAAAAACTGCTCAAGGCCTTCAATACCCAGGACACAAATGTGATAATTGAACAGATTCTCAAAAAAGGGGATCTTAACCTAACTACTGATCAGCGCAGAAAAATGACTTCCGAAAAAAGAAAACAAATCATTAACTATGTCGCAAAAACATTTGTTGATCCGAGATCACACCTGCCACACCCACCACTAAGAATAGAGCAAGCCTTAGAGCAAGCCCGTATCTCAATAGATCCATTCAAAAACACTGAGGAGCAAGCAAGGGATGTTGTTGAAAAACTGCGTACAATAATTCCACTAAAGTCAGAAAACATGCTACTTGAAATTACAGTCCCTGCGCAATATGCAGCACAATCATATTCTGTTTTAAAATCCAACGGCACTCTAAAAAAAGAAGAATGGCAAAACAACGGATCACTTAAAGCAATACTAGAAATACCTGCTGGGGCAAGGGCAAACGTGATTGACAGACTCGGCTCCATAACAAAGGGCAGTGCTACCGTGGAGATGGTCAAGTAATGGATGATATACAACGAAAATACGTCATACCTGGAGACGTAATAACGACTGGGCCGTACCGGGCTGAAGAAAACGTTCATCTTTTTGGGGATAAAATTATTGCAACGACTGTGGGAATTTCTGAAATTTATGACAGCGGAGTTAGAGTCATTCCGCTTACCGGCATTTATGTGCCGCGAATTGATGATTTCATTATTGGTATGGTAAAATCACACACCTCTCTTTCTTGGGAGCTTGATATCAACGCGTGTTATCCTGGAATACTGCCTGCCCAAGATGTCTTTGGGAGGGACTTTAATCCCAAAGTGGACGAGCTGACATCGCGACTAAAGAGGGGGGATCTGATTGCAGCCCGTGTTGCAAATTCCGACAGATCCAGAGACCCGCTAATTACAATAGCTGATAGGGACTTGGGCAAAATAGATGATGGCGAGCTAATCAAGATTTCACCAACAAAGGTTCCGCGACTAATTGGAAAACGTGGCTCTATGATTCAAACAATAGAAGGTGCCACAAAGGCGCAAATTACAATTGGACAAAACGGATACGTCGTCGTTTCTTGCGAGGAAGCCGAGGGATTATTAAAGGCCCTTGACGCCATAAAAACAGTCGAAGAACAAGCACACGTTCCAAATTTGACTGAAAAAATACAAGAAATGTTAGGATCAAACAGTGAATAAAAAATGGGTGTAAGGAAAACAGATATCGTATTACTAAGTGATAAAGGAATCAGATGCGATGGAAGAAGCATCGACGAGCCACGCAGAATTATGATCAAAGCGGGCGTTCTAAAGAATGCAAACGGTTCTGCATACATTGAATTTGGCGAAAACAAAATCCTAGCTGGCGTTTTTGGCCCACGCGACGTCCACCCAAAACACTTGGCAAATACCGACAGGGGAATCCTGCGCTGCAGATACCACATGCAGCCATTTTCCGTTGGCGAAAGAAAAAACCCAGCCCCATCAAGAAGGGAGATTGAGATTTCCAAAGTAATCAAGGAGGCCCTAGAGCCAGCAGTAATGCTTGAGAATTTTCCAAGAACTGTAGTTGACGTCTTTATTGAAGTTCTCCAAGCAGATGGCGGCTCCAGATGTGCGGCCTTGGATGCTGCAGCAGTTGCCTTAGCTGACGCCGGGATTCCGATGAGGGATATGGTTTCTGCATGTGCGGCAGGCAAGGTTGCCGATACCATAGTTTTAGATATCAATAATGAAGAAGATCAGGAAGGACAGGCTGACATGCCAGTTGCATACATGCCAAACCTGGGCAAAGTAACACTAGTCCAGCTTGACGGGGTCTTGACTCCTCAGGAATACGAAAAATGCATCAACACCGGAATCAACGGATGCAAGCTTGTCTATGAATTCCAAAAGAAGGCGCTACGAGAAAAATTTTTTGGAGATAGCACACAATGAACGTTACAATAATTGATCAACTAAAAAAGAAAAAAATTCTTTCACTCCTCAAAGACGGTCAAAGGGTAGATGGAAGGGCACTAGACGAGTCGCGTCCGCTTGTTATTGACACAGGAGTAATCCCAAAGGCAGAGGGCTCTGCTAGAGTAAGGCTTGGAGATACCGAAGTAGTAACTGGAGTCAAGATTCAACCAGACAAACCGTTTCCTGATTTAGGTGATAGGGGCATTTTCATCTGTACTGCGGAGATCCTGCCACTTTCTGATCCTAACGCGGAGCCGGGCCCACCAAACGAAGAGGTAATTGAGTTGGCACGTGTAGTCGACAGGGGAATACGGGAAAGCAGCATGATTGATCTGACAAAACTTGTATTGCAAAAAGACAAGTCTGTAATCGGTCTTTTTGTCGACAACAGCGTAACTGATTATGATGGAAATCTTTTTGATGCGTGTTCTTATGCCTCTGTTGCAAGTCTCTTGACATGTAGGGTGCCAAAATACGAGCTAAAAAACGACGTGCCAACCTTAGTGGAAGGAGAGTTCTCAGAACCGCCAATCACTACAATTCCTGTATCTGTAACAATGGGAAAAATAGGCGACCAAATCATCGTTGATCCTAATGCGGACGAATGGGGTTGTATGGATGCAAGAATAACTATTACTACAAACTCTGATGGAAACATCTGCGCAGTTCAAAAGGGTGGAAATGACGGATTTACCGTTGAACAGTTGGTAAAATGCTCACAACTCTCAATTTCGGCCGCAGCAAAAATAAGGGAGCTCCTAAAACAGGCAGGTAGAAAGTAAATGCTCAAAAAAGGTGCATCATTAGTTGGTCTTGGACAAAAATACGGAATAAAGCACAGAAAAAAGTTTTCTCAAGTCCATTCAATCCTAAAGACAAAAAGAAAATGTCCAGAGTGTGGCTCACGTCAGTTCGGAAGGCAAGCAGTAGGAATCTGGCGATGCAAAAAATGTGGATTAAAGATTGCTGGAACGGCCTACGATGTTAACCTTTAGCGCTAACATTTCAGTGAATGCAAAAGACAAGACAAAAGCAATTTTTGACTCTATAAACGTGGATAACAAGTTTTATCCAGAAAACCCAACTAAGACTCAAGTCTCTTTGAAGAAAAATCACATCAACATATCAATCCAAGCTGCTGAGCTTTCCCAGATGCGTGCAAACATCAACTCTACTTTACGACTAATACAGGCAAGCTCCGATTCAGTCGAATCGTTAAAGATATAAGAAAAGCTGGCAAGCTGTTCTGTATGTCTTCTGGGCAACAAATTCCTCCATGGCTTCAAGAGCAGCTAATGAAGCTGCAACAGTCCCAGCAAAACCTTCAATCAATCATGGCTCAAAAACAGCAACTTGATGTAGAACAGATGGAGGCGGACAGGGCACTAGAAGAACTAAAAAAAGCAGCAGACACCGATCCTGTCTACAAACACGCCGGTTCCGTCTTGATAAAATCAACAAAGGCAAACCTTATTGCAGAACTTGAGGAAAAAAAGGAGCTTGCAAATACGAGGGTAACGGTTTTGGCAAAACAGGAAACACGAGTCAAAGAAAGTATCAAGGAACAGGAAACAAAAATAAATGAAATGATACGTGGCACGCAAAAACCCAGCCCACAACAAAATTTTACAAATGCGAGCGGGAAATCCTAAACCCTTTAGGGCCGGGATGAAAGCGAGCTGTTGACAGCAAGTAAATACCAAGACTACCAAAATGGCTTTTAGGCAAAACACCATACAACAATCGTTGCAAAGAACCTTCAAGTTTCGTCTATACCCAAATCAAGTACAGATAGAAAAACTGCACCACACACTTGGCGCTTGCAGGTGGACCTACAACAAAATGATCGAAAAAATTCATTCCGAGGGATTTCAGAGCCGAAACGACCTGTGTTATTTTCTGACGGAATTAAAAGAATCGGAAAAGTGGCTGTATTCACACCACTCCAAGATGCTACAGATGGTGGCAGTGCAGATTGACGGCGCACAAAAGGCATTGATACGACTACGAAAAAACGGACACAATGCCGGTGATCTGAGGTTTGCCAGATTCTCAGAATACCGCACCTTCACATACAACCAGTCTGGATTTGACATCAGGGACGGCTTTTTACATCTCTCAAAAATTAGCAAAATCAAAATAATACAACACCAAAACATTCCAGAAAATAATGTCATCAAACAAGTCACAATATCAAGATCAAAGACGGGAAAATGGCACGCGTGTGTGATTGTAGATGTGGATGCGATATTACCAAAAATATCACTTCAAAAATCAATTGGAATAGATGTCGGCATCAAAAATTTCGCATATGATTCTGACGGATTTGTGACTCCAAACCCCCTGAACTATTCCAAAATGCTACAGCCATTGGTAAGAGCCCAGAGAAAAATATCACGAAGGCAAAAGGGTTCAAAAAATCACAAAAAAGCAACCAGATTCTACCAGATAATCCATGAAAGAATCAAAAACAAAAGAAAGGATTTTCTGCATAAACTCTCAACACAATATGCAAAAAAGTACGATGTGGTATTTTTAGAAAGGCTGCAAAAGCTCAACATGGTAAAGAATCACAAAATGGCACGAAACGTTCTGGATTCTGGATGGGGCATATTTGGAAATATGCTGGACTATAAGACAATAATGATCGGTGTTCATGCAAGAAATACTACAATAGATTGTTCGAGATGTGGTAACATGATACCAAAATCCTTAGCTGTTAGAATTCACAGATGTCGTGTGTGTGGTTTTGTTCTGGACAGAGACTACAATGCAGCAATCAACATTTTGAAAAAAGGATTAGATATTTTTGGAATTACACATCAACTACCGCAGGAATTGCGGGAAGTTACGCCTGTGGAGATCATATCGAGATCAAGGAAGCAGGAAACCACGAGCTTTGTCGAGTGGTAGTTCACCAATCAAAGCAGATCCTAAATCGGATGAATATTGAGAATCTCCGCATAGTTGTTGATGAAAGGGAGAGAAAAAGCGGCATACCAGACCTGCTCAAAGCCGTCGGTATCAACTTGGAAATAAAGACACTCCCAATCGGGGATTATATTGTCGCACCAGAAACCGTTGTGGAGCGAAAAAGCATCTCTGACCTAATCTCTTCAATATTTGACGGCAGGTTATTTGACCAGTGCGACAGACTGCGAGAGCACTTTGCGCACCCAATTATTCTTATGGAGGGAAATGTAGACGAACTCGAGCAAATAGTGGAAAACCCATTTGTGTTCTATGGGGCGCTTTCTTCCATTGCAATTGATTTTAAAATTCCCATAGTTCCAACGCCAAGTGCTGCCCACACAGCAAAACTCCTTGTTTCAATGTGCTCACGAAAAGAAATAACAAAAGGCCCGTACCTTAAAAAAATAAAAAAATCAGATAACCTGCAAAGGCAGCAACTTTCCGTTTTGTGCAGCCTTCCGGGAATTGGAGAAAAACTTGCAACACGGATGCTTGAGCGATTTGGCTCTCCGTCACGCATGCTCAGCGCCTCACTTGCAGAGCTTGCAAAAGTGGAAGGACTTGGAGAGGCACGCGCCAAAAAAATAAAACAAATGCTTGAATTTGAAAGCAAGCTAAAAAAACAATCAAATCAAAGAACACTTGAGCTGTAGCTGAGTAATCATGTTAGTTTCTTACCAGTGGTTAAATGAACGCCTCACCGACGCAGATATTGTAATTGTGGATACGCGACCCAAAGTAGCATACATGTATGGACACATTCCAAACTCTGTTTCGCTTGTAGTTGATCAGCTAATCCACGTGAGTGAGCATGGCGCACATCTTGCCCCCGACCCGCAAAGCGCCGCTCAGCTTCTCGGCACAATTGGAATAGACCATACAAAAACTGTAGTCGTGACCGGGGAATCAATGGATCCTTCGATTGCGCGAGTTGCGTGGACGCTTGCGTATCTTGGCCATGAAAACACCAAGATTCTTGATATTGGAATAAACACATGGCAAAGCCTTGGTCTTGCCATCACAAGATCACAAAAAAAGCTACCTCAAACACAATTTACCCCAAAAATAAAATCGGAAATGCGAATACAAGCCGACGAGCTAAATGGCTTGCTGGGCAAGACAACAATACTGGACGCACGAACCCCACAGGAATATTTTGGTGGACACATACCTCACTCGACGCTTTGCCCCTTTACTGACGGCGTGGGGCAAGACGGATTTTTGTTTGACAAAAAAGAATCACTTCAAAATCTTTTTGCTCAAAAACAAATCCCCAAAGATGATGAGGTGATATGTTATTGTATGCACGGCCATAGGGCCTCAAGTCTTTTTTTGCAGCTAAAGATTGCTGGCTTTGAGAGAGTCAGGCTATACGATGGCTCGTTTATTGACTGGCATTCACGAAGACTTGGGCTTGAGTAGTTTTCGGTTTAGCTTATTTCCACAAATTGGGCAGTTTATCAGAGCCGAGAATTCTTTTTTGCAGGCAGGGCAGTAATAATTCCACCTTCCAACGGTCCTTATTCCCTTTGTCATAATAGAATATACCTCAAGATGCAAGTTTTTTGCAAGATTTGATATTGCAAAGTCGTCTGTTATTAGCTGGCCTTTTAGCTGGTAACACAAGGCAACTGCAGACATGTCTGCTTTTGATAATTTTTGAAAGTCGCCTGTCTTTTTTGCAGATTCAGTTACAGAATCGATACTGGATGGCTCGGGGTCTTGTATCTTTAGTCGGTTTGTTTGAAGCAACACATCAAGTGCACCCTGGTTTTTTTTGATGTGCTGTATCTCTTCAAAAACAAGCGACGTGATG
>Ga0214471_10004067_pt1 | contig 11302 bp, 11 predicted proteins | sample RVTome_5_FD_207665 | JGI IMG/M metagenome (GOLD analysis project Ga0214471, IMG submission 207665) | Soil microbial communities from uranium-contaminated site in the Upper Colorado River Basin, Wyoming, United States - RVT142D155 | ecosystem: Environmental > Terrestrial > Soil > Contaminated >... | reverse complement strand
GACCAGGCTGACTTTGCCGGCCATCGCCTGGCGGTGCAGCGCCTGGATCTGTTCGCGGATCGCGGGCGCTATGCAGGTTTCAAACCAGTTGCGGCCGATCAGCTCCTGCTCCTCGTAGCCCAGCACCCGGCAGCCCTTGCGATTGATCAGCCTGATCCGGCCGCCCTCGTCGAGCGCCAGCAGAATGACCTCGGCGGTGTTGAGGTAGCGCTGGGCCCGGTCGCGTTCGCGGCGCAGCGCCTCCGCGGAGCGCTTGCGCTGGGTGAGGTCTTCGAGGATGCCGTCGACCGCGATCAGGGCGCCGTCGGCGCCGAGCACCGGCTGGGCGCGGTCCAGCAGCTCCAAGACGCGCCGATCGCGGTGGCGCAGGCGATACTCCTGAGTCAGCGGCTGGCCCAGCAGCAGCTGTTTGCGCTCGCGGGCGACCCGGCCGCGGTCGCGCGGATCGATGCGGCGGCGAAACAGCTGCGGCCGCGCCAGCAGCTCCGCCGGCGAATAACCCAGCAGCTGCTCGACCGCCGGACTGAGAAACGTCGGCGCGCCCTCGGGAGTGGTGCTGTAGACCACCACCGGCAGGTTCTCGACCAACGAGCGATAGCGGTCCTCGCTGACCCGCACCGCCCGCTCCAGCAGGCGCTTCTCGAGCCGCAAGCGCTGCTGCGCCAGCTGATTCTCGAAGACGATCTTGACCTCGTCGAGATTGAGCGGTTTGAGAAAATAGCCGTCGGCGCCGGCGTTGAGCGCGGCCACGGTGTTCTCCAGCGTGGCGAAAGCGGTCATGATGTAAACCGCGGTCTCGGGGTAGAGGCGTTTGAGCTCGCTGAGCAGGCCGAGGCTGCTGCCGCCTTCGAGCCGGAGGTCGAGCAAGGCGATCGCGACCGGCTGGCTTTGCAACAGCTCGAGCGCTTCGCGCTCGCCCGGTGCGGTCCAGACTCGATAGCCGGCGGCTTCGAAGATGTCGAACAACGTCTCGCGGTGTCCGAGATCGTCATCGACCACCAGGAGGTGAACACCGGAATTGGCGGGCGTCACGTCGGGTCAACCTCCGAGCGGGAGAACGATCTCGAACCGCGCGCCTCCGTGGAGCCGGTTCTGGACCTCGATGCGCCCCCCGTTGGCTTCGACCAGCGCACGCGACAGCGCCAAGCCGAGCCCGGTGCCCTTGGCCCGGGTGGTAAACAGCGGTTCGAAGATGCGCTCCATGAGCTGCTCGGGGATTCCGGGGCCGCGATCGGCGACCGCCAAGCGGGCCTCCGCGGCGCTGGAGGTGGTGGTGAGCTCGATCGCGCCTCCCTCGGGCATGCTCTGGATGGCATTTTGGATCAAGTTTTCCAGCACTTGGCGAAGCTGATCCGGATCGGCCTGAACCCGCGGCGCCGGGCTCGCGAGCCGATGACGCCGGCTCACCTGCGGGGGCCAGGGCCGGTTCTGGAGATGATCCTGGAGCAGCTGGTTGAGATCGACGGCGCGGCGCGCGCCGGGACGGATGCGGGCAAAGTCCAACAGATCGCCGATGATCTTATCGGCGCGGCTGATCTCGCGCTCGATGATTTGAAGATGATGCACCGTGCTGGCACCGGCCCCGTCGAGCTGGCTTTTGAGATAGTAAGCGGAGTTCTTGATCACCCCGAGCGGGTTGCGCAGCTCGTGCCCGACGCTGGCGGCCAACTGGCCCAAGGTGGCGAGCTTTTCCTTGCGCACCAGCTGCTCTTGGGTCCGCTCGAGCTGTTCGAGGGCCTGCTGGAGCTCGCGATTGGCTTGCTGGAGGCTGCGTTCCTTGGCCGCGATGTAGGTCTCGACCACCAGCTGAATGTCGAGGTTGAGAGCGCGGGTCAGGGACTCGATCAGCTCCGCGAAGCGCTGTTGATCGCCGCCGGCCGCTTGCAGGACGAACGGGCGCAGCAGGTAGAGCAGCAGTTGGAACGCGCCGATGTACCAGATCGGCTCGATGCCGTGACGCTGATGGGCGTGGCCGATCGCCAGGCGTTCCTCGAAGTAGGGCTGGTCGAAAGATCCCATCGTCAGCCGATCCAGATACTGGCGCTGGGCCGCGCGCAGTCGCTCCAGCCGCCCCGGGGCGGTGAGGAAGATGCGCAGCTCGGGGAAGCTGAGCAGATGGCCGTAAAAGTCGTCGAGGATGCGCTCGACATGCGGGATGATGTGCGAGCGCAGCGCGCGCAAGTTGGCGCCGTCGCGGTCGTCGATGCGCAGGTAGCGGAGCTGGGTCTGGCGCTGCAAGGAGGCGCTCAAGCCAAGCCCTGCGCGCTTGATATCCGCGCGCATCGTCCCGAATGGGGTGGCATGGGCGGCCGAAGGGCGCCCATGGGCGAGTTGTGCATGGCGGGAGAGGTCGTCCATGGGCGCGCTGCGCGTGCCCATGCCACCCAGGCGCAGCGCTGCGACCGATAGGGCAGCGCGCGCAAGACCCTTCCTTCGGCCAGCATAGGGGCTAACTTAGCGCTGCGGCTGGATCAGAATCAAATATCGGCGGGTGATGCGGCCTACGGCCTACGCCCGCAGCGCGCCGAGCACGGTCTCGGCCGCCGCGTTTTTGTCGAGCGCGTCCAGGTTGAGCACCAGGTCGTAATCGGCCGGGTCATCGATGTTGTGGTGGAAGTGGGTTTGGACGAACGCGGCCCGCTCGGCATCGTCCTGCTGGAGCAGGATGCGAGCGCTCTTCTCGTCGAGACGCGCTTGGCTGCGCAGGTTATCGAGCCGCCGCTGGCACGAGCCGATCACCCGAACCCGCAGGCTGGTGGATGGATGGACGATGAGGTGGCAGCCGCGGCCGACCAGAATCGCCTCGCCGTGATGGGCGACCGTGAGCACGACGCTCATGAGATGCTGGAGATAGGCGTGGGGGCTGAGATAGTTGCGGTCGAGCAGCGAGCGGATCCACTCCTCCATCCGGCTGCGCACGTGCTCGTCGAGCGATGCGATCACGCGCTCGCGGGCATGGGCCTGAGCGGCTATATATTCGACCAGCTCGCGATCGAAAAGGTGCCAGCCGAGCCGTTCGGCCAGCTCCCGAGCCAGAGCGTCGCCTCCGCTGCCGCATTGCCGCGATAGGGTGATGGTCCGGCGCCGGATCGTCTCGGGCGCCCCGGGCTCGCGCGGGGCGCGGATCTGCTGCAGCTCCCAGCGCCGGATGTGCCGGGCGATCATTTGTTCCGGCTTGCCACCTTCGACCAGCTTGGACATGGACCGTGCTCCGGCGGCGGATCTGGCGCCTCTGCGCCGTTGAGAAGGGCTTGCAGGATCGTTGCCGCTCGTGCAGGACGCGCCGGCTCGGTCTACGGGCTTTGAAGCGCGGGGCAGGGTCGAGTTGGCGCCCGGCTTCTTGGGATGCGGACAGATTGTCCAACCCGCTGGTCTCCATGTAGGGGAGGGGCTTGCCCCCTCCCGAAAAGCGCAGCGAGTGCTCCAGCGGCCTTGAGCGCCGCCGCACCGGTAGCGCGCCTGGCGAGCGGTTTTCGCCGCCGGGTCGGAAGTTACGATCGGCGAATGGCGCGGACCGGCACGGGCATTGCTTTCTTTAATCCAATGGACGAGGCCTCGACCGTACACGAACTGGGAAGGCGTGCGACCGCGTTAAGAGCTCGAGAGCCTCGAGCGAGGCTGGCGCTGTATGGAGGGAGCTCTAACAGGTTACGCGGTTCGAGTCCTCGTCCATCTGACCCATCTTCCGCAGCGAGCTCGGATCAAGGCAGTCGAGATTGGTCGTGCGACGCGGGTACCGTACCGCGAGCTGGATCGGGTGCTGCGGATTCTGGTCGGCGCCGGCTACGTCGATCGAAGCGCCGCGGTTCCGCCGGACTACTCGCTGGAGTGCTGCCCGTGGAGCATCACGCTGCTGAATCTCTACGAGCTCACGGGGGAGAGCCCGTTCGGCAGCCGCAGCGCGACCAACGAAACCTGGGGCGAGCTCGGGTTCGAGGTTGAAGGCGGCCTGCTCGCCTATCTGAAGGAAGAGTCGATCGGCGCGCTGGCCGCCGCTCAAGGCGCAGTCGGGACCCGGCAGGCCCCCGAAATTTGGGTCGGGTAATCAAGCGGATGGCTGGTCGGAGGGCGCGCCCAGCAGGGCGTCGATGAGACGCAGCAGCTCGTCGGGATCGAACGGCTTGGTCAGGTAGCGGGTGGCGCCCCAATCCAGCCCTTCGCGGATGTCGGCCGGCGCATCCTTGGCCGAAAGAATCACGATCGGCAGGCCGGGCTGCAGCTCGCGCATCGCCATACAGGCGGAATAGCCGTCGAAGCCCGGCATCATGATGTCGAGAATGACCAGGTCGGGCCGATAGTCGAAGTTGCGGTGAACCGCCTCGGCGCTGGTCTCTGCGGTGGCGACCCGGTAACCGTTCGCGTGCAGCAGCTTGGTGACGATCGCGAGATGGTGCCGGTCATCGTCGACCACGAGCACTTTCTTGCCTGTTGGGTTCATGGCTTCTCTCCTGGGCGAGCCGGGCGTCTCGCAAGGGTCTGCTGGATCATCGCAGCCAGTGCGTCGGGATCGAACGGCTTCGCGACGTAGGCGTCGCAACCGGCCTCGAGGGCGCGGGCCCGATCTCCGTTCAATGCGTAGGCGGTGAGCGCGACCAGCGGAACCGCCATCGTGCGCGGATCGGATTTGAGCTGGCGCGCCACTTGGCAGCCGTCGACCTGAGGCAGGCCGAGGTCCAGCAAGATCAGATCCGGCAGCCGGTCTTTCGCCAATTGGAGCGCCTGCGCCCCATCCTCGGCCTCGAGGGAATCGTGGCCCAAGTGCCTCAGCAGCTTGGTCACCAGTGCCCGATTGGTCGGATCGTCTTCGATAACCAGGATGGTCGCCTTCATTGGAGATCGCCAACCCGTCAGAGCAAAGCGGATGCCAGTGGCCATCCGGACGGCAGGCCCCCGTCGCCGGGCGGGCCTAAACGGCAACGGCCGAGCCGGCGGCCCGGACTGCTGGAAATCTCAACAATTGGCACGTCGGTTGCTTGTATTCGAAACGGAGCCTTTTGGGTCATTTGGGAGGTGTGGCGTGAGCGTAGCCGCTTACGGACTGCTATTCGACCAGACCCTCTGCATCGGTTGCAAGGCTTGCGAGCAGGCCTGCCAAGCCGAGCACGAGCAGCGGCCCCACGCGGTCACTCAGCTCGACCACGAGAGCTTCAATTGGGTCCAGCCGCTCGGTGATTCCGGCTTCGTCCGCCGGCTCTGCATGCATTGCCAAACCCCGACCTGCGTCTCGGTCTGTCCGGTGGCGGCGCTGGAAAAGACCGCAGCCGGTCCGGTGATCTGGAAAGCCGAACGCTGCCTGGGCTGTCGCTACTGCATGATGGCCTGTCCGTTCGAGGTGCCGAAATACGAGTGGAGCTCGGTCAACCCGCGGGTGCGCAAATGCGACTTCTGCGTCCACCGGGTGCGCGAAGGGCGCGAGACCGCCTGCGCCAGCATCTGCCCGACCGGCGCGACCCGGTTCGGGCGCCGCGACGAGCTGCTGCGCGAGGCGCGGCGCCGGATCGCGGCCGATCCCGAGCGCTACTACCCGGAGATCTACGGTGAGCATGAAGCCGGCGGCACCAGCGTGCTGCTGCTGTTGTCTCAGCCCCCGGCGCAATGCGGCCTGCCGACCAACGTGCCTTTGGGTCCGCTGCCGCCGCTGACCTGGGAGGTGTTGGAAAAGATTCCCAAGTTCCTTCCGATCTACGCGGCCTTCCTCGGCGGCATGTACTGGCTCACCCAACGCAAGAATGAGATCGCCCGCAAGCACAAGGAGCAGCGCGATGATCGGAGCGACCTGGACGAGTAGGCTGGAGCGCGGCGGGACGACCTTCTGGCGCGCGTTGTTTCTGGGCGTCACCGGGCTGTTGGGCGTGATTCTGGTATTGCGCTACACCCAAGGTCTGGGCGCGGTCAGTCACCTGTCCGATCAAATGCCGTGGGGGCTCTGGATCGGGTTCGATCTGCTCTGCGGCGTGGCGCTGGCGGCGGGCGGCTTCACTCTGACCGCCATCGTCACCATCTTTCATCTCGAGAGCTACCGCCCGATCGTGCGCCCGACGATCCTCACCGCGTTCTTGGGGTACATGCTGGTGATCAGCGCTTTGCTGGTTGACCTGGGGCGGCCCTGGAACATCTGGCATCCGCTGATCTTTTGGAACCCGCATTCGGTGATGTTCGAGGTGGGTTGGTGCGTGATGCTGTACACCATGGTCCTGTTTCTGGAATTCCTGCCGCTGGTGTTCGAGCGCTTCGGCCTGCACCGGCCGCTGAAATGGTGGCGCCACGTGACGCCGGCGCTGGTGCTGCTCGGGGTGCTGCTTTCGACGCTCCATCAATCCTCGCTCGGAACGCTCTACGTGATCGTGCCGCAGAAGCTCCACCCGCTTTGGTATTCGCCGATTCTGCCGCTGCTCTTTTTCGTCTCGGCGATCGCTTTGGGTTTGGCGATGGTGTGCGTGGAGTCGTTTCTGTCGCTGCGGGCGTTCGGCAAGCGACTCGAGCCGGAGCTGCTGGAGCGCATCGGCCGGGCCACTGCGGTGGTCCTGATGCTGTATCTGACCATCCGGCTGCAGGACATCTGGCTGCGCGGCTCGCTGCCCGAACTGCTCAAGCTCGACCGCGGCGCGTGGTTCTTCCTCGCCGAGATCGGGCTCGGTGGGCTGGTGCCGATGGCGCTGCTGTTCTTGCGCCGGATCCGGCGCCGGCCGCTGCTGCTGGTGTTGGCCCAGTTTCTGGTCGTGCTCGGCATGGTCTTCAACCGCATGAACGTGGCTGTCACCGCTTTCCAGCTCGGCACCGGAGCGGAGTATGAGCCGTCTTGGATGGAGTTCGTGGTCTCGCTGGCGATGATCGCGATCGGCTTCGCTCTGTTCAGCTTGGCGGCCCGCTACCTGTCGGTGTTTCCGGAGGGGCCGCTGCGACAAGCGCGCCCGACCGACCCCTACGCCGAGCTGGCCAAAGAGTTTTCGAGTTAAAGCATGAGGATTCTCGATCGCGTCGCTGGCAAGCTGGTGGTGCTGATCGTCGGCAGCCTGGTGGTGTTCTTCGGGCTGGCGACCTGGCTCAACCTGCGCGAACAGGAGCGGGCGACCACCAAGATCCTGACGCTCAACGGCGCGCAGATCGCGGCGCTGGTGACTGCCGCCACCCGTGAAGGGATGTTGCGCAACGATCGCACCGCGATTCTGAACGCGGTCCACAGCTTGAGCCGGCAACGCGACATCGAGCGGATCCGCATCCTCGACAAGGAGGGACGCATCATCTACTCCTCGCAAGGCGCTGAGATCGGCACCACCCTCGACCGCCGCGCCGAGCAGTGCCTGACCTGCCATCAGCTCGAGGAGCCCCCGACCTGGTTGCCCGAAGCCAAAATGGTGCGCCGGGTCGAGCATGAGGGGCGCGCCACGCTCGGCGTGACCCAGGTAATCCGCAACGAAAGCGACTGCTCGACCGCGGCCTGCCATGCGCATCCGCCGCAGCAGCGGCTGCTGGGGGTGCTCGATATCCACATGCAGCTCGAGCCCTACGAGCAGGCCCGCACCGCCAGCGCCCGCCAGCTCGAGCTGACCAGCCTGCTGGCGATCCTGGTGGTCTCGCTGGTGACCGCGGTATCGGTCCAGCGCATGGTCCACCGTCCGGTGCGGGAGCTGATTCAAGGCGCGCAGGCCTTGGCTCAGGGCGATCACTCGGCGCGGGTGCCGCAGATGAACCGCGACGAGCTCGGGGTGCTGGCCGGCGCGTTCAACCAGATGGCGCACGATCTGGAGAAGGCGCACTCAGAGCTGCTCGAATGGGCCCAGACCCTGGAGCAGCGGGTCGAGCAGAAAACGCTCGAGCTGCAGCACGCCCAGGAACAGATCCTGCAGGTGGAGAAGATGGCTTCGCTGGGCCGGCTCGCGGCGGTGGTGGCTCACGAAATCAACAACCCGCTGTCGAGCGTGGTGACCTACGCGCGGATTTTGGACCGCGAGCTGCGCGACCCGGCCGCCGCGGCCGCGAGTCCGGAGCGGCTGCGCTACCTCGAAGCGATCGCTTCGGAGGCGGCGCGCTGCGGTGAGATCGTGAGCCATCTGCTGGCGTTCGCGCGCCAGCGCGGCGGCAGCTTCAGCGCGGTCGATTTCAACTCGGTGGTGGAGAAAGCGGTGTTCCTGGTGCGCCACAAGCTCGAGCTCGCCGAGGTGAGCACGCGCCTGGAGCTGGATCCCAAGCTCGGGTCGGTCGAGGTCGACGCCCAGCAGATCCAGCAGGCTCTGATGGCGCTGATCATCAATGCCTGTGAGGCGATGGAGGGCGGCGGCGGCACCCTCACGCTACGGACCCGGACGCTGGCGGAAGGTCTGGCGGTCGAGGTCGCCGACAGCGGGCCGGGCATGGCCCCGGAGGTGGCGGCGCATGCGTTCGAGCCGTTCTTCTCGACCAAGAGCGACGGTTCTGGAGTCGGCTTGGGCCTGGCGGTGGTGTACAGCATCGTCAAACGCCACGGCGGTGGAATCGAGCTGGAAACCAAGCCGGGCGCCGGATGCCGTTTCACGATCACGCTGCCGGCTCGGGCGCCGGACGGCGGCGGGGAGGTGGAAGTATGAGCTCCGCCGCAGGACGGCTTTTGGTGGTCGATGATGAGCTGCACGTGCGTGAGTCGCTGGTGCGGTGGTTCACGCAGGATGGATACGAGGCGGAGGCATCCTCCAGCGGGAAGGAGGCGCTGGCCGAGCTCGGCCGGCACCGCTACGACGTGGTGGTCACCGACATAAGGATGCCCGGCATGGACGGCCTCGAGCTGCAGCGCCGGATCCACGAGGTCGATTCGAGGGTGGCGGTGATTCTGATCACCGCCTACGCCTCGGTGCCGACCGCGGTCCAAGGGCTCAAGGAAGGGGCCTACGACTATGTCACCAAGCCGTTCGATCCCGGGGAGCTGTCACGGGTGGTGCAGAAGGCCTGCGCCGCGGTGCAGCTCAAGGCCGAGAACGTGCGGCTCAGAGAGCGCCTGTCGGCCTCCGTTCCGGAGTTGGTGATGGGGCCGAGCTCTGCGATGAAGCGGGTTTTGGAGCTGGTCGAGGCGGTCGCCGCGACCGACGCCACGGTCTTGATCCGCGGCGAGTCCGGCACCGGCAAAGAGCTGGTGGCCAAGCTGATCCATGCCAAGAGCCAGCGTTGTTTCGGCCCTTGGGTGGCGGTCAATTGCGGCGCCCTGGCGGAAGGGGTGCTGGAATCGGAGCTGTTCGGGCACGAAAAGGGCTCGTTCACCGGCGCGGTGGCGCGGCGCAAAGGCAAGCTCGAGCTGGCCGACGGCGGCACCCTGCTGCTCGACGAGATCGGCGAGATCTCGTCCAAGGTCCAGATCGACCTGCTGCGCGCGCTGGAAGACAAGAAGATCACCCGGGTCGGCGGCAGCCAGGAGATCCCGATCGACTTCCGGGTGATTTGCGCCACCAACCGAGATTTGGATCAAGCGGTGCGCGAGGGCGGCTTCCGCGAAGACCTCTACTATCGCATCAACGTGTTCGCCATCGAGATTCCGCCGCTGCGCGAGCGGCCGGAGGACATCCTGCCGATCGCGGAACACTTCCTGGCCAAATTCGCCGAATCGATGGCGCGCCGGGTCTCGGGCTTCGCGCCGGCGGCGCGGGAGCAACTGGCCCGTTACCCGTGGCCGGGCAATGTCCGCGAGCTGGCCAACGCGGTCGAGCGGGCGCTGGTGGTCTGCCGCAGCGGAGCGATCCTGCCGGAGCATCTGCCGATCAGCGCGGGATCGATTGTGATCGAAAGCGAGGACCCGCGGGCGTCGCTGCGCGAGCTCGAGCACCGCCACATCGAAAAGGTGCTGGTCGCCGAGCACTTCAATATCAGTCATGCCGCCAAGCTCTTGGGGATCGACCGGGTCACCCTTTACAACAAGATGCGCCGGTATGGGATCCAAAGGCCGCAATGAGGCGCCTGAGTGACATCGGCCGTCCACCGTGTCGAGCTGGTGGCGGTCGGGGTCGTGCCCCCGGCGCTGCTGCGCGAGCTGATGGCAGAGCTGAGGCGCTGCCTGCCGTGGCCGGTGACGCAGGCGGCCTCGAAGGTCGACGCCAGCGCGGCGTTCGACCGCCGCCGCGGCCAGTACCTGGCCCCGGTCTTGATCGAAGCGCTGCTGCGGCCCAGCCCCGCGCCGGGGCTGCGGCGGATCGGAGTCACCGACTTGGATCTGTTTCTGCCGGTGTTCACCCACGTCTTCGGTTACGCGCCGCTCCAGGGGCCGGTGGCGATCGCCTCGAGCCATCGGCTGCGCCCCGAGCTCGGCGGTCCGGCTCATCGAAAGCAGCTCTGCGGGCGTCTGGTCAAGGAGATTCTTCACGAGCTGGGACATACGCTTGGACTGATCCACTGCTCGGCCTCCTGGTGCGTCATGAGCCCGTCGCGTTCCGCGGAGGAGATCGACCTGAAGGACGCGAGCTACTGCGAAGCCTGCGCCAAGGCCATCGGCGCAGTCGGAACCACCGTGGAGGTTGAGCCATGCGAGCCGCCGTGAGAGCGCTGGGGATTCTGGGCTGCTTGATTCTGCTGCTGGGCTGGATCGCATGGTCCGAGGATGAGCCGAGCGGTCCGGAGCGGATCGAGATTCGGGAGCTGAGCCACTGGTTCGGGCCGGTGCGCTTTGCCCACGGCGACCATGCGCTGATCGCCGGCGACTGCGAGAGTTGCCATCACCACAGCGACGGCGAGGCGGTGACCTGCGCGACCTGCCACGAGGTCGGCGGCGATCTCGACGCGCCGGAGCTGCCCTCCCTCAAAGTGGCGTATCACGAAAACTGCATGGGCTGCCATCGCGAGGTCGAGGCCGGCCCGCTCGCCTGCGAATCGTGCCACCAGCGCCGCGCCCTGCCGCTCGGCGCCCCCCTCCCCGACGAGTAACCTGTAGGGGTACGCTGCGCCTACCCCTAGTGCGGCAGAGCCCAGCCAGTTTTGATGTAGTGGCGGGGCTTGCCCCCGCCTCAGCACGGCCGCCGAATGGCTCCGCGTGCTGCGAAAGTCCCGCGGCGATAGGACGCCCCTGGGTCCAGCGTTCGCACCGGGCAATTCGTCAGTTTTTCCAAACGATCTCGCATGACTCGTCCGGTGGTTTCGTGGTGGCCTGGCAGAGTGACGGTCAGGACGGCGAAAGCTATGGCGTTTTCGGGCGGCGTTTCGACAGCTCTGGTAGCCCGCTTGGCGACGAGTTCCAGGTAAACCTGTTCACCACGGGCGATCAGAGTCGGCCCAGGATCTCGCATGACTCGTCGAGTGGTCTTGTGGTGGCATGGCACAGTTACACTCAGGACGGCTCACTCTTTGGCAT
>Ga0214471_10004064_pt1 | contig 11309 bp, 9 predicted proteins | sample RVTome_5_FD_207665 | JGI IMG/M metagenome (GOLD analysis project Ga0214471, IMG submission 207665) | Soil microbial communities from uranium-contaminated site in the Upper Colorado River Basin, Wyoming, United States - RVT142D155 | ecosystem: Environmental > Terrestrial > Soil > Contaminated >... | reverse complement strand
TCCTGGGGGAGGCATCGGAGGGGGCCGCCGAGGCTCCCTCCGAGCGTTAGCCCATCGAGTGCATGGCGGCCAGGAACTCCTTGTTGCTCTTGGTCTGCTTGAGCTTGTCGAGCAGCAGCTCCATGGACTCCACGGGGTTCAGCTGGGACAGCGCCTTGCGGAGCAGCCAGACCTTCTGCAGCTCTTCCTTGCCGAGCAGCAGCTCCTCCTTGCGGGTGCCGGACTGCTCGATGTTGATGGTCGGGAAGATGCGCTTGTCCATGAGGCGCCGGTCGAGGTGGACTTCCATGTTGCCGGTGCCCTTGAACTCCTCGAAGATCACGTCGTCCATGCGGCTGCCGGTGTCCACGATGGCGGTGGCCATGATCGTCAGCGAGCCGCCCTCCTCGATGTTGCGCGCGGTCGCGAAGAAGCGGCGCGGCCGCTGCAGCGCGTTGGCGTCGAGACCGCCCGACAGCACCTTGCCGGACGACGGGATCACGGCGTTGTGGGCCCGCGCGAAGCGCGTGAGCGAGTCGAGCAGGATGACGACGTCGCGCTTGTGCTCGACCAGCCGCTTGGCCTTCTCGATGACCATGTCGGCGACCTGGATGTGGCGCTGGGGCGGCTCGTCGAAGGTCGACGACACCACCTCGCCCTTCACCGACCGCTGCATGTCGGTCACTTCCTCCGGGCGCTCGTCGATCAGAAGGACGATGAGATACACCTCGGGATGATTCGTGGCGATCGCGTGGGCGATCGACTGCAGCATCATCGTCTTGCCGGTGCGCGGCGCCGCCACGATCATGCCCCGCTGGCCCTTGCCGATGGGACACAGCAGGTCCATCACCCGCGTGGTGAGATCCTCGGTGTTCCACTCCAGCTTCAGCCGCTCCATCGGGTAGAGCGGCGTGAGGTTGTCGAAGAAGATCTTCTCGCGCGACTGGTCGGGGGTCTCGAAGTTGATCGCCTCGACCTTGAGCAGCGCGAAGTAACGCTCGGTGTCCTTGGGCGGCCGGACCTGGCCGGAGATGGTGTCGCCGGTGCGCAGGTCGAAGCGCCGGATCTGGGAGGGCGACACGTAGATGTCGTCGGGACCGGGCAGGTAGTTGTAGTCGGGAGCCCGGAGGAACCCGAAGCCGTCTGGCAGGACCTCGAGCACTCCCTCGGCGTAGATGAATCCGTCCTTTTCGGCCTGGGCCTGCAGGATCTTGAAGATCAGCTCCTGCTTGCGGAGGCCGCCGAAGTTCTGGACGCTCAGGTCGCGGGCAATCCCGTTGAGGTCGGAGATCGCCTTTTCCTTCAGCTCGGACAGGTTCAGCCCGTTGGCGGGCGCGGCGGGGGCGTTCTCGGTTGCGTTGGGTTGTCCTCGTTCACGGCGGGAAGTCATTCGGGGGCTCCGGGGGCGGCGATCTGTCGCCGCGTAGAGTGTGTTGCCGTTTGCGTAGAGTTTCTACGGGGTTGGGACGACAGCGTCAGGCCACATCCTCCCATCCAGCGGGCCGATTGTCAAGGGTTTCACAGCCGGACCTCGATGATGGCTCTCTGCTTGATCTCCCTCAGCCAGGCCTCGAGCCGGTTGTCGAACTGCTGCCTGAATAGGATGTCGCGGATCTGCTGACGGATGCTGGCACCCTGCAGGGTCTCCTTCGCCTCCAGCCGGAACACGTGGTACCCCAGCACCGACCGGACCGGGCGGGAGATCTGCCCCGGCTCCAACCCCAGCAGCTCGCTCTCGACATCGGGGGCCAGCTCCCCCCGCTTGAGGGTGCCGAGATCGCCGCCGTCCCGGGCCGTCGCGTCCCGCGAATGCTGCTTGGCCAGCTCCACGAAGTCGGCGCCGTCCTGCAGCTGGGCCCGCAGCATCTCGGCCTTGATCCGGGCCGATTCCCAGCCGGCATCGCTGGCGGACTCGGGCGCGATCAGGATGTGCCGGGCGTGGAACGAGAGGTCGGTCTCGAGCTTGGCGCGGTTGGCCTCAAGGTACGCCGAGATCTCGGCCTCGGTGACCGACACCCGCAGCGCCACCTTGCGGCGGACGAGCTTGGACACCTTGAGGCCGTCGCGCAACCGCTTCTTGACCGCCTCGACCGTCACGCCCTGGCTGCGGACGAGCTTCTCGAAGTCCTCCTCGGTCTTGGCGCCGTAGCGCTTGATGCGCTCGAGGAACTCTTCGTTCAGCTCGACGTCGTCGACCGTGATCCTCTCGCGTTCGGCCTCCTGCAGCTGCAGCCGGCTGTCGATGAGCCGGTTGAGGAAGTCCTTGCGCAGCTCCTCGTCGCTGGGGCCGGACCGCCGGCCGGGGTTCTCGGCCCGGTAGGAGACGATCGACTCCTGCAGCTCGGCCAGCGTGATCGCGTCGTTGTTCACGACGGCGATGATCCGATCGGCCAGGCTGTCGTCGCCGTCCTCGGCCGGCCGCTGGCGGATATCGCCGGGTGTCGGCGTGTCGAGCGTGTTCTCGGACGAGGCGGGCGCCGACGCGAGCGCCGGCGGCGGATCCTTCTTCCCGAGGTACGGCACCCACTTCGGCAGCGTGGGCAGCGCGCAGCCCCCCAACAACAGTGCCACCAGGCCGACCGCCGGCAGCCCGACCCTCATCGGGCGGCGAAGCCGGTCAGCACGCCGAGCACCGAGTCACGCACGGCCGGCCAGTCACCGCCGGCGATCGCGGCCTCCACGGTGAACTCGCGCCGCATCTTCAGGCGCCCGCGGCTGGCCTGGATGGCCGCCACCAGCCGCCCCGGCTCGACGGTGGTCGAGGGCGCGAAGGTGATCACCGCCTTGCCCTCGCCGGCTTCGATCCGCTCCACCCCGAGCGCCCGGGCGGCGACGCGGATGCGGACGATGTCGAGGAGCTGGGCGGCGGGCTCGGGCAGGGGTCCGAAGCGATCGAGCAGCTCGGCGCGCAGGTCGGCCAGCTCGTCGCCGGCCGCCGTGGCCAGCCGCTTGTAGAATGCGAGTCGCTGGTTGACCTCAGGAACATAGTCCTCTGGCAAGAACCCTTCGACCTGGACGCTGATGACCGGTTCGACGGCGACCCCGGTCCGATCGCCCCTCAATTCTTGCACAGCTTCGGCGAGAAGTTTGCTGTAAAGATCGTAGCCGACCGCGGCGATGTGGCCGTGCTGTTCGGCCCCCAGGAGGTTGCCGGCACCCCGGATTTCCAGGTCTCGCAGCGCCAGCTTGAATCCGGACCCCAGCTCGGTCAGCTCCTGGAGCGCCCGCAGCCGCCGCTGGGCCTGCTCGTCCACCCGCCCGTCGGCGGGGACGAGGAGATAGCAGTACGCCTGGAGGCGTTCGCGGCCCACCCGCCCACGGAGCTGGTAGAGCTGGGCCAGCCCGAAGCGGTCGGCCCGGTTGATGATGATCGTGTTGGAGCTCGGGATGTCGAGGCCGGACTCCACGATGGCCGTCGAGACCAGGACGTCGGCCTGGCCGCTCACGAACTTCACCATGGTGGCCTCGAGCTCGCGCTCCTTCATCTGGCCGTGGGCCATGATCACCCGCGCCTCGGGCACCAGCTCCTGGATGAACCGCGCCATCGACGGCAGCGACTGCACGCGATTGTGCACGAAGAAGACCTGGCCGCCGCGGCCCAGCTCTCGCTCGAGCGCCTCCTTGATGACCGGCGTGCTGAACCGGCGCACCACGGTCTCGATCGGGAGCCGGTCGAGCGGCGGGGTCTCGATGGCCGACATGTCCCGCACGCCCGAGAGCGCCATGTAGAGCGTGCGCGGGATCGGCGTGGCGGTGAGGGCGAGGACGTCGACCGACGCCCGCAGCTGCTTCATGCGCTCCTTGTGGGCGACCCCGAAGCGGTGCTCCTCGTCGATGATCAGCAGGCCCAGGCGCTTGAACTCGACGTCCCGGGACAGCAGCCGGTGGGTACCGATGACGACGTCGACCGTGCCCTGGCGCAACCCCTCCACCACCGCCTTCTGCTCTCTGGGCGAGCGGAAGCGCGACAGCAGCTCGACCCTGGCCGGGAACGGTCCGAAGCGGTCGGTGAAGGTGGACCAGTGCTGCTGGGCCAGCACGGTGGTCGGCACCAGCACTGCCACCTGGAAGCCGTCGGCGACGACCTTGAACGCCGCCCGCAGGGCGACCTCCGTCTTGCCGTAGCCGACGTCGCCGGCCACCAGCCGGTCCATCGGCCGCGGGTTCTGCATGTCGCGCTTGGCCTCCTCGATGGCGCGCAGCTGGTCGGCCGTCTCCTCGAAGCGGAACGCCGCCTCGAACTCGCGCTGCCAGGGCGTGTCGCCGGCGAAGGCATGCCCCTCGGCCACGGTGCGCTGGGCGTAGAGCTTCAGCAGCGCCTCCGCCATCTCGCGCAGGGCCGCGCGCACCGACTCCTTCACCCGTTGCCAGGAGGCGCCGCCCAGACGGTCGAGGCGGGCCGTGCCGGCATCCCCGCCCAGGTACTTCGACACCAGGTCGAGCCGCTCGACGGGGACATAGAGCCGGCCCCCCTCGCCGTATTCCAGCAGCAGGAAGTCGCCGTCGCGGTCGCCCACCGACATCGTGCGCAGTCCCAGGTAGCGCCCGATGCCATGGTCCTCGTGGACGACGAGATCGCCCACCTCCAGGTCGGTGAATGCGGTGAGGGCGGCGCCGCGCTGGTACTTCGGGCGGCGCAGCGTGCGTCGCCGGGCGCCGAAGATCTCGGCCTCGGTGAGGAGCACCAGCCCCACGGCCGAGATCGCGATGCCGCCCGAGGCGTCGCCGACGACGATCGCCTGCGGGGCCGGCGCCTCGAGCGCAGGCGCGAGCGGGACCTCGATGCCGTGGTCGCGCAGGATCTGGCGCAGGTGCTCGGCCTGATGCTCGTCGGCGACGACGAGCCGGACCCGGAAGCCTTCGCCCCGCCAGGCCAGAAGCCGCTCGGTCAGCTGGGCGAAGCGCCCGCCGAAGCCGGGGACGTCCTGGGTGTCGAGGACGTGGCTTTCGCCGGCGGGGCCGGCCACCAGTTCCAGCTCGACGCGGGGCCGGTCACCGAGCACCTCGCGTAGCGGGCGCCGGCCGGGCGCCTCCTCGGACGTCTCGTCCAGGAGGGCGGGGGCGTCGAGCACGATCGGCGCCCTCACCGGCACGTACTCGAGCAGGCGCGCCGAGCCGGGCGCGTCGTCGGCGGGGGCGCCGAGCGGCAGCACCAGCAGCTCGTCGAGGCCGTCGGTCGAGCGCTGCGTGCCCGGATCGAAATGGCGGATCGACTCCACCTCGTCGCCGAAGAACTCCAGGCGCACCGGGCTCGGGTGGCTGGGCACGAACACGTCCACGATGCCGCCGCGCACGCTCCACTGCCCGACCTCGACGACCGTGTCCGTCCGCTCGTACCCCGCCGTCTCGAACGCCTCCAGCAACAGCTCCCGCTCCAGCCGGTCGCCCACCCCGATCCGCAGCGTCCTGGCCGAGAACTCGTCCGGCGCCGGCAACGTGGTGTCGAGCCCGGCCGGCGTGACGACGACGACCACCGGCTCGCCCGCCGCCAGGCGCCGCGCGATCACCGCCCGCTCGGCGTCGGCCTCGCGGTGGTGGCCGCCGCGCCAGAGCCGGGGCTCGCGCTCGGGGAACTCCAGCACCGGCGCCCGGACGAACCTGAGGTCCTGGGTCCAGCGGTGGGCGTCGGTCATCGAGCGCACGACCACGACGGCCGGACGGGGATGGATCTGCAGCAGCTCGGCCAGCACGAGCGGACGGGCAAGACCGGCCAGGCTGGCGACGCGCAGGCAGGCGTCTCCCTCGGCGAAGGCCTTCGCCAAGCCCTCAAACGCCTGCCACTCCCTCAACATCGCCGAGGCGTTACGGTACCACGACACGACCGCGCGGCAGACTACCGCCCGCTCTTGGCCAGGTAGAAGGAGAGCGTCTCCAGCTCGATGGAGAGGTCGACGTTCTTCAGGCGGACGTCGCGGCCGACGCGCAGCCGGGTGGGCGCGAAGTTCAGCACGGCCTTGATGCCGGCGGCCACCAGCTGATCGGTCACCGCCTGGGCGGCCTCGGGCGGCACCGCCACGATCGCGATCGCGATGCCGCGGGCCTTGATCTCCCGCGCCATGTCGCGGCCGGCCACGATCGTCACCGCATCGACCTCGCGGCCGACCTTGCCGGGATCGTCGTCGATGATGACGCCGATGCGAAAGCCCTGCCGGGCGAACCCCTTGTAGTGGAAGAGGGCGGAGCCCAGGTTGCCGAAGCCCACCAGCGCCACCGCCCACTCGCGATCGAGGCCGAGGATGCGCTGCAGCTCGGCCTTGAGGCCGGAGACGTAGTAGCCGATGCCGCGCACGCCGAACTCGCCGAAGTAGGCCAGGTCCTTGCGGACCTGGGCGGAGTTGAGGCTGAACCGGTCGGCCAGCTCCTGCGACGAGATCGTCTTGACGCCGTCTTCCTCGAGCTGGAGCAGGCAGCGCGTGTACACCGAGAGACGACGGATCGTCATCTCGGGGATCTTGGGCAGGCGATGGTTCGACCGCGCCATGGTACGGCGACGGCGCGGGGTGAGCCGCGCCGCCGAGACCTCCCGTGAGCCGCCGCTAGCTGACGGGCTGCACGAACAGCAGGATCATCGCCACGACCAGCACGTAGATCGCCAGCGACTCGATCAGCGCCAGACCGATGATCATCGCGGTCTGGATGCGGGCCGCCGCGCCGGGCTGGCGGGCCATCGCGTCGACGGCCGAGGCCACCGCCCGGCCCTGGCCGAGCGCGCACAGGCCGGCGGCGATCGCCATCGCGAACCCCGCCACCAGGACCGCGAACGGCCCGACCCAGCTCCCCTGCCCGGCCGGGGCCTGGGCCAGCGCCTGGCCCGGGACTGCCAGAACTGCGAGACCTGCCAGAATCAGTGAACGTCGCACGACCGCCCTCCTCTGTACGTGTGGTCTGCTAGTGGTGCGCGGGATGGGGCTCGCCCCCGTGATGCTCGGCGTCCTCGACGGCCCCCGAGATGTAGAGCATGGTCAGCATCACGAAGATGAACGCCTGGAGGAACGACACCAGGATCTTGAGCGGGTACAGGAACCCGACCGTGAAGACGATCATCACCAGGCCGCCGATGCCGCCCACGACGGCGCCGATCGGGCTGCCCGACAGCGCCCAGCCGATGAGCCCGTCGAGCCCCATCAGGAAGAAGATGATGGCCAGCAGGATGTGGCCGCCGAACATGTTGCCGAACAGCCGCAGGGTCAGCGACAGCGGCCGGGCCAGGTGGCTGATGATCTCGATGACGAACATCAATGGCTTGAGGGCCAGCGGCACCGGCCCCATGAAGTGCTTGAGATAGGTGAGCGCGCCCTGCTTCCGGACGCCGATCCAGTGATAGGCGAAGAAGACCACGAGCGCGCAGGCGGCCGTGGTGTTGAGGTTGGTGGTGGGCCCGTTCATGCCGGGCACCAGGCCGAGCAGGTTGCCGACCAGGATGAAGAGGCCCAGCGTCGCGATGAGCGGCAGGTACGGCCGGCCCGCGTGGCCGATGACGTCGTCGATCAGCTGCTGGAACTGCTCCAGGACGACCTCGAAGAAGTTCTGCAGCCCCCGCGGCACCAGCGCCACGTTGCGGGAGGCGGCGAAGGCGAGGCCGGCCAGCAGGATCATCACCAGCCAGGTGTAGGTCACGTGGTCCGGGATGCCTGGCAGCCGGAAAATCGGCGGATGCTCGATCACGTTCACGCGCGGCGCTCCGCGCGGGCCAGGCGCAGCCCCTGCAGCACCACGGCCAGCGGCAGCGCGCTGTAGCCCGCCAGCCACGCCACCGGGTGCGCCCACCCGGCCACGAACAACGCCGCCGCCGCCCCGCTCACCGCCGCGAAGCGCACGCCGGCCAGCAGCACCCACGGCGCCGCCGGCGCCGGATTCGACGTCGCGGCCGCCGCCCGCGAGGCCAGCAGCCGGAAGCTGACGATGGCCAGCGCGCCGCCGGCGAGCACGCCGAGGGCGCCGGGCGCGCCGCCCAGCCAGCCGCCGGCGAGCGCCCCCGCCAGCACGGCCACCGCCGTCCGCTGCGTCACGCCCGCCGTCAGCTCACTCACGGTCATCGACGTTCTTCTCCGCGCGCTTGACCGCTCGAAAGAGGTTCACGAAACCCGCCGCGATGCCGAGTACCAGCCCGATCAGCGTCAGCCACGGCGAGGTGCCGAGCCAGCGGTCGAGATAGTACCCGCCCGCCAGACCGATGACCGTCGCGATGACCAGGGCCAGGCCGATCGTCGACAGTTCGCCGAGCGCTTTCCAGGCGCTTGGATCCCCGGTCGGCGCCATGTGAAGCGAAACACTAGCACACCCCTCGGGGGCCGACAAGCCGGCCGAACGTGCTGATTTTTCGGTGGAATCACGGGGCCGGTGGCCGGGGGGTCCGTACAACCGCTACCCGAACATGCCGCCCATCCGCGCCCCGGCGACGCGATTGATCACGAGCACGCAGAGGGCCGCCACCACGATGAGGATCACGCCCAGCGCGGCGGCCTCGTTGGCGCTGCCGGCGATGTAGAAGGCGAAGATCCCCACCGGGATCGTCTCCCAGCCGCCGAGGGACAGGAAGAGCACGGCCGAGGCCTCCTGCAGCGAGGTCATGAACGAGAAGAGCGAGCCCACCAGCACCCCGCGCCAGATCAGCGGCAGCGTGACGTCGCGGAAGCTGCGGGGGCCGGTGGCGCCCACGCTGGCCGCCGCCTCTTCCATCGAGCGGTGGACGAGCAGCAGCGAGGCGTAGGCGCCGCGCACCGTGTAGGGCAGCCGGCGGATGCACAGCACCAGCGGCAGCACGATCCAGAGGCTGGTGAGCTTGAGGTCGAGCCACGGGAGCTCGAAGTGGAAGGCGCGGATGTAGGCGATGCCGATCGCCGTGCCCGGCAGCGCCAGGATCAGCGTGACGAGGCCGTCGAGGGTGTCGCGGCCGGGGGCGCGGGTGCGGGCCAGGATCCAGGCGATCGGCACGCCGACCACGATGCAGCCCAGCACGGCCAGGCCGGAGTACACGAAGCTGTTGAGGATGTACTTCGGCGTCTCCACGATCACGCGCTCGTAGTACTGCAGCGTGTACTGCAGGGGCAGCGGCGTCAGCGACCACCCCTTGCCGACCGAGGCCAGCCCCACGCCCACGTACGGGATGAACGAGGCCAGCATCACCAGCGACAGGAAGAGCACGGCGCCGGCCTGACCCGCCGGTGACAGCCGGTGGCGCGCGATCCGGGAATAGGCGAGCGACGAGTAGTCCTTGATGGCGACGTACCGCCGGGCGGCGACGAGGAAGAGGATCGCCAGCACGACCATGAGCGCCGAGATCACGATGCCCATGCGGAAGAGCCGGCGGTCGACGAACTGCACGATGTTGAGGTAGGCCTGGGCGGCCAGCAGGTCGTGCACCCCCAGCACCAGCGGGGTGGCGAAGTCCGAGAAGGTCCAGATGAACACGAGCAGCGCGCCCGCCACGTAGCCGGGCGTGGTCAGCGGCAGCGTGATCGTGCGCAGCTTGCGCCAGCCGCGGGCCCCCACGCTCTCGGCGGCCTCCTCCAGCGCGGGGTCGATCTTGGCCAGCGCGTCGAGCACGTTGAGCGTGATCATCGGGAACAGGTGCAGGGTCTCCACCAGCAGCACGCCGTGCACGCCGTAGACGAAGTTGATCGGCCGCTCGACGCCGAGCCAGTCGTGCAGGAGCACGTTGACCGTGCCGGCCCGCCCCAGGATGAAGGTGACGCCCAGCACGCCGACCAGCGGCGGCGAGATGATCGGGATGAGGGTGAGGTAGCCGAAGAGGTCGCGCCCCCGGAAGTCGAAGCGGACGAGCAGGAAGGCGACCGCGAAGCCCAGCACCGAGGTGCACGCCACGGTGCCGAGACCGAGCAGGATCGAGTTCCAGAGCGAGCGCACGTAGTAGGCGTCGCCGCCGAATTCCACGACGTTGGCGATGGTGAGGCGTCCCGCCTCGTCGGTGAACGCGTCGTAGAAGATGCGCAGCAGCGGATAGACCAGGAACACGACCAGGAACAGCCAGATGGCGGCGTATCCCAGCCCGGGGCCGAGCCGGGCCAGCCGGGGCACCGCGCCGGCGTCGGGGGAGGCGGCCGCCGCGCTGGCCGGGGTCACTCGTCCGGCAGCGTGAGGGCGGCCGAGGCGGGAAAGCTCACCCGCACCGGCTGCCCGACCGCGAGCGGCTCGTGATGCCAGGCGTCCCCGACGTCGACCTTCAGGAGGAGCCCGGCCGCCAGCTGCACGTCGTAGCGGAGCGTGCTGCCGAGATACGAGGCGAACACCACCCGCCCCTCGAAGACGTTGTCGCCCGCCGTGCCCAGCGTCACGTTCTCGGGGCGCACCGCCAGCACGCAGCGGGCGCCGGCCGCCACCCCGGCCGCCGGGCGCCCGCGGACGAGCCCGAGCGGGGTGTCGACCGCGGCCTGGCCCGATTCCTGGGCCTTGCACACGCCGGGGATGAAGTTGTTGGTGCCGACGAAGTCGGCCACGAAGCGGTTCCCGGGCCGCTCGTACAGCGCCTTGGGCGTGGCGACCTGCTGGATCCGCCCGTCCCGCATCACCGCCACCCGGTCGGAGAGCGAGAGCGCCTCCTCCTGGTCGTGCGTGACGTAGACCGTCGTGATCCCCAGCGACTGCTGCAGCTGCCGGATCTCCCCCCGCACCTGCACGCGGATCTTCGCGTCGAGGTTGGACAGCGGCTCGTCCAGCAGCAGGATGTCGGGACTGAGCACGAGCGCCCGGGCCAGCGCCACCCGCTGCTGCTGCCCCCCCGACAGCTGCCCCGGATACCGATCCTCGAGCCCGACCAGGTTCACCTGCCGCAACCCCCGCTCCAGCCGCCGCGCGATCTCATCCGCCGAAAGCTTCCTCAGCCGCAGCCCGTACGTCACGTTCGCCCGCACCGTCATGTGCGGCCACAGCGCGTAGTTCTGGAAGACCATCCCGATGTTCCGCTGATACGGCGCCAACCCGTCGACCCGCCGCTCGCCGAACCGGATCTCACCCTCGTCGGGCGGCCGGTAGAACCCGGCGATCAGCCGCAGCAGCGTGGTCTTGCCGCACCCCGACGGCCCCAGCAGCGTGAACAGCTCCCCATCGGCGATGTCCAGCGTCGCGTCGTCGACCGCGACGACGCCGCCGAACCGCTTGACCACCCCCCGAAGCGCGATCTTCACGCGTTCGGCCCGCCCGAGATTCCGGTCTCGCGGGCGATGCTGGTCACGGAACGTGAGGCCGACGAGCCGGACGCCGCGCGGAGGGGCGGGCCGGGGGTGGGGTGGGGGCTCGGGCACCCGTTTCCCGCCGCGCCAGACCGGGCGCTGCGCCTCGATGGAATCCAGCCGCCCACCATGTCGACGCGG
>Ga0214471_10004061_pt1 | contig 11311 bp, 3 predicted proteins | sample RVTome_5_FD_207665 | JGI IMG/M metagenome (GOLD analysis project Ga0214471, IMG submission 207665) | Soil microbial communities from uranium-contaminated site in the Upper Colorado River Basin, Wyoming, United States - RVT142D155 | ecosystem: Environmental > Terrestrial > Soil > Contaminated >... | reverse complement strand
AACTTGACATTGCTAACAAGGATCTAACGAATTATGAGTTTAATAGATCCTCTTTAGCAGAAAGACGTATATTCCTTGCTCATTATCAGACAATCACTTATTCCCAAACCTGTATTTGATCTGCATCTTCCCCAACTCCTTCTTCTTCCTCATGAACTGCACCGTCTAAATGTAAATGCTCCCTTTGAGTTGAGAATAGAAGTCAAAGGGAGTCGGATGGCGGGTTTGTATCGGGTTTCCTGGGTCCCAGTGCTAATCAATGAATTGCAATAGCAAAGAACAGATATGTTGTTGCTAGGTTTAGGAGATGCATGCCAGTATATATTGTAGCTCTAAAGGCAGCGGCAGGTAAGGTTCGAAGCTCAAAAGATGGCCAGAGGGCATCACCTCTAAAGATTCATATCTGGTTCCTGTGCTCTAAAGATGCCAACTTCACTAAAGGAATCTGCTCAATATCAACAGTTGGTGTTCTAGCTCGGAACACATATGAGGAAACCAGTACTTTTAAAAACAGAGATAAGTAGAATAAGCAGGTAGGAAACATTTCCATTCCTGTCTTCAACCTGGCCAGTTCCTAGAATAGCAAGAATTCCTATTCCCAAACTAGAGGAAAACCAGGTATGAGAAATTTCGTATAGTGCCGTAGAGGAGCTCTGGATTTACCAGTTCCCTCAACTCTCAATTCTAAGACAGTTCTGGCTCTATCTTAGGTTGATAAGGCAAAGGGACCGGGCCTTTCCTCTGTTTTGTCTAACATCGGCTTTGGAAACCCGACTTAGGAAACCAGACCAGAAAGATAAGGAAGATCGAGCTCCTTAAAAAGAACTTTGGCACTAAACAGGCTTCTCCTCTCTTGGAACCGGACTGGCCTATTCCTCAGGAGGGAGTGTCCACTGATCCCTCTAAAACAGCAGCTATGGAAAATGGGCCTCAACCAACCAAGAAATGTGACTGAGCTCAGAGGATTTCTAGGTCTTCTAGGAAATTGGGAAAGAATTAGGGTGCTAACTATTTGCAAAACAAAACAGTGAACCAGCCCCACTACTACCTTTCAAGTGCAGAAGAAACCATTTGGGTGGGATGTGGAAGCTGATAAGGCATTCCACAGTTTGAAGAAGGCTTGATCTTCCACTCCTGTTTTAGCTCTGCCCAGATTGGATATGGCTTTCTTTTCTAGTAGAGACAGATGCTTGTGATGAGGAGCAGCTTTCTTAGAGCAACAGGATCAGCCCATTCCTTTTAGGGAGAGGAAGAAGGGTCAGTTTAAAAAACAAGAGTAGGCATTTTGAGAAAAGATGAGTTTCATACTTTGTAATTTCTTTTTTATTGGCCTTGCGCACCAAAGTAAAGAAGCAGCCGCTGTGTCAACAACAAGAGTAAGAAATACGTACACTTTAGTTTAGTTTCTTTTCTTTTCTATTTTGTTTGCCGTTTTTTTGGCGGATCTTTAGGAAAAGGTTGTGCAAATCGGAAAACCAGTTACAACATACCGAATCGGGAACGCGTAAAGTACATTTTCCAAGAAGATGCCAGGTTGGGATATAGGTGTATGGAATGATGAAATCATAAGTCCGAGAAATTGGTGATCAAGTTTGGAAGGTCGAATCCAAACAATAAACCGGAAGTTGGAACCGAAACAAGACATATGAGCCACAAAAGGAAACCTTAATTTCTCTTGCACCGCAACAAGCTAGCTACCTTTACTGCGAAGAATGGAGAGGAGGGGGGGACACGTAAAGATGTAAAAGACGGTTGTCTGCTTCCTGAGGGGGTAGAGTATAGGCTATTGAAAGACTCTTTTTCCTCTGCTAGGTCTGTTGTTTGTTGAGATTCATGCTGGTGCTTTATTTACTTAATTGTTCGGCTACCGCAACCAAGAATTCACTTAATAAATGCCAAGTCCTTAAATAAGGAAGTACGATATTATTGAGATGAGAAAGCAAGACAAGATGTGCTATCCGAAAGAGGAGATCACTAATTCCACTATCAATACGGCCAGCAGTGAGTGACATATTTTCCAAATTGAAGTAACTGATAGCCCTGACGACTTCTATTATGTATGAGGAATGAACAAATGATCCCTGACCAGTAGATGTTGACCTATCTTATGTATGTCACCGGCACACTAACTTACTAACTGAGCCGACAACCCCTTTTAAAGTCACAGCATACTTGGTGTAAACACCTAAAACCTACAAGGATCAAATCGGCAGACCTGATGGCTGGACACGAGCCACTAATTGCCGAGGGAGGACATATTTTATTCAACGTTTGAGGGTCCTTGCTTCTTCACGGAGCTCTACAAAAACTTTCTTGACTCTATAAAAGCAGCAACAAATGTGTAAACTTTCTTGACTCTATAAAAGCAGCAACAAATGTGTAATAGGTAGTGTTTGAATACCTCTAAGTACTGAGTTAGGACTCTCAGACCAATTAGTGGAAACAATGATGATAATGGTGATGCATGCAAGTCTTGGTCTGGTTAAGATAGAGGTGATGGTAATGCTGAAGATTCCGGTATAGGTACCGAGGCTCTGGTAACTGTGGACTTTCTTCCTTTTACTTTTATTGTCCGAGTTCTGTCATGATGGGAGTTATTCGGCCCCAACAAAGTAGTATTCATACGAGCTGTTTCAACCTGGGTTGGAGTTGAGTCAGGTACTTTCTTTTCATACTGCGCCCAAGAGAGTTTTCTAGTTTGCCATTGGGACCTGTTATGAAAACAGGATTTGTCTCAAACATGCGCCCAGTCAAGTTCCGATTTTGGAGGGGGAATTCATTTATGTCCCGGCATTTTACAGCCTACGAGTGGATAAGTGACCGTATTCTTCTTTCTCAGGTTCCAGTTCTTGGGATTTCCCACCTGTTGTTTCCTTCTTTTCGATCAGTATCTTGGTGGGAAGGCTCCCACCAGGAACGCTATAAGTCAGATAAGAGATCCCATCAAGCTATGAAGCAAGGAATGGTGCCGAGATAGGGTTCTCTTCTGGTACGGCGTGAGCAGATGCGGCTGTGGAGGGATTACCCTACTGCCCTCAACCTAGTCGAGCACCAATATCATGTGTTCGGGACAGAGACGGATCCACTACCAGGGCACCAACGCCTTAAAAGCGCTACTTGGCGATACGTTAGTATCCATTCCGGGAGGCGGCAGTGATTCGAGTGATTTCACAGATGCAATGCAAGTACGATATTGTAAGGAGCGTAGGTGAGTCAGATGAGTAAAAGTGAAAGGCTCGACTGGACTGGCATCCATAAGAGGATGGAATGCTCTCTAAATTATGCTTTACATGGATTTCATAGATATGTAGCTATTCGGGCCTCCTTTTTTAGGTGGGTTGTGTTTTGGTTTCGTCTATCTTTCTTCCAGTAGAAATACGCCATGGTGTTAATGGATTCATGTTAGTTTCTTTCTAGGCTTCCTAGGGAAGGGCCCACTCGAAGTTGTCACTATTTATGTTATTAAGCCTAATGGTTTTTCTTTCTTGTCGATCCTGGACTGGAATTAGTAAGTTGGTTAGGCAGAACTTTCCAGTGTAAATATTCGCTTAAAGGATTAAGACAAGGCCGCTAAGGTGTTAGGAAGTGTATTCGCTTAACACTGCTATGTCATATTTGATGATGGATGGTACTAGTGTTCTCAGATGCCGTCCGTTCTATGTCATAATAAAGTAGAAGACAATTCATCGTTGAGTCTCGATGTTGAATATGCTTCATTCTCTAGTAATTCAACCATATGCTGTAAAGCTTTCGGCATCTACTAAGATTTAGATCCAGCCTAAATTGGGTATCCAGATGACCAGTCATTCACTCAAACTTGATCTTTCAATAATATAATAGTCTATTCGAGTCGCTACGCGCCCTATGACTAGAGTAAGTACTGTTGCTGCCTTGAGGAACGAAGAAGCAAATCGGCTTGCAAAGCCTAATATGGAGATGGAGGGGTAAGTTCTCTTACTCGCCTTAGTTATACAAGGTAGGGAGCTCGCCTTCTACTAATCTCTATCACGCTGTCGAGATGTGATATGGGAATCCAGTCGCATGGATCCAGTGGTTATAGGGGCGTCCTCTCCGTGGTGCTTTGCTTGTGCTGGGGTCAGAACACAAGGTACGAACGTCTGATTCTTCTCCAAGGAACGAAGCCGTAGCAGATATCCACAACCTTAACTTCTCTTGTGGGGTAGCTAGCTCGGGTTGGAAGTGATCTATTATTGGCTTGCTCAGGAAAACCCGACCTTCCCGCAGCGAAGAAAGCATAGCTGATCGATTGACGAACAACGTCCTTGAACAATTCGATTTGACTCGATGGATCGAGTAAAGGCGATCCCTGATCCATCGTTTAGGCGGGCTATCGGTGAGTTGAATTGATAAGAAAAAAATTCATATGAAAAACAAAATAGATTTAATACGGATCGCCTCTATCTTCGATACATTTTAGCGGTCAGTAACAACTAACGCCTTCCTACGGACCTCGAGGATTGTTTCTCAATCAAGCGATCGTGCCTAACTAGCAGAAGGGGACTTGCTCAACTTGTGAGAGAGTAGGGTCTCGCCAGCACTAAGATTTCGATTCAAAAGTTTCGTCCAGAGCCACAGGAAGGCACTTCACAAGTATTAACAACGGGATTTTTGGCAGCACCGTTGTTACAGCTTCAAGAATTCAAATGAACAGCTGATGTCTATAGGGGGAGTGGCGCCTCGCTCGAGGTGTCTCAACTCAAAGGAAAGAGTGGACAGGTCGCATTTTATTGAATACGAGATATCAGCAACGTGTCTCTTATTCGGGAATAGTATTCCCACTATGATTTGAAGTTCCTCGAGGGAACCCGGGCCACCGCCATTAGTGCTCCTGTATGTAGGCTACAGAAGAAAGGAGGATTCTACTCTTAAAATGATATCACTGCCATCCTTGTAAAAGATGGGATAAATGTGACCATAAACGAAGGTTCCTACCCAACTCATCTACTCTTTTCATTTCTCATTATCATCTCCTTGTTCCTATCATTTCTTTGGCATATCGACATTCTATTTCTTTAGAAGAAAGAATAAGGTCACCCGGCTCTGCTCTTCACAGCTCTTCCACTCTTTTTATTTTATTAGCAATCAAACCTCTTCCCTGCTCTTGCACTGACATGACATTCAAATAGCAAAGCCAGGGATAAGATAACTTACTTCTTCAGATAAAAGATAGTTTGTGTTCGTATACGTTTAAGGAAAGATATGAAATAGGGACTGATAAGTATGTACTTTTCCTGGCACCTTTTGTGAATCCACATACAGAGAAAGCAGATGTGCCGACTAGTTCACTCCAGAAGGATTAAGAATCTTACGGAAAAGCCAAGATGGTCGCCCACCCAAACTAAAGTAAAATAGAATTGAATCTATATTCAAGTTGTATCATCTTCCCAGTTTCCATCAATTACAATAGGATAATCCATAATATAAATGTGAATACTACCCATATCTACTAATGGATTTGATTGATTTACTTTTAATACGCATATTTCAGATCAAGGATTTCTCTACTGCCGTGAGGAGCAGTGATTAATTCAAAAGAGCGGTGAGAGGCAGGTTTGGGGCTGCTTGTTCAAGGGAATGAAAGGCGTGCCGTAGTTCAATAGAGTGGATCTTTGGAGATGGTTCATTGAAGAAGTGCTGTGCGCATATCCTCCACTTCCCCCAGTCTGAAGATCTAGAGAGGGAAAGGTCGATACAAGTCAGATAGGCGAGTAGTGGGTTTTTTTGATAGAATTCGTCAGGTCTCCTGTGTTTTGTTGAGTAAATCCCCGGAGAATAGTGCGCCTCAGTCAATGAATGAAAGGCAGGTGTCTCAAGGTTTTGAGAAAACTTAGCCCCAAAAAGCACGAGTCGGTTCGGCTGTGGGTTTCGATTCCAACGGATCTTCTGACCTTTCAATTCGTACTGATCTTGTTTGTTTTGGCCCTACGACGGAGGAGTCAACGGATACTGGTTTTGCTTCCGCGGAGGGAGAAAAAGTGATAGCAACTCAATCAAATTCCAATCGATCAGCAAACTATTTCAAAACTCACAAAAAGAACTAAAGTTTTAGTATTGAAGACTACCCGCGGATCCTATTTCTTCTTAACGACGCTTACCCCAAACAAAGTAGGCTTCTGGCCATGGATTTATTCAGCCAAAGAGGGAGCTAGTGCCTGTTTCAAAATCCGATTCAAAAGTGTCTCTCGCCTAGTGGAAAAACACAAACTTTAGCTCGATTTCATGCATTAAAGGCCCGGTTGAGTAGGCAAACGAGAGATTAAGTGCCGCTAGGGAAAGGCCATTCTAGGCTCGAATCGTCTATGAAAACAGACCTTCTTTCGGATGGAACGCAGTCCCTTGATCAGCTTCTGAAACCAGAACAGGAAACTCTACTAGTAGGCTTCGGATCTCTTCTGTTTATTTTCAGCACTAGCTCTATTCCACATGTGGAAAAAGGGGGACTTCCGTTGACCAATACTCCCATCGATCGCATACATAAGCTTCCGCGGTAGAATTTACTTTTGCTTGGATCGCAGACCTGGCTGCTTCAATAGGTCGAAAAGAAGAAGTGTTTTTGATGAGGAAACCGGAGCAGGTTTCATTCCATTCGATTCCTTTTATCGGGCCCTACAATACTGTAACTGCCTTACTGGAAAGCAAAGCGGGTTATTGACCACCCAGCTATGTATCGAGTGGCTGGCTCTTGGGACAAACTATCTTACTTATCTGGCTTTCGTTGGAAAGGAAAAACCGCCCGAGGAGCGCTCAAACAAACAATAATCAAAAATAAGAATGATGAACTTCCTTTCTGTTGTTATGAATTTCCTATCTTCGAACAATGGGTACACTACAAGTGATCATACCAAAACTTATGGAGCAGTGGATTCGCGCCAAATCCATACTAAGACTCCAATCGAAGAGCAGTTAAATGAACGATTAAAACAGGTTCGGGAAGATATTCTCAACGAGAAGCAAAAACCGCTTCAGCAATTGTTAAAGGAAAACAGAGCGCCAGAGAGGGATCTGGATGGTAGAGTTCTAGATGAATGGCCTCTAGCTGGCAATTCCACTAGTGTTATAGATAGTTTAGAAATGGAAAGGATGCGCTTCAACACGAAATACTGGGTGCCCGAAGATAAGCAAAAGCATATCAATAAGGAGATGCTTGAAGTACTCCATAGCTTCTGGAATACCCTCATAGATTCCTACAAGACAGAACCTGATTCAAAGGATAGTGAATCACCTTCAGAGTCAGAGAAGGAATCCGCTATGGAGACAGAATCACCTTCAGAGAAGCATGTGAATTATCCCAGAGATAAAGTGTTAGAATTTCTGAAGAACTCGTGGAGAGAGGATCTATCGGATGCTGAATTGAGGGCAATACAGCTCAAACTGGAGGAGATGACTATCCATTATAATGAAACAAATATCTATGATAGCGCTCCCCAACTGAAGAGTTTGTTCTTCAATAGGGATCGCCTATCGGCTAAGGAATTCCTTATGAAACACTTAAAAGTCGACACAGATAGGGCAATTGTCAGAGCTATGGGCGCCTATACACTTGAAACAGTTGTGATATGGGTTCTAAGCAAGCATTTCAATGTCTTTGCACTCGAACAAAAATCAGTCACTCTAGCTAATTTACTGGGCGATTTAGACAAATCAGTCAGGGAACTGCATTCTTGTGGGATCGAAAAGAAAAATAAGATGAAGGCGAGCTCTAACAAGGAACAGCTGGAGCCAGCTCATGATACAAAGCTTGAGGGTGGTGAGCCGGAGACTGTTCTTGCCACTACACTTGAGGGAGCGCCTACTGTTAAGGCGGGGTCAGCTCTAGAGAGTGCGGTTGAGGGTGAAGGCGGTGTTGTTGATGAAAAGATGAGCAGTGATAGCCCGAAACAGAATAATGGGGTTAGTGAGGGTGATACGAAGAAATCGAATGATGAGATAACTACCGAGCATTATGCAATTGGGAGCGCCCTATTCAGCTGGCTGTACAATAATCAATTGGTAGAGATCTACAATCCTGTTGGAGAGGTCGATCTCGTCGAGCATAAAGGTAAAGGACAAAAGTATAAGACGGTAAACTATGTGAGGTGTCTATTTGACATAAAGGATCTACCGCTCTTTACAGCACTTCCTATGGTGTACCCGCCGGTAGATTGGAAGAATCGCAGACCTCATTGGGAGAAGCGGTATGACATGAATCGAGTCACACGCAAAGTGCGTGATTTGACAGGCGGTTACTTAAAATCGGAGGCTGGGTTTTCTAGGGCAACCACACTGCTATCTACTCAAGACGAGGGGCATTTTAATATTTACATGAGGAGTGATAGAGATACTGCTGTACTAACCAGTAGTCTGAACAAGATGCAGAGCGTGCCATATAAAATCAATGCTAAGTTTTTAGGGAGGCTTAGGAAGAATTGGGATGCTTTAGTGAATATAGGACTGGTCATGCCGGCCATTCTGGCTTCTATTAGAAGGAAGGAAGGGGTAGAAAGACTCAGAAAGCTCTTCTTGAAGAACGAAAAGATGAAGGATTCTTTCGATGTGAATGAGTTGATCAGCGTCTGGAGTAAGAACATTCAGTCGGCATGCTACGAACAATATCTCTTACAACTAGCCGAAGCATTGTGTGGTTACAAGATCTACTTCCCATGTTTCTTGGACTTCAGGGGTCGAAATTACCGCTATGGGCCCTTTCATTTCCACGAACGAGATCTAGTAAGATCGCTCATACTCTTTGCGCACCCAGGTCGTGAAGCGATCGTACCCACATCTGAACAAATAGAGGCAGAGACGGAGCTCTTCGAAAAAACCGGGGGGGCACACACATTAGCCGTTGATGTCGAACGATGGGTCAATGTAATAAACAGCCTTTATACGGCAACCGCATTCCATTTTGCCAAATTTGATAATTACAATGAAGCGCGGGATTTCAGCCATAAATTATATGATGCGATAAAAATTCCTATAAGGAAAGCAATGGAGCAAAATAGTGCAAGTGAAAGGGAGGCGGCACAAGAAGATGCGGCTCGTCTTTTAATGCTCTTGACAGTTCGGGCTAGATCGCCCTTCCAGTTTCTCTCGACTGCCCTTTCACTTCTAGATGATAAGGGGGAATGGGACACCATACAAAGGACTCCTATTAACCAAGACGCCTCCGCAAGTGCTTATCAGATAATCAGTTACTTCTTGTGCGATATTTCCATGGCTCGAAGTACGAATCTCATCAGAGGGGCTGAGAATGAGGATAAAATACAAGATCTATATGAGTCGTTGCTCATCGATTTTAAGAGGTACGTGCGCAATAAATGCGGTTTGGATAGTTGGGAATACGCGAATGTTGATGGACTATTCAATCGCGACCTCATAAAGAAGATCTTCATGCCAATTGTGTACGGGAAAACACTTCATAGCACCATCGAGGATGTGCGAGTGATGTTACGTAAAACGATGCCTCAAAAAGACGCCCCTGCTGTCACTAAGCTTTGCTTCGAATTCTGGGATAATAAATATCCTGGAATGAGAAACCTCATGCGTTTGATTTCAACTATCAGCTGGGTGTCGGGCGTGCTCCAGAAACCTGTGATCTTATCCACCAGTTACTGGATTACAACCCAAGATTATCTCCGCATGCTTCCGGTCAGCATTCCTGTGAAATACCGAACCCACGGCGCACAGCCGAAGAAGAAGAAAACGATCGTGACGCTACGAATTACTGGTAAGGATAGGGATAGTCGGAAGAGCATGAACTCGACCTTTGCAAACTTCATCCATCAGAAAGACGCCCTCACTGTAATCAATTTTGTCCAGCTTCTCGGAGATAAAGAAATGATGCTCAGCGATCTATCAGACTGTCCTATTTACACCGTGCATGACAATTTTATCACTACCCCTATATTCGCCGAAAACTTACCCTACATCTATCGTATGAGCATGCTGTTTATGGGGCACCCCCTCGATATCGTGAATAAGTTCATTTATGACAACATCATTCTTCCAGCCAAGCATGGCGCGTTCGATAATCTGTCTAGCAATTCGCAAAGAGAATTGGAACGTGTCAGACAACTCTACGACAGCCATACCCCTGATTCGCGTAGGGTACTCAACATAACTCATACGCCGTACACCTATCCAGAACATTTCTTGGAAGAATGCTTGATGGCTTTAAGGCCTGCGAACAAGAAGCTAAAAAAGCGTTGGGGTGATAAAACACGTGCGCTTGCAACCTACTACCGGGAATATTATGAACTATTTACCACTCCTAAAGGGAAGGAACTATGGTCTCACTTCTACCATGAACTAGGTAGACCTTTTGATCCTAATATTCCAGACTACTGCCTTCACTCTTAGAGTGAACGGATTGGCTGGCAGATAGGAAAACAGCATTTCTCCTGAATGAAAAAATGGATGATTTGCACTTCCTAGGCCACCATCTAGTTAGTACTATACTGCTGATGGTGGGAAAGAAGAGTGGGTGCGCGGGCTTCTTTCAGTGTGATTTGCTCCAAATTCAAGAAGGGTTTTCTTTCATTTTCATGAGCCGTGGCGCATCAGTGCTTATTTTGATCGGTTGTTGTACGCATTGAGTAACTAGTAATGTGTAGAAGAAAGGGCGTGTCTGGACATCAATCCCTCCCCCTCACTGCTGTATGTGGTTGTTCTTGTCTCCAGTGCATCTTTCCTTGTCTCCTGATGTGCATCTTTTTCATTGCGGCCTCATGTGTTTGTTCCCTGCTCATGCGCTTGTGAGAGTTTACCAACTTGTTACAGCTCGCCTACTTGTTACTGCTTACCTACTTGTTACTGCTTACCTACTTCTTTCCCTACCCGCCTACATCTTACTGCTCACCTACCCGCCTACATCTTACCGCTCCCCTACTTGTTCGCTCGCCACCGATCTTATCATCCTTTCCCATCTCTGTACATGCCCCCTTGGAACTGTTTGAGCGTGCTTGTGTGCTCAGTTTTCACTTCTCACTAGTATTGATGCTAGGGACCCTGACTTATACGAGCTTGTATCTGACAGGCAGGGCTGATCCTGTTAAGCAACTCATTACTAGTGTGGTGTGGTGGGGTTCCGTTCCCTACGAATTCACTTATATATATATATGCTTTCCCAGCACCATAAGCCCAAAACTCATCCTCTCCTGTCGCAAAATAGGAGCATCGGCTATAGGATCGATCATTCGTGTGCACGATAACTTCTTGGATTGGGCCAAATCCGGCACTTTTCAAACCGCTGCTTCTTTCTAACAACCGGATTTTCTTCCTTAAGGAAAGTGGTCTCTTTCTCCTATCATAG
>Ga0214471_10004059_pt1 | contig 11312 bp, 13 predicted proteins | sample RVTome_5_FD_207665 | JGI IMG/M metagenome (GOLD analysis project Ga0214471, IMG submission 207665) | Soil microbial communities from uranium-contaminated site in the Upper Colorado River Basin, Wyoming, United States - RVT142D155 | ecosystem: Environmental > Terrestrial > Soil > Contaminated >... | reverse complement strand
GTTGGGGGGTTTATGGCTATTTCCTTAAGTAATGTCAGGGCCGGCAGGCGTGCCCGCGACCAGGACGACAGGCTGCCCACCCGCTGCGTTGGTCATCTCCCCGTCAACAGGAAAAGTGCCGTGCCAAGAGGCAGTATGCACCCCAATCATGACCGGACCCCGCTGTCGGACGGCGGCCGGTGGTTGTTGCTGGCCGCCCTCCTGACCGTGGCCGGTTGCGCGACCGGCCCGGCCGGTTCGGCGGCCAGGTCCGATGCGATCCCTTTGGCCCGCGTGGAGCCGGTCGACGCCGACGTGCGCGCCGAGTTCGAGGCGGCCATGAAAGTCGTGCATGCCGGCGACCTCGAGAAGGGCGTCGAGCTCCTGACCCGGCTCACCGACCGCGCCAAGGCCAACACCGCGCCGTACATCAATCTGGCCATCGCCCATCAGCAGCTCGGCAACCTCGCAATCGCCGAGGAAAACCTCAAGAAGGCGCTCGAGATCAATCCCGACCACCCGATCGCCAATAACGAGTACGGCCTGCTCTACCGCCGGACCGGCCGGTTCGCCGAGGCGCGAAAGACCTACGAACACGCCCTGGACCGATCCCCGCATTTCCTGCCCGCGAGGAAGAATCTGGCGATCCTCTGCGATCTCTACCTGCGGGATTTCGCATGCGCCTTGAAACACTACGAACTGTACGGTCAGGCGGTGCCGGGCGACAAGTCGGTGGAGATCTGGATCGCCGACGTCAAGACCAGGATGGGCCGCTGATCGCTATAGTGTAAGTGAGATCCGCAGGAGGTTCGATGATCAAGACAATCGTCTGTAGCGCCGTGCTGTTGTCGCTGCCGGCACTGGTCCACGCGCAGGACAAGGGCGACCGCGCCCGGAAGGCCGACGCCGACGCCAAGGCCCTGTCCGGCATGTCGATCGTCGGCAACCACGAAACGCCGAAGTCGCTCTACATCGTTCCCTGGAAGGGCGGCGAGCTCGGCGACGAGACCAGCCTGGCCGCGGGCCTGCTGGACGACGGCACCGCACCGGTGGACAAGGAGGTGTTCATGCGCTCGCTGGAGTACTACGAGCTCAGCAACGCGCAATGACCCGAATACCCGTGAAGTGAATATCTGACACATTGATTCGACGAGGAACAACGGATGGAATTCATCAATACCCTGGTAAGTTTCATACGCGACGGCGGGGCCTTCATGTACCCGATTCTGATCGTCGGGGCGATCGGCGCGGCGATCATCGTCGAGCGCAGCATCAAGCTGGCGCGGGTCGCCACCGCCAACCGCCGGGTCTGGACCCAGCTGCACCCGGTCCTGGTCAAGCGCGATTTCGACAAGGCGCGCGCCCTGACCGCCGGCGACAAGTCCACCATCAGCGAGCTGCTGAACCTGGGATTGGAGCGCCAGGGCGCGGTCCGCCGCCGCGACGACATCGAGATCGCCATGGAGGAAGGCATGATGGAGATCATCCCGCAGCTGGAGAAGCGCACCGGCTACATCGCGTTGTTCGCCAACGTCGCGACCCTGCTCGGGCTGCTCGGCACCATTATCGGCCTGATCCGGGCCTTCAATGCCGTGGCCCAGGCCAACCCGGCGGACAAGGCCGAGCTGCTGTCGGCCAGCATCTCGATCGCGATGAACACCACCGCCTTCGGCCTGATGGTCGCGGTGCCGCTGCTCATCGCCCACGCCTACCTCAACTCGAAGACCGGCCAGATCATCGACAGCCTCGAAATGGCGTCGGTCAAGACGCTCAACATCATCGTGTCCTCGGCCGCGACGCCGCCGGCCAAGTAACCGGCCATGTCGCGACTCACCCGCCACCGGCGCAAGGCCGAGACGCCGGACGTCGACGTCACCACCTTCATGAACCTGATGGTGGTGCTGATCCCGTTCCTGCTCGTTACCGCGGTGTTCTCGCGCATCACCATCTTCGAGCTCGACCTGCCGACCGCGGCGGGCGGGCCGGCGGCCGACAAGCCGAACATCACCATCGAGGTGATCGTGCGCAAGAGCCGCGTGGAGATCGGCAACGGCAGCAAGATCGTCCGGACCATCCCCAAGGACGGCGAGACCTACGACATCGGCAAGCTCTCGGAGGCGCTGCAGGCGCTGAAACAGGCCTATCCGGGCAAGCGCGATGCCACCGTCCTGGTCGAGCCGGAGATCGAATACGAGCACGTCATTCACGTCATGGACGCCGTGCGCGTCGCCGAGACCAGGCAGGACGGCAGCGAGGAACTGAAGAGGACTCCGCTGTTTCCCGAGATATCGGTGGGCGAGGCGCCATGAAGAACACCCGGCGCATGCGGCGCATGGCGCGCGCCAAGAAGCACCGCGCCACGCTCAACCTCACCTCGCTGATGGACGTATTCACCATTCTGGTGTTCTTCCTGCTGGTGAACCAATCGGCCGTCGAGGTGCTCGAGCCGCCCAAGGAGATCAAGCTGCCCGACTCGGTGGTGGAATCCAAGCCGCGGCCGACGGTCACGATGCTGGTGAGCGGCGAGGCGGTCATGGTGCAGGGCGAGGTCGTGGCGTCGATCGCCCAGGTGCTGGCGTCGAAGGACGAGCGCATCGTACCGATCATCGAGCGGCTGGTGCAGATCCGGCGCAGCGCGATCGGCGTCAGCACCGAGGCCGCGGCGCGCAATGATGAGATCGTCATCCTGGCGGACAAGGCGATACCGTTCAAGGTGCTGCAGCGGCTGATGTCGACGTCGGCGCTGTCCGGATACACCAAGATATCGCTTGCCGTGATCCAGAAGGCGACCCAACAGGCGCCGAAGAGCTAGAGCCGGGACAGGACGTGACGACGGCAACTTCACGGGAACAACAGGCGCTGCGCGCGCAGATCGACGAGGGCCACCAGGAGCTGGCGGCCCTGCAGGGCAAGTTGCGCGCCGTCGAGAAGAAACTCGAGGACATGGCGGCGCAGCGGCAGCAGTACGACCTGCTCAACCAGATCTGCGTGTCGCTCGACAAGCTGGAGGAGCTCGGGGCCGCCGACCTGTTCTGGGGCAAACAGCCCAAGTCCCAGGACACCACGGCCCATTTGACCCGCGTGCGCGGCGCCGCGCGGGAGTTCCAGGAGAAGGTCTCGACCGTCGAGGACAGCCGCCGGAAGCTCGAAGAGCGCATTCAGAAGCAGATCGTCAGCATCAATTTCCTGAACGAGGACCTGGCCGAGCAACAGGAGCTGGAGGAGCTCGCCAGGCACGAGTACGTCGTCTACCGCGAAGTGACGCCGCGCCCGTATCGCCCGATGGTCATGCCGTGGAAGGGCGAGCGCGAGGACGAGAACCGCTTTCGCCGTTCGCTGCTGGCCAGCCTGCTGCTGGCGCTGCTGTTCGGCTGGCTGATCGAGCTGTGGATCCTGCCCGAGCCGGAGCCGGAGGAGATCGTCGAGATCCCCGAGAACCTGGTGCAGCTGGCCCGCCGCGAGCCGCCCAAGCCGCCCGAGGAGAAGAAGCCCGAGGAGAAGGAGGACAAGGCCGAGGAGAAGCCCAAGCCCGAGGAGAAGCAGCAGGCGCGCGAGAAGGCCGAGAAGGCCGGCGTCCTGGCGTTCAAGAACGCCTTCACCGACCTGATCGACGACGTTCCGGACCAGCTCGGCGCCGACGCCCGGGTGCGGAACGAGGGCCGACACACCACCGGGGTCACGCAGCGGTCGATCGTCGTCGCCCAGGCGCGCACAGGCAGCGGCGGCATCAATGCCGCGGCGCTGAGCCGCAATGTCGCGGGCACCGGCACCAAGCTCGGCGGCGTGCAGTTCACGCGCGTGGAAAGCGCGGTGGGCGCGGCCGCCGGCGCCGACCGCCCGCTCAGCGACGGCGTGGGGCCGTCGCGCACCGACGAGGAGATCCAGATCGTCTTTGACCGCTACAAGGCGGCGCTCTATCGCATCTACAATCGCGAGCTGCGCGCCGATCCGACGCTGCGCGGCAAGATGATCCTGCGCATCACCATCGAGCCCAACGGCGAGGTGTCGGCGTGCCGGGCCGAATCGACCAACCTGGCGTCGGCGGCGCTCAACACGGAAATCGTCGAGCGCGTGAAGCGGTTCAACTTCGGCGCGAAGGACGGCGTGCCGAGGATCACCATTCTCTATCCGATCGACTTCCTGCCGGCCGCCGGCTGAGCGCCGCGGCCCGGCAGGGCAGCGCGCCGGGCGGTCGCGCGCCGCTTCAGGCCCCGGTCAGGACGACCGGCCCGTCAGCCTTCCACTTCCGCGACCCGCGCCGACTCCGCCGTCCCCGGCGCGCTGTAGGCGTAGCGCACCCACGGGACACGTCGGGTGCCCCAGTAGTGCTGGGTCGGCCTGATCGCTTCGGGGTTGTCGAGACTGCCGATGGTGATGTCGATCAGTCCCGGGAGGTCGCTGGCGCTCAGGCTGAGTTGCGTCCCGCAGGCCGGACAATAGCTGCGGCGCCCGACCGTGGACGAGACGTAGGATGCCGGCGGATTGTCGAAGACCACTTGCTCCTTCCTGAACATCGCCCAGGCGATCGACGACGCGGCGCTGGCGCGGCGGCACAGGGCGCAATGACATACCGACGCCATGACCGGCGCACCGGTGATCCGGTAGCGGACGGCGCCGCACAGACAGCCCCCTTCCAGTGTTTTTCCGGTCAAGAATGTCTCCTTTTGGCGGCCGCCGATTGCCCGGCCCCAAAGCCCCGAAACAGTCCCATACGGCACCCAGGCGGGAGCAAGTCAGCCGCCTTCTTCGACAATTCGTTGATTTTTTTGACTGTGAAAGCTACGGCAGCTCCGGGAAGATCGTGGCCGACACCCCGGAGATCGATCCGTGCCGGAGGAGAAGCGGTGAGATGATGATCGTTCCGCGTCAACACAGTATCCGTATCGAAAGGCGTTACTGTTGATGCATTAAACGCCTATTTTTATCCGCCGACAAGTGTTAATTTCAAGCCGACGGGAGGCGTGGACGAACCACGCCAACGTCGAGCACGTTGTCGGCGCTATTCTTGAAGAACGGGCGGCGCACGCGATGCGGAGCCGCGCCGGCAGGATCGCGACCGGTCAGTCGTCGCATCCAGCCGGCCGCCCCCGAACCGGACACCCGCCGCTTGAGGAACCCATGCAAGCCCTGCTCGCCCTGCGTTGGATTGCGGTACTGCTGCTGTTGAGCGTTGCGGCCAACCTCAAGAGCCCGTTCCTGCTCGCTTTGCGCGATTATGAAACGCCGTTGATCCTGGTCCTGGCCGCGATTCTCGGTGCGATCAGCCTCACGCGCCTGGTGCAGACCGCGGCCCGGGGCCGCAAGACTGAAAGGCTGTTCCTGGTGTGCCTGACACTGGTGGTGCTGCTGACGGCCTTCGGCGAGGCGCGCTATCACTGGGACCGCCACCGCGTGGCCGGCGCCGACCCCAAGCTGCTCCGGAATCTGGGCCAGCATTTCATCGTCGGCTACACCCGGCTGGAGGACGTCCGGCCGCTGGTGGAATCGGGCGCGGTCGGCGGTGTTTTCATCACGGCGCGCAACGTCAACGGCCGGTCGGTCGCCGATTTGCGCAATCAGATCCAGGCCCTGCGCGAGCTGCGCCGGCAAGCCGGCCTGCCGCCGCTCATCGTCGCGACCGATCAGGAGGGCGGGACGGTCTCGCGCCTGTCGCCGCCCCTGACCCGCCTGCCGCCCATGGCGGAGCTGGTGGAGAGCCAGCTGCCATTGCCGGAGCTGGAACAGCGCGCCCAGGAGTACGGCGCCGCCCACGGCAGGGAGCTGGCGGAGGTGGGCGTCAACGTCAATTTCAGCCCCCTGGTGGACCTGAAATACGACCTGCCCAGGCATCCGCTCGACTTCTACAGCCGCATCGCGCAACGCGCCATCGCCAGCGATGAAATGGTGGTGGCGCGCATGGCGCTTGCCTACACGCGCGGCCTCGCGCAGCACGACGTCCACGCCACGGTCAAGCATTTCCCGGGGCTCGGCAGGCTGCGCACCGATACCCATCTGTTTGCCGCCCGGCTCGACGTCACCAAGCCGGAACTGCAGGTGCGGGACTGGGTGCCGTTCAAGTTCGTCCTGGAGCGGTCTTCGGCCCTGCTGATGCTGGGCCACGTGATGCTGCCCGACATCGATCCCGAACACCCGGCCTCGTATTCGCACAAACTGGTGCAGGGCGTGCTGCGCCAGGAATGGAACCACGACGGCCTGCTCATCACCGACGATCTCAGCATGGGCGCCATCTACCGCAGCGACGACGGCATCTGCCGCGCCGCGGTCAAGGCGCTGCGCGTCGGCGTCGACCTGGTGCTGATCGCCTACGACGGCGAGAAATACTACGAGGCCATGTCCTGCGTGCTGCGCAGCTACGAACGCCAGCGCATGGACCTGGGCATGCTGGAGCGCAGCGCCGCGCGCATCGGACGCCTGCTGGACGAGTTGCGCTGATTACGCCAACGATCTTTCCACGGCGGGCGGGGCTGGAAGCCGCGCCTACCCTAATAATTGTAGGCGGGGCTTCCAGCCCCGCAGTTCGCAGTGCCGGCGCCACCGGCGGGGCAAGATGCCCCGCCTACATGGGGCCGGCGGCGCTACCAGTGCGCCAGCAGCCTACCCTTCTCGACCTTGTGATCGAACCGCGTGAGCGGCCGGTCGCCCTTGGCGATGCACTGGCCGGTGGTGACGTCGAAGGCCCACTGATGTTTGGGGCAGGTGAGCTGCCTGCCTTCCAGCGCCAGGTGTGGAATGTTAGTCACCTGGTGCGGGCAGCGGCTGTCGTAGACGCGGTACTCGTCGCCGGTCCGGTAGATGAACAGGCTGCGGCTGTCGCAGTCGGTGTAGGTGATGTCCTGGTCCTTGATCCCGCTCACCGCGATCACGTCGTGCCACCGGGACTCCATGCCCAGCAATTCGGGGCGGAACTCGGGGATGTCCATGTCCAGGATGATGTCGAAGGCCCACACGATCTTGGCCAACCCCAAGGTCGGGAAAGCCATCAACAGGGCGTCTATGATCTCGTCCGGCGAAGCGCCGTCGCGCAGTGCGCGCGGCAGGTACTGGCGCAGGCCGTTCTCGGTCTGGGCGTCGACCTTGGTGATGACCGAGATCAGTGAGCGGGTCTTGGGGTCGAGATGCTTGCCGGCCTCCTTCAGGAACTTGAAATAGCCGCCCAGCGCGTCCGGTCGCGCCTTCACCAGGTAAGTCAATGCGTCGCTCATTGTCGTTCTCCGCGGAATCGCGCGCCGCCGGCATGCGGCGCGTGAGGCGCATGATACACGCAGCCGTCGCGGCCGGAAAATCCGGTGACCGGCGCGCCCCGGCCGGTTGACGGGCCCGGGCGACGCCGCCACACTGGAGACCGGCCGCGGGCCCCGCGCCCGCCGACCGCACCGGCAAGGGACGGTAACGGGGCGCAGCCCCGATCCGCCAGTAGAATGCCGAAAAGTCGTTCCGCGACTTTTCGGCTACGCAAAGCAAAAATGTGATTTTTGCTTTGCTCCATTTTCCAAACACGTGAATGTTTGGAAAATGCCGGTCGATCCGTCGACCGCCCAGCAGGCTGCTGAAAGACGAGCTTTACCCGAAAGGGGCCTTCGTCAGCAGCCTGCTGGAAATAACAACGCGCCGAGGACAACAACGATGAACTTGTACGAGATGCTGTCGGGGGAATACAAGCCGCTCGGTTACAAGACACGTTCCATCATGGTCATCAACAGCAAGGGCGGCAGCGGCAAGACCACCGTCGCCACCAACCTCGCGAGCTACTACGCCACCGCCGGCGTGCCGGTGGCGCTGGCCGACTTCGATCCCCAGGGCTCCAGCATCGCCTGGCTCGGCCAGCGCCCCGACAAGCTGCCGCCGATCCACGGCCTGGCGGCCTGGCGCGAGTCCCAGTGGCTGCCGCAGGCCATCGACACCGTGATCCTGGACGTCGCCGCCGGCGTGCGCGACCGTCGCATGGCGAAGCTCCTGCGGCGCTCCCAGACCGTGCTGATCCCGGTGCAGCCCTCGCCGATGGACATCCGCGCCGCCCAGGATTTCATCTACGAGCTCTTGCAGGTGCACCGCAAGGCCAACCTGCCGGCCAAGGTCGCGGTGCTGGCCAACCGCGTCAAGGAGAACACCCGGGCCTACGATACGCTCCGGGAGTTCCTCGAGGGCCTGGGGCTGCCGTTCCTGACCAGCCTGCGCGAGAGCCAGCACTACATCACCGCCGCCGAGCGCGGCCTGGGCATCTTCGAGCTGGGACCGGCCTCGGTGTCGACCGACCTCGATCAGTGGCGGCCGATCATCCGCTGGCTCAAGAGCAAGCGCAGCCGGCCGCCCAGCGCCTGAGGCACGATTCCCGGAACGGCCTTAGCCTGCACCCGCGAGCGCGGGGCGGAAAAACTCGGCGACCTGCTCGCGGCGGCGCATCGCGTCGGCGTAGCCGAGGTCGATGAGCTCGCGGCAATAGGGCTTCTCGAACAGCAGGTAGCTCAGCAGATCCGCGCCGCCGCGCCGGTAGGCGCCCAGGCCGCGCATCAGGAAGCGCATCGGCCGCGGAAAGTGGTGCTTGTAGCGCGCGGCGATGGCGCCGATGTCCTGGCTCGGCGCGATCAGCAGCGTGTCGACGCGCCGCAGCGTGGCGTGCTTGCCGGTGTCGATCAGCACATGCGAGGGGATCAGGCTCAGGGTCTCGTTGATGCGGTTGAGCCGCTCCAGGTCCGCCTCCATGGCATCGAGGAAAATGCTGCTCAGGACATGGCCGCCGATCTGCGCCAGCGACGGGTACTCCGATGGCTGGTTAGCGCGCGGCGGCGTACCGTTGCGCTCCTGGCGCACGCCGATCACCAGGATGCGGTCGGCACCGAAGTGGATCGCCGGACTGGTCGGCGCAATCTGGCGCATCGAGCCGTCGCCGAAATACTCGCGGTTGATCCGCACCGCCTCGAACAGGAACGGGATCGCCGACGAGGCCATGAGGTGATCGATGCCGATCCGGGCCGCGCAGCCGACCCGGGACGCGCGCCGCCACGTCGGGATGCCGTCGGCGCCCTGGAAGAAATTCACCGATTGGCCGGAGCTATAGCCCGAGGCCGCGATGCTGATCGCGTGCAACAGACCGGCGTCGATGGCGTCCTGGATGCGCTCGCAGGGCAGGGTGCGGGCCAGCAGCGCGCGCAACGGCGCGCGGTCGAGCAGCGCCACCGGGATACCCCCGCCCATGCCGCCCATAAACAGCGCCGACCACCAGCGCAGCCAGTTGCGCAACATGCCGGTGGTGTCGGCGCGGAACACGTGGTGCACCTGGAAGTTGGCCCAGACCTTCTCGAGACGCCTGACCGCGTTGCGGAAGTTCGGCGCATAGACCGCGAGCGCGGTGGAGTTGATGGCACCGGCCGAGGCGCCGCAGATGATCTGGAACGGCTGCGGATGGCCGCCGGGCAGTATCTGCGCGATCGCCTTGAGCACCCCGACCTGGTAGGCCGCGCGCGCCCCGCCCCCCGACATGATGAGGCCCATTTTCGCCTTGATCGGCACGTCACCCATGTCCATTGCTTGCTCCCGGACCCGCCCCGGCCTTGCTGTTAGAAAAGCAATTAGAATGCCAATACCATATGCTGTAACAATAGACCAAGGCAATCCGCCGGTTACCGGCGTTTGGGCGGACAGCCGTCACCCGCGAGGACGGAACCATGACGGAACTCGGCCATGTGGTGCTGTACGTCCGGCAACTCTTGCCGTCGGTCGCATTTTACCGGAATGTCGTCGGACTCAAGGAGGTCGGGACAATTTTCGGCGGCCGCGGGGCATTGCTGAGCGGCGGCCGGACCCACCACGAGCTGCTGCTGATCGAGGTGGGCGATGCGCCGGGACCGCTCAACGGCCGGCGGCTCGGCCTCTATCACGTCGGCTGGAAGATCGGCGAGGACCTGCTGGCCTTGCGGCGCGCGCGCGAGCGCATCGCCGCGGCCGGCCTCGAGCTCGCCGGCGCCACGGACCATACGGTGAGCCAGAGCCTCTATCTGCACGACCCGGACGGCAACGAGGTCGAGCTGTTCGTCGATGATCCCGCATTCGACTGGCGGCGCGACCCGAGCTGGATGGAGGCGCCGGTCAAACCGCTGAAGTTCTAGGCGGCGACCGGCTGGACGCGGGGCCCGTCCCCGACCATTTCACTCGGGAAAGCCGGCCGGTGCCGGCCGGCTCTGTTACACTGAAGGTAACGGCAACCGAGGATTCACCATGGCGACTTCGATCACCGAACAGAAGGTCCTGGACGCGCTCCGCAAGGTCATGGATCCCGAGCTCAACCACAGCGTGGTCGAGCTGGGCTTCATTCAGGACGTCGACATCGCCGGCGACTTCGTGCACCTGGACATCCAGCTCACCACTCCGCACTGCCCGTTCGCCGACCGCATCGTCGACAGCATCCGCGGCGCGGTCGCGGCGATACCCGGCGTGCGCGAGGTCGAGGTCGAGCGCACCTGCCTCAAGGATGCGTGAGAGGCAGAGAAAAGCGGCGAGAGAAAAGAGGAAAGGAAGGCCCGGACGGCCTGCTTTTCGGTCCCGGTCGACTTCGCCGACTCCTTTTTCCGTCCTGCGGGCTTGATACGACACATAATGTCCAGCGACAGTTCACATCGGGTTCTGGCTTTGGCCGGCGTGTTTCAGGCGGCGCGCCTGGTGCAGCAGCTCGCACGTGAGGGCCATGGCGACAGCGCCGCCTACCGGGCGAGCATCGACAGTATCCTGGTGCTCGATCCGAAGGAGCCGATCGATGTCTACGGCGACGTGGCGGGTCTGGCGCTCGGCCTGGAGATACTGCGCGACAAGCTCGACGGCCGCCACAACGGGCCGCTCGAGCTGGAGCTGGCGCGCTACGTGATCGGAATCATTCACCTGCAGGGCCGGCTGCGACGCCACCCGTCGATGCTCGACGCGCTGCGGCGCGGCATCGAGGCGGCGCAGGCGCAGCGCAGCTTCTTCACCCAGGACGACGACGGCGAGGGCGTGCACCCCAGCCTGGTCGCGCGTCTCGCCGAGGTCTACGCCCAGACGCTCAGCACCCTCACCCCGCGCATCATGGTGAACGGCGAGCCGAGCTTCCTGGCAACGCCGGCCATCGCCGAACGCATCCGCGCCGCGTTGCTCGCCGGCGTGCGCGCGGCCGTGCTGTGGCGCCAGCTCGGCGGCAGCCGCTGGCAGCTCGTCTTCGGCCGCCGCAAGCTCACCCGCCAGGCCGCGGCGCTGCGCGAGACCATCCTGCCGCGCTGCCAGGTATAAGGACAGGGGTCGGAGTGATTTAATTTTGAGCAGCATGGCAATGGCTGAGGGACAATCCGAAACCCCGCAGCATGCTGCAC
>Ga0214471_10004057_pt1 | contig 11315 bp, 10 predicted proteins | sample RVTome_5_FD_207665 | JGI IMG/M metagenome (GOLD analysis project Ga0214471, IMG submission 207665) | Soil microbial communities from uranium-contaminated site in the Upper Colorado River Basin, Wyoming, United States - RVT142D155 | ecosystem: Environmental > Terrestrial > Soil > Contaminated >... | reverse complement strand
CCGCCGACTTCAGGAGCATCTACAACTCGATCCGACCCCACGAGACGATCGCCATGGCCCGCCCCCTCGAACGCTACCGACAGACCCCCCAACCAAACATTCCCAACCAGAAATCTGTCTCAGATACCTGACACGGGACACGGCGAACGCGTCGAGTGCGGGTTGCCGCGGCTCCACGGAACGGGGCTGCGGACGGCTGGACGCCCGGCGGCCACTGCATCGACGGACGGATGGCAGCCGGCGGACGGGTCGGGTGTGAGTTGCCGCGGCACCGCGGAACGGGTTCGGGAGGGTCCGCGCGTCCAGCGGTGCCTGCATCGAAGCATGGCTGACAGCCGGACCCGGCAACCCATCGGATGCGGGTCGCCGCGCTCGACCCGCGGTCGCGATCGTGCGACCTCGCTAAGGCTCCGGTGAGGCCTCGGGTCCGGCTGAGCGACCTGGATCGTGCGGGCTTACCTACGCCGGGTCCGTCCGAATCTGTCATACCCGAGTCGTACGTTGTCGACATGGAAAGCGAAGTCACGATCGACGCCCTCGAGCAGGAGCTGGTCGCCTGCGAGAGGATCATCGGAAGGTTGCGAGCTCACCAACTCGGGCTGATGGTGCGGCTGGACGCGGCTCAGGTGCCACAGATGGACGGCTCCAGATCGATGTTGGAATGGGTCGCGGCGCGGTGCGACACCTCCCACGACACGGCGCGGATGCTGACCCAGGCGATGCGGCAGTTCGCCGAACAGGAAGAGATCTCGGCTGGGTTGACTCGAGGTGATGTCTCGTTCGACCGTGCCCTCGCAACCGCCAGGCTCGCCAACTCGGGAGCCGATCGGGAGCTGGTCGAGGCTTCCCGCAGATTCGATATCGACGGCATCGGGCGGCTCGCCGCCAGACATCGGCATGTCAGTCGTCGCACCGAGCATGACATCGCCGCAGCTCGCCACGTCGCTCTCCAACCCAATCTCGATCGGTCGTCTGGCAGGCTGTGGGGCGAGCTACCCGGCTTCGAGTACTCCACCATCGAGAAGGCTCTCTTCCAGCGATCGGATGAGCTTCCGACGCAGCTAGGCACAGAGAGCCGCGGCGCCAGGCTCGCCGACGCTCTGGTTTCTATCGCTCAGGACTCACTGGACCGGGAAGCGCCGGAATCTGGGAGGGCGCCCGCCGTGACCGTATTCGTCGACGCTGACCTTGCTGCACCGAGCGGAGGCGAGACGGGCGCCGAGATCTCCGGCAACGGACTTAGAGTCGGTCCGGGGACGCTCGAGCGCATCCTCTGCTCCGGCACGGTCGACGTCGTGGGAGTCGGCGACGGCCGACCGGTAGTCGCGACCGACAGGTCTCGCGCGATCCCACCCGCGATTCGACGATTCGTCCTCTGGCGAGACGGCGGTTGCACAATCGACGGGTGTCGCTCCAGATATCGGCTCGAGCCACACCACGTCCTGCCTCGGGCCGACGGCGGAAGCCACGAACCGGAGAACTTGACAACGCTGTGCTGGCACCACCATCACGTCGTCGTTCACCTGCGCGGATACACCCTCGACCCAGCATCTCCTCCGCAGCGTCGACGGCTCTTACGGCCGCTCGCCAACGGGCCTCCGTGACGCGGCGCTCGCTCACGGCCCGCATTGTCGATCGACCCGAAACCTCATGCCGTCCACGCCGGTTCAGAATCCGGGACTGCACAAGACCGAGACCGCCTCGTAGCCGCATCGTCCGCTGATCCGGCCGCTTCATGGCGTCGGTACCTTCGCGCGTCCACGTGCTTGCCGTCGGGAGCGAGGTTCGCGCCGGGTTCGCCCACTTCACCGGTCACCCGCGCCACAAGCGCCTGCTCCACCGGCGCCCACTCCACCGGCGCACGAACCTCGGGCACGAACCTCGGGCTGAACAGCGCGCTGACCGGGCACACGAACCTCCCACGTGAACTTCAGGCTGACTGCGCACATGAACCGCGGGCTGACTGCCACACGAGCGTCCCAGGAACCGCGGGCCGACTGGCGCACACGAAACCTCCCACATGGCCTCGCCGTTGGCCGCCCGAACGGGCGCGCCATGATCCGCGGACTGACCGCGCACACGACCCCTCGCACATGAACCTCGGGTAGAACCGCGCGGATGAACCTCCCGCATGAACCGCGGGCCGACTGCGCACACGAACTCCGACATGGTCTCGCCGTTGGCCGCCCGGGCGCCGTGATCCGCGGGCTGACCACGCACACGAACCGCGGGCCGACTGCGCACACGAACTCCAGCATGGCCTCGCCGTTGGCCGCCCGAACGGGCGCCGTGATCCGCGGGCTGACCACGCACACGACCCTCGCACATGCACCTCGGACTGACTGCCACACGAATGTCCCACATGACCGCGGGCTGACTTCGCACAGGAACCTCGGGCTCAACTGCGGGCTGACTTCGCACAGGAACGTCCCACATGGTCTCGCCGTTGGCCGCCCGAACGGGCACCGTGATCCGCGGGCTGACCGCGCACATGACCTCGGGATGATCCGCGGGCTGACCGCGCACGAACCCCGCGCATGAACCTCGGCCTGAACCGCGCACGCGACCTCGGGCTCGTGACCGCGGGCGCCGCAGCTGGACTGGCCGCGCCGCCGGCGGCGGGCTCACCGTCCCGAGAACCGAGGCGTCTCCTTGGCCACGAACGCTCTGATCCCGACCTCCGCGTCGGCGGTCGAGAACACCTCGTTGAACACCAGGCTCTCGACCGCCATCGCATCGTCGATGGGACGCCCCCAACCATCGCCCATGGCGCGCTTCACTGCTGCATAGGCCTTCGTCGGCCCATCCGCCCACCGGGCCGCCTCCGTGCGGGCGACACTCATGAGCTCGTCAGCAGGGACCAGTTTGTCGGCGATCCCGAGCTCGAGGGCCTCGTCGGCTCCCACATGCCGACCGGACATGTTGAGCTCCTTCGCCTTCTGGAACCCGATCAGGCGCGCAAGGCGCTGGGTCCCACCCGCCCCAGGGATGATTCCGAGCAGGATCTCCGGCTGCCCGACCTTGGCGTCATCCGCCATGTACCTGAAGTCCGCTCCCATCGCCAGCTCGAGCCCCCCGCCGAGTGCGTAGCCCGAGATGGCTGCGATGACAGGCTTCTCGAGGCGTTCGATACGCCGCACGAGGGCAGCCAAGCCGCTGGCCTGGGGCTCGTCTGAGCCGCCGTCGAACGACTCGATGAACCGTCCGATATCGGCGCCTGCCGCGAAGTGCTTCGCCCCGGTGATGATCACGGCCCTGACCGCATCGTCCTCGGCGGCGGCGACCCGCGATTCGATGTCGGCGAGAAGCTCCGCATTGAGGGCGTTGACGGGTGGTCGGTTGAGGGTGATGGTGGCGACCGCTCCAGCAACCTCGTATTCAGCAAGGCTCATCGAACACTCCTGACGAGAGAGAAGACCAGGCTAGAAGCGCTCCGGAGGCCGATCACGAGACACCTCGTGTCTCGGTGATCGCTACCGCTGCGGTCCACCCGCGAGCAGGGCCTCGCTCGCCGACCACGGATCGATGGTCCGCTCGACCACCCGGCCCACCAGCTCCTGCCACCGGTCGCTGTTCCGAACAGCTTGGAGCCGTACCCGCAGCTCGTCGCGCACGGCCTCCTCCATCATCGATTCGGCTCGCCTGTCGCGGAGGACCTCGAGCCGGCCGGCTTCCAAGAGGTAGGCGCGATGGTCGTCGACGGCACGCCACACTTCGGCGATACCGGTGAGCTCGGTTGCGACCGTCTCCACGATCGGAGGAACCCAGTCGCGTTTGCCGCCCAGCTCGAGCATCAGCCGGAGGTCGCGGATCGTGTCCTCCGACCCCGGCCGGTCCGCCTTGTTGACGACGAACACGTCTCCGATCTCGAGAAGCCCGGCTTTCGCTGCCTGAACGCTGTCGCCCCAACGGGGATTGACCACCACGATCGTGGTGTCGGCCGCCGACGCGATCTCGACTTCGGCCTGTCCGACGCCGACGGTCTCGACGATCACCTCCGGGAATCCGATGCCGTCGAGGATGGTCAACACCCGTGGAGTCGTAGATGCGATGCCGCCGAGATTGCCTCTACTCGCCATCGACCGGATGTAGACGCCGTGGTCGTCGATGAAGTGCTGCATCCGGATGCGGTCGCCGAGGATGGCGCCGCCCGTGAACGGGCTCGACGGGTCGACGGCGACGACCGCCACCTCGGTCTCTCGCTCCCGCAGGGCGGCGACCATGGCGCCGGTCAGCGTCGACTTGCCGGCTCCGGGGGCGCCCGTGATCCCGGTCGTCCACGACCGTCCCCCGGACGGGAAGAGGAGAGCGAGAGCGGCGGCTCCGTCCGGCAACCGCTCCTCTACCTGGGTGATGATCCGGGCGAGTGCTCTTCGATCGCCCGCCCTGGCGGCGGCGATCATCGCCCCGACATCGCGTTCCAGCGTCACCTGGCGAGGTTAGAGGCCGCCGCTCACGGGAGTACGGCGGTGCGCGGATCGGTCGGAGGCAGGCGCTCTCGTCCTTCCTGGACCCCCATGACGAGGAATCCGGACATCGCCAACCCGATGCTCGAAGTCACTGCGAGTTGGGAGAGGCCATCGGCGTTCACGAACGCTCCGCCGATACCTGGGCCGATCGCCCGTCCGAAGGCCATGAAGCCCTGGGCGTCGCCGGCACGTTCGCTCGACTCGAGCGAACGCTCGACGAGCATCTGCATGACCCCGGGGACCCCCATCCAGAATGCGAAGCCCCACCACGTCATGCCGATGAAGAACAGGATCGGCGTCCCCCCTCCGACGGTCAGCCAAGCGGCCGGCGCCGCAGTGGCCAGCCACACCCCCGGCCGTCTGTGCCTCGAAGCGAGGCGGGCACCGACGAGGCCGCCGGCCGCATTGAGGCTGAAGCCGATCGAAGACCACGTCGCGCTCAGGCCGACGATGTCCCTGGCGGCAACCGCCTCGTAGACGAAGAGGCTCGCCCCGGAGAGCGTGAGCAGCATGAGCGCCACGAGGAGCACCTTGTTCGACCGGGATGCGCTCACCTCACGTTCCATCCGCGGGGCAAACGCCTCGGCCGGTGCCGCGAGGAAGAGGGCCGGGATCACGGACGCAGCGAGAAGCGAGTACACGGCCTGGTCCCCGAGCTCAGAGACCACTCCGAGGATCGGAGCGCCGACGAGTGCGGTCACCGGACCGGCGACGGCCAGGCTCGCCATCGACCTTGGGCGGCGCATCGCGTCCGCCCAGGCGATCCAGGTGAGGGTCCCGGCGGCTCCGCCCGCGAGCATTCGCGCCGCCAGGAGCAGCGGGAACGCCCCGCTGATGGCGCTCACGACGTTGGCGACGACGAGGGCGCCCACCGCCAGGCGGAGCATGGCGGCCGACGGCGCCTTGAGGCGGGGAACCACGAAGTTGACGACTGCGAAGGCGCCGACCTGCGCCACCGAGATGGTGCCGGCGAGACCCTCGCTTATCCCGTACCGCTCGGCCACTTCCGGGATGAGGAAAGGCGTCGCACCGAACATGAGGGCAACTGCGACGGCCCCGGCGAACAAGGCGGGCGGGGCGCCGACGCGAAAGGCGTATGCGAGGCGGGTGGGACTGAGCACGGGTGCTGCGAGTCTGGCATCAGAAGCGGCGCCGCCGGTCGCGCTCTGCCGGCTGCTCGGGCGCTCGAGGTTGCCGAGCGTCGATCCGCCACGAGCTCAGAGGGCGACCACTTCCTCGACTCCAGGGACCCTGTCCCTGAGGATCCGCTCGATGCCGGCCGTGAGCGTCATGGTGGACATCGGGCAGCCGCCACACGCCCCGACGAGCTGCAACGTCACCGTCGATCCGTTCGTCCCGAGGAGGATGAGGTCGCCGCCGTCCGCTTGGAGGGCCGGCCGGATGTACTCGAGTGTCTCCTCGAGGATGACTTGGTCGATGTCGCTCTCACCGTTCGCCTTGGCGAACGGATCGTGCTCGGCCACCGGAGAGGCGACGTTGATCGCCGATGTGCTCATGGGCTCGTCGTTCATGGTCCTCAGGTCCCTATTACCACTACCAGTGTAGGAGTATTCCCGGCTCCGCTCAGCGCGGCCACCACCGCCCTGCGATGGCGGACCCGAGCGCAGCCTGCTCTTCCGGAGGGAGGAGTGCCAGCCCACCGGCGGTCGCCCGCACCTCCCATGCGCCCCCCGACCCCCCGAAAGCCACGCCGTTGACCAGCATGTCGAAGGGCCCGCTCGCCTCGACGAGGACCGCGGCGCGATCCCACGACAGGCCGACGAGCACCTCATCCGGAACGAGATCCGCAGCGTCCGTCGGGTGGAGGCCCGTGTAGTAGTGCGACAGGATCTCGGCGACATCCGCTCCGTCCTGTGCCATGGCGTTGGCGCCCCACTGGCTCATCCCGACCCCGTGCCCCCACCCCTCGCCGACGAGCCGCACAGCACCTGCCGATCCCTGGTCGAATGCCGGCAGCAGCCTGGCGAGCGTGGGCGGCGGCCCCGAACCTGTCGAGAACGTCAGGTCGAACGAGGTGCTCGGGAGGGTCTGCGGCAGCCGCGTGCGGTCGCTGCGGCGCCCTGGGAACAGGCCGGGATACAGCTGCGGGCCCCACCGATTCAGGATCGCCCTCAGTCCCGTGGACGCCAGACGGATCACGCCCTCGTTCGTCGTGACGATCACGGTGGCCGGCCCGGCTCCTTCGGCGGGCCTGTCGAGGGCGATGTCGACGATCCGATCGACCGAGAAGCCTTCGGCGCCCAAGATCGTGACGAGGACACTCGTCGGGACGTCGACGGTCCACGTCTCGTGCGGCGTGACTCCCGCCTCGGGCGAGTCGACCGGTTGGAGATACGGAAGTGGCTCGGATCCGAAGATGTCCTGGTTGGCCCTCGTCCTCGAGCCGGCGCTCGAGAAGTAGAGCGTCAATGCGGGCCGCCCGTCGTCGAGCACGAGAAACCCGGAGGTGGCCTCGATGGCCGCCTGCCATCGGTCGATGTCCGCCCCCGCCGGGACGCCGCGATACACCTGGCACTGGGTCGTGGCACAGATGTCGAAGCCGTAGCGCCGGCCGGTCGACGTTCGGCCACCGGCCATGGTGCGCGCCAGGTAGGTACGGGCCGCGATCGCCTGCGCCTCGAGCGCCGCCTCGGGCCACGAGAACGGCACCTCGCGCAGTCCCAGCAGGTACTCGTCCAGGCTGACTCGCTCGGTGACTGAGACGACGGATCCGACCTGGGTGATCCGCACCGTGCCTGCGTAGGCGCCCACACCTGCGATCTCGAGCACCGTGCCGCCGACGGGCACGAACTCGATCTCGTCGACGGGCTCGGCAGCCACAGACGCCAACCCCACCACCACGGCCAGAGCGATCAGCACCGTTGGATTGTCTCATGGCGCGTGTGGGAGCGGGCATGCCGCCCGCTCCCACACCATGTCCGTGATGCGCCCCGGCCGGCTACGGCACGGTGACGATCCGGCCCTCACCCCCCTCGGGATAGTCGGCAGCCGATATGAGCCCACCGAGCGCATCTTGGATGTAGAACGACAAGGCCTGCTGGTAGGACACACCGATCGTCGTGAACGGAGCACCACCGAACGGATACTCATCGCCGCCGTTGGCGAGGAAGTCGATGGTGGCGACCGTGAGGTCCGCTCCCGGCACGACTGCCCCGGCAACGACGATCGGAGTCCCGTCGTCGAGTGTCACGGTGACGACCCGGTTCCCGGGCGTCGTTGTCGGGTCCGCCGGATCACGGGGCGTCCCGGTCGGGTCGTACTCGAACGAGAACCCGCCGACCTGGGCGAACCGCCCTGCAACGAACTCGACCTGTGACACCGCGTTCTCGAGGATCGCCTTGAACGTGTCGCGCGACACGTCGGGGACGATCGATACGAAGTTCGAGAACGGAGCGATGTCGAACGTCGTCAGCTCGGTGATCTCGCCGGCCGGGATCAGCGTGTCGTTGCGGATCCCGCCGCCGTTCTGGAGTGACACGTCCGGCACCGGAACACCGAACGATCCTGCCAGCTCCGACGCCTGCCACAGCATCGAATCGGCCATCAGGTTGCCGAGGTTGGTCTCCTCCGTGCGAACGCCGGGAATCCTGCGGCCCTCGAGCGCCACCTCGGAAGTGCCGATCACGGTCGCAGCCAGATCGGCGACGAAGTCGCTGACGGGCTCGACGACCTTCTTCAGCACCTTCTTGTTCTCGGCGACGGCGTCGGGGGCGACCCCGGAGACGCGCTGCGGTCCGCTGAAGGCGGAGTTCACGAAGACGAGCTCGCCGTGCCGGTTGAACTCGGCAACGAGCCTGCCGAGATAGCGGTAATTGCCCGGCCCGGTCACGACCGGGACAGGGTCACCGTCGGCGTTCTCGGACCACACCGGGTATGACCCTTGCACGATCGCCTCGTCACCCGGGATGAGCAGGTCACCCGGATTGGAGAGCAGCTCGTCGCCGCCACCCGCGATGGCAATGTCGACGCCGTGAAGCATCGGGAGCACCTCCAGGTCGGTGTTCAGCCCCTGGAGGTGGGACGACAAGATGATGATCTTCACCCCGTGCAGCGTCAGCAGGTCGATCTCGGCCTGCACGGCCTCGACGAAGTCGTTGACTCCGACATTGCGGGGGCTCGACACGAACGGCAGGGTCTCGGTCGTGCCGCCGACGATCCCGATCGCCACGCCGTCCTTCTTGACGACCGTGCTGGCGGCGATGCGTTGGCGGTCGGCCAGATCCTGGAGCCCCGGCTCACCCGAGAAGTCGAGGTTGGCACTGATGAACGGCGGGTCCATCTTCCAGGCGTACGGCCGGAAGGCATCGAAGCTCCTCACGAAGTCCTCGAAGACGTCGGGGCCGAAGTCGAACTCGTGGTTGCCGATCGTGAGGGCGTCGTACCGAATCAGGTCGAGCGCGATCGCGTCGTAGAACGGGATCCCGTTCGCGAGGCTGGCGTTCCACTCAGGTCCGGCCAGGAAATTGTCCCCCGACGACACGACCAGAACGCCCCGCGGTCCGTCGCTTCCGATCGTGCTGGGATACCCGTCGTCGTCGTTTCCCTGTCTCCTGAGCTGCTTGACGAGGGTCCGGAACCGGGCGACCCCGCCGAACTCTTCCTCTCCGAGCAGCTGCGACTCTCCGTCGTTGTGGTGCAGGATCGTCAAGGTGAACGTCGAGTCCTTGTCGGCTTCCGCTGCCGGCGACAGTGCCATGACGGCCGCCAGCATCATCAGCACCAAGATCAACGCCCAGAGCCGTCGAGCCGCCACCTTCGAATGGGTCGTGCCCATTGCTCCCCTTCCTCTCGTCTCTGCTGTCATGCTCGCCCCTGCCCAGGGGGGAGCTCGGCGCACCGAATCGTCTGCTCACCGTATCCCGGGAGGATGACAGGATCTCCACGACACGGTGACGATGGCGTGAACTCGCCGGATGCGCTCCGTGGTAACACTACAGAGCGCGCGAATCCGATGCCGGCCTCGGTCAGGGGTCGATGCGGGAGACGTCGGCGCCGAGCGCCGCCAGGTTGGGCACGAAGTCGTCGTATCCCCTGTCGATGTGGTGGGCGTTGACGACGGTGGTCGTGCCTTCTGCTCGAAGCCCGGCGAGCACGATGGCCGCTCCCGCGCGGATGTCGGTCCCGTCGACCTCGCAGCCGGAGAGCGACTCGACGCCCCGCACGACGACGTGCTGGCCGTCGGTCGTGATGTCCGCTCCCATCCGGTTCAGCTCGCCGATGTAGCGGAACCGCGACACGAAGATGTTCTCGGTGATGATCGACGTCCCGTCCGCCGCCGCCAGGTAGGCGACCATCTGGGGGTGCATGTCGGTGTGGAAACCGGGGAACGGGAGGGTGGCGAAGTCGACGGGCGACGGGCGTACCGGTCCCTCGACCGACAGCCAGTCCTCACCGGCCTCGATGCGGCAGCCGGTCGCCTCGAGCTTGCGCAGCTCCATTCGCAGGTGGTCGGCGATGCAGTCGCGCACCACGACGCTTCCCCCGGAGATGGCGGCGGCGACCGCGTACGTACCTGCCTCGAGCCGGTCGGGAACGACGACGTGGGTCGAGGGATCCAAGGCGGGGACCCCCCGCACCTCGATGGTCGACGTACCGGCGCCGTCGATCTTCGCCCCCATCTTCTGCAGGTACTTGGCAAGGTCCTCGAGCTCGGGCTCGCGAGCTGCGTTGCCGATGACGGTGGTGCCGCGGGCGGTGACCGCCGCCAGCAGGATGTTCTCGGTCGCTCCGACGCTCGGGAACTCGAGGAACACCTCGGCGCCGTGAAGCCCGTCGGGGGCGGTGGCCTCGAGGACACCGTGGCGCAGCTCGAAGTCGACTCCCATGCTTCGGAGCCCCTCGATGTGCATGTCGATCGGTCGGGTCCCGAAGTCGTCCCCTCCGGGGAGCGCCACCCTGGCAACGCCGCCTCGGGCGAGCAGCGGCCCGAGGATGATGATCGACGCCCGCATCCTGCGGATGAGGTCGAGGGGCGCCTCCGGGTTGAGAGAATCCGGGACGCTGATCTCGAGCGTCCGCCCCGTGCGAGCACATCGGGCGCCGATGTGCTCGAGGACGTCGCCCATGATCTCGACGTCGAGGATCCGGGGGACGTTGTGGAGCCTGTGGGTGCCCGGGGCGAGTAGGGACGACACCATCAGCTTGAGGACTGCGTTCTTGGCCCCGAGGACGCCCACCTCGCCCTCCAGGGGGATGCCGCCGCGGACGGTGATGACGCTCACGATCGAGGATTGTATGCCGCCGACGTCGAGTATTCGCGCTCTCCGCGCGCGCTTGTCACTCGATCGGGTCGACGCCTGCGAAGAAGAGCTCGGCGTGGGCTTCCCACGTCCCGTTGGGGCCGCGTACCTCGAGGCCGACGGCCTCCGAGATGCCGGTCGGGACCAGGTAGTACCAGAGTCGCCCGGTCGATATCGTGCCGACGGTCGAAACCGACCCGTCGGCGATGGTCCGCACGTTGACGAGCTCGGCGTCGCCTCCGTCGATGAGGGACCAGAACGCCCTGGCGACGTCCTCGGTGAGGATCGGCCACGTTTCACCCGCCGCGTTGGCGAGTGCCTCCATGTTGAGTGGCGCCGCCGTCGCCAGCGCCTTCCCATCGCCGAGCGGGTGGGAGAAGGAGATGAACTCGCCGGTCGACTCGACGACGTCCCATCCCGTCGGGTAGGCGATGCAGAACGAGTCGGCGCAGACCGTTTCGGTCTCTCCCGGAGCGGGAGCGTCGGGCCCTGCGCCGCATCCTGCCGCAGCGATGGCGAGGGCGATTGGAAACAGCGCGGCTCTTCTCATGGCTCGCCAGCGTAGGTCTCCGCCTCACTGCCGGTG
>Ga0214471_10004056_pt1 | contig 11316 bp, 10 predicted proteins | sample RVTome_5_FD_207665 | JGI IMG/M metagenome (GOLD analysis project Ga0214471, IMG submission 207665) | Soil microbial communities from uranium-contaminated site in the Upper Colorado River Basin, Wyoming, United States - RVT142D155 | ecosystem: Environmental > Terrestrial > Soil > Contaminated >... | reverse complement strand
CCGGCAAGGACCTTTCGGACATGGATCTCGAGGAGACCGCGAGCCCGTAACCATGCCGCAGATACACACTTATCCTATCGACGGTACCCCCTCCGCCGCCGACATGATGATCAAGCAGGTCGCCGGCGGCGGCCCCGGCTCCACGCTGGCGATCACCGTGCGACAGGTGGTCGAGACCGGTTCGTTCGTCGTGGCCACCGCCGGCGGCGTCCCGCGGGCGGACGGCGGCAACAAGATCAGCAACGACTGGCTGCGTACGGGGCCCGACAACGGCCTGGATGCCGACACCCTGGACGGAGTACATGCGGCCGATTTCGCCCTGGCAACCCATGCCCACGTACTGGCCGACGTCATCGATGCCGACTCCATGGCGTCCCAGGACGCCGGAGCGGTGGCGATCACCGGCGGCTCGATCGTCGGTATCACCGATCTGGCCGTGGCCGACGGCGGCACCGGGGCCAGCACGGAGGCGGCGGCCCGGGCCAACCTGGGGATAGTGATCGGCACCGACGTTCAGGAATTCTCAACGGCCCTGGCGTCCATTGCCGGACTGGTGACGACGGCGGACGAGATGATCTATACAACGGCGGCCGATACCTACGCCACGACCGCACTGACGCCGTTCGCCCGGTCGCTGCTGGCAGCGATCGACGCCGACGAGGCCAAAGTCATTCTTGAGATCTAGGAGCCGACCGTGCAAACCCCGTACGAGAAGACATACCGATTCCCGGCGACATTGGGCGGCGACAACTGGTTCGTCCTCAACATTCCTCCCCGCGGCTGGCTCAGCAAACTCATCGTCTGCCAGACCGCGGGAACCCCCGTCGACTTCACGGTCGATATCTACAACAAGGACGTCAGCCCGGCGGATTCCCTGTCGTCCGGCTCCTCCTTGTCCAGCGAAGCGGATGATTGCGATCTGTTCCTGCATCAGGTGTTGCCGCAACAATCGGCGGTCGCCGGCGCCCGCGTGGAGCTGTTCGGCAGCGACAACTGGTTCATCTACGAGAACCTCGACAACGGCAGGACGAATCGGGAATACAAGCTCTACATGCGACTATCGACTGTCGGCGGAGTGGGGCCGGCCGAGTTCGGCGTCGCCATCGCAACATCCATACCAGGTTGACCAGGACATATCCGGCATGTTGCATTGCCTGAAGGACAATCCGATGCGGGCCGCCGATTGGCGATGGCTTCGCGCCGTCGGCGTCGCCGAGGGTACGCAACCGCCGGCCACTCGGCGCCGTGACGGCAACAAGGGTTACAAGCTGATCAACGATGCGATCGCGTTTCGCCGCGAGTTCGAACGCCGGCCCAATGACGCCGACAAGTGCGAGCTGGCGGCATTGTCGCCGGAAATCTTCTGGGCCCACCATATCTGGCAGAGCAGCAACGCAATGCTGCGCTGGCAAGTGGAGGCGCTGTGCCTGGCCAAGGAGAGCGACTTCGATATCGGTTACGAATGCGGCCTGGCCCCGGAAATCGTCCAGACCTACATGGACCTGTTCTTCGACGTCCGCGAGAAGCTCTGCCACCCGGGGTATATCCGAACTTGCGTGCTGGGACCGGCGGTGCCGCGCGGACTTTCCGAGCGGGAATACGATCTGCTGTGGAAAATGTACGGCTATTGGCTGGGCCCGCTGGTGCTCAAGGCGGTATTCAGCACCTTCGCGCAGCCGGACTGGTGCATGCGGCCGGACGCCGTCGGGGCGGCTTTGCAGGACGACGCACTCGGTACGCTCAAGCTGAAGGCGGCCCTGGCGGCCAAGACCGTGCCGATCAACTCGCATACGCAGCTGGAGCTGCTGCACGCGTTCACGAAGTTCATCGAGGTCGAACGGATGACCGATTCGGCCGGTCAGGCGCAGTCGCAGATCCTGGGGCACATCGGGGCCCTCTTCGAGGCCTTGCCGTTCGGCATTTCCGGCCGCAATCCCCGGGACGGTAACAAGAGACTGGCCCAGGGCCCGACTGCGTACTTCGATGAGCATGGCGTCGAGTTGACCTACGAGGAGTTGATGATGGTTTCCATCGACAACATCCCCGCGAACGCGAACGAGCTCATATCCGTCCGCTACCCGGATGACCCGGACGTTGCCCGAGCCCAAGGCGGAGTCGCCCCATGAAGAAGATCAGCAAGGAAACAGAAGAGAAGCTGCTTTCCGCGGTCGAGAAAACCGCCGCCCTGGTCGGCACCGGCGACGACCCCAACGCCGCCATCATCAAGGCGGCCGGGGAGATCGGGGCCACCCCCGGCCAGATCGCCCTGCTGGTCCACGCCTTCAACACCGGGCGCACGACCAAGCAGCGGACGAGCTCTGACGACGTGTTCGAGAAGATCGCCGATTTCCCATTGGCGGATGCCGCCTCCATCCTCGAGACGCTGTACCCGGCCGAGGTAAAGACGGCGGCCGCCCGGCAACGGGAGACGGCCGTCTCTCTCGAATACTCGCTGCCGCCGGATGGCTTGCTGGCCCGCAAACGCGCCGCCGACATGCGTGCCCGGCAAGTCGACTGGTCGATGGTCGCCGATCCGCCGCCGCCCTATCCCGGCGATCCACTGGCCCGGGTAAAGCGGGCGGCGTGCACCGCCGAGCGGGAGGAGCGGGCCGTCGAGGAAGTCCGGCGGCAGGCGTCCGAGGCCTTCGATAAGATGGCGGCCGTCTTCTGCGACCTGACCGACTACTTCCGCCGGCCGGGCTGCACGCCGATGCCCGCGGTCCGCGAGCAGGCCCGCCTGCTGCACGGCGGCCGGGCCGACGCCGTCCTGGATCAACTGACGGCGGTGACTCCGGCGCTGGCCAAGCTGGCCAATCATGCCATGACTCCCACCGGCCGGGAACCGGCGATCGGTCCGGCCTTCGAACTGGTCGCCGCGATGATCGAGAACATCGACGGTTACCGGGCGGCCAGGAGCCGGCACGAGAAAATGGCCGCGGCTGCCGCGGCCCGAGTGGAGGAATTGCTGCGCCCTTTTGCCGAAGGGCCGACGTCGGCACTGGACGATACTCCGTTCTTTAGTCGCGGGAAGGCAGGGGCGGTGCCGCCGTGGCTGGCAGCGATCGGCGGCGCCGCGGCCGTGCCGGCCGTCAAGGGCGTCAGGGACATGGCCAGTAGCATAATGCCGGCTGATCAACAGGCATTGACCCAATCGGCGATGGCGGATCTGAGCGATCCGGTGCACATGGGCAATCTGCGCCACGTCGGAGCCCAAGCCATGCTGCAGAGATTCATGCAGACGGATCCGGTCATTTCCGGGTACGATCCTGACGACGTGTCCGATGCTTTCAATGCCGTGACGCAAGTATCCCCGCGGGCCGCCGACCAGGAGATGTTGATGCAGGCCCTGCTCCGCAAGTACCTGACGCAGGGGCAGCTCGATCCGTTCGATACCGAACAGTTGCTCAAGATGGAGCTGCAACTGCAGGAGCGGGACGCGCCGCCGTCGGCCTCCAAGAGTGTATTGGAGTCCAGTGCATGAACCTGAACACGATGACCGTGGAAGATGCCGGCGAGCTGCTGGCTCTGCGGGCCACACTTGCCCGCCGCGGCCTCCGTTTCACCAAGGAGGCCCAGGATCCGCCACAGCCGGGGTTCTTCAACAGCCTGGCCGCCGGCGACAGCCCCGGCATGGAGGCGTTGCGGAACGCCCTGATCGGCGCCGGCATCGGCGGTATCGGCGGCGCCGCCTCGAGCTTGTTCGCCCCGAAACGGCGCCGCGAGCCGTGGCGGCGGGCCCTGCTCGGCGCCCTGCTCGGGGCCGGGCTTGGCGGCGGCGGGACGGCTGCCTATCGGGCGATCGAGGAGAAGCAGGAAGATGATAAACGCACTCGGAAGGAACGGGGCGAGGCTGCCGGCGAGCCCCGGCCGCCGGGGCAAATTGCGGCATTCAACGAGAAGTTAAAACTGGATCAGGCAGCCGCCCAGGCCGCGGTAAAACCCGAAGACCAGCCCGGCATGTCCGACGAGGAGCTAGCTGCCATGGGCCTCCGGGAGCGCTTTGGCACCGATCTGGGGGAAGAATTCGGAAATGCATCTTTCGGCATCGGGGAGATGTTGCGAAATCCCTATACGAGTCCGCAATTATATGGATTGCTGGCCGGTCCGACAGCCTCCGTATTGGGGCAGTATGGCCTCGGCGGTAGGCCCTTGCCAGTCCTGCGCAGCCTCCCGGCATATCAGAGATACTGGCTCGAGAAAAATCTGGAACTGCCGGAAATAAAGGCAATAAAGGCGGAGGAAGCAATACCCGCGAAGGGGGGTAAACCGGCAGTACCGGCCGTCCCGGATCGCCCGGGACGCCCAGGAATCCCGGCAAATCCTGCCGTCGCACAAGCGGTGCCCAATCTCACTCGAGCGAATGTACGACAACTGGGTCATGGAGGACTCAGCGATTCCATGAAATCGGTGATGCAATCCCCCGCCTACAAGAAGACACTGCTGGGCCGCGGGGCACGAGGCGCCCTGGTAACGGCGTTACCCTACCTACTTGGTTGGGGCGTTCAGGAAGCCACGGGATGGGGTGATCCGCTGCAGCCGAATATAGGGTCGATCTACACTAGCGGCCGCCGCAGTATCTTTGGCGGATCGGACAAGTGAATAATCGATACCTCCGGTAGAAAAGATGAGACACCGATGCTCAAGCTGATCCCTCCCGACTCCTACGATTTCGGCGAGCCGCCGGTACGATTGGTGAAGATGTCCAGTCGCGGGCTGCTCGGCGACGACCGTGCCGACTTCATCAAGCGGGCCGGCGTCGACTTCCTCTCGGTATTGGACAACATCAAGACCGCCAAGGACGAGCCGCTCATCCATTTGATCGCGTTGGGGACGACGGAGAGCTTCGGCTGTTTCTTCGCCGGGGCGCCGGTACAGACGTACGACGGGCCGCAGCCGATCGAGACCGTGGCTCCGGGCACCATGGTATTGACGCACCGCAACCGGTTCCGTCGCGTGGCGCACGCATTCAAGAAACCCTACTCCGGCCGGCGGGCGGCGATCCACGTATCGGGCCTGCCGGATCCGATCGCCGCCACGGCGAAGCATCCGTTCATGGTTATCCGCAAGAGGGCCTTCGGGGTCAAGGCACGGTGTGCCTGCTGGAACCGGAACAAGCCGGGATGGACCAAGGAGGCGGCGGTACGGACAGCCGTCAATCAGGCGGTGTGGGCTGACGCCGAAGACATTCGTAAGGGCGATTACGTCGTAGTACCTACCGCGCCGGCCGATCCGACAGCCGAACCGCTGGCCGAGGATCTGGCTTACGTGCTCGGGTTTTATCTGGCGGAAGGCTGCATCAGGCACAAGTACAAGAAGGGCAGCGTGAACGGCAGCCGTCGCGGCAAACGCTCGGCCATGGTCTTCGCCGCCGCCAAATCGGACGAGGCGTCGCTACATGTACTGAGGACCACGGCAAGGAATCGCGGATATTCCTTGCAAGAGAGGGCCTCTCGGACGAGTGCAAAGGGCTGGGTAGCTAGCTGGAACTGCAAAGAGCTGGCTGACCTGTGTTCGCACCTTCTAGGCGATGGGGCCCGATACAAGCGGCTGCACCCAACCATCTTTGCCCAGTCGGACGCCTGGAAGCTCCAGTTTCTGGCCGGCTATTTCGACGGCGATGGCGCGCTGTCGACGAATCGGAAACTTGCCCGTTACGAGAACACGCTGCGGGCTTCCACGGCATCGCGGGCCTTGGCCCTGGATCTGCAACGGCTATTGGCCTCGTTGCTGGTGCCGAGTTCAGTGAGTCGCTGCCACAACCGTGTTCGCAACGGCTGCTTCGGCCACGAGGACTTCCCCATTTTCGGCCTGTCGGTGGGCAGTGCCTACTCGTCAACGATCCTCGCACATTGCTTGCGGCTGCAACCGGTCCGTACGACCCCGCGGCATAAACAAGCACGCGCGTTCACGTGCGGCGACTATATGTTGCTGCCGGTTTCAAAGGTGGAAATCGACGAGGTCGAGGACGAGATCTACAATCTCGAGGTAGAGGGCGACAACACGTATGTCGTTGATGTCATCGGCCACAATTCGAACCGAAACGGTGACGGCTTTACGTCACAAACTTGCCGCAAATATCACGACACTTTCGTCAAGCACGCCCGGCTGTTCAGGGACCACTGCAACAAGGACAAGGCCAAGTCCTATGGCATCGTCAAGTTCTCCGCGTTCAACGAACCGATGCAACGCGTCGAGCTCCTCATCGCCCTGAACGGATCCAAGGCGGTGGCAGAACGCAACGGAGGTCTCGTTGCCGACAAAGAATTGGAAAAACTGGCATCGGGACGGGATTTGGGCGTCAGTATGGCCTGCGGCGTCCCCTTCGATTCCTGTTCATATTGCCACAACAAGGCCCCCTCGCGCGCCCAATACTGCACCGATCCTTCCGAGGGCGGCCACTGTAAGGCGGGCGGCCTCAAGCACAACATGGGATCGATCGTCGAGGTCGACGGCGACCTCCACCACCTGCACGCCGACAACCCCGATCCCAAGTTCTTCGACATCTCGCACGTCTTCCGGCCGGCCGACCGTATCGCCTACGTCACCGGCATCATGAAGGCGGCCGGGCATCGCAAGGTATCCGGCGCCGAGCTGGCCGAGCTGGCCGGCATTACCGTTCCCGATGTGCTTCTCTACTCGGACGGCACCCCGCAGCATGTGCAGCAATTGTTGAAAACCGCCTACGCCGCCGCCGAAGTCGAAGCCGTATTCGATCGTTCCGCCCCGAACGCATTTGCGGCCAAGTTGGCCCTGGCCCCTGCCTGGCAGGAAGCTCCGCTCGATCCGCCGCCGTTCGCCCGTGAGAAATTCGCCGCCGTACTTCGGGCCCTGGCCGATGAGAAGATCTGCTTGCCGCTTCCGCAATTCCTCGAACTGGTCACCGGCCAGCAGCCCAAGGAAGCCGCCGCGACCGCTGAAGTAGTCAGGGCCATGCTACCTGGGGCTTTTTCCCGGTTATTGGCACTGCCGGACCTGCCGGGACGCCTGGCCGAGAATCCGTATACCCCGGCGCCGGCGGCGCCGACGATCTTCAGGAACTGGGCGGCCAAGCATGCGGCGGCCTGGTCCATGGATCCACGGCATGTTGATCGACGTATCCATCTGGCCGTCATTCGCGGCGTCTCCGGTGCTCTTCGCGAAGCTCCTGGGATCGCGATCGAGAAGCAAGCCGCTGACGGCCGGCCTGATCCCGTGCTCCGACTGGCAGAGGAATACATGCTCTACAAGCTGGCATTCCTCTGCGCAATTCCGGAGATTTCGGAATCGGACAAGGAAATGCCGTTGACACGAACCATGACCGTCCTACAGAATTACATCTGATCGTGATGAAGTCCTGGCACGACGCCCGGGACAGCAAAGGAGTTGCTGATGGCCACGAAGGTCGCTTCCCAGAGGCAGAGCCTGTTCAGTGCACTGAATGCCCTGGCCGACGAGATCGGTCGCGAGAAACGGGCTGCAGGACCTACCCCACCCGACCCTGGCGGTTATCAGGGCACCACCACCCATCCGAGCAAGAGCGTCGACAACGACGTCCAGGCCTCCGACGAGGGCGCCCGGTCGGCGGAGAACGTGAGCGACGTCAAGGAGGACCAGCCGGTCGGCGTCGACCAGACCGCCAAGGCGACCCCCAACAAGGACGAGCAGGACAGCGTCCAGCTCAACATCGGCACCAGTCAATCGGCCGTCGGCGAGGACCCGTCGGTCGAGGACGACTACAAGGGAAACAAGGACGATCCCGGAACGACCCATCCGGCCGATACCGAGGATGGGGAAAAGTACGGCTCGGTCTCCTTCCGAGAAGGCTACGCCAAGTCGGTCGATCTCGCCAACCAGATCCTGGCCGACCTGGCCAACGGCTTCGGCGATCGCCTGCAGCCCTCCAACGGAACGCTCAACCAACCCGCCTCCAAGACAGCCGCGGCCAATCGCAACGGGCTCCCGCAGACTCCCGATGAGGAGATGGCCGCCGGCTACGAGCTCTCCGCGGCCCTCGGCAACATCAAGGAGGCCATGGAGCAGAGCGTGCAGGAGACGCTCTACCAAACCATCAAGGAAGCCCAGTTCGACGCCGACCTGTTCGGGGCCTACTACACCCAGATGGCCAAGCAGGCCATGGATGACGGTAGCCTCGAAGGGGAGGATCACTCCATTCCCGGCGACGAGACATCCGGGGCCGGCTCAGCCGGCGGCATGGGAGGCGGCGGCGAAGAGGAAGCCCTGAACGCCCTACTTGCCGGCGGCGGTGGAGAAGGCGGCATGCCAGGTGGAGAAGGCGGCATGCCGGGCGGAGAAGGCGGCATGCCGGGCGACGCCATGGGCGGCATGGGCGGTGGCATGGATGGCGGCATGGGCGGCGGAGAGCCGAGCGAGGAAGAGGCTCTCCAGGAGCTGGTCGCCGCACTCGAGGAGCTGGGCATCCCGCTGGAAGCCCTTGCCGAGGCCGGCGGGGCCGAGGGCGGCGGAGAAGGCGGCCCGGGCATGGAAGGTCCCCCGCCGGGCCCGGACATGCCGATGGGCGAGGGTGCCAAGTTGGCGGCTGCGGCCCGCAACTTCAAGCTCTCCGGCAAGTACCGGCTCAAGGCGGCCACGACCCAGCGGGAGCGGCAGCTGCGCGACATCATGAAGAGCCACATCCGGGAACTCGTCGGACTCAGGTAATCGACCGTGGCCGCCGAGCCACGTCACGGAGGACAAGACCGCCATGGAAGATTCAGCTACCCTGACACTCCCCGAAAAGATCGTCGAGTTCATCGGATACTCGCAGGCCGCCCTCGAGAAGGCGGCCGCCCTCGTCGCCGATCACGAGAAAAAGGCCTCGGCGTTGACCGAGTGCCGCAAGAAGGCCGTCGAGGCCATGATCGAGCACGAACGGGTCCGCCCGGACCAGCGGGCGAAGCTGGCCGAGGCCCTGCAAGACCCGGTCCGGGCCCTCGAGCTTCTGGCAAAGGTAGCCGGCCATCGCAACCGCGAGGAGCTGGCCCACCTGGGCAACGGCGTCGACGGCAACGGCCGGGTCAAGGCCGCAGCCCACGCCGATCCCTCTCGCAGCCTGAACAGCCCTTTCGTCGGGGCCAGGACGACGATGATCAAGCAGTCCGACATCAACTTGTTCTCGCGGCTGGGGCTTCCGATTCCTTCGGCCGATTAACCGCTGACAGAGTTCCCATGCTGGGACCGGGGCATCCGCCCCGAACACACGGAGGTGCTGATTCCCATGGTTGCCCCCTCTCTCATGTTCGAGCACGGTATCGACGTCGCCAAGGGATGGTTCCACCCGGCGGCTCTCGATTTCTCGACCAAGCTCTCCGCCAACGTGACCTTCGAAGTCGCCCGCGGCCGTGTCGTCCATCTCAACAGCGCCGGCGAGTTCGAGATGGGCATCGGCGCCACGGACATGGCGATCTTCCTGCTCAACGGCTCGGATGACTTCGACGTCTCCAATCCGGGGACGACTCCCAGCGGCCTCTTCATGCACCAGTCCATCGCCCCGGCCGGGTTCATGTCGGGGATCGTGGCCACCGGGTCCTACGAGATCGAGGACACGGAGTTCGACGACACCTTGAGCTACGCACCCGGCGATCTGCTGACCGCGACCGCCGACAACACCACGGAGGCCACCGGCGGCGTGCTCACCAACGCCGGTTCCGGCGGCGGCGGCGACGTGGAGCAGTTCGCCGACCCGGCCTGCGGCGTCGTCTCCCGCGGGCGATTCGTCAATGCCCACGGAGTGCCCGTGCTGGCGTTCTGGCCGATTTACCTGCCCGGCGCCTACGCGTAACTCGCCGCGGCCGGCTCTGACTGTTCGCTACCTAGACATGGAGGTTTCAACCCAATGGCGACCCAGACCGAAACCCAACTGCTCAACGAAACGCTGTTGGGGAACCTGAGCACTCCAGGGATGGAGAAAACCGCCATCGACGCGGTCAACGACTTCACCCGCACGAAGATGCGTGAAGACGGGTTCTACCGCCGGATCCTGCCGCCGCTGCAGATCTCCAACGACGAGCTGGACCGGCAGGTCGATACCGACAAGCCGGTCAAGGTCGTGGACAAGGAACCGGATTCGCCGGCGGCGATCTCGATCCCGTTCGCGACCCTCGGTTTCAACGTCTACATCCGCGGCCCGCGCTACCGGGTCATGTTCGACCGCATCGTGACTCCGCGGTTCGTCAAGGACGTCGACGAGCTGCGGACCTGGGTCATGGACATCCGCCAGGTCCTGAGCGATAACGCGATCAAAGACATGCTGGCGGAAGAAGATTCCAAGTTCATCGCGGCGGTAAACGCCGTGATGCTCGGCCCGGACACGCCGGTGCCGTACAACGGCAACGTCGTCCAGTGGGAGACGATCGAAGGCGGCATCACTCGCGAGACCTATCTCGATGCCACCAAGATCATGCCCCGCGGCCCCAGCCGGCTGGAAGTCCATACCGTCCTGCTCAACCACGTCACCATCAAGGAGGTGATGAAGTGGGGCCGCGACGAGATGGGCGGCGACTTCAGCCAGGAGATCGCCAAGAGCGGCTGGGCGGAGACGTCGTTCTTCAATCACCGGCTGATCGTCACAATCAAGCGCGACCTGGTTCCCGACGACACCTTCTTCATGTTCGCTGATCCCAAGTTCATCGGGAAGTCGTATCTGTTGGAGGATACGACCATGTATGTGAAGAGGGAGGCTTACATGTTAGAATTCTTCGCCTACCAGACCATGGGCGGGTCGATCGGGCACTCTGGCGGCCTCGCGAGGGTCGATTTCGCGTAAGCGACTTGACTCCATGCGATACGCCTAGTATGCTAGTAGAAGTAGTAACTTTCAGCATACTAGGAGATATCGCATGGCAAATCCTGTTGTGTACAGGAGTCGTCGCTCGCAAGGTCTTTGCGGCTCTTGCGGAAAAGTGGAAACCGGCAGCAAGGCCCGCTGCGAGATCTGCAAGAAAAAGGAACTCGAGGACAAGAAGGCCCGCTATGAAGCTCGCAAAGCTGCTGGCCTATGTCCTGGGTGCGGCAATCCTGTCGACGGTACCGTACTTTGCTCCGAGTGCCGTGGCAAACAGACAGGTTCTCTTGCCCGGTACTACCGGAACAAGGCCAACGGAGTTTGCCGTGCCTGCGGGGCGGACTCTGGTGGAAAGACCTACTGCGAGAAGCACACGGAAGAGCGAAAGCTGGATCAGCGAAAGCGGTACGCCCAACGCAAGGCGGCACAACTCTGTGCCGGATGCGGAGAGCCGACAGACGGAACAATGCGCTGCCCGAAGTGCTTCGCCCGAGACAGCGCGACGCAGCGTGTGCGGAACCGGAAGCTGCGGGACG
>Ga0214471_10004055_pt1 | contig 11317 bp, 9 predicted proteins | sample RVTome_5_FD_207665 | JGI IMG/M metagenome (GOLD analysis project Ga0214471, IMG submission 207665) | Soil microbial communities from uranium-contaminated site in the Upper Colorado River Basin, Wyoming, United States - RVT142D155 | ecosystem: Environmental > Terrestrial > Soil > Contaminated >... | reverse complement strand
CAAGAAGGAAGGTTGGCACTACATCGGGTCTGGACGACGAGAGGGAGCCGAGGTCAAACTGGGGGCAGGGACAGGCCGCGATGCGGCCGAAAAAAGTCAAAAAGAGGGCCCAACCTTTCAAGTTGGGATAGAGGTTGCCATCGGGCCCGAACACCATGGACTGGGGGCCGCGGACCTCATCGAAAACCCTGACCAACGCTCCGGTGGTCCCGTCGTACAGCACGACGGATTCGCTGGTGAACCCGCTCACGAGGAGCTGCTGGGCTCGAGCCGGACATACGGAGAGAACGAGCCCTGCTCCGAGCAGGACGAGAAGTATCGAACGAAAGCGGATCATGATCGTCTCCCGGACTCGACATGGTCTGCCCGGACCCTGTCGCGTCGGTTTTTGAGCGGACGAAGCGTCTTGCCAGAACCCCGACCGGCCGGGACACTGGAAAGGAGCCTCACCTCCCGTCCTCGTCCCGACGTCACCGGAGTTCGCGCAGAACACCGCCGGATGCGGACAAGAAAGTCGGAGTTTTCCTTGATTCATCTCCGAAGCCCATCGAGCCGGGGGGACCGCTGTCCCGCGAGGTGCCGCGTGCCTACGAGGAGAGGCTCGAGGTCGCGCGGAACTTCCTCCGCCGGGAGCGGACCGACCACACGCTGCAGCCCACGGCACTCGTGCACGAGGCCTATCTCCGTCTCGTCCGGGATCGGGGGACCGACCGCGCCGAACTGGTGCGCGCTGCTGCCGGAGCCACACACTCCGGTGACTGGTGTGACGATCCGGGAGACCGGAGGTGAGCCTATCCCCCTGTGGCGCCCAGGCGCTCCCGTCCGGAGACCGCCCCGGCGACGCGCCGCGACCAATCTAACCCTGGCCCTTGGCGGGAGGAAACCATCCGGCGGGGGCAGGGTCAACGATGTTGGGCCCGCTGGGAGCAGAGGATTCACCGATGGCAAGCCTGGAGGCTGGCACCATCCCACCTTCCCAGTGGCGGCTCTCCGCCGTGTTCGGTTCCGGAGAGCAAGAGAGCCCCTCAGCGATTCGCCGTATCTCGGGGCATCGGGGGCCCGAGGGTTCCTTTCGGGGAAACGTGCGTCGCGACCTCGCCGTATCTCCGAGCCCGGTCGCCACTTAAATGCTGGCCTCGTCAGAACCGAGGGCTCTCCGTTTTCGCCCTATCTGACGGGTTCGCCTCCCCGATCGCACCCCCAACTCGGGCCGCAGCCTCGGCGCCGGCAGATCGGGGCCGAAAATGGAACTCCAGTCTTCACTACTGCTTACAAGTGACGGACGTCCGTCAGGAACGCCCCGGAGGGGTGCTGGCCACGAGCCCGATCACCCTGCGCGCGTTCTCCTCCCATGAGAGCCCCCTCTTCTCCACGACCGATGGCTTTACAAGCTCCCCACATTCCGGCACAATTGGAGCTTCCGCAGCGGTACGGTGTTCCGACGTATCGCAGTTACGCAGGCAAGAACCGTGACCGAGCTCAGAAGAACGCCCATTCCACAGGCACGCGCAATGTCGCTTCCCCACGGCGTCGGGGAGAGTCCCTGGACCCTCCGGCTCGAGCCTCGCGGCCCCTCCTGCCGAGACTTCCCTCAACCGATCTTGTTCCGTCCCGGCCCATTCCGGCGCGCCGGGGCACGGGTCCCGTGGCCCGGGAACCGTTATCGGCCGGGCCCAACCCAGGCACAATCGCGCAAGAGGCGCGAGGAGGCCCCATGATCCGCTCGATTTCCCTGCTCCGCTGGTTGTCGATCCTCGTTCTCATCCTGTCCACCGTCTCGTGCAGCGACTCCTCCTCCGGGGGGAGCAGCACCGAGTTCCTCGCCGTCGAGCGCTGGAACAAGATCGCCTGCGACACGAGCGGCATCGACCATGCCCCCGCCGATGTCGGTCCGCCGCACGTGCAAGGGGAGCAGCTCGGTCCGTGTCGGGCCTCGAGAGCCCTTGCTATCACCCAGATCGCGGTCTTCGAGGCCATCAACGCGACAACCGGAACTTTCGAGAGCTACATCGGGCTGGCCCCCGCCACCAACCCCGTCTCGCTGCCGGCGGCGATCGCCCAGGCCGCCCACGATGCGCTGGTAGCCCTGTTCCCCTCGCAGTTCGCGCGTCTGGACGATCTCCTCTTCCAGGCGCTGGCCACCATTCCCGATGGCCCCGAGAAGAGCGACGGTGTCGGCCTCGGCCAGTCAGCGGCCCAGGCCATCCTGGCCCTGCGAGCCGGCGACGGATCCGAGATTCCCGAGCCCCTGATCAACGTCGACTACATCCCGGGCGATGCCCCGGGCATCTGGCGGCAGGATCCGATCAGCCAGATTCCGATTGCCCTCGGCGCCAACTGGGCTCAGGTGACTCCCTTCGTCCTCGAGTCCGCGGATCAGTTCGCCGTCCCGCCGCCGCCTCCCATCACCACCACCGAATACGCCATCGCCTATGACGAGGCCATGCGCCTTGGAGGCGACGGTGTCATCACTCCCACCGAGCGCACCGAGGAGCAGACCTTCATCGGCCTCTACTGGGCCTATGATGGGACCCCCAGCCTCTGCGCCCCTCCCCGGCTCTACAACCAGATCGCCTCGCAGATCGCCGCAGAACAGGGCCTCGACGCCGGGGAGTTCGCACGGCTGCTGGCGCTCGTGAACGTGGCGCTCGCCGACGCCGGAATCGCGATCTGGGAGTCGAAGTACTTCTACGCCTACTGGCGGCCGGTCTGCGCCGTCCGTGAGTCGGATCCTGGAACGGGGCCCACGGGACTCGGCGACGACAACGACGCCACCCTCGGGGATGTGAACTTCAACCCGATCGGCGCTCCCGCCAGCAACGAGAGTGGACCGAACTTCACGCCCCCCTTCCCGACCTATCCCTCGGGACACGCAGGCTTCGGCGGCGCCCTCTTCCAGACCCTGCGCCGCTTCTTCGGCACGGACGACATCTCCTTCACCTTCGTGTCCGACGAGTTCAACGGGATCACCGTCGACAGCTTCGGCCAGGTACGTCCCCTCAGCCCGCGCACGTTCTCTTCCCTGTCGGCTGCCGAGGACGAGAACGGCCAGAGCCGGATCTACCTCGGCATCCACTGGCGCTTCGACAAGACCTACGGCATCTTCCAGGGTCGGGAGGTGGCGGACTTCGTCTTCGACAGCATCTACCAGAAGGTGGAGTGAGGCGCCTTCGCCTCGCCGCAGTTCTCCAGGTGAGAGGACGTTGAAGGGGAGGCTGGAAGTCTCGGCCACGAGAAGAAATGGGCTGAGGGCTGGAATTGGACATCAGCCCTCAGCCCGGAGCGGCGCCGAGGCCGAGGGGTACGACCTCGGGGACGGCGACGCCCAGTACCTCACGGGACTCGAGGACGAGAGCTACGACTTTGTCTACAGCAGCCATTGCCTCGAGCACATGCGGGACCCGCTCGAGGCGCTGCTGAACTGGTGGCGGGTCCTGAAGCCCGGCGGTTACCTCATCGTGGCCGTGCCCGACGAAGATCTCTACGAGCAGGGGATCGTGCCGAGCGTCTTCAATCCCGACCACAAGATCACCTTCACCATCAGCAAGCAGAAGAGCTGGAGCCCGGTGAGCCGAAACCTCGTCGATCTCCTTCGCCACCTCCCGAGGCACAAGGTGATCTCGCTTCGGACCATCGACGCGGGCTACGACTACGAGAAGCTCGGAACTGGCGAGGATCAGACCCTGGGGGCGGCCGAGGCTGCGATCGAACTCGTGGTCGAGAAGGTCAAGGAGGAGCTTCAACTCCACACCCGCCTGAGTGCACTTCTTACCTGTTCCAAGTGCAAACGGCTTGAGATCACGGCCTTGGGGTGGGATTCGGAGGGACGTCTCAAGCTGACGTGCAGATCGTGCGGGACTCCAGGGGAGATTCGACTGCGGAAGGACGCTACGGATTCGGGGGCGCGAGCGTCGAATGGCAGACTGGCCGAGGCGTCGGGGAGTTCTCCGGCGAGACCCGCCAAAGAGCTTGAGGCACCGATCGCCGACCTCTGGCACCGAGCTCTTGGGCACTTCAAGGCCCAAGAGCTCACGCAAGCCCGGTCCCTTTGTAACCAGATCCTCCAGTGTAAGCCAGATCACGCGGACGCCCTCCACCTCAAGGGGGCAATCTCAATCCAACAAGGCGACCGGGGGGCCGGAGTCGACTTCCTGAGGAAATCGATCGAGGTTGCTCCCTCCCGCACCGATTACCACGTCAACCTGTCCCAGGTTCTCCTGGAAGATGACGACTGCGAAGGTGCTCTCTTCCATCTCAGGCGGGCAACCGAGATCGAACCCAAGAACTTTCTCGCCCTCAACCACCTCGGGGTTGCTCTCCTCAGGAAGGGCGAGATCGATGGGGCACTGGATGTCTTGCACCGGGCACTCCGGGTACGCCTCGATCATTCCAGGACATGGCTCTCGCTCGGAAAGGCATTACTCGCCGTTGACCGTGTGGACGAGGCGATACTCGCGTTGAGGATTGCGGTGAACATCGAGGGTGAGAATGAGGCAGATCATCCCGAAGCCTGGTATCATCTGGGCCGAGCCCTTGATGAGAAGGGAGACCTCGACAAGGCCGTGGCTGCCTACCGGAGCGCTCTCCAGGCCAAACCCAAAAGCCTCGAATCCCTCCACGGGCTTGGCCATGCTTTCGCCCGCCAATGGCGAATTGATGATGCACTTGGGAGCTACCAAGATGCTCTCCTGATTGACCCCGAGCACGTTCCCACCCTTCTTGGCCTCGGTTCCGCACACCATCAGACCGGGAGGTTCTCCAGAGCGGAGGAGTTCTGGGACCGCGCTCTCTCCATTTGTCCGGACAACAGCCTGGCGAAGCTCGGACTCGGCGTTCTCTCCCTGATGAACCAGGACTTCGAGAGAGGCTGGCGACTCTACGAGAGCCGTCTCACGGACAAGTTCCATCGGCAAGTGAGAGGGAAACTGTCCGTTTCGGCGAGACCGGAATGGCAAGGAGAGTCCCTGTCGGGCAAGACCATTCTCGTGTACGCGGAGCAGGGCTACGGGGACGTGATCCAGTTCGTACGCTACCTTCCCCTTCTCCACGGCCAGGGAGCGAGGGTGATCCTCGGCACGCCGCCCGTTCTCGAGACGCTGCTCGCAGGAAGTGATCTGAAGGCGGAGATTGCAGCCGCTGATGTATCCACGAAGCTGCCGATTTTCGATTGCTTCGTTGCCCTTCTCAGCCTGCCGCATCGATTCCGGACCGATCTTTCCACCCTGCCTTCGCCCGGGGTCTATCTTCGGGCCGATCTCGGGAAGGTGGCTCGGTATCGAAGGGAGCACTTCGACCATGAGGACCTGAAAATCGGGATCGCCTGGCAGGGCAATCCAAATCATCCCTTTGATCGTATCCGGTCGATCCCGCTTGCTTGCCTCTCCCCCCTCTGGGCACTGGAGGGCACTCGCGTCTATTCTCTCCAGACGGGTCCGGGCTTGGATCAGCTCTCCGCGATGCAGGATGCTGACGGTCTCCAGGACCTGGGAAGCTCGTTCGCAGATTTTTCCGATACGGCGGCCGCGATCGAAAATCTTGACCTGGTCATCTGCGCGGACACGGCGGTCGCCCACCTTGCCGGCGCGCTGGGCAAGGAGACCTGGATTCTACTTCCCACCGTGGCTGACTGGCGCTGGTTTCTCGATCGACAGGACAGCCCGTGGTACTCCAGCGTCCGCTTGTTCCGTCAGACGAAGTGCGGGCACTACGACTCGGTTGTCGCTGAAGTGCTTGGGGCCCTGAAGGAGAGCGCCCTACTGCTGAAGTCACCTGGAAACCGAGCAGCCGTGGGGGGATCGGTTTCCAGTTCATCTCTTGGCAATCATAGATGAGAATCGCCAATGGTACTGCAAGGAAGGGAGAGTTCTGATGACAATCATGGGAGAGCTACTTTTCAAGACGAGCAGCGAGCCGTGCTACTCGGAAGCGCAGACGCGTGGGGGCAAGAACGCGACCTTCTACTTCGACATCAGTCAGATGGAGGGAACGAGTCCTACGCTGACCATCACGCCGCAGCACAAGAACGTCGTCGACGATTCCTGGACGGACCTCACGGCGATCACGATCACGACGACCGGTCCAAGCGCTGCCTCGACCGACAACGACGTCAGGGAGCAGGTCCGGTTGAAGTTCGTGGTCGGCGGCACGAACTCGTGGTTCAGGTGCTTCACGCTACCGATCGTGTGGTCGTGATGATCAGGGGCATTCGGATCTCCGAGGAGATCGGCGCATTATGAGGAGGAGCCCGCAATGATCGTCGGCGAGGCCCTTCGCGGCTCCGGTGAAGAAATCTACACGGCCAGCGCATCGAGACAGGGCAAAAAGGGTGCGTTTCTGGTGGATGTGATCCAATTTGAGGGCGCGTTGGCTACGCTGAGCATTGAGATCCAGCACAAGAACAAGTGTGATGAGGCCTGGAAGGCCGCCGGCAGCTTTGCGACCATCACCACAACAGGGACTTCGAAGAAGGAGATCAGCAATCTCCTCGAGGAGACGCGCCTGAAGTTGACCCTTGGTGGTGGGGTAACAGCGTGGGTCCGTGTCGCAATCTTGCCCATCGTCTGGTCGTGAAAGGAGGCTTCTGATGACGGGTCGCGTTGACTCCCCCTCCGGGGGTGGAGTTTCCTACCCAACGACAGGGGATGTTGCAAGTCCAGGTTCCGCGTCGACTGCCGGATGGGCCGGTACCGTGGCAAGTCCATCGGGCGGTGGCGTCGCGAGCCCTCAGCACTCCTTCGTGCCGTGGGGCAGCGTCGCGAGTCCTCGCGGAACGGGCGTTGGATCACGGCCCGGGATCGTGCGTGAAACAATACGCCTCACCTCAGATCCGAGTCTAGATTATGGTGAACCACACTATACTTCCGATGGATCGAGACTAATTGTTACCGCAACGGTTCCGAGCGGCCTTATCGGCATCCGGCAGCTTTCATCGCCTCGAGCTCCTGTTGAGGCAACCCCGCCACTATTGCGGGAAGAAGTAATCCTGCCGCCAGGTAGCGTTACTTTCAACACCGAGATTGCCTTATCAAGGCAGCGCCGTGGTGGTGAGTATTGGGTTGCGTATAACAAGGAGGAAATGGGTAGTAGGGAGGAGATCTTTGTGGCTCGGCTAGATCCCAGTCGCCCGGCACCGCGACAACTCAGCGACTCGCGCACGGCTGATGTCGCCAAGCACCACCTTTTCTGGGGTGGTGACATCGAATGGATCTATTCGGAGCGTGGGTCTAGGAATGATCTGATCCGAGTTCGATTCACGCCAAGGCTGGCATTTCCTATTGAGCAAGTAGTAATCGACGCAGAAGAGGATGTGGCTTTGGAAACGCTCGGCGTGCATTCAAGCGCATGTCCTGTCTTGGATGCAAATCACCCTAATTTCGGCCGCTTCATTCTTGTTGTGCGCTCCGACTTACCCAGAAGAGGGCCTGAGCCCAAGAGGATCGCTCTCGTTACGGTAAAGGAGAGGCCGCCGCCACCCCCCTTCTCCGAACCCCTTGAGGCAATCGGGGTCAACATTTTCGTGCCGCTGCGGAGCAATCCAAAATTCCAAAGGTCTGGTGGAGCTGAGTGGTCGCCGGACGGCTTTATGTATACTTTTGTCGTGCCCAATGCCGACGGCGATGGCAGCAATCTGTTTGTGGCTGTTTACGACCGAAACGCACCGAACGATGGATTGGTGAGATATTTTCAGCTGACCAGACAGGAAGGTCGAGAAGACCAAACAAAGCGCGAGGCTCCGGCCTGGTCGGATGACGGGCGCTTCCTGCTCTATGCTCGAAGAGAGACTGGAATGAACCAGGCCCGGCGGCTATTTCTCATCGATGTAGGACGACTCCTGCCCGTATCTCTCGGTGCGTACACACCCGGGGAGCCGATCTACCTGTCCGGTGTTATCGAAGAGCAGGTGACGCTCAACGTAGGCCAAAACGAGATAGGGTCTTGGACTTGGCGGCCACATGCTCGACCGTATCGGGTCGCATACAGCATTCGCCAGACCAATAACAAGTACGCAGTGTTCGAATCTGTTCTCAATATCCAGTGAAGGGCGCGTGTCAATAGCGGACGACCTTTGCCTCCCAAGAAATCCTGAGAGCGGAACGCAGAAGAGAGGAGCGGTGGTGATGATACGCACGAATGCAAGGGCAGTCCTGCCTGTCTACTGCCTGCTGACAACATTCTTGATGTCTCTATGGAGCACTCGGGGCTCTGCCGATGGACTCTTTACGAATGAGTTCCTCGCGACGGAGGACGGAGTCCCGGTCATGTTGATTCCTAGCGCGCCGTTCGGAATCTATTTGACGCGAGGAATGGCATATGATGCGGTGGAGAGGGTGCTCTATTTTGTGGCGCAGGACAGGTTCTTCAAGGAAAACAGAGGCTACGCGCTCTCTTTGGAGACAGGGGAAGCGACCGAAAGCCCCTTGTGTCCTGAGCTGCCGGACAACGCAAGCATTGGGCTGGCGTTCGACTCTCGTAGGCGATCGTTGTATCTTCTCACGCCGAACGTGCTTTGCGAACTTGATTCAACGTTTTGTATTCAAAGCTGCGTGCCGGTCCCGGTCCCTGTGTCTGATGTCGTGGGACTTGCGTACGACACTGAGTTCGACGTCTTCTGGGCCTTTTTCGGAGGCGATCCTCCGAATATCCTCCGGACGATCAACCACGACGGGGAAGTACTGACTGAGATAGACGTCAGCTTTGCCTTGGAGAACCCCCTTACGGAATCGGTCCGTGGCGTGGCGTATGATCGGGACTCTGGTACTATTTGGGTGCTTGCGAATTTTGGGCACTCATTCCTGAACTTTTCACGAGCCGGCGGGCTTCTTTCGCGTGTCTCAGGAGTACCACTGACTACGAGCTTTTTTGATGTTGGGTTCGCATGGACGCCAGACATTTTGCCGGACTCCCACGTTGCGGCGCGGGCTGGCTTTCACCGTGATCCGGATGAGGGCGATCCGTCTTCGTATCCATCACTGTATGCGCCGCTAGCAAACATCTTTGTCAACGGTTCCGTCGGAGATAGCGATCACGTCGTAACGGTTCCAGTGGGCGAGCCCATCGAAGTCGCCATTGGGCGGGTGGACCCGTCGGGATCTGGAGAGTATGTGCTCTTCGCCTATCCAGGGGAGGCGTCCTCAGAGGATCTGAGCCGATTCACGATAGCCGCTGCTCGGCGGTCTGGCGTACCAGTCTTTCCGATGCCTTTTACGGACGGGGACATTACCAGGACACGGCTGATCGTCAATGCAACTCGTTTCCCGGCCCTTGGGAAGGGCATTTTTCGGACCGGCCCAGCTCCCACGGCTATTGTCCGTAGCCGAGGAGTCGGAAGTCCACGGACACTCACTCTGCAGGGATTATTCACGCCGTACGTGGTGGGAGCCACCGTTGGAAACGCTATCGTCCTGAGGATTGAGTAGATAGAGAGATAGAGACATCTGTTTTCGCGGCCGAGTACTGCTGGCATAGATGCTGGGGTTGTTGCAGTGTCCGTGTCTTGCTCACGGTTGTAGTTGTCCACCGACTTTGATGTGCGCGCACTGGGCTGCGGGCAGCCCCATGTGCGGGGGTCTGCAGGGCTGCTGATGGCCGTTTGTAGTTTCCTACGGCCGTCGCCAGGAGGGGAAATCGACGGTGGTGACGACGCCCCACACCGTTGGGGCCGATCAGGATCACGCCGGCGTCGCCGCGGAGAATGAAGACATGAGCGGGAGAAGGCCCTCTCAACAGGTCCTTCCTCCGTGTCCGGAGCGGGTGCGCCGTCTGCCCCGGGCCTTCGGCTGGATGGACGCGCGGCTGCTGCAAAAGGAGTGGCTGTCGAGGCTCGGGGCCTACTTTCCGCACATCTCGCAGGCAATTTCGTGATGCCCGAAGTCGGCTGCCCGCTCGACCTTCGACGATATCGAGGGAGCGAGTAGCGAGGCCAGTCTTCCTCCGCGATGGATGATGGAGAGAATGGCACGCGCCAGCTCGGGGCAGAAGCCACGGCAACGCTTGCCTTCCTCGCGCTGGCAGCCAACCGGGCAGGGGTCTCGTGCTACGGCCGGGAGAGGATGGCGCGTCACCTGGGAATGGAGCGAGCGTCTCTGGACACGGTGGCTGCAGCGGCTGGTCGATCTCGATCTCGTGGCGCACAGGCCGTGGAGCGCCGCCAGTCCGGACGGGGCGTGGCAGGTCCTGGCGATGCCGGAGGAGGATCAAACCAAGGCTGATCGGTAGGAGTCGACGAGGAGCGGGGCTACGGGCGGACCTGGCCGAGGTGCATGGAGCGACTCGTCAAGCCGCTGTGAGGGAAGAATTGCGGCGAGAAAGCGCCGCCAGATAACGGCGGTTTCTGACCGCCGTCAACACATCGCGATCCGAGCCCCGTTCGCGTAGTTCGTCCGCGACTGGCGGGACCCCGAGTGCCCCTTTCGGCCGAAGTTGCCCTTTTCGTGACGACCGGGGAGGCGAGTGGGAGATGGGGTAAACCGGGGTCGGGAGGGGTGGTCCGGGGGAGTGGTCCTGTAAGTCCCCGAGAGCGCGGAAGATAGGGGATCGGCTGTCCCAGCCATCTGTGCAAGGAGTTGCCCTTTCTCCCAGGACGGTGGCCCGATCGGATCGCGTGGTAAACTCGCCAAGGCTCTCAAGCTCTCGCCCCGCGACTTCGTCGTGGCCGCCCCGAGTCGCGTGCGGGCGGAATTGACCGGTGGCGGTTCCGGTCTACACCAAGGAGCATCTCGGAGATGGACTGGCCAAACCTCATCGTCGGAGCTGTCTTGGGCTCCCTGGTCATCCCCACCGTTCTGGAGATTGGGAAGGCCCTTGTCACCTGGTATCGCACGTCTCGTCCTGCGAGGAAGCTGCTGGGAAACCTGGCCAGACAGGAAGAAAGGTGCCGAGTCTTCGTCAGGGACTTCATCCTCCCGTCAGGCAGCAACATCCTCTCGATCGAGCCACGGCGAGGAGCGGGAATCGTTCCCAATGTCGTGGAGCTATGGCCAGACGTGGAAGGCCGAGCACTAGCCAGCGTATTCACGGTATTCGGGAGAGTCGGGAAGACGCAAAACGTCGAAATCGTCAGGATGAGCCAAGACGTTGGACAATGGAATTGCCATGTGGTGGTTCTTGGGGCCCAGGCTGGAAAGCCAGAAGACTTCTTTCGACTAATGAACAACGTGACCTATCGCGTCGATGGAGACGAGATATGGAACAACCAGACGAATCAACGTGTCGAGCGAGAAGACGGATTTGGCTACGGCATCATCCTGAAGGCATTGAACCCCTTCAAGACCGATGGTCCGGGAGTCGCCTTCCTTATCGGTGGATATGGGACTTTGGG
>Ga0214471_10004054_pt1 | contig 11318 bp, 8 predicted proteins | sample RVTome_5_FD_207665 | JGI IMG/M metagenome (GOLD analysis project Ga0214471, IMG submission 207665) | Soil microbial communities from uranium-contaminated site in the Upper Colorado River Basin, Wyoming, United States - RVT142D155 | ecosystem: Environmental > Terrestrial > Soil > Contaminated >... | reverse complement strand
GGATCCCGGAGGCAGCGGGGAGCGTGAGACGGTCGGTCTGTTCCGCGCCGGGTGGGACGAGCGAATCAACGGGGAGTTCGTCGGGGTCCAGGTCGTCGTCGATGGGCGCGGCCCACGCCGGCGGGATCGGCCGCGGGCTCACGGACGGCTCCGGGCTCGTCGTGAGTGTGGGTTGGGAGGTGGCGGTCTCCGACGGTCCGGTCGTGGCGCTCGGGCTCGGCGGCGTGGTCGGGGTCGTCGTCGTGCCGCCCTCGTCGCAGGAGGCGAGGGCGGCGGAGAGGATGAATACGACCGTGAGACGGCGCACCGTTGTCATCATCGCACCGGTGCCGGGAACCCCGATCGCGCGAGCGTAGAATCCGCGCGTGGTCGTCTCAAGAAGGCTCACGCCGAAGCGGGGCGCGGACTCGCAGACCGTCCTCGTCCAGCTGATGGAGATCACGCACGCGAACGTCGCCGGCATCGTGCACGGCGGCGAGGTGATGAAGCTCGTCGACACCGCCGCCGGCATCGCGGCGATCAAGCACGCCGGCGGGATGTGCGTCACGGTCTCGATGGACGAGATGTCGTTCCTGCATCCGGTCCACGTGGGAGATCTCGTCACGGTCAAGGCGTGCGTGAACGACGTCGGAACGACGTCGCTCGAGATCGGCGTTCGCGTCGAGGTTGAGGAAGTGATCTCCCGGGAGCAGAAGCACACCTCGAGTGCCTACCTGGTCTTCGTCGCGCTCGACGCCCTCGGCAAGCCTCGCCCCGTTCCGCCCCTGATCGCCGACGGCCCCGAGGAGCGGCGGCGCCAACGGGAGGCGAAGATGCGGCGACAGGCGCGCCTTTCCCATCGGGAGGCGATCGAGCGACAACGGCTCGGGGTCCCGGGCGGAGCCGATGCGACGAGCCAGGGGCCGCCGACCGCAGCGCCGGCCCAAAGAGAAGGAGTGGCCGGGGGCGACGAGGATCCCGAGCCCGACGACGGAACCCAACGCCCCCACCTCCGGATGTGACCCGTCCACGGCGTTCCCGTCCGTTCTGGGACGATGGAAGACGTCGGGCGGTGTGAAAGGGAACGACATGACCACCCAGCTCGCCGGCGCAAGAGGCCGGCTCGAAACCGCGGACGGATCCGTCGAGCTGCATCGGCTGGGATGGCTTGCCGAGCAGGGCATCGGGGGCGTCCGGCTGCTGCCGCACACCGTTCGCATCCTCCTCGAGAATCTCCTGCGCCGAGCCGGCAGTCGCGACGTTTCCGACGACGACGTTCGCGCGCTCGCCGCGTGGCCCGAGGCGGTCGCGGGGACGGACCTCGCGTTCATACCCAACCGCGTCCTGATGCAGGACTTCACCGGCGTGCCCGCGGTGGTCGACCTCGCCGCGATGCGCGCCGCGATGGCCCGAGCCGGCGGCGACCCCTCGAAGGTGGATCCGCTCGTCGACGTGGACCTCGTGATCGACCACTCGGTCCAGGTCGACCTCTTCCGTTCGCCGGCCGCGTACGAGGCCAACATCGAGTGGGAGTACCGGCGCAACGGCGAGCGATACGCGTTGCTGCGCTGGGCCCAGCAGGCGTTCGACGGGATGCGCGTGGTCCCACCGGGTGCGGGGATCTGCCATCAGGTGAACCTCGAGCATCTCGGCAAGGTGGTCGCGGTGAAGGACGGACTCGCGATGCCGGACACGCTCGTCGGGACGGACTCGCACACGACGATGATCAACGGCCTGGGGATCCTCGCGTGGGGCGTCGGCGGCATCGAAGCCGAGGCGGCGATGCTCGGCCAGCCGATGTTCCTGCCGGTCCCCGTCGTCGTCGGCGTGCGCGTCGTCGGCGCGCTCCCCGCCGGCACCACGGCGACCGATCTCGTCCTCACGCTCACGCAGATGCTTCGAGCGCACGGTGTCGTCGGCAAGTTCGTCGAGTTCTTCGGCGACGGCCTGTCGACCCTCGAGCTCGCCGACCGCGCGACGCTTTCCAACATGAGTCCCGAGTACGGGGCAACGTCGGCGTTCTTCCCGATCGACGAGATAACCCTGAAGTACCTGCGTCTCACGGGACGCGAGGACCGCGTCGACCTCGTCGAGCGCTACGCGAAGGAGCAGGGGTTGTTCCGCCGCGACGGCGACCCCGAGCCCGTGTTCAGCGAGGTGCTCGAGCTGGACCTGTCGTCCGTCGTGCCCTCGGTCGCGGGACCGAAGCGACCGCAGGACCGCGTCGCGTTGCCCGGCGTGTGGGCCTCGTTCGTCGAGGCGTTCCGCGACCGCCTGGAGCCCGATCCCTCGCCCGGTCACGTATCGCGGTTCCTCGACGAGGGCGGCGGGCAGACCGCGATGCAGGAACCGAGCGTCGACACCGAACGGACCGTCGACCCCGTCCTCGATCCCGAACCCGTGCCGCTTGACCACGGCGTGGTGCGCCACGGCTCGGTCGTCATCGCCGCGATCACCAGCTGCACGAACACGTCGAACCCCTCGGTGATGATCGCGGCCGGTCTCCTCGCGAAGAAAGCCATCGATGCGGGGCTCGAAACGAAACCGTGGGTCAAGACCTCGCTCGCGCCCGGGTCCCGCGTCGTGACCGAGTACCTCGACGCCGCCGGACTCCAGCCCTACCTCGACAAGCTCGGGTTCTCGCTCGTCGGCTTCGGGTGCACCACGTGCATCGGCAACTCCGGGCCACTCCCGGACGAGGTCGCGGGCGCCGTGACGGAGCGCGATCTGGCCGTGGTGGCGGTGCTGTCCGGCAACCGGAACTTCGAGGGGCGGATCCACCCGCAGGTCCGGGCGTCGTACCTGGCCTCGCCGCCGCTGTGTGTCGCGTACGCCATCGCGGGCCACGTCGAGGTCGACCTCAGCACCGATCCGCTCGGTCACGCGCCGGACGGGACCCCGGTCTACCTGCGCGACGTGTGGCCGAGCGCCGAGGAGGTGCGCGAGGCGATCGCATCGTCGGTCACGCCCGAGCAGTTCCGGCGCGAGTACGGCCGGATCTTCGACGGCGACGAGCGCTGGAACGCGCTTCCCTCGCCCCGGGGCCCCATGTACGCGTGGGATCCCGCCTCCACCTACGTGCAGGAGCCACCGTTCTTCGAGGGCCTGGTCGAGCAGCCCGAAGCCTTCGACGACATCGCCGACGCGCGCGTCCTGGTCAAGGTGGGGGACTCGATCACGACGGACCACATCTCGCCGGCCGGCTCGATCCGGCCGGACTCGCCGGCCGGCAAGTACCTGCTGGAGCGGGGCGTCGAACAGCGCGACTTCAACAGCTACGGATCCCGGCGCGGCAACCACGAGGTGATGATCCGCGGCACCTTCGCGAACGCTCGGCTGCGGAACGAGCTCGCGCCGGGCACCGAGGGGCACTGGACCACGCACCTGCCGAGCGGCGAGTTGATGCCGATCTACGACGCGGCCACGCGCTACCGGAACCTCGGAGTGCCGTTGATCGTGCTGGCCGGCAAGGAGTACGGCAGCGGGTCCTCGCGGGACTGGGCCGCGAAGGGGCCCGCGCTGCTCGGTGTCCGCGCCGTCCTGGCCGAGAGCTTCGAGCGGATCCACCGGAGCAACCTGGTGGGGATGGGCGTCCTGCCGCTCCAATTCCTCGACGGTGAGAACGCGACGTCGCTCGGCCTCACCGGAACCGAGACCGTCACGATCTCGGGTCTGTCCGGCGGCATCACGCCGGGGCAGGAGGTCGACGTGGTCGCCCGCGCGGACGGCGGCATCGAAACACGACTGCGCGCGATCGTTCGCATCGACGGTCCCGCCGAGGTCGAGTACTTCCGGCACGGCGGGATCCTGCAGATGGTCCTGCGCCAGATGCTCGCCGCCTGACCGTCAGGCGCTCGCGGCGCGAGCGGCGAGCGGCCGCTGGGGCGATACCTCCTGCACCCGAACGCGGGCGTCGACGATGATCGCACCGCTCGTGAGCACGACGACGGGGTTGCAATCCATCTCGGCGATCGAGGGATGCGCATCGGCGAGCGCCCCGATGCGCAGGATGACCTCCTCGAGCGCCGCCACGTCGGCCTTCGGCGAACCTCGGAACCCCTCGAGCAAGGGGAACGTGCGGAGCGAGCCCACCATGTCACGGGTTTCGAGATCCGTGATCGGCGTGACCCGCACGGCGACGTCGCGGACCAGCTCGACGGTCGTTCCGCCCGCGCTCACCGCGACGACGGGGCCGAACAGCGGGTCGTGCGCGAGACCGACGAGCATCTCGACGCCGGGCCCGACCATCTCCTGCACGAGGAAGCCCTTGAGGGAGAGCCCGGCGGCCTCGATCCGTCCCGCGATCTCGCGCGCCGCCACCCCCACCTCCTCGCGGCCGTTCAGCGCGAGACGGACCGCGCCCACCTCGGACTTGTGCAGGATGTCGGGACCGAACGCCTTCAGCGCGACGGCTCCGCCGATGCGCGCCGCCGCCTCGCCCGCCTCCTCCGGCGTGCGGGCGCGTTCGGACCGCGCCGTCCGGAGCCCGTAGCACGCGAGGAGCCGCTCGACCTCATCGGGCGCGAGCCACTCGACCTTACGTCCGAGGGCGTCGGCCAAGATCGCGACCGCCTCGTCCGTCCGGACGTCTCCGAACTGCGGGACGACCCCCGGAGGTCGCTCTCGCCACCGGCCGTACCGGCAGGCGTGGGCCATCGCGATCGCGGCCTGCTCGGGGAACGCGAAGGAGGGGATCCGCGTGCCGGCCCGTTCGAGCTCGTCGGGCAGGCCCCTGGCCGACATCCAGGTCGTGGCGACCGGGATCCGGCCTCCGACCCCGTTGACCGCTTCGACGATCGCGCGGCCGATCTCGGGCGCCTTCGTCGCCTGCGGCGGGATGTAGATGACGATCATCGCGTCGACCTCGGGATCGGCGCCGACGGTCTCGATCGCGCGCCGGTAGTCCTCGGGGGAGGCCGACGCGATCATGTCGACCGGGTTCTCGACCGAGGCCTCGGTGGGAAGGAACGACCGGAGCTTCTCCTTCGTTCCCACCGAGAGCGGGTTCACGTGCAGGCCGTTGGCCTCGCACGTGTCGGCGCACAAGATCCCGAGCCCTCCGGCGTTCGTCACGATGGCCACGCGGTCGCCGGCCGGAGGAGGCTGGTTCGCGAGGATCGATGCGACGTCGAACATCTCCTCGAGCGTGTCCGTGCGGATCACGCCGGCCTGGTGGAACAGCGCGTCGACGGTCGCGTCGGACGCCGCCAGGAGCGCTCCGGTGTGCGACGCCGCGGCGCGCGCTCCGGCCGCGCTCCGCCCGGACTTCACGGCGATGATCGGTTTGCGGCGGCCGACCTCCCGTGCCAGGCGCGCGAAGCGGCGAGGGTTGCCGAACGACTCGAGATACAGGAGCACCACGTCGGTCCGCGGGTCCTCGTTCCAGTACGCGACCATGTCGTTGCTCGAGACGTCGGCCTTGTTGCCGATCGAGACGAACGAGGAGAGCCCGAGGCCGATCGTCGTCGCATGCTCCATCACCGCGAGGCCGAGCGCGCCCGACTGCGACAGGAACCCGACGCGTCCCGGCGGCGGGTAGATCGTAGCGAACGTCCCGTTCAGCTGGATCTGCTCGTCCGTGTTCACGATGCCCATGCAGTTGGGTCCGATCACGCGCATGCCGTACGCGCGGCAGATCTCCATCAGTTCTTGCTGCCGCTCGGGTCCTTCGCCCCCGGTCTCCGCGAACCCGGCGGAGATGACCACGAGCCCGCGCACACCCTTCTCGCCGCACTCGCGCGCGACCCTCGCGACGAGCGAGGCGGGCACCACGATGAAGGCGATGTCGACGTCACGAGGAACGTCTCCGATCGAGGGGTACGCGAGGACGCCGTGCACGACGTCCGCCTTCGGATTCACCGGGAAGACGGGTCCGTGGAACTCGGTGGTGACGAGGTTGTGGAAGAGCTGCCCGCCGATCGTCGAGGAATCGCGCGACGCCCCGATGACGGCGACCGACTCCGGCGACAGGAACGTCCGCATCGCGTTGACGGCGGCTTCGGTCTCGCGCCGTTCGAACTGCTCGAGCGTCTCCTTGCCCAGCTCGATCGGGAACTCCACCTCGATCGCTCCGGGCTTGGCGCGGATCGACACGGGGAAGCCGCTGGCGCGGAACACGTTCACCATCCGGTGGTTCTCGGGCAGCACCTCGGCCACGAACGTGGTGATCCCGTGGCGCGCCGCCTCCTGCGCGAGCTGGCCGAGGAGGATCGACCCGATCCCCTGGCCCTGGGACTCGTCCGCGACGGAGAGGCTCACCTCCGCGCGGTCGCCGTGGATCCGGATGTACTGCGCCCCGCCGATCATCCGGCCGTCGTCCCCGCCGTGCAGGGCGAGCAGCGTCAGGTGGTCGGTGTAGTCGACGTCGACGATCTTCGTCGCGAGCTCGCCCACGTCGATCGCCTGGGACCAGAAGCGGAGGCGTCGCGTCTCCGGCGAGAGCCCGATCAGGTAGTCCTGGACCCGCTGGATGTCGTCCGTCCGCGGCGGCCGGATGCGTACCGTCGACCCGTCCCGCAGGACGACGTCGGAGACGAGGTGCTCGGGGAAGGGCGGCGCGCCCACGCGGCCATCCTAGTGCGCCGGCCTCGCACGGCCGCGCCGCGGAGCGTTACACGGAGCCTTGGGCGATGAGGATCGGATCGGTCGTCGGCGCCGAGGGACAGGACGCGGACTCCACCGTGACCGCCATGAGCGGCGTTGGCTCGATCTCGGCGTCGAGGAACTCGAAGACGGAGCCGTCCGCACCCGGCCGGAAACAGCCGCCGCGCACCGGCGTGTCGCCGCGGAAGGTCCAGAGCTCGTACGCCAGGTCCTCGGGCCTGGGATCCAGCGACCCGACCAGGTAGACACCCCGGTCGCCGGGGCGGTAGGCGAGCGCCAGCGTCGCGTCGCTCTCGCCCTCGAACACGACCACCCGCGCGTCCGGGGGGACGGCGACGTCGTCGCCGGAGGTCAGCGCGCCGGCGCCCCAACCGATGGCGAACAGCACGAGCGAGGCCGCCACGGCGACGAGCGGCCGAAGGACGGGGCCACGGGCGCCACGGCGCTCCCGTCGCTCCGCGGGGGAGACGACCGAGACGATCGGTTCGTCGCGGATCGCGGCCGCGACCACCTGGTCCTCGAGACCCTCCCGGACCCACACCGGGTCGAGCGCGAACGCGAGCCTGCCGGCCGCGTCCTCGTACCCCACGTACTCGGCCTCCAGGCGCCGGCACTCGCTGCACTCCGCGCCGTGCTCCACCATCTCGCGGTTGAGCTCGTGCTCGTCCTGCGGATCGAGGCCTCCGAGCGACCGAACGACGATCAGCTCCTCGATCCAGCCGTGATCCCTCATCGCTCCACCTCGATCAACGCGGACCGGAGCCGCCGCATCCCGAGCAGGGTCCGGGACTTCACGGTTCCGAGCGGCAGACCCAGCCGCTCCGACACCTTCGACTGCGACAGCCCGTCGAAATACATCAGCTCGATCACCTGGCGCTGCTCGGCCGGAAGGTCACCGAGCGCCGCTCGCACGGCCCTGCGCTCCTCGGGGAGGCCGAGCTGGGCGACGACGGCGTCGGCCGGATCCTCGACGGCGAGCACGTCCTCCGCCTGCGCGTCCTCCGTGCGGCGGCGCTGAGATTCCTCGCGCCGCACGGCGTCGACCGCTCGGTGATGCACCATCGTCATCAGCCAGGACCGCACGGAGCCTCGCCCCTCGTTGTATCCCTTCGCGTTCCGCCACGCCGCGAGGAAGGCCTCCTGCACGATCTCCTCCGCGATGAAGGGCTGGCGAACCACGCGCCGGGCGAGCGCCATCGCGTTCGGGGAGTACCGCCGGAACAGCTCCCGGAAGGCGTCCTCGTCGGCCCGTCCGATCCGGCGGAGCAGGTCGCGGTCCCGTGCCTCCTCGAGGTCAGCGGCCACCGGCGCCTCCGGCGCGGGCTCGACGAGGGTCATTTCCAGCAGCAGCGTGATCGGCGTCGTCCTTCCGTAGGCGCTCGGCGGGCGGTCCGCATGATGATTCGCACGCTCGGCACGCGCGGATCGTTCCTCCCGCGAACGGGGGTCGCGCGCTCACGGCTCGGGCCGCATCTCGCGCATGCGCCGATCCGCCTCCGCGATGAGCGTGTCCACGGGTACGGGGTGCTCGGGGTCATAGGTCGCGGTGCCGACCGAGACCGAGAGCTGGCCGGGCCGTCCGCTCTTGGCGTTGCTCTTCGCGACGCCTTCGACCACCCGCGACAGGACGTCGGCGTCGGCTCCCACCGCGTCCCCGGTGAGCAGCACGCAGAAGACGCCGGCGCCGACCCGGGCGATGACGTCGGAGCCCCGCACGGCCTTCCGAACGACTTCGGCCGCGTCGGCGACCAGCCTCCCGCGCTCGGTGGTCTCTCCCGGAGCGCCGAGGTCCTCGAGCGCGTCGATCCGCACGAAGATGAGCGGGACGGATCGTTTCGAGCGGTCGGCCATCGCGAGATGGTGCCCGGCGAGCCGCTCGAAGCCTCGGGCGTTGTAGACGCCGGTGAGCTCGTCGACGAGCTGGCGACGGTAGAGCTCGGCCTGCATCCGTTGGAGCGAGGTGGCGTAACGGATCGCGCGCCACAACAGCTCGGGGCCGGCGTCGGGAGGGACGACGTCGCTCGCGCCCGCATCGATCGCGCGCTCGGCGTCATCTCCGGACGCGACGGCGATCACCGGGACGTCCGGCGCGCGTTCCCGGATCGAACGCACGGCGTCGATGCCCCGGCCGTCGGGGAGATCGAGCGCCAGCAGCACCACGTCCAAGCCGCCATCCGCCACGCGGGCGAGCGCGCCGAGCAGGTCGTCGGCCGCCTCGACCGTGACGCCCTCGAGCTCGCCCGGGTCGAACCCGACGGCGAGGACGTTCGCGAGCCCATCCTCGGGACGCACGAGCCAAGCGTAACCGCGTCGCCCGCGGCCCGCGCGACCACCACCGGTTCCGGGCTCCACACCATCGCCATGGATCGAGGGATGGTCTCGCGAGGTCCCCGGGTACGCTTGCCATGCAGACCCATGTCCGATCGACCGTCGACGAACACGACCGCAGGTCGCCCTCGCCTTCGAAGGGCGTTCCTCGTCATCTCCGCCAGCGTCTCGGCGCTCGTGATGGTGACCTCCGCCGTCAGCGTCGGCGCGTACCTGTGGACGAAGGACCAGATCCACACGATCCCGACGCCGCCCGGATCGGTCTCGACGCCGGGCGGGGCGCCCGACATCGTCGGCCGATGCGCCGAGCGCGCGTGCAACTACCTGCTCCTGGGAAGCGATTCGAGGAAGGGCCTGACGCCGGAGGAGCTGGAGGCGTTCGGGACCGACGAGTTCATCGGTGGCCAGAACCGCTCGGACACCATCATCCTGGTCCACACGCGCCCGGGCCGGAAGCAGGCGATCTTCCTGTCCTTCCCGCGCGACCTGTGGATCGACATCCCCGGCGTCGGCATGGGCAGGATCAACTCCGCGTTCCAGGACGGCATCGACGGCGGTGGAGCGCAGCTCGTCGCGAGGACGGTCAAGACCCTCACCGGGATGCAGGTCCACCACGTGATGTACGTGTCGCTCCTCGGCTTCCAACGGGTCGTGGACGCCCTGGGCGGCGTCGACATGTGCGTCCCGTACCCGATGAAGGACGATCTGTCGCTGCTCGACATCCCCGCCGGGTGCCAGCACTTCGACGGGTTCACGGCGCTCGCCTACGTTCGGACGCGGCATCAGCCGTGCGACACGATCCCGGATTTCGCGCGGATCAGCCGCCAGCAGCAGTTCATGCGGGCCGTCATCGCCAAGCTCCTTCGCCCGGGTGAGCTCCTTCGTCTCCCCGAGCTCGTTCCCCAGCTTCTCCAGAACCTCGTCGTCGACGAGGGCCTGAACCCGGCCGAGCTCGTGTACCTCGCGGGGCGGCTCCAGGGCGTCGACACGGAGAACGCCGACTTCCGGGCGGTGCCCACGATCCCCGAAGGGATCTACGACTCCGACGGCACGTACCTCTCGGTCGTGAAGATGATCCAGCCCGATGCCGACGAGCTCTTCCGCCGGCTTCGCGAGGGCCGGCCGCTCGGAGACCTCGGCACGGAGCTCGCGCAGACGCCGCCGTCGCCCGCGAACATCGTCACCTCGGTCGTGAGCCGCGGCGGCGATCCGGCGGCCGAGGAGGTCCTCACGGTCCTCACCGAGGGCGGGTTCAACACCTCGCCGGGCATCGCCGACGCGTCGGGCATCGCCCTTCCGACGAACGACTCGATGATCCTGTACCGGGGCGGCGCGGAGGCGATGGCGAAGGTCGTCGGCACGTACTTCACCGACCTGGAGCTGGTCCCCGCGCCGCCGGGAGCGCTCGGCGCCGATGAGGACGTCGCCGTCGTCGTGACCTCCGGCTACCAGGTGCCAGATCCGAACGAGAACCCGCCCGTGGAGTGCCCGGCAGCGTGACTCGGGGTCCCAGGGTCCCCTCCCGCTACCGCGATGAACGCTCCGCCGTGACGGAGCGATAGACGTCGAGGGTCCTGCGCGCGGCGGCATCCCAGGTGAACCGGCTGGCGCGTTCGAGGCCGCGAGTTCGGAGGTCCCCGCGGAGCTGCGCGTCGTCGAGGAGCCGTCCGAGCGCCTCGACCCAGGCCGCGACGTCGCGAGGGGGAAGCAGGACGCCGGCCTCGCCGACGACCTCGGGCAGGCTGGCCGCGTTCGAGCACACGACGGGCACACCGCACGCCATCGCCTCGAGCGGCGGCAAGCCGAAGCCCTCGAACTCCGAGGGGAACGCGAACACCTCGGCGGCGTTGAGCAACGCCGGGACGTCCTCGTCCGGGACGTAGCCGGTCAGGACGACCTCCCCTTCGAGTCCCAGCGAGCGGAGCCGCTCGAAGAAGCGCTCGAACAGCCAGCCCCTGCCCCCGACGATCACGAGACGGACGTCCGGATGATGGTGCCGGAGCGTCGCGTACGCCTCCAGCAGGGTGGTCAGGTTCTTCCGCGGCTCGATCGTGCTGATGCACAGGATGAAGCGTTCGGGAAGGTCGTATCGACGTCGCACGGCCGAGACGATCGTGTCGTCGAGATCCGGGCGGAAGCGCGCGTCGACGCCCTCCGGGATGACCTCGATCTTGCCGGGGTCCAGCGGGTAGAGCCGGAGAGCGTCGCGTCGCGTGTTCTCCGACACCGCGATGACGCGGTCGGCTCGCTCGAGGAAACGCGGCATCATCGCGCGAAGGTAGATCCGGTTGCGCGGCAGGTGGTACTCGGGAAACAGCAGGTAGGCCGTGTCGTGGAGCGTGAACACGGATCGGGCGCGGGTGAGCTTGGGCAGGAGATGCTCGGTCGCGTGGAACAGTTGCACGTCG
>Ga0214471_10004053_pt1 | contig 11320 bp, 10 predicted proteins | sample RVTome_5_FD_207665 | JGI IMG/M metagenome (GOLD analysis project Ga0214471, IMG submission 207665) | Soil microbial communities from uranium-contaminated site in the Upper Colorado River Basin, Wyoming, United States - RVT142D155 | ecosystem: Environmental > Terrestrial > Soil > Contaminated >... | reverse complement strand
CAGGGCCTGCGTGTACGGATGCTGGGGGTCGTCGTAGAGCGACTTGCGGTCGGTGATCTCCACGATCTTGCCCAGATACATGACCGCCACCCGGTCCGAGATGTGGCGGACCACGCTGAGGTCGTGGGCGATGAACAGATAGGTGAGACCCAGCTCCGATCGAAGGTCTTCGAGGAGGTTGATGATCTGGGCCTGGATCGACACGTCGAGCGCCGAAACCGGCTCGTCGCAGATGATGAGCGAGGGCTCCATGGCCACGGCCCGCGCGATGCCCACCCGTTGCCGCTGGCCGCCCGACAACTGGTGCGGGTAGCGGTCGGCGTGCTGGGGCAGGAGGCCCACGCGCACGAGGAGCGCCTGGACCCGCTCGCGGCGACGGCGGGCATGGGGGACGATCCCGTGCACGCCCAGCGGCTCGGCGATGATCTGCCCCACCGTCATGCGCGGATTGAGCGAGCTGTACGGGTCCTGGAAGATGACCTGGACCTTGCGCCGGATGGACCGCAGCGCGCCTTCGTCGAGCGCGGCGAGGTCCCGCCCCTCGAAGATCACCTGCCCGCTCGTCGGCCGCTCGAGCTGAAGGATGCAGCGTCCGGTGGTGGTCTTGCCGCAGCCGGACTCGCCCACCAGGCCCAGGGTCTCGCCCGGCCGGATCGAGAAGCTCACGCCGTCCACCGCGCGCACCAGCCCCCGCGGGCCGCCGAAGAGGCCTCCGCCCACGGTGAAGTGCTTGACGAGATCGCGGACCTCGAGGAGGACGTCGGTCATCGCGCGGCCGGCTTTCTGACCCGCTCGGTCTCCCAGCAGGCGGCGACGTGCCCATCGTCCGCCACGGCGCGCAACGCCGGCATGTCGCTGAGACAGCGGTCGACCCGGAACGTGCAGCGGGGCGCGAAGGCGCACCCGGGCGGCAGGCGCGTGAGGTCCGGGGGCTGGCCGTCGATGGGCGCCAGACGCTCCCGGCGGGGCTCGTCGAGTCGCGGCACCGAGCCGAGGAGTCCCACGGTGTACGGATGGCGGGGGTTGGCATAGAGCTCGCGGGCGGTGCCGCGCTCGATGATCCGGCCCGCGTACATCACGTTCACGCGGTCGGCATAGCGGGCCACCACGCCGAGGTTGTGCGTGATGATCAGCATCGCGACCCCGAGCCGCCGCGACAGGTCCTTCATCAGCTCGAGGATCTGGGCCTGGATCGTCACGTCGAGGGCCGTCGTCGGCTCGTCGGCCAGGACCAGCGATGGCTGGCAGGCCAGGGCCATCGCGACCATCATGCGCTGCCGCATCCCGCCGCTGAACTGGTGGGGATACTGCGCCAGGCGCCGCTCGGAGTCGGGGATCCCGACCATCGCCAGCAGCTCGCCGGCCCGCCGCCGCGCATCGGCCGGCGACATCCCCAGGTGGATCTCCAGCCCCTCGGTGAGCTGCCGCCCGATGGTGAGCACGGGATTGAGCGAGGTCATGGGCTCCTGGAAGACCATGGCGATCTCGCGCCCCCGGATGTGACGCATCTCCTCCTCGGTGAGCGCGAGCAGATCGCGGCCTTTGAAGAGCACCTGCCCGGCCACGATCCGCCCCGCCGGGCCGGCCACCAGGCGCAGGATCGAGAGCGCGCTGACGCTCTTCCCGCAGCCGGACTCGCCGACGAGGGCCACCGTTTCGCCTTCCTGGACGTCCCAGGACACGCCGTCGACGGCACGGACCACGCCGTTGCGGGTCACGAACTCGGTACGGAGGTTCCTGACCTCGAGCAGAGGTGCCACAACCGCCGAGTTTAGCACGCGCGACGCAGCCGGAACGCTACCGGCAGCGGGCAGCCGCGAGGTGAGACGCGGCGCGCTCGGCGAGCGCGGCGTACTCGCGGCAGACGGCCTCGGCGACGCAGGGCCAGCGATGCTGGGCGGCCCAGCGCACGCCCTCGCGCCCCAGGCGCCAGCGCAGGTCGGGGTCGTCCAGCACGCGGGCCAGCGCGTCGGCGAGGGCGGCGGCGTCGTGGTCGGGCACGAGGACGCCGGTGACGCGGTCGCGCACGGTCGTCTGCAGGCCGCCGACGCGGGAGGCGATCACGGGGCTGCCGCACGCCATGGCCTCCAGCGCCACCATGCCGAACGACTCGTAGTACGAGGGCAGCACGCTGGCGTCGGCGGCGACGTACCAGGTGCGCAGGCGCTCCTGGGGCTGGGCGCCCACGAACGTCACCGTGTCGCCGAGATCGAGCCGGCCGAGCTGGGCGCGCAGCTCCCCCTCGTGGCCGTTGAGCGGCTCGTCGGCGTCGCCGCCGACGATGCACAGGTGCGCGCGGCGGCCGTCCGCGCGCAGGCGGGCCATGCCGTCGAGCAGCGTCTGGAGCCCCTTGATCGGCGCGATGCGCCCCACGTAGAGCAGGCGTGGCCGGTCGTCGAGGCCGAGCGCGGCGCGGGCGGCCGCCGGGTCGCCGGGCGTGAACAGCTCGGTGTCCACGCCGCACGGGATCACGGCGATGCGGGTCGGGTCGGCGCCGTAATGGCCCGCCAGGTGCGCGCGCTCCACCACGGTGGCCGCCACGATGCGGTCGGCGGCGCCGATGATGCGGGACTCCTCGGCGATGCGCAGGGCGGGCTCGTGCTCGGCGCCGTTGCGGGTGGCGTCGTTCTTGAGCCGGCCCAGCGTGTGGAACATCTGCACCAGCGGCACGCCCCACCGTTCGCGCAGGGTCAGCCCCACCGCGCCCGACAGCCAGTAATGGGCGTGGATGAGGTCGTAGTCGAGCCCGTGGTCGGCCCGGAACTCCTCCACCCCCTCGACGAACTCGTCGAGATGATCGTGCACGCGCTCGCGCGCCATCGGCGCCTCGGGACCGGCCGGCAGGTGGACGACGCGCACGCCGTCGCCGATCGCGCTCACGCGCGGGATGGACGGGTTCTGCGAGCGCGTGAAGATGTCGGCCGCCACCCGCATGCGCGCCAGCTCCCGGGCCAGCTCGCGCACGTACACGTTCATCCCGCCCGTCTCCTTGCCGCCCAGCGCGGCCAGCGGGCAGGTGTGCACGCTGAGCACGGCCACCCGCAGGCTCACGCGCGGGCTCCGATGGTCACCGCGTGCACGGCCTCGGGGGTGGGCCCGAACTCGTACTTGTAGCGCTCCTCGCCGCGCAGGAAGTCGAAGCGGCGGCGGCCCCGCTCGATGGCGTCCCGGATGACGTGGGCGAGCAGCACGAGACCGGGGGACAGGCTGGCCCACTCCGGATGGAAGCCGGAGTTGTAGAGGCCCACGGTCCCGTCCCATTCCAGCGTGACGAACGCGGCGATCGGCCCCTCGGGCAGATCGAGAAACGCCAGGCGCGCGCCGCCGCGCGCCGCCAGTGCGGGAATCGCGCGACGGAAGAACCGCTCCATGCGGGCGTCCATGAACTTCGCCTTGCCCTCGCGCGAGCGGCGGTGCAGCGCCAGGAACGCGTCGAGGCGGGCCTCGACGTCGGCCGGGGCGCCGGCCCACGCGACGCGGGCCTCGGGCGCCTCGCGCTCGAGGCGGCGGAGCTTGCGGGTGAGCTCGTGACGATGCTTGCCGGAGAGCGAGGCGAGGAGGGCTTCCCAGGAGTCGGGCAAATCCAGGATGGGACATCGCTCCTCGACAGGGGTCTCGACGGTGAGCCCGACGGCGGCGGCCAGCGCCGGCATCGCGGTGACGGTGGGGGAGGCGGCCGGCACGGCGTGCAGCTCCCACGTCGCCCGGTCGCTGGCGCGAGCGCCCAGCAGCGCCGCCCACGCTTCCGCTTCGCGATCGGGCAGCGCGATCAGATCGAGGTAGTCGGAGACGTCGCTGCCGCCGGCGAGCAACCAGCGGTCGGGGCCGACCTCGACGAGCGGCAGCAGCGCCAGCAGGCGACCGGTGTCGTCGACGACCCGGCGCAGCTCGAGCCGCCGTCCCCCGGCGAAGGCCTCGACCCACTGCCGTTGCCACGTCCAGGCGAGGAACGGCGAGCGAAGCCGGGACCGGGCGTGGAGCGCGTCCCAGGCGTCGGGGCCGACTGCCTCCAGGCTGTCATGGACGTCGATCTTCACGGACTAGAGTTCAGATCCGCCGGAGGCATCGACCGATTCGGCGCCTCCCTCGCCCGGCTCCCCGCCCTCACTCTCGGTCATGGCCTCGTCGACGGCCGACTCGAAGTCGTCGCCCAGGTCGTCGCCGAATTCCCGGCCCATCTTCTTCATGAAGCGGGCGACGCTGCCGGGGTCGTTCTCGTCGAGGTCGCCGTAGGAGGCGGCGTCGGCCAGGGACTCCATCCGGGCGTCCTCGCTCTTCACGGTGGCGAAGCGGGACATCAGGCGTGTCAGGTTGGCGCCGCCGCAGCGCGGGCAGCCGGGCGCGGCGGCGGCCGCGAGGGTCCGGATCAGCAGGCTGACGCGACGCCGACAGTCGCCGCACTCGTACTCGTAAATCGGCATTGCGCACGTGATTCTAGCACGCGCGGACGTCACGCTGTCAGGCGGGCGACGCCGGCGCGGCGTCAAGTGCGCGCCGGTGGCGCACGGTGCGGCGGCACCCGATTTGCTGCCTGGTCCGCCACCCTCGCGCCGGAGGCGCAGTCATGAGCGACATCCCAGCCGCCGACGAACGTGAACGGCGGCTCATCGACGCGGTGGTGTCGCTGGCCAAGTCGTTCCGCGAGGAACGCGACCGGCTGGCCCGCCGCCTGAGCGAGCTGGAGCGCGAGATCGACGCGCTCGCCGTCAGGCTCGATCAGCGCGAGTTCCCTGGAACAGGCCTGCCAGTCGAGCCACGGCCCGATCCCAGTCGAACGCGGTCGTGACCCACGCGGCCCCCGCCGCGGCCAGGCGCGCCCGGAGCGCGCCGTCGGTCGCCAACCGCGCCAAGCCGGCGGCCAGCGCGTCCACGTCGCGCCGGGGCGCCACCAGCGCGGTCTCGCCGTCACGCGCGTAGTCGCGACACCCGCCGTTGTCGTAGGTCACCAGGGCGGCGCCGCACGCCATCGCCTCCATCGACGGCATTCCGAGGCCCTCGTCCCACGAAGGGCACAGGTAGATGTCGCAACCGCTGTAGAGCGGGGCCAGCGCGGCCTGCGCCGGGTTGGCGTGGAACTCGTCGTAGGGCAGGCGCTCGCGCGGGGGCTTCACGCCGAAGCCGACCAGCCGGAGTCCCGACACGTCGCGCCGGACGCGCGCCACCGCCGCCACGCCGTCGGCCACGCCCTTCCACGCGTACTCGTGATGGAGCATCAACACGCGCGGCCGCGAGGTCGCCGCGTCGACCGGCACGCGATGGAACAGCTTCCGGTCCACCGGCGTGACCAGCACCTCGGCGTCGCTCTCGAAGCGCTCGCGCATGACGTCGCGCAGCCAGGTGGAGATGACGATCTTGGCCAGCGGCAGCCGGTAGGTGGCGTCCACCGGTGCCGGGTCGCCGTGGTACAGGCTCTCATAGTGCTGCACGAGGTAGAACTTCGCCCCGCACCGCGCCGGCGCCTCTGCCGTCACCGCCGCCGACTGCCACGCAGTCGCCACGAGCACGTCGCCGGCCGGCACCACGTCGGGCGACCAGCCCGGCACCCACAGGATGCGTGGCCGAAACCCCGGCATCCAGTCGGGCGCGGCGCCCCGAACGTTTCGCCACCACGCGCTCACCCGCCTCCGCGCCGGCACCACGAGCGTCACCTCGTGCCCGAGCGCGGCCAGCCGGTCCGCATAGCTCAGAATCGCGCGCACGCCCCCCGCAATGCGCAGGTGCGGAGCGAGAAACGTGATCCTCACGCGAACGACGGGCGACCGCGGCCCGGTGACGGCGGCGCCGGGTCGGGGGACCCCGGGCGCGCCACTTGATGGCGAGCCGTCGTCGCCGCGCGAGCGCAGGGCGTGGTCAGATCGCCATCGACGCCTGGCCGCTCTTGCGGTAGGCGGCGGGATCGAGGACGACGTTGATGCACCAGACGTCGTCCGAGGCGAGGGCACGTTCGAGTGCGGGGCCGAGCTCCTTGGGATCGCGCACGAGGGCGCCGCGGCCGCCGAGGGCCTCGACCATCAGGTCGAAGCGCGTCGTCGGCAGCGAGGTCGCGACCGCGCGGTCCTCGCCGAAGAACGACAGCTGCGGGTTGCGGATCTGGCCCCAGCCGCCGTCGTTGCCGATGACGCACGTCAACGGCAGGCGGAAGCGGACGGCCGTCTCGATCTCCATGCCGTTGAGGCCGAAGGCGCCGTCGCCGGCGATCAGGAGCACGCGGCGCGCCGGCCGGAGCAGCTTGGCGGCGATCGCGAACGGCGGCCCGACGCCGAGGCACCCGAAGGGGCCGGGGTCGAGCCACTGTCCCGGGCCGGGCAGCCGCACGACCCGGGAGGCGCAGCCGACGACGTCACCGCCGTCGCCGACGACGATCGTGTCGGGCGTGACGTGACGGGCGATCTCGGCGGCCCAGCGGTAGTGGGAGATCGGGACGTCGTCGGACGCACACCGGGCGTCGAGCCGCTCGCGCGACCCTCGCTCGCTGGCGCCGACGCGCGCGCGCCAGTCCGCGAAGCGGACGGCGACGCCGCTGGGAAGCGCCATCCTGAGCTGATCGAGCACGCGGCCGATGTGGCCGACGATGCCGACCGCCAGCGAGCGGTTGCGGCCCAGCTCGGCGGGGTCGCAGTCCACCATGCAGACCGTGGCGTCCTCGGCGAAGACCGGCGGCCGGCCGTAGCCCAGGCGGAAGTCCAGCGGGGTGCCGAGCACGAGCACGAGGTCGGCCTGGCCCAGGGCGAAGCCGCGCGCCTGGGCGAAGGCGAGCGGGTGGTCGGCGGGCAGACCGCCGCGCCCGGCGCCGTTCATGAACACCGGGACGCCGGCGGTGTCGGCGAACGCGGCCAGCTCGGTCGCGGCGTCGTCCCACCACACGCCGCTGCCGGCGATCACCATCGGCTGGCGGGCGCCGGCGAGCAGCCCGGTCAGCCGCTCGATCACGGCCGGATCGGCCGGCGCCGCTGCGCGGTGCACGTAGCCGGTGGGAATCGGCGCCAGACGGTCCTCGATCGTGCCGAGCAGCAGGTCGACCGGGATCTCGACGAAGACGGGTCCCGGCCGCCCGGAGAGCGCCACCCGGATGGCGGTCGTCAGGACCTCGGGGATCTGCCGCGTTTGCGCCACCGTCCACGCGCCCTTGGTGATCGGGCGCAGCAGCGCAACCTGCTCCATCTCCTGCAGCGCGCCGAGGCCGCGCAGCGCCAGCGGCGCGGCGCCGCCGATCAGCAGGAGCGGGCTGCGGGCGGCGTGGGCGTTGGCGACGCCGGTGACGGCGTCGGTGACGCCGGGGCCGGCGGTGACGATGGCCACGCCGACGTTGCGGGTGAGCCGCGCGTAGGCGTCGGCGGCGTGGGCGGCCGCCTGCTCGTGACGGACGTCGATCACGCCGATCCCCTCGTTCAGGCAGCCGTCGTAGATCGGCAGGATGTGCCCGCCGCAGAGCGTGAAGACGTGCCCCACCCCCGCCTGCGCGAGCACGCGCGCCACCAGCTCGCCGCCCGTCACCAGAACTTCTCCCACTTGACCGCCTTGCGCTCGAGCCGCTTGGCCATCAGCACGTCGCGGACCTGGTTGATCGTCGCCTGGCCGCCGGCCACGTAGGCCACCAGCCCGGGCGCGTCGGTCACGAGACGGTCCACGAGCGCCGCCGCCTCGGGACCGGGAGGCGAACCGGCGGCGGCCGGCACCACCGGATGATACGCGAAGCCGGGCCGGCCTCGTGACAGCGCACGGAGCTCGGCGTCGTAGACGAGCCAGCCGGGGTCGCGCGCGCCGTAGACGAGGGTGGCCGGGCGGTCGAAGGCGGTCTCGGCGAGGTGGACGAGGATCGAGCGGACCGGCACGATGCCGACTTCCTCGGCCACGAAGAGCGGCCGCCGCGGGTCGGTGCGGTCGAACACGAAGCCGCCCAGGGGTCCCTTGAACGCGACCGGGTCGCCCGGCGCGAGACCGCGAAACCAGCGCGAGCCGGGGCCGGCGGGAGCGACGTCGGCGCAGAGGGTGAGCGTCGACGGCGAGCGCGGGGTGGAAGCGATCGAGTACGCGCGCACGAGCTTGGGGCCGAGGGGGACGGACACCCACTGGCCGGCCTCGAACTCGAGCGCCGGCGGATCGATCATGGCGAGGTCCGCTTCGAGGACGTCCGGGGTGAGCGCCCGGACCGCCGTCACGCGAGCCCGGCACTCGGGCGGCCTGGCGGGCATCGTCTATCGGCGGGCGGGGGGAGCAGCCGCCGGCCGCAGGCGGGGGAGGACGTCGGCGGCGATCCGCTCGATCTGGTCGCGCTCGTCCCGGGGGTCGCCGATCGGGTTGGCGATCAGGTCGGTGCAGCCGGCGGCCTCGAAGCGCGCCAGCTGCTCGGCGCACTGCTCCGGCGTGCCGATGATCCCGTACTTGCGGGCCAGCGGCTCGAAGTCCTGCGCGTAGCGCGTGCTCAGGTGCCGGACCCACACGGCCTTGGCCGATTCCCAGTCGCGGCCGACCGTGATGAATCCCAGGTGGCCGAACGCGAAGCCCTCCAGGCCGCGGCCGGCCGCCGCCGCGGCCGCGCGGATCTTGCCGACGCTCTGCGCGTAGCGCTCGGGCTGGACGACGTACGAGACCCAGCCGTCGCCCTGCCGGCCCGCGCGGGTCAGCGCGGCGTCCGAACGCCCGCCGATCCAGACCGGCGGCCCCGGCTGCTGCACCGGTTTGGGATCGATGGAGACGTTCTCGAACCGCGTGAAGCGGCCCTTGAAGCTGGCCGGCGTGTCGCGCCAGAGCGTCCGCACGACGTCGATGCCCTCGGTGACCCGGGCCCCGCGCTCGCGGTGCGGCACGCCGCACAGCTCGAACTCCCGGGGATTCTCGCCGCCGACGCCGACGCCGAAGATGAGCCGGCCCCCCGACAGCACGTCGAGCGACGCGGTGGCCTTGGCCGCGATGGCGGGCGCGCGCAGGGCCAGGAGATAGACCGCGGTGCCGAGCCGGATGCGGCTGGTGATCGGGACGAAGGTCGCCAGCAGCGTGAGCGACTCGTGGATCGGGGTGTGGAAGGAGACGTGATCGCCGGTCCACACCGACTCGAAGCCGAGCGCCTCGATGCGCCGCACCAGCTCGAACTGCTCGGCCGGCGGCTTGAGCGACAGCTGCACGCCGCACCGCAGGCTCACCGCGGGAACGCGTCCTTCACGCCGCCGTCGACGGTGAGGGTGCAGCCGGTCGTCTTGGCCGCGCGGTCGGAGGCCAGGAACAGGACCGCCTGGGCGACGTCCTCGGGCAGGATGCGGGCGCCGAGCAGGTTGCGCGTGCGGTAGAAATCCTCGAGCTGCTCGACGCCGATGCCCTGGGCGGTGGCGCGCTCGCGCCGGATCTCGTCCGACCAGAGCTTCGAGTCCTGGAAGATCGCGTCGGGGTTCACGATGTTGGAGCGGATCCCGTGCGGCGCGCCCTCCAGCGCCAGCACCTTGGCCAGCTGCGCCTCGGCCGCCTTGGCCGCCGAGTAGGCCGCGAAGTCCTTGCCGGGCGACATCACGTTCTTGGTGGCCACGAACACCAGCGCGCCGCCGATCCCCTGCCGGATCAGCACGCGCATGGCCTCGCGGGCCACGAGGAAGTGGCCGGTCGCGTTGACCGCGAACGAGCGTTCCCAGTCCGCCAGCGCCAGGCGATCGACCGGGGCCGAGTGGGCGATGCCGGCGTTGGAGACGAGGATGTCGAGGCCACCCCAGGCCAGCACCGTCGCCTCGAACGCCGCCCGCACCGAGGCCTCGCTGGTGACGTCCATCGCGAGCCCGAGCGCGCGCCCCCCGCCGACGGCCTTCCTCACCTCGTCGGCGACCCGCTGCGCGGAGTCGGCGTCGAGGTCGCCGATGGCGACATGGGCGCCCTCGGCGGCCAGTCGCCGGGCCACCGCGCGCCCGATGCCGGAGCCGCCGCCGGTGACCAGCGCGATCCGCCGCGCCAGCTCCTTCTCGGGCGGCGCCAGCGTGAGCTTGTACAGCTCGAGCGGCCAGTACTCCACGTCGAAGGCGTCCCGGGCCGAGAGCGAGACGTAGCGGCCGAAGGCCGAGGCGTTGCCGATGACGTCGATCGTGTGCCGGTAGATGTCGTCCACGATGCCGGCCGTCCGCGCGTCGCGGCCGGCGGCGAACATCCCGAGCCCGGGCACCAGCACGACCCGAGGCAATGGGTCGAGCAGCTCGACGCCGGGGCCGCGATGGGCGTCGACGTACGCCGTGTAGTCGCGCACGAACGTCTCGATCGCCCGCTCGACGGCCGCCCACGTGGCCGCCGGGTCGCGCGCGTCGTCGAGAGCCACGAAGCAGGGCAGGCGCTTGGTGTAGATGGTGTGGTCGGGCGTGGCCGGACCCACCTGGCTCAGCGCCGGAGCCTCCGCCGAGGACACGAACCCGGTCACCGCCGGGGTATCGTCGAAGGCGGCGATCACCCGGCGCTCGCGGGAGAGCCGCCCGCGCAGGCGCGGCGCGAGGTCGAGCGCCGCCGCGCGCCGGCCGTCGGGCTCCGGCACCGGCACCCGCGGGCCCCCGAACGCCCGGCGCCCGCGCTTCCGCGCGGCGATCGCCTCCTCGGCGCGCGTGATCAGCTCGATCGTCGCCTCGTACGCCTCCCGCACCGTCGCGCCCCAGGTGATCGTGCCGTGCTTGGAGAGCAGGAGCGCCCTGGCCTGCGGGTGGGCGGCGATCGCGTCGGCGACCTCGCGGGAAATCCTGAACCCCGGGCGGCGGTAGTCGAGCCCGATGACGTCCTTGCCGTACACGCCGGCCAGCACGTCGGCGGCACGGTCGTTGTTCGTCAGCGAGACGATGGCGTCGGCGTGGGTGTGGACGACCGCGTAGGCGTCGACGAAGCCGTGCAGCAGCGTCTCGATCGAGGGACGCGGGCCGCCCGGATCTTGGAGCGCGTGCGCGAGGTAGGCGACCATGTCCTCGTCGCCCATGTCCTGTCGGTCCAGCAGCGCGCGGATGTCCTCCATGCGCACGCCCGGGAAGTCCTTGCGCTGGATCGACTTGAGGTCGGAGCCGCTGCCCTTGACCCGCAGCACGGGGATCTCGCGGCCGCGATGATCACGCTCGGTGACCTTGACCGAGGTGTTGCCGCCGCCCCAGACGACCAGCGCGGTCTCGGCGCCGACGAGCCGGGAGGCGTAGACGAGGAGGTCGACGCCTTCGAGCGCGGCGGCCTCGGCGTCGTTCCAGCGCGATCGCATCGCGTCCCACCATATCACGGTGGGGCATCTTCAAAACACGGGTCGCCGGGGGAGCTCGGCCGTTCGCCGAGCTCCCCGGCGTCGCCTACCGCGCGTTGTAGACGGTGATGCCCTGGGCGGGGC
>Ga0214471_10004052_pt1 | contig 11320 bp, 10 predicted proteins | sample RVTome_5_FD_207665 | JGI IMG/M metagenome (GOLD analysis project Ga0214471, IMG submission 207665) | Soil microbial communities from uranium-contaminated site in the Upper Colorado River Basin, Wyoming, United States - RVT142D155 | ecosystem: Environmental > Terrestrial > Soil > Contaminated >... | reverse complement strand
ACTTTGGCCGACCACGTCAAGCGGATTTGGAAGAAGCGTTGAAGGTAGAAGAGGCGTTGAAGGCAATGGAGCGGGTGAGGGGAATCGAACCCCCGTCTAAAGCTTGGGAAGCTTTCGTTCTGCCGTTGAACTACACCCGCTGGAATCCGCCGAAACAGTATAATTCGCCGCCCGGCCCAGGCAAGGTGCCGCCCGTCTTGCGGTCACGACCCTGTGACCCTTCGTTACCACGAACACTCGGTTTTTTGATTGGCTTGGACCGGGCCGGCGGCTACAAAGTCCCCCATGGCAACAAGCGAACGAACCGGCCAGGCCACGACGATTTGCGCCGGCGGTAGCGCCGAACTGCGGCTTCTCGATCCGCGCAAGTTCAAGGACCCACGCGTCACCGCGAACGGCGAAGAGCGCGCCGTCGTCGCGCTGACGCGCCTCAGGACTCTGTGGTTTAACACCGGGAGTCTCTGCAACATCACCTGCCAGAACTGCTACATGGACTCGAGCCCGACCAACGACAGCCTCGCCTACCTGACGCTTGCCGAGGTGCGACGCTACCTCGACGAGGTCGCGGCCGAGCGGCTGCCGGTGGAGGAGATCGCGTTCACCGGCGGCGAGCCGTTCATGAATCGCGAGCTCCCCGACTTGATCGGGGAATCGCTGGCCCGTGGGTTCCGGGTGCTGGTGCTGACCAACGCCATGAAGCCGATGTTGAACAAACGCGCCCGTCTTCTGGAAATCCGCAGCCGCCACGGCCGGGCGTTGACGCTGCGCGTTTCCATCGACCATCACACCCAGGCCAAGCACGAGGCGATCCGCGGCTTGGGCTCGTGGGCGCCGATGCTGGAGGGCCTGCGCTGGCTTGCCGTCAATGACTTTGGCCTGGCCGTCGCCGGACGCACCTGTTGGAGCGAGAGCATGGAAGAGGCTCGCCGCGGCTACGCGCGACTGTTCGAGCGCGAGAGCATACCGATCGACGCCGCCGATCCGGCAAGGCTGGTGCTGTTCCCGGAGATGGACGCCGCCCTCGACGTGCCGGAGATCACCATGCAGTGCTGGGAGATCCTCGGCGTCGCGCCGGAGACGATGATGTGCGCAACCTCGCGCATGATCGTCAAGCGCCAGGGCGCGGCCTCGCCGGTGGTGGTGCCGTGCACGCTGTTGCCCTACGACCCCGCGTTCGAACTCGGCGCGGGCCTAGCGCGGGCGGCGAAGACGGTGCAGCTCAACCACCCCCACTGCGCCCGGTTCTGCGTGCTCGGTGGCGCCAGTTGCAGCCCGCAATGAGCGCCGCCGCGACCGCGCCGGTGGCGGAAGCGGTGCTCGACCTCGGCCAAGTCGACGGGCCGCTGTTTTGCTTCGGCGGCCCGTATTCGAATTTGCAGGCGACGGCGGCGGTGCTGGCCGAGGCGAAACGCCGGGGCTTCCCGCCCGAGCGCATCGTGTGCACCGGCGACGTGGTCGCCTATTGCGCCGATCCGGCGGCGACCGTGGCGCGGGTGCGCGACGCCGGCATCCGCGTGGTGATGGGCAACTGCGAGGAATCGCTGGCCTTCGAGGCCGCCGACTGCGGCTGCGGCTTCGTCGAAGGCAGCCCGTGCGCCGAATGGTCGAAGGACTGGTTCGCGGCTGCGGCGGCCGCCCTCGACGACGCCGCCAAGCGCTGGATGGCGTCGCTGCCACGCTCGATCCGGCTCACCCTCGGCAGCCGAAGGCTCGCGGTCATCCACGGCGGCGACGACGACATCAGCCGCTACATCTTTGCCTCGACGCCGTGGCCGGAGAAGGCCGCCGTCCTCGACCGATTGGCCGTCGACGGCGTCGTCGCCGGCCACGCCGGCGTGCCGTTCACGCAAGTGGTCGGCGGCCGGCTGTGGCACAACGCCGGCGTCGTCGGCATGCCGGCCAACGACGGCACGCCGCGCGGCTGGTTCTCGATCCTGGCAGCCGCCGCCGACGGCGTGCACGTGACCATCCACCAGCTCGCCTACGACCACCTGGGCGCCGCTCGCGCCCTCGCCGCCGCCAGCCCCGGCCTGCCCTACGCGAAGACCCTCGAGGACGGCCTGTGGCCGAACATGGACGTGATGCCGCCCGCCGAACGCCGGCTCACGGGCCGGCCATTGAGGCCGCGGCCGGTGGTGTGGCCCGGCATTCCGGCCGCCGCCGCGGAGTGACGGCGCCCGCCCGGCCCAAGATCCGGTCACCAAACGACCCCGGGATTGCCGCAATCCCGCCGCAAACCACCGCAGCCTCGCCATACTCCTCCCTTAGCCTGCGGCGCACCATCGGCACCGGGCCGCCTTCGCGCCCGCATCGGAGGATCACGCCATGAAAAATATTATCCGCAAGCTGCCGCTGCTGCTGGTCTTCGCCACGGCCGGCTGCGGCGCCCTATTCGACTACGACGATCTCAGGCGCGCCGAACCCAAGGGACAGGACTTCAACGCGGCGCTGACCCGCGAGTACAAGGCATTCGCCCTGTTCGAGCGCGACGACATGTGGGACCTGCTCGACGCCCATCACTTCCGCAACAAGGCGATGGCCAGCGCGGCCGGCCGCACGCCGGTGCCGGAACATCTCGACGACCGGACGTTGCCCTTTGACCATCTGCCCGAGTTGACCGCCGCCCGCGCGCGCTTGGTCAAGACGCTAGACAGCGGCGGCGGCCGCTTCGTGCCAGAGCCGGCGGCGCGGGCGCAGGTGCGGTTCGACTGCTGGGTCGAGCAGCAGGAAGAGGACATGCAGCCCGACCACATCCAAGAGTGCCGGGACGGGTTCTACGCCGCGCTCGTCACTGTCGAGCGCGCGCTCGCCGCGGCCGGCGACAAGCCCGGCGACGGCGCGATGGCGACCAAGGCGATGGCGACAGTGCCGGCGATCGCATCAGGACAATCGGGTGCGTTCACGCTGTTCTTCGACTTCGACAGCGCCGAGTTGACGCCCGAACACGCCGATGCCCTCGACGCCATCGTCACGGCGGCTAAGGACGGCCGCGCGGTGCGGCTGATGATCGGCGGCCACGCCGACCGCGCCGGCCCCGAACCCTACAACATGGCGCTGTCGCGCCGGCGCGCCGAAGCCATCGAGCAAGGGCTCGTCCGCCGCGGGCTGGATCGCGACCACGTGACCCTCATCGCCTACGGCGAACAGCGGCCTCGTATCGCCACGCCGAACGGGATGCGCGAGCCCCTAAACCGCCGCGTCGAGATCGTCGTCGGTACCGGGCCGTCGTTGTAGCCGACGTTCCGGACCGGGTTTCGCGGCCCGGCGAAACGCCGAAACCCTAAGGAAGGCGGGGCCCCTGCCCCGCCTTCCCGTTTGCCGGGAATTTGCCGGGAAACGGCGGAATATCCCAGATTTTAATTGGCAATGCCGGTCCGGCCTGGAAATATCGGGTGCCGGGCCTATCTAATAAGGCCTGGCGACAACGGCCCGGGGCGTATCGCGTGCGCCGAGCCCTCGACAAGGAAGCCATGCGATGATGGGCGCGACCGACTCCAGGAGCTACGCCGAGACCACCGGCGCGATCACGGTCAGCGTCGAGCCGATCTATCTGGAGGACCAGTCGGACCCTGACGACAACCATTTTGTCTGGGCCTACCATGTCCGCATCGAGAATCATGGGAAACGGACCGTGCAGTTGATGACGCGCCACTGGCGGATTACCGATTCGCTAGGCAAGGTGCACGAGGTGCGCGGCGACGGCGTGGTCGGCGAGCAGCCGGTGCTGACCCCTGGAGGGGCGTTCGAGTATACCAGTGGCACGCCGTTGAGCACGCCGTCCGGCATCATGGACGGCAGCTACCAGATGGAGACCGATACCGGCGAACGGTTCGACGTCAAGATTCCCGCGTTCTCGCTCGACAGCCCCCATCACCGGCGGCAGCTCCACTAACGAGTCCGCTGAGCGGAGAAAACCGATGGATAAGATCGTTCCCGCGCCGAAACCGCTGAAGGTAGTCGGCGGCGAAAAGGCCGCCGGCCGCGCGACCGACGACGGCGACGGCCCGATCGCGCCGGTCGCCGACAGGCCGAGCCGCGCCGAGGCCGAAGAGGCGGTCCGCACCTTGATCAAGTGGGCGGGCGACGACCCGGCCCGCGAGGGGCTGATCGATACGCCGGCCCGCGTTGTACGCTCCTACGAGGAATTCTTCGAGGGTTACGCGGCGTGCCCGAGCGACATCCTCGAGCGCACGTTCGAGGAAACCGACGGCTACGACGAGATCGTGCTGCTGCGCGACATTCGCTTCGAATCCCATTGCGAGCACCACATGGCACCGATCATCGGCAAAGCCCACGTGGCGTATCTGCCGCACCGTCGGATCATCGGCATCAGCAAGCTCGCGCGCCTGGTCGAGGTGTTCGCCCGCCGGCTGCAAATCCAGGAGAAGATGACCGCCCAGATCGCCAACACTATCGACAGGGTGCTGGAGCCGAAGGGCGTCGCCGTCGTGGTCGAGGCGGCGCACCAATGCATGACCACCCGCGGCGTCCACAAGCCGGGCGTGGTCATGGTCACTAGCCGCATGCTCGGCGCCTTCCGCGACGACCCCTCGACGCGGCGCGAGTTCCTGGCGATTGTCGGCAATCTGTCGTCCGGCGGGACGCCGTTCTCCTGATCCCGGCGACCCCGCCGCCCGCGCGTCCCACCGCCTTTCCTACCGCCCGCCTTATCGACTAATATCCGGTGGCCCGGAACGGTTCGTTCCGGGCACCTTCGGGGCGCCAATGCGACGCTGGATCTATATCCTTTCGGTGATCGTGGTGCCGTGGGCCGCCGCCAGCTGGGCGGCGGAGACCCGCGTCGCGCTGATCATCGGCAACAGCGACTACGCCGCCGTGGCGCGGCTTCGCAATCCCGCCCATGACGCCGCCCTGATGGCCGACACGCTGCGCGCACTCGGTTTCGACGTGGAGCTGGCCCTCGACGCCGGCCAGCGACAGATGAAGCGGGCTATCCAGCGATTCGGCGAGCGCCTCGGCGCCGCCGGCAAGGAAGGCGTAGGCTTGTTCTATTACGCCGGCCACGGCATCCAGGCGCATGGCGAAAACCACCTCATCCCGACCGACGCCAAGGTGAAAAGCGACGCCGATCTGGACATCGAGGCGGTCAACGCCAATTGGGTCTTGCGCCAGATGGAGGCGGCGTCGGCGCGGATCAACATTGTCGTCCTCGATGCTTGCCGCAACAATCCGTTCCCTTCGGCCGCCCGGTCCGCCGGTGGCGGCCTGGTACGCATGGATGCGCCGGCCGGCACGTTGATCGCCTACGCCACGGCCCCCGGCAAGGTGGCGATGGACGGCGACGGCACCAACAGTCCCTACACGGGCGCGCTCGCGATCGCCATGCGGCGGCCCGGGCTCGCCATCGAGGAGGTGTTCAAGGAGGTCCGCAAGGATGTGCAAGCGGGGACGCGCGGCATCCAGGTGCCGTGGGAGGCTACCTCGCTCACCGGCCGGTTCTCGTTCGTCCCCGGCGAGTCGGCGGCGCCTCAGGTGGCGGCAGCGCCGCGTCCCGCCCCCGGCGGCGAGATACAGGTCGAGGTGGCATTCTGGCAGTCCATCCAGTCGAGCAAGGACGTCAGGGAATTCGAGGCTTATCTGACGCGCTACGGCGAACGCGGCGTGTTCTCGATGCTGGCCGCCAACCGGGTCGCCGCACTGCGCGCCGAAGGCGGCGTCACCCGCGGCGCACCCGATAAGTCCGACCAGCAGCTCGCCGCCGAAGCCCTGATCCGGGCCCGCAAGATGATCCAGGACATGGTCGCCAACGCCGGGTCGCTGATGGGCGCGAAGGATACCGACCCGACCGAGCGGGTGAACAAGTTCCGGGGCATGCTCGGCACCGTCGTCGATTTCAAGCCGATGGCGCGGTTCGTCCTCGGCCAGCATTTCGAGACCGCGACGCCCGAACAGTGGGAGCGGTTCTTCCTTACCTACAAGGAATTGTTCCTGTCTGGCTACGAGTTCTCTGCTGCCAAGTCATGGACCGGCAAGTACGAGCTGGAAAGCGTTCGCGAGTACGGCAACGACATCCTGGTGACGGTGAAGTTCGTGCGCCACGACGCGGCGCCTCTCAAGGTCGGCTTCCGAATCCGGCGGCGGCCGGAGAGCTTTTTCGGCTACAAGATCATCGATGCCGTCACCGAGGGCCTGAGCCTGGTGACGACGCAACGTGGCGATTTCGCCGGCGTGCTGGCGAACGGCGGTATCGATCGCCTCATCCAGACGCTCGAGACCCGCTTCGGAAAGGCGGTCAAGCCGATCGTGATTCCCGACTAGTCCGCGGGCCGCGATTGCCGTTTTCGGCCTTGATTCGGCCACCCGGAGGGGTTTGAGTGAGCGCCGACGGCCTGTCCGGGTATGATGGCGGACCCCGGAGACTCAACAGGGAACCTCAAACGAGGAACGCGGAAGAGGTATCGTCCCATCATGGACTTCCGGCCGATCTTCCTGATCGTCGGCATGCTTCTGGCGACGCTGGCGCTGACGATGCTAGTGCCGGCGGCGGTGGACGCGTTCGCCGGCCATGCCGATTGGCAGGTGTTCGCCATGTCGGCTGGTGTCACGTTGTTCGTCGGCGTCGCCATGGCGCTAACCTGTCGCGCCGGCGACATGCAGCTTTCCATCCACCAGGCTTTCGCCATGACGACGCTGAGCTGGTTGCTGCTGGCGACATTCGCGACCATCCCGTTCGTGTTTTCCGAGCTCCGGCTTAGTTTCACGGACGCCTTTTTCGAGGCGATGTCGGGGTTCACCACCACCGGCTCGACGGTGATCGTCGGGCTCGATAAGGCACCGCCGGGGATCCTGGTATGGCGGTCGCTGCTGCAATGGCTCGGCGGGCTCGGCATCATCGTCATCGCGATCGCCGTGCTGCCGATGCTGCGGGTCGGCGGCATGCAGCTGTTCCGCATGGAGAGCTCCGACCGCTCGGAAAAAGCGTTGCCGCGCGCCGCCCAGATCGCCAGCGCCATCGGCATCATCTATGTGGTGCTGACCGGCATCATCGCCATTGCCTACTGGCTGGCCGGGATGAGCGGCTTCGATGCCATCAATCACACGATGACCACCATCGCCACCGGCGGATACTCCACCCACGACAATTCGATCGGCCATTTCGACAACGTCAAGATCGAGATGATCGCCATCGTCGGCATGCTCGCGGGCAGCCTGCCGCTGGTGCTTTATCTGAGGACAATCCAGGGTAAACCGTTGGCCGTCCTCAGCGACGGCCAAGTGCAGTGGTATCTGTCGATCATCGCCATGGTGGTCGTTTCGACCGCCGCATGGTTGTGGCTGCAGAGCGGCGTCCACCCGTTGACGGCGCTCCGGCAGGCCGCGTTCAACATCGTCTCGGTGATCACCACCACCGGCTACGCCACCGCCGACTACGGCCTGTGGGGCAGTTTCGTCATTCCGGTATTCTTCTTCATCACCTTCGTCGGCGGCTGCTCCGGCTCCACCGCCGGCGGCATCAAGATCTTCCGCATCCAGGTGCTTTACGCCGCCGCCCGCATGCAGCTCCGCCGCCTGGCGCACCCGCATGGGGTTTTCATCCCGCACTACAACCGGCGGCCGATCTCGGAAGACGTCATCGTTTCGGTGCTCAGCTTCTTCTTCATGTGGTTCTTCATCTTCGCGGTGCTGTCGCTGGGGCTCGGCCTGCTCGGGCTGGATTTCCTCACCGCCGTGTCGGCGGCGGCGACCGCGATCGCCAACGTCGGCCCGGCGTTGGGGCCGATCGCCGGGCCGGCGGGCAATTTTTCGTCGTTCCCCGACGCCGCCAAGTGGCTGCTGGCGGCCGGCATGCTGGTCGGCCGCTTGGAGCTGTTCACGGTGATGGTGATGTTCAGTCGCTCGTTCTGGCGCGGCTGACGGACTTTTTCAGGAAACTTTATTTGAGCCAGGCGCCGAGGTACTGGCGGACGTTCTTTTCCATCTCGGCGTTGAAGTCGGTCATCATCGCCTCGACCTCCTTGAACCAGATCCGGTCGCGCTCGTTCAGGGAAACATCCTCGCGCATGGTGGTGAAGCGGGTGACGCGCGCCTCGGCGCGGCCGCGCCGACGGGCGTCGGCCACCTCCAGCGATGCCTCGACCAGGAAATCGTAGCGTTGCGCCTGCTGCTTGGTGAACGTCGCCTTGAGGCCGGTCTTCTGTTCCAGCGGCGTCTCGACGACGCTGGCGACGTGGATGACTAGTTGCGCCGTGCCCGAACGGCCGATCGGCTTCAGGCGGTCGGCGGCCCACCGCCGCAGCGCCTTGATCGGCGGCGCCGGCACCAAGTGATCGACATTGGGCGCCTTCATCGGCGGCTGGTAGCGGGCGACGACCTCGACGCTGGCGACGTCGAGGCTGATCGGAGCCAGGTGCGCGAACGTCATCTCGGGGAACTTCTGCACCTGCACCGGCGTCTCGCACGCGGCGAGCGCCAGCGCCAGCACCGCGGGGAGGCCGACCAGGAGAAAACGCGTCACGGTTCGGTTCATGGCGGAAACCTCTGCACCAGTTGTTTGAGACTAGGGATTCGTCCGGCCGCGATCAAGGGCCGGCGGCCGGCCCTCGAAAAGTGCCGCGAGCTCGGCCTCGTCGAAATGATAGTCGGTCTTGCAGAACTCGCATGTGATGGTCAGGCGGCCGTTCTCGACCATGTCGCGGATGTCGTCCTCGGCGAATGAGCCGAGCGTCACCATCACCTTCTCGCGCGAGCACCGACAGGCGTGGAACAGCGGCTTGGTGCGGTAGACGCGCACGCCCTCCTGGTGATACAGCCGATAGAGAATCTCGGACGGCTGCAACGCCGGATCCAGGAGCTCGCCCACGGTAATGCTGCTCATCAAGGCGACGCCGCGCCGCCAATCGTCATCTTCGTCGTCTTCGTCAACGTCGCGTAATCCACCCGCCGCCGGCAGGCGCTGGATCATCAGCGCGGCGGCGCGGGCGCCATCGCCGTTATGGGCCTCCGCCGCCGCCGACGCGATCGCGGTCTCCAACTGCTCCGACTGGCGAAAGTAGGCCTGCGCACATTCGGCGAGCGTCGCCCCGGTGAGTTCGGTGATCCCCTGGTAGCGGTCCGTATCCGGCCCCTGGTCGACGGTGAAGGCGAGATGGCCGGCGCCGAGCAGACGCGGCACGCTCGCTCCGGCCGGCTCCAAGGCGACACCGGCGAGGCGCTCGGCATCGACGCGAGCGTAGGCGCGGAAGCCGCCCTTCGAGGTGACGTCGGCCAACAGCACGCCGACCGGGCCGTCGCCTTGCGTCTGCAGGGTGAACACGCCGTCGAATTTGAGGGTGCTGGCGAGAGTCGCCGCCAGCGTCACCGTCTCGGCCAGGAGCGCATTGACCGGGCCGGGATAATGGTGCGGGGCGATCGCCGCCTCGAGCCCATGGCCGAGGCGCGCCAGCCGTCCCCGGATTCCCAGGCTCTCGACCTGAAACGGCTGGATGAAGTCTCCAAACGGAAGCAATTGGCCGGCCATCACGGTTATTTTACCCGGTTTTCGCCGCCCCGTCCCGGTGGACTCGTGAATCCGCTCATTCCAGGCACCAGGCGAGGATGCCCTTCTGGGCGTGCAACCGGTTTTCGGCCTCGTCCCAGATCACCGAATGGGGGCCGTCCATGACCTCGCCGGTGACCTCCTCGTCGCGGTGCGCCGGCAGGCAATGCATGAACAGCGCCTTGTTCTTCGCCCGCGCCATCAGCGCCGCGTCCACCCGATAGGGCGCCAGCAGCTTGCGGCGCGTTGCCGCGTCGCGCTTACTGGCCGACGTGCCCATGGAAATCCAGGTGTCGGCGACCACCAGGTCGGCGCCCCCGACCGCCGCCCGCGGATCCTCGGTGACGGTGACGTCGCCGCCTTCGGCCTTCGCCCACTTCAGCACGCGGGCCTGCGGACGCAGGTTGTTCGGGCACGCCAGCCGAAGCGTGAAGCCGAAACGCACGGCGGCGTGGATCCAGCTCTGGGCGACGTTGTTGCCGTCACCGGACCACGCGATCACCTTGCCCTTGATCGGGCCACGGTGCTCTTCGAACGTCATCACGTCGGCCATGATCTGGCACGGATGCGAGAAGTCGGTCAGGCCGTTGATCACCGGCACCGTCGAATACGCCTCCAGCTCGTCGAGCTTCCCGGGATCGTCGGTTCGGATCATGATCGCGTCGGCGTACCGGCTGAGCACGCGGGCGGTATCGGCGATGGTTTCGCCGCGGCCAAGCTGCGATTCCGAATCGCTCATCACCACTACGTGGCCGCCCATCTGCTGCATCGCGACCTGAAACGATACCCGGGTGCGCGTGGATGGTTTCTCGAAGATCATCACCAGCGTCTTGCCGGCGAGCACCGCTCGCGACCTGCCCTTGGCGTGCTCGCGTTTGAGGTGCGCGGCTCGGTCGAGGATCTTGCGCAGCGTCGCCGTCGGCAGCCGGTCGATGTCGAGGAAATGCCTGACGGCTTTTTTCGGCGCCGCGCTCATCTCAGGCCTCCTTGGCCAGCGCTGTCGAGGCCTCGTTCATGATAGCCATCGCCTCATCGATGTGAGCTTCCTCGATGATCAACGGCGGCACCAAGCGCACCATGTTGTCGCCGCATGCCACCACCAGCAGGCCGCCTTCCGCCATCTTGGCGACCACGGCGGAATTCTCCGGAATGCATTTCAGTCCCACCATCAACCCGGCGCCGCTGACGCCGGTGAACACCTTGGGGTGCCGTTGGACCAGCGCCGTGACCCGCTGCCATAGCACGCGGCCGATGGCGTCGACCCTCTTCAGGAATCCCGGCGCCAAAATCACGTCGAGGACCGCGTTGCCGACCGCCATCGCCAGCGGGTTGCCGCCGAAGGTCGAGCCGTGGCTGCCGGCGGTCATGACTTCCGCGACGCGCTCCTTGGCCAGGCAGGCGCCGATCGGGAAACCGCCGCCGAGGGCCTTGGCGGTCGCCAGCACGTCGGGCTCGATGCCGGCCCACTCGTGGGCGAACAGCTTGCCGGTGCGGCCCATGCCGCATTGTACTTCGTCCAACATCAACAGCACCCCGAACTCGTCGGCGATCTTGCGCAGACCCCGCAGGTAATCGTGCGGCAGCGGCCGTATGCCGCCCTCGCCCTGTACCGGCTCGACCAGGATGCCGGCGGTCTCGGGCCCGATGGCGGCGCGCATCTCGTTGAGGTTGCCGAACGCCACCTGGTCAAAGCCGTTCACCATCGGCTCGAACCCGGCCATGTGCTTCTTCTGGCGGCCGGCGGCGATAGTCGCCAGCGAGCGGCCGTGGAATGCGCCCTCGATCGTAATCACCCGGTAGCGCCCGGCGCGCCCCTGGGCCGAG
>Ga0214471_10004049_pt1 | contig 11322 bp, 9 predicted proteins | sample RVTome_5_FD_207665 | JGI IMG/M metagenome (GOLD analysis project Ga0214471, IMG submission 207665) | Soil microbial communities from uranium-contaminated site in the Upper Colorado River Basin, Wyoming, United States - RVT142D155 | ecosystem: Environmental > Terrestrial > Soil > Contaminated >... | reverse complement strand
GCGTTGCGGCGCGCCAGCGACTCGAGGCCGCGGGCAACCGGCAGCAACGTCTCGATCGAGGCCCCCCGCGACAGCGTGATCAGCGTCCGTTCGGTCTCGACCATGGCGCCCGGCGAGGCCGGCCGCAGGCGGCCGAGGGCCCGCCCGAGGGCGCCCTTCACCGCGGCGTCGGTCTCGAGCGTCAGGCGCCCGCGCAGCAGGTCGGTGGCGGCGGGCGAGTCGGCGGTGGAAACGGCCTGGGCGACCGCGTTGGCCGCGGCGATCCGCACCGCGGGGTCGGAATCGGCGAGCGCCGGGGCGATGCGCTCGAGCAGGTCGGGGCGCTCCAGTCTCCCCATGCCGCGCACCGCGAGGCGGCGCAGCGACGGGTTGTCCGAGGCGAGCCCGGCCGGCAACGCCGAGAGCTCCCCCTCGGGGCGGCTGTCCTCCTCGGCGAGCAGGGCGGCCAGGAGCCGTTCCTCTTCGGGGCTCGAGGCGATCGGCGAGCCTCCCGGCCGCGGCTCGCCGCAGCCGACCGGCAGCAGCAGCAACGCCGCCAGCAACCACAGCGGCCGGATCAGGAGGCGTTTCGGGCTCGACACCGGGCGCGCGTCCTCGTCCATTCCTCGAACACCCTCCTGACCGTTCTGGAGATCGCGACCACGGAGCGAAAGGAAAGTCCGGCTTCCGGCTCGCATTCGCTGATCGTTGTTGGCGGCTGGTCGAGTGTCAAGCTGAGGCGCGCGGCATGCCGGGCCGCGCAGCTCGTCCGCACCGGGCCTGCGCTCGCCCCGCGGCGGCGAGGCAGCCACCTTGCCGGTGGCTACGGCGCCGGGATTCGTCCGCTATGATTAGCGCGCCGTCGAGACTGTTGCTGTCGGCGGCGGGCCGCGATCGGGGCGAAGGAGCCCGGCGCGGGTCCCCGATGGACGACCCCGTAGCCCCCGCGGGAGGATCCCTTGGCACCGGCCAAGCAGTCATGAGCCTGGCTCTCGTCGTGCTGTTGCCCCTCGCCGGCGCCGCGATCCCGCCGCTGCTGGCGCGCCGCGGCCGCGACCTGGCGGCGCTGGCGACCGGTGCGATCACCGCCGCCTCCTTCCTTCTGCTGCTGTCGCTCGCCGGGCCGGTCTTCGCCGGCGAGACGCTGCTCGCCGGCCGCGCCTGGATCCCCGCCATCGGCTGGAACGCCTCGTTCATGCTCGACGGCCTGGGCTTCATGTTCGCCTTCCTGATCCTCGGGATCGGCCTGCTGATCGTCCTGTACGCGCGTTCGTATCTGCCGGACGACGACAACCTCGGCCGCTTCTACGCCTACCTGCTGCTGTTCATGGGCGCGATGCTCGGCGTGGTGCTGTCCGACAGCATGCTGATGCTGGTGGTGTTCTGGGAGCTGACCAGCCTCAGCTCGTTCCTGCTGATCGGCTACTGGAGCCACATGCCGGAGGGCCGCCAGGGCGCCCGCATGGCGCTGGTAGTCACCGGCGCCGGCGGGCTGGCGATGCTCGCCGGCGTGCTGCTGCTCGGCAACATCGCCGGCAGCTACGAGCTGTCGGTGATCCTCGCCTCGCGGGCGCTGATCGAGGCCAGCCCGCTGCACGGCGTCGCCCTGGTCCTGATCCTGCTGGGGGCCTTCACCAAGTCGGCGCAGTTTCCGTTCCACTTCTGGCTGCCCCACGCAATGGCGGCGCCGACGCCGGTGAGCGCCTACCTCCACTCCGCGACGATGGTCAAGGCGGGCGTCTTCCTGCTGGCCCGCATCTTCCCGGTCTTCGCCGGCGGCGCGCTGTGGTTCTGGCTGGTGGGCGGAGCCGGGCTCGCCACCGTCACCCTGGCGGCCTACTGGGCGCTCTTCAAGGACGACCTCAAGGCGTTGCTCGCCTACTCGACGATCAGCCACCTGGGGCTGATCACGCTGCTGTTCGGCTACGGCACGCCGCTGTCGGCGGCGGCCGGCGTCTTCCACATCCTCAACCACTGCGCCTTCAAGGCGGCGTTGTTCTTGACCGCCGGCATCGTCGACCACGAGGCGGGGACCCGCGACATCCGTCGTCTCGGTGGCCTCTGGAAGCTGATGCCGGTGACCGGCACGCTGGCCGTCGTCGCCGCCGCGGCGATGGCCGGCGTGCCGCCGCTCAACGGCTTTCTGAGCAAGGAGATGTGGTTCGAGGAGACCCTCCACGTCCAGGCTCCGGGGCTTCCGGGCTGGCTGCTGCCGGCGATCGTCGTTCTCGCCGCCCTGCTGAGCGTCGCCTACTCGATCCGCTTCACCGCGGGCACCTTCTTCGGCGCCGCCCCGGCGTCGTACCCGCACGCGCCCCACGAGCCGCCCAACGGCATGCGGCTGCCGGTCGCGCTGCTGGTGGCCATTTGCGTGGCCGTCGGGCTGCTGCCGATGCTGGTGGCGGGCCCGCTGGTGGCGACGGCCGGCGCCGCGGTTGCCGGCGCGCCGCTGCCCGAGCTCCACATCGCCCTCTGGCACGGCATCAACGCGCCGCTGCTGATGAGCCTCGCGGCGCTCGGCGGCGGGGCGCTGCTGTACGCCGGCCGGCGGCAGCTGGTCGCGGCGCACGAGGCGGCACTACCCCGGGTGGTCGCCAAGCGCCTCTACGACGGCCTCGTCGAGGGCACCGCCGAGCGGTCGGCGACGCTGACCCTGGCGCTGCAGAACGGCTCGTTGCAGCGCTACCTGTTCCTGCTGGTCGCCTCAGCGCTGGTCGTCGGCGCCTGGCCCTTCTGGCGGCTCGGCTGGTCGCCGGGATCGCTGGGGGTCACGCCGGTCGACGAGGCCAGCGTCGTCGCCTGGCTGATGCTCGTCGTCACCGCGCTGGGGACCGCCGTGTTCCATCGCCGCCGGCTGATCGCTCTCGTGCAGCTCGGCGTCGTCGGCCTGGTGGTGACGCTCGCGTTCGTGCACTTCTCGGCGCCGGACCTCGCCCTCACCCAGGTCTCGGTGGAGTTCGTCACCATCGTCCTGATCCTGGTCGCCCTCCACCTGCTGCCCAAGACGACGCCTCCGGAGTCGTCGGGCGGGCGGCGGGCGCGTGACATCGTCGTGGCGGCGCTGGCGGGCGGCGCCGTCGCCGTGGCGGTCTGGGCGGTGCTGGTCCGCCCCTTCGAGTCGATCTCCGAGTACCACCTCGCCAACAGCGTCCCCGGCGGCGGCGGCCACAACGTCGTCAACGTCATCCTCGTCGACTTCCGCGGCTACGACACCTTCGGCGAGATCAGCGTCCTGGCCATCGCCGGGCTCGGGATCTACGCGCTGGTCGACGCCTTCGGCCTCGGCCAGCTCTTCCCCGGGCGCACCGACCATCAGGACGAGAACGCCCACCCGCTGATGCTGTCGGTGATCTCCCAGCTGCTGCTGCCGCTGGCCATGCTGGTGTCGGTGTTCCTCTTCCTGCGCGGCCACAACGCGCCGGGCGGTGGCTTCATCGCCGGGCTGGTCACCAGCGTCGCGCTGATCCTCCAGTACGTCGCCTTCGGGATGGGATGGACGCACCGGCGCCTGCCGCAAGACTTCCATCCGCTGATCGGCACCGGCGTGGCGCTCGCCGGGCTCACCGGGGTGGCGAGCTGGGCTTTCGGCGCCCCCTTTCTGACCAGCGCCCACGGTCACGTGCACCTGCCGCTCATCGGCGACGTCGAGCTGGCCAGCGCGGTGTCGTTCGACCTCGGCGTCTACTTCACCGTCGTCGGCGCGGTGATGCTGATCATGGCCAACATGAGCAAGGTCGACAAGCGCGAGGACCTGCTCTCGCTGGAGCGCGAGCGGCAGCGCAGGCTTGCCGTCGAGATGGAGCTCGCGGAAGGGGGGGAGGTGTAGGGTGAGCGTCACCAGCATCGCGTTCACGACGCCGAGTGCCCAGGTGGGGGGCTCGCGGAAGGGTCGGAGGTCTAGGGTGATCGTTGCCATCGTGCTCACGTCCTCCGTGGTCCGGACGGGGCTCCCACCGGAAGAGGAGGTCTAAAGGTGGAGCTGCTGTTCGCCTCCGCGATCGGCATTCTCGTCGCCTGCGGCGTCTATCTGGTGCTGCGCGGGCGGACCTTCCCGGTGGTCCTCGGCCTGGCGCTGCTCGGCTACGCGGTGAACTTCTTCGTCTTCGCGATGGGGCGGCTGGCCGTCGGGCTGGCGCCGATCATCTCCGAGGAGGCGATCGCGTATCCCGACCCGCTGCCCCAGGCGCTGGTGCTCACCGCGATCGTCATCGGCTTCGGAATGACCGCGTTCGTCCTCATGCTGGCGGTGCGCGCCAACGTCGAGCTCGGCACCGACCATGTCGACGGGCTGCCCGGCCGCGAAGGACGGAGCGAATGAGCCACTGGATCATCGCCCCGGTCGTGATTCCGGCGCTGACCGCGTCGGGCATGTTGGTCGCCCGGCTCGGCCTGAAGGCGCAGCGGGTCGTGAGCTCCGTCTCGATCGCGGCGCTGCTCGGCACGGCCATCTTCCTGGTCTGGCAGACGGCGGGTGGAGACATCCAGACATACGCGGTGGGGGCGTGGCCGGCGCCGTTCGGGATCATCCTGGTCCTCGACCGGCTCAGCGGCCTGATGGTGCTGCTGACCGCGGTCGTCGCCCTGTTCAGCCACCTGTACGCCATCCACGGCTGGGACGCCCAGGGCGCCAACTACCATGCCATCTTCCAGTTCCAGCTCATGGGGCTGATGGGCGCCTTCCTGACCGGCGATCTGTTCAACCTGTTCGTCTTCTTCGAGGTCTTGCTGATCGCCTCCTACGGCCTGCTCTTGCACGGCGGCGGCGACGATCAGATGCGCGCCGGCGTTCACTATGTGGTCTTCAACCTGGTGGGCTCGGCGTTGTTCCTGATCGGCGTCAGCCTCCTGTATGCGGTCACCGGCACGCTGAACATGGCCGACCTGGCGGTCAAGGTTGCCACGGTCGCCCCGGCCGACGTCGCCCTGGTCCGCGCCGGCGCCCTCGTCCTGCTCGTGGTCTTCTCGGTGAAGGCGGCGCTGCTGCCGCTCTACTTCTGGCTGCCGGCGACCTACAGCAGCGCCGTCGCGCCGGTGGCGGCGCTGTTCGCGATCATGACCAAGGTGGGCGTCTACGCGATCCTGCGGGTGTTTGTCCTCATCTTCGGGGCCGGCGCCGGCGTCGCCGCGCGGGTGAGCGAGCCGTGGCTGTTGCCGCTGGCGCTGGCCACACTGGCGCTGGGCACGCTCGGCGCCATGGCCAGCCGCGGGTTGCGGCGGATGATCTCGTACCTGGTGATCGCCTCGGTGGGCACGATGCTGACCGCGGTCGCCCTCGGCGGCGTCGCCAGCGTCGCCGCGGCGATCTACTACATGATCCACAGCACCGTCATCCTCGCGGCGCTCTTTCTGATCGCCGATCTGATCTCCCGCGAGCGCGGCGCCGCCGGCGATCGGCTGGAGCCGGCGTCGGCGGTTGCCCATCCGGCGCTGCTCGGCGGCCTGTTCCTGACCGCCGGGATGGCGGTCGCCGGGCTGCCGCCGCTGAGCGGCTTCATCGGTAAGGTGCTGATCCTGGAGAGCGCCGTCGAATCGCCGGCGGCGCCGTGGATCTTCACCATCGTGCTGGTGACCGGGCTGCTGACGCTGGTGGCCCTCAGCCGCGCCGGCAGCACCGTATTCTGGAACGTCGGCGCCGAGCCGAGCGCCGCCGGGCCGGTCCCGGCCTCGACCATGTTCCCCGCCGTCGCGCTCCTCTGCGTGGCGATCGTTCTGGCGCTGCTGGCCGGCCCGGTCGTCGATTACGCGGCCGCCACGGCGCGCCAGCTCGTCGATCCCGGCGACTACATCGAGGCGGTGCTCGGCGGTGGCGCCGGCGCCAGCCCGGTCGCCGGCTCGTCCGCAGGAGAAGGCCGATGAGAGAAGCGGGCCCGCGTCGAGGTGGTGGTGAGCCGGGGGCCGCCGTGAGCCGCTGGCTGCCGCACCCGTTGCTGAGCTGCCTGCTTGCGGCGGTGTGGCTGTTTCTCGTCAACAGCGTCGCGCCGGGGCAGGTGATCCTCGGCATCGTCCTGGGGCTGGCGATCCCGGCCTTCACGCGGCTGTTCTGGGAGAGGCCGCCCCACGTCTACCGCTACGGGCCCGCCTTCCGGCTCGTTCCGCTGTTCCTGTTCGACGTCGTCATCGCCAACATCGCGGTGGCCGCCCTCATCCTCAACTTCCGCCGCCGGCTGCGTCCGGCGTGGATCGTCATCCCGCTCGACATCGAGGACGACTACGCCATCGTCACCCTGGGGAGCATGATCACGCTGACGCCGGGTACGGTGACCTCGAAGGTTGCGGCCGACCGCCGCAAGCTCCTCGTCCACGTCGTCGACACCGCCGACCCGGCCGCCGAGGTGCGGCGGATCAAGGAGCGGTACGAGAAACCGTTGAAGGAGATCTTCGAATGCTGAGCCTCGCCCTGGCTTTCGGGTTCGCGGCGGTGACCGCAGCGCTGATGCTCTCGCTGTTCCGGCTGATACGGGGGCCCGATCTGCCCGACCGGATCATGGCGGCCGACACCCTCTACGTGAACGCGATCGCCTTGCTGGTGCTGGTCGGCATCATGCTGGCCGAGGCGCTCTACTTCGAAGCCGCTCTGCTGATCGCCATGATGGGCTTCGTCGGCACCGTCGCCTGGTGCAAGCACGTCGCCCGAGGAACGATCATCGATTGAGCACCATGATGACTGGACACGCGAGTGAGACAGGTCGACTTGCCCTCCCGGCACGTCCGGTAGGGCCCCACTGCCCGGGCGCGGTTCTGCGGGAACCGGTGCGGAACATGGCGACGTCCGCCCACCCGACGGCGACAATGGTGAAGACATGATCCTCGAGGTCCTGATCGCGCTGGGGATCATGATCGGGTCGAGTTTCGTCCTGATCGGCTCGATCGGCCTGGTGCGCCTCGGCGACTTCTACAGCCGGCTGCACGGGCCGACGAAGGCGACGACGCTGGGGCTGGGGAGCATGCTGCTGGCCTCGGTGTTGTTCTTCAGCCAGCAGGGGGGCATCAGCCTGCACGAGCTGCTGGTGACCGCCTTCCTGTTTCTCACCGCGCCGGCCAGCGCCCACATGCTGGTCCGCGCCGGCCTCCACCTGCGGGTCGCGGCGATCACCCGCCCTCCCGACGACCTCGAGGCATTCCCGGAGACCGCTGGGGGGCCCCTTCCCGAGGCGGCCTCGGGGCAGGGCGAGCGGCGCGGCACGAGCTCGTAGACGACGCCGTTTTCCTCGGGCCTCGGGTCGTCGCGAGGGGCCCGGCACGAGCTCGTAGGCGTTCCTCGGGCGTTCGCGGATCAGCGCGAGCGGCCCAGCAGGAACTCGTAGGCGGCGTTGATCTCCTTGAACTTCTCGCTGGTCAGCTCCATGAGCTCGGGGCCGAGGTGGGCGACGCGGTCGGGGTGGTACTTGGCGGCCATCTCCCGGTAGGCGCGCTTGATCTCGGCGGGCTTTGCGCCGTCGTAGAGGCCGAGCACCGCCAGCGCCTTGCGGCGCCGCTCGGCGTTGCCGGCCGACGGTCGCCGCGAGCCGGGCTTGCGCTGCCCGACGTTCTCGAGCACGGCGCGCACGATGGTCAGCAGCAGCCAGACGATCAGGAATCCGAGGACGAAGCGGAACAGCATCCATCAAGTATGCCCGAGGCCGCGATAGCTGTCTGCCGTCGCCTCTTCGTCAGCGTGTTCCTCATGGACCTCCGACCTGCCCGTTTCTCCGTCGAAGTTCCACGGCTGCTATCGTTGCCGACTCGTCCCGGCATTGGGGCTGCCCATCGCTGCGCCGGGACCGCGAGCCTCGGTCACCACCCGGCGAGGATTGCCGGGTCGGGATCCACGCGCCCATGAGCTTCGACGCAAGACAGGTCTTGGTTAGCTGCGAGCACGCCAGCAATGCCCTGCCGGAGGGCATGGAGGCGCCGGCCGAACTGCTCGAGCTGCACATCGCCTGGGACCCGGGCGCCCTGGTGATCGCCCGCCGGCTCGCCGAGCTCTTCGCCGCCCCGCTGCACCAGGGGAAATACTCGCGGCTGGTCGTCGACCTCAACCGCACGGTGGGCAACTCGCGGCTGGTGCGCAAGGTCTCGGACGGCCACCGGATCCCGTTCAACCGCGGCATCGGCGCCGCCGAGATCCAGCGGCGGATCGAGCGCTACTACCTGCCCTATCGCAACGCGGTGGCCGACGACGTGGCGCGGATCATCGCCTGCCGCGGGCGCTGTGTGCACCTGTGCATCCACACGTTCACGCCGAGGCTTGGCGAGCGGCTGCGCGGCAACGACATCGGCCTGCTCTACGACCCGCACCGGCAGCCGGAGGTCGCCCTGGTCCGCGAGCTGCGCGGGGCGCTGGCGCGGCGCACCGGCCTGGTCGTCTGGCTCAACCGGCCCTACCAGGGCACCGCCGACGGGATCCTGCCGAGGATCCGCGAGCAGCACGCCGCCGAGCGCTTCGTCGCCATCGAGCTCGAGGTCAACCAGAAGCTCGCCGGCGATCGCCGCCGGCTCGAGGCCATCGCCGAGGACTTCGCCGGCTGTCTTCGCGACCTGCAAGGATGGTCGGTGGCCTGTCGGGCAACTTGACAAATGACGGCATCACGCGGCGCGAAGAACGCGGAAACGCCCGGGAGTGGTCGGCGGCCCCGTCGGGCATCTGACAAAGACGGCATCACGCGGCGCGAAGAACGCAGAAACGTCCGGGAGGGGTCGGCGGCTCTGTCGGGCATCTGACAAATGACGACGATCCGATCTTTGCGTGAAGGCGGCGGCGTGCTATCTGTGTCGTTGTGCTGGTGAGTATCCAGCGGAGACCTTCCTGGCTCCGCTGATCCCGGCGCTCTGGTTTTCCTCCCCGCGCGGCGCCAACGGGCGCCTTGTCGCCGATCATGTCTTGGGCCGGGTGCACCGCGTCTCGCGGTCGCGCTTTGCGGCACCTCATGGTGTTGCTGGCGGCCGGAGGCTGTCTGCTCGCCTCTCCGGGCGTACCCGTGGCCGCGCCCGGCGCCGCTCCTTCAACGGCGACACGCGCCGGCGCAATCTCCCCGCCGCACGCCGCTTCTTCACCGATCGGGGGAGCCGGCGCAATCTCCGCGCCGGCCGCGGGCCCCAGCCTGCTGCTGGTCACGATCGATACGCTGCGGGCCGATCGCCTGGGCAGCTACGGCTATGAAGCCGCCGAGACGCCGCACCTCGACCGGCTGGCGCGCGGCGGCGTCCGCTTCGATCAGGTGGCCACGACGGCGCCGCTGACCCTCCCGGCGCACGCCTCGATCTTCACCGGCCGCTACCCCCATCGCCATGGGGTGCGCGACAACCTCAACTTCCCGCTGTCCGGCGAGACCCCGACGCTCGCCGAGGTGTTGCGGGCGGCGGGCTTCGCCACCGGCGGTTTCTACGGGGCCTCGGTTCTCGACCTCCGAACCGGGATCGGACAGGGCTTCGAGACGTATCTCGGCCCGGCGGGCAGCGGATCGGTGACGCCGGCACAGGCCAGCCTGCAGGTCGAGCGTCGCGGCGAGGCGGTTGTCGCGGACGCGCTGCCGTGGATCGAGGCCCAGCCGGGGCGCTTCTTCGCCTGGGTCCATCTGTTCGACCCGCACGCGCCGTACTCGCCGCCGGCGCCTTTTCTCGAGCGCTACGCCGGCCGCGGCTATGACGGCGAGGTTGCCTACGCCGACCACGTCGTCGGGTTGCTGATGGCGGGGCTCGAGGCCCTCGGCCGCGCCGCCGACACCATCGTGGTGGTGGCGGCGGACCACGGCGAAGGGCTCGGCGACCACGGCGAGCAGTTCCATTCGGCGCTGATCTACGACAGCACCGTACGGGTGCCGCTCATCCTGTGGGCACCGGAGCGCTTGCCGGCCGGTCGCGTGGTCGGCGGCCAGGCTAGCCTCGTGGACCTGCTGCCGACGACACTGGCTCTGCTCGGCGTCGAAGATCCGCAGGTCGACCGGCGCGATGGCGTCGACCTGCGGCCGCTGATCGACGCCCCGGATGCGCCCGGCCGGCCCGCCTACGTCGAGAGTCTGACGCCGTTCCTGCAGCTCGGCTGGAGCGAGCTCCGCGCCCTCCGCACCGTCGATTTCAAGTACATCGCCGCGCCGCGTCCCGAGCTCTACGAACTGCGCGCCGACGCGGGTGAGAGCGACGATCTCATCGACCGCGAGCCACGCCGCGCCGAGGCTCTGGCGGCGCGGCTCGCCGAGATCGTCGGCGACGACGACGTCGACGGCATCATGCCTGGCGGCGGCTTTGTCGACATAGGCGGCGAGGCGCGCCTTCGCGAGCTGCAAGCAATCGGCTACGTCACGGTCACGGCGATGTCTTCGGGCGCTGTCCGCAAGGACCCGAAGGACCACGTCGAGCTCCTGGAGGCCTTTCAGCGCGACGCGCTCGCCGTCGAGCGGGCGCTGGCGAACCAGCACTGGCAGGACGCCGACGCGATCATCGAGAGGCTGGCCGCCCGCCTGCCCGGACATCCGATGATCACCTACTACAGCGGCCGCTCGTCGCTGCGGCAGGGAAAGGCCGCGGCGGCTGTCGCCGACCTCGAGAAGACGGTCGCGCGGGCACCGGCCAACGCGCTGGCGCGGCTCGACCTCGGGGAGGCCTATTGGTTGCTGGGGGACAGAAAGCAAGCCTGCGAGGTCCTCGGCGAGGCGGCCGAGGCGTTCCCCGCCCTCGCCGCCTTCCCTCTCCGTCTCGGCATATACCTCCAGGAAGACGGCCGCCTCGGCGAGGCGGAGCGAGCCTTCGTCGCGGCGCGGCGCCTCGCTCCGCGCCACCCCACAATCCTCCGCCGGCTCGCCAATCTGTACCTGGCGGGAGGCGAGGTTGCGAAGGCGCAGGAGGTCCTCGGCGAGCTCGTGGAGATCGAGCCCCGCGACCCGAGCTCCTGGTCCGTGCTGGCCCAGGTCCTCTGCCGCCTCGGCGAGACGGCGCAGTGCGAGGCCGCCCTGCGCCAGGTGATCGCCAGCGCCCCCGACCGGGCCGATCCGTACTTCAACCTCGGCATATTCCTGTTGCGAGAGGGAGCCCAAGCGGAGGCGGCGGAGCTGCTTCGCGAGGCCCTGCTCCGCGAGCCCGGCCACCCGGGCGCTCGCGAGGCCCTGTCGCGCATCGTCTTTCAGGAATTGCCGCGCCCGTAACGCGCGGCCTCGCCGTCGTTCGCACGGTCGGCTGGTTCCGGCCGTGTGACTGTGCCCGGCACCGGCGGATCCGGGCGACCTCGTCCGCCCTTCATTCGGTCCGCTTGTTCCAGCCGTAAACCTCTTTGATCGCCGCCAACCACTCGAAGCCGCCGAGACGGTCGCGGACCATGGCCTCGTTGGCGCGCGCCGGGAACAGCGCGTGGCCCTCGAACTCCTCGTTCCA
>Ga0214471_10004047_pt1 | contig 11324 bp, 10 predicted proteins | sample RVTome_5_FD_207665 | JGI IMG/M metagenome (GOLD analysis project Ga0214471, IMG submission 207665) | Soil microbial communities from uranium-contaminated site in the Upper Colorado River Basin, Wyoming, United States - RVT142D155 | ecosystem: Environmental > Terrestrial > Soil > Contaminated >... | reverse complement strand
TTCGCGGCTTCGAGTTCCATTGTACTAGCTCCTTTGACTACAAAAGCTGGATAGCGGGTTGACGGAAGGGCGCCCGGATCGGCGCAGATGCCACTCTCAGTGCAAGTGCAGGGCGTCGTTGATGTAGAGGCTGGTCAGGATGGCGAAGACGTAGGCCTGGAGGAAAGCGATGAGGATTTCCAGGCCGGTCAGCGCCACGACCAGCGCGAAGGGCAGGATGCCGAAGACGCCGAGCATGCCGATGAAGCCGGCGATCACCTTCAGCAGGGTGTGGCCGGCCAGCATGTTGGCGAAGAGCCGCACCGAGAGGCTGATCGGACGCGAGAGGTAGGAGATCACCTCGATCGGGATCAGCAGCGGCCACATGGCGAGCGGCGCGCCCGGCGGCACGAAGAAGGAGAAGAAGTGCAGGCCGTGCTTGGCAAAGCCCAGGATCGTCACGCCGATGAACACCAGGAGTGCCAGCGCGAAGGTGACGATGATATGGCTGGTGAAGGTGAAGCTGTAGGGCAGCATGCCGAGCAGGTTGCCGAACAGGATGAACATGAAGAGCGTGAAGATGAGCGGGAAGTAGCGGCGCCCTTCGGCGCCGACGGTGTCGGAGATCAGCCCGGCGATGAACTCATAGGACATCTCGGCGAGGCTCTGCATGCGCCCGGGAACCAGGGCGCCGCGGCGCATGCCGAGAATGAGGAAGGCCGAGATGAGCACCAGCGCGGCCACCATCGTCAGCGAGGAATTGGTGAAGGTGAGAGCGCCGATCTCCCCATGGTCGCCCGTCGCGAAGAGACTCTTGATCTCGAACTGTTCGATCGGACTGTGTCCGCCGCCGGCTTCTGCCATTCTCTGACCCTTACCCGTCTCGTCTATCCGTCAGCGTCTTGACCATCGCCGGTCGGTCTGGAGGAGTCCTCCTCCGACTTGTCCGCCCTGCGATAACCAACCTGACCGCCCAATCCCCCGGCAACGCGGAAGACGTTCATCATTCCCGCCGCCGCGCCGAGCACGAAAAACAGCAGCAGGAACCAAGGCTTGGTCCCCAGCCACCAATCGAGGAGCCACCCGATGCCGACGCCGACGATCAGCGCGGCCACGATATCGACCCCGATCCGCACGGCGAAGGCCAGTCCCTGCCCCTGTTCCTCGGAGCGCGCCTTCGTCTTGCGCCGCTTGGCCTCGGCCGCGCGGAGTTTCTCGTCCAGCTTTGCGAGGGATGGCAGGGGAGGGTCGTCTTTCATGAGCCGCCTTCGTTCCCCCGCCCGATGCCCAACGTCTCCCCGAGGATTGACTATGGCCTGAGCTGAATTCGCGCGCACAGTATGAAGACTCCCCCGGCCTGTCAAGGCGAAGAAACCCCCTGAATCGCGCGGTTTCGGGGGCTTTTTCGGTGGCTTTGCCGCGCTGCGGCAAAGCACCGCAAAGTGGCGGGCTTCTAGGCGCTCTCGCGCAGGGTCGCGGCCGCCTCGAGGTCGACCGAGACGAGCTGGCTGACGCCGCGCTCGGCCATGGTCACGCCGAACAGGCGGTGCACCCGGGCCATGGTCATGCGGTGGTGGGTGATGACCAGGAAGCGGGTGCCGGTCGTCTTTGTCAGCTCGTCGACCAGCGAGCAGAAGCGGTCGACGTTGGCGTCGTCGAGCGGCGCGTCCACCTCGTCCAGCACGCAGATCGGCGCCGGGTTGGTGAGGAACACGCCGAACAGCAGGGCGAGCGCCGTCAGCGCCTGCTCGCCGCCCGACAGCAGCGACATGACCTGCAGCCGCTTGCCCGGCGGGCTTGCCATGATCTCCAGGCCGGCGGCCAGCGGATCCTCGGATTCGGTGAGCGTCAGGTGCGCCCGGCCGCCGCCGAAGAGGCGCACGAAGAGCTCCTGGAAGTGCGTGTTCACCGCCTCGAAGGCCGCCAAAAGACGTTCTCGCCCCTCGCGGTTCAGGCTGCCGATGCCCTGGCGCAGCCGGGCGATGGCGTTCACCAGGTCTGCGCGCTCCGACTGCATGGTGACGATCTGCTCGTCGAGCTCGCGGGCCTCGACCTCGGCGCGCAGGTTCACCGCGCCCATGTTCTCGCGCTCGCGCACCAGGCGGGCGAGCTTGCCTTCGACCTCCTCGCGCGGCGGCAGCTCCTGGCCTTCACCGATCTCCGCCACCTCGAGCACGTCGTCCAGCGTGCACTCCAGCTTCTCGCGCACGCGGGCGACCACCGTCTCCAGGGTCTGGCGCGCCTGCGAGACGGCGCCCTCGGCGCGGATGCGGTTCTCGCGGGCGTTGGTGAGGCGGGCCTCGGCGGCCTTGAGCGCCCGGTCGGCGTCGCCGAGGCGGGTCTCGCCCGTGGCCAGCGCGTCGGCGTCGGCGCGGCGGCGCGCCTCGGCGGCGTCGATCAGTTCGGCGAGGGCGGCCCGCTTCTCCGCCAGCGCCACCGGGATGGCCGCCAGGGTCTCGATCTCCGCTCGGGTGGCGGTCAGGCGCTCCTCCAGCTCGGCCAGATGGGTCTTGGCCTCGCCGGCACGGCGCGCCCAGGACTGCCGCTCGGTCTCGATGTCCATGAGGCGCCGGCCGCGCGCCTCGGCCTCGCGGCGCAGCTGGTCGAGGCGCGCCTGGCGCTCGACCAGGGCGCTGCGCGCGGCGGCCACTTCCTCGCGCAGCTCGTCGGCCTGCTGGTGGGCGAGGTTGAGGTCGGGCAGCCCGGCCTGCTCCTCGCGGGCCTGGGCGAGGGTTGCCTCGTTCTCCTCGACGTCGCCGCCGAGCCGCGCCAGGGTCTCCTCGAGGGCGGCGAGGCGGGAGGCCACCGCGGCGGCGCGCTGGGCCAAGTCGCCGTGACGCTTGCGGGCGGCGTTCACCGCCTCGAAGGCCTCGGACTCGGTGGCGCGCGCGGCGCGCTCGCCGGCAACGGCCTGCTCGACCGCGCTCTCCAACTCGCCGTGGTCGGCGGCGGCCCGCGCGGTTTCGCGCTCGCTGCCCTCCAGGCCGGCGCGCAGCTCGGCCACGCGGTTGCGCTGGGCCATGCGCTGGGCGGCCGCGGTCGGCGCCTCGGCGCGCGCGGTGAAGCCGTCCCAGCGCCACAGGTCGCCGTCGCGGGTGACCAGGCGCTGGCCCGGCTGCAGCTCGGCCTGCAGGCGCTGGCCGGCCGCGTGGTCGGCCACCACGCCGATCTGCGACAGGCGGCGGTCGAGGGCGGCGGGGCCGCGCACCACGCTGGCCAGCGGCTCGGCGTCCGCCGGCAGGGCCGGCACGGCGGCGAGCGGGCCGAGCGTCTGCCAGTGCACCGGCGCGGCCTCGTCGGCGGAAACCGTGAGGTCGTCGCCGAGCGCGGCGCCGAGCGCCGCCTCGTAGCCCGGCGTCACGGTGACGGCGTCGACCACCGGCGGCCAGATGTCGGCCTCGGCTGGCTCCAGCAGGGCGGTGATGGCCGCGATCTCGGCCTCCAGCTTGGCCTGGGCGCCTTCCTGCTCACGCAGGCGGCCGCGCGATTCAGCCTCGCGGCGGCGCGCCTCGGTGGTCGCCTCGGAGGCCGCGCTGCTCGCCGCGCGCACCTGCTGCAGGCGCTGGTCGGCCCCGGCGAGGGCCTCGGCGGCGGCGGCGACCTCGGTCTCCGCCACGGTGTCGCGCAGCACCGCCTCGCGCTGGGCGGCGGCCTGCTCGCGCTGCTGGCGCAGCCGCTGCAGGCGTTGCGCCAGCTCGTCGATGCGGCGCTGCAGGGCGTTGGCGCGGGCCTCGTCCTCGGCGATCTTCTTGGTGACGGCGGCGAGCGCCTGCTCCTGCCGCTCGGCGGCAGCGGCAGCGGCGCTGCGCTCGCTGTCGGCGGCGGCGATCGCCTCGTGCTCGCCCTCGGCGGCGGCGGCCAGGCCGGCACGCTCCTGCTCCAGGCGCTGCTGCGCTGCCTCGGCGTCGCCCGCCAGGGCCTCGGCACGGCTCTTGTCGCCGAGCAGCTGGGCCAGGCGCTCCTCGGCGCGGGCCTTGCCCTCGGCGGCCTGGCGCTCCTCGCGGTCGAGGGTGTCGCGGTCGACCTTCAGGCGCTGCAGGGCGGCGGCGGCCTCGGCCTCGGCCTCGCGCAGCCCAGGCAGCGCGGCGGCCGCCTCGGCCTGTTCGGTGGATTTCACGGCGGCGGCCTCGGTCGCCTCGGTGACGGCCTTCTCGGCCTCGCCGAAGCCGGCTTCCGCGCGGGCCACGGCCGCCTTGGCCTCGCTGCCTTCCAGGTGCAGCACGATCGCCTCGGAGCGGCGGATCTGGTCGGCCAGGTTGCGGTAGCGGGTCGCCTGGCGGGCCTGCTTCTTCAGGCCCTGCAGCTGCGATTCCAGCGTCGCGATGACGTCGTCCAGGCGCTCCAGGTTGGTCTCCGCCGCGCGCAGGCGCAGCTCGGCCTCGTGGCGGCGCGAGTGCAGGCCGGAGATGCCGGCGGCCTCCTCCAGCAGGTGGCGGCGGTCCTGCGGCTTGGCGTTGATGATGGCGCCGATGCGGCCCTGGCTGACCAGCGCGGTGGAGTGGGCGCCGGTGGCGGCGTCGGCGAACAGCAGCTGCACGTCGCGCGCGCGCACATCTTTTCCGTTTACCTTGTAAACGGATCCGGCGCCGCGCTCGATGCGGCGCACCACCTCGATCTCGTCGAACTCGTTGAACATCGCCGGCGCCTTGCGCTGGCTGTTGTCCAGCACGATGGTCACGTCGGCGACGTTGCGCGACGGTCGGTTGGCGCTGCCGGCGAAGATGACGTCGTCCATCTCGCTGCCGCGCATGCGCTTGGCCGAGGTCTCGCCCATGGCCCAGCGCAGGGCCTCGACGAGATTGGACTTGCCGCAACCGTTAGGGCCGACGACGCCGGTCACGCCCGGCTCGATGGCCAGCTCGGTGGCGTCGACGAAGGACTTGAAACCGCTCACGCGAAGCTTGGTGAACTGCACCACGCCCTGCTATTCCCCCCGCATCGTAAGATCAGAACGCAAAGACAACAAAGACAACGGACTCTTACCCTTCTCAGGAAGCCTTGGTCGCAGCCTCTTCCAGGATGCTGTTGAACTCTTCGTAGGGCCGGTTGCCCGCCACCGGCGTGCCGTTTATCACGAAAGTCGGAGTCGAGGTGACGTTGTATTTGTCGCGGCCGTCGGCCTGCTTTTCGAGGATGCGGTCGATCACCGCCTCGTCGCTCAGGCACTTCTCGTAGGTCGCCTTGTCGAGACCCGCCAGGGCGGCGTACTGGCCGACCGCCGCGAAGGGGTCCTGGCTGCCCGCCCACTTCTCCTGGTTCTGGAACAGCACGTCCATGAAGCCGAAGAAGCCGTCGCCCGGCACGCAGTTGGCCGCCGCCGCGGCGCGCAGCGCGACCTGGTCGAGCGGATAGTGGCGGTAGACCAGGCGAGCGCGGCCCGACTCGATCCACTCCGTCTTCACCCGGGGCAGCGTCTCGCGGTGGAAGGCGGCGCAGTGCGGGCAGGTGAGGGAGGAGTACTCCAGGATGGTGACCGGCGCCGCCGCATCACCGAGGATGCGGTCGTCGTCGTACAGCGGCATCTCGCCCGGGGCGGCGGCCAGCGTGGTCGCCGCGGGCGCGCCGGCACTGCCGGAGGCCGGCGGGCCGCCCTGCGGGCCGCGGCTCAGCCACCAGGCGCCGCCGGCGGCGGCACCGGCGGCCACGACCCCGAGACCGATCAGAATGTTCCGTCTATCCATGGCTGAACCTACCAGATGTTGTGTAATGCTAGAGGGCGGTTTCTGATTCCACAAGCGCACTATTGGGCCGGAAAAGCACCGCTTCCCCGCCCCCGGAGCCGCCTTCTATGTGGGACGGCCGGCGGCGGAATCTATGGCTTAATCTATGGCTTTCCGGGCCTCGCCCGCTTTTCGCCGGCCCGCTTCTGGCGGAGCGAGCGGCCGAGGCCTTCGAGGGCCGCGCGCAGCTCCGGGTCGGCCACTGTGGATAGTTTCTCCGCCATGGCGGCGTCAAGCGGCAGCGGTGCGGCCACCGCGGCGCTGCGGCGGCGGTTTCCGGCCGCGCCGGGCAGAGCCGGCAGCGGGCCCTGCTGCAGCACCAGGCGGGCGACCGCGCGATAGCCGAAGAAGCCGTTGATGCGCTCCAGCACCAGCGGCTCCAGGTGCTGCAGCTGCAGGGCCCAGCCCGAGGCCACGCGCAGGGTGAGGCGCCCCTCGACGGCTTCTCCGGCCTTGGAGAAGCGCAGCTGGCGCGGCCGGCAATGGGCGGCCAGCTCGCTGCCGACGATGGCCGGCCACTGGCGCGCGATGTCGGCCCCGGTGAGGCCGCGGCGCGCGAAGGCGCGCTTGGTCACCGCGCCGAGACTGCCGCCCAGCGCCCGCAGGCCGCCCTGGCGGCGGTCCCTGGCGTTGGCGGCGCGGGATGTGGGAGAATCCGACATTGTCGCGGTGACAAAAGCCTGCTTTGCCGTGGTTGCCCGCCCAGTATAGAGAAGGGCATGGCCCAAGTCGCACCATCGATGCCCGGCTCACGGCAAAATGACACAGCCGCCGCGGCTTTGCTCGCTTGGTATGGACGTCACGCCCGCAGCCTGCCGTGGCGCGCGCGCCCCGGCGCGGCGCCGGATGACAGTGGCGCCGGGCCTTACCGCGTCTGGCTCAGCGAGATCATGCTGCAGCAGACCACCGTGGCGACGGTCGGGCCCTACTTCGCCGACTTTCTCGCCCGCTGGCCGACCGTCGCGGACCTCGCCGCCGCGCCGCTGGACGACGTGCTGACGGCTTGGGCCGGGCTCGGCTACTACGCCCGCGCGCGCAACCTGCACCGCTGCGCCCGGGTGGTGGCGGCGGAGCGGGGCGGCAAGTTCCCCGACAGCGAGGAAGAGCTGCTGAAGCTGCCGGGCATCGGCCGCTACACCGCGGCCGCCATCGCCGCCATCGCCTTCGGGCGCCGCGCCGTGGTGGTCGACGGCAACGTCGAGCGGGTGGTTGCCCGCCTGTTCAAGGTCGAAACCCCGCTGCCGGCTGCCAAGCCGGAGCTCACCCGCCTCGCCGACAGCCTGACGCCGGCCGAGCGCGCGGGCGACTTCGCGCAGGCGATGATGGATCTCGGCGCCACGGTCTGCCTGCCGCGTGGTCCGAAGTGCCTGCTCTGCCCGCTGGAGCCCGCCTGCCAGGCCAGAGCGGCCGGCATGGCGTCGGAACTGCCGCGGCGCCAGCCCAAGGCGGCCAGGCCGACGCGCCGGGCGGTCGCCTTCTTCGTGACCGGGCCGCAGGGAGAGGTGCTGCTGCGCCGGCGGGCTGAGCAGGGCCTGCTCGGCGGCATGATGGAGGTGCCCTCGACACTCTGGCGCGAGGCGCCGTGGGAGGTTGCCGAGGCACAGGCGGCGGCGCCGCTCGCGGCGGCGTGGCGCGCACTGCCCGGCACGGTGCGCCATACCTTCACCCACTTCCACTTCGAGGTGACGGTGTGGGCCGCGCGGAGCGACAGCGCGCCGGCCGTCGCCGGCCGCTGGGTGGCGCTCGACGCCCTCGCCGACGCGGCGATCCCTACCGTCATGCGCAAGATCATCGAGCACGGCCTCCGCCACAGCGCCGCGGCAGGCGCCGATGACTGATAGCGCCGTCGCCGCCGACCCCCAGGTGGGCTCCAAGGGCGCCGAGGGCCAGCGCGCTGAAGGCGGCGGCCTGCTGCTCGGCTTCATCGGCGTCGCCGTGTTCAGTCTCACCCTGCCGGTCACGCGGCTCGCCATGGCCGACAGCGACCCGGTGGTCTTCGGCCTCGGCCGCTCGCTGCTGGCCGGCGCCGTGGCCGCCGCCATCCTGCTGGCGACACGTCAGCGCTGGCCGCGCGGCGGCGAGTGGCGCGCGCTTGCCGTGGTCGCCGCCGGCGTCATCTTCGGCTTTCCGCTGCTCTCGGCCTGGGGCATGCAGCGCGTGCCGGCCGCCCACGGCGGCGTGGTGCTCGGCATCCTGCCGCTGGTGACGGCGATGGCCGGCGCCTTCCTGCTGCGCGAGCGTCCCTCGCTCGGCTTCTGGCTGGTCTCCCTCGCCGGCGGCGCGGCGGTGGTCGGCTTCTCCCTGCTGCGCGGCGGCGGCAGCCTCGGCCTCGGGCACCTGGCGCTGCTCGGGTCGGTCGCCTGCGCCGCGATCGGCTATGCCGAGGGTGCCCGCCTCAGCCGCAGCCTCGGCGGCTGGCAGGTGATCTGCTGGGCGCTCGTCCTCTCGTTCCCGCTGCTGCTGGTGCCGGTGGTTCCGGCGGCGCTGGCGCACGGCCTGCCGGGCTCGCCCGCCAGCTGGGCCGCCTTCGTCTACGTCGCGCTCATGAGCCAGCTCTTCGGCTTCTTCGCCTGGTACCGCGGCCTCGCGCTCGGCGGCGTGGCGCGGGTGAGCCAGGTGCAGCTGCTGCAGACCTTCCTCACCATCGCCGCCTCCGCCCTGCTGCTGGGCGAGGCGATCGATGCCATGACCCTCGGCTTCGCGGTCTTCGTGGTGGCGAGCGTCGCGGTCGGGCGCAGGATGCTGGTGCGGCGCTAGGCCGAGCAGCCTCGCGCGTCGACAGGCCAGAAGTCCACGAGGGCGTCGCCGCGCACGCAGTGATACCAGTCGAAGCAGTTGATGGTGGGGTCGCAGTGCGGCACCACAAGGCCGACGACGCTGCCCGGTGGCAGTGGCTTGCTGCCCTTAGGCAGAGTGAGCCGGCCGAACTCGTCGCCGCTGCATTCGTAGGCGGTCCCCTGTGGCGCCCCGTAGGCGACGACCGGCGCGGGGCCGTCCATGGCGAGGCTTTTCGATCCCGCATCGATGGTGGCGAAGCCGGGATGCTGCGCGCTCACCACCGTGGCCTGGACGAAGAGGGCGTTGTGGAAGCGCCTGCTGCCGTCGCCGGTGAGGTCGACGGCGTCGTACTCGACGTCGGAGACGATGTAGGAGCCGACCTGCAGCTCGGTCAACACGCCGGCCGCCGGGTCGAGCGCATGGCTGCCGGTGCCGCCGCCGGTGACGATGGGGCAGGGATGCCCTGCCGCCTCAAGCCGGTCGCGCACAGCGGCGAGCGTCGCCAGGGATTCGTGCGAGGCGCGTCGGCGGTCGTCGTAGCCGGCGATGTGCTGCACGTGGCCGGCATAGCCCTGGACACCCCTCAGCGTGAGGCGCGGCGCGCGGGCGATCCGCTTGGCCAGGGCCAGGGCCGCCTCGACGGAGGTGACGCCAGTGCGCCGTTGACCCACATCCACGTCGATCAGCACGCCGAGGTCACAGCCCGCGGCTTCGGTGGCCGTCGCAAGGGCCTCGACATTTGCGGCATCGTCGACCGCCACCATGATCTCGACGCAGCGCTCGGTCAGTGCCATGAGGCGGTCGATGCGGCGCGCGCCGACCACCGGCGCCGTAAGCAGGAAGCGAAACCCCGCGACAGCCAGCACTTCCGCCTCCTCCAGCTTGGCGCAGCACAGGCCGAGCGCGCCCGCCTGCATCTGCAGGTGGCCGATGGCGGCGCACTTGTGGGTCTTGGCGTGCGGCCGCAGCGCGATGCCCGCGCGCTTCGCCCAGGCCGCCATGGCGGCGATGTTGGCCTCCAGCGCGTCGAGGTCGAGGACCAGGGCGGGCGTTGCGATCTCCAGCCGGCTACCTGGGCGATTCAGCAGGTCTGTATCGAAGTAAGTCTGGAGCATGACTATCCTGGGGGCTTTCGGAAACGGCCGGCACCATAGCGCAGCCTCGGCGACCGTCGTCAGCAAAAGAAATCCGGGCGATCCCATCGGGACCGCCCGGAGGGGAGCTTCAGGAGGAAAGGCTAGTTGGTCGGCGCGCGCAGCAGCAGGCGCTTGGGTTCGCTCGGCGCGGCCGGCGCCAAGCGCTGGGGCGCGGCCGGCTGCTGCGGCCGCACGGTCGTGGTGCGGGCCGGCTTCGGCACGAAGATGTTGCTCGAGCTGAGCTTGGGCGGCAGCGGCTTCGCGGGCAGTGGCCGGGCCGCCAGCGGGAGGGGCTGCGGCGGCGCCACGCCCGCACCCGGCTGCTCGGTGTAGCTGCTCTGGGTCGTGTTGTTGGCCTCGTTGGACTCGGCGACGGCGTTGCCGGCATCGGCCACGGCGTCGAACACGTAGGTGCCCGGCGTCCAGGGGATGGCGGCCCAGAAGGCGAGGTCGTGGTTGAAGCTCTCGCCGGGCTCCAGCGCCGGCACCGCAATGACTGCGCGGTTCGGATAGGCCGGGTCGGCGTAGGCGGCAAGCCCCGGAGTCTCCGGGCAGCCGCCGTCGGCCTGGCCGAATTCGGTGCAGTTGATGGTCAGGTGGCTCGGCCCTGCCGCGCTGTCGCCGGTGTTCTGCACGCCGACGCTGGCGTTCATCGGGTTGCTCAGCAGCGGCACGAGGTTCGGCTGCGCAGCGGCGGCGCCGGCGGCGAGGCTGGCCGCGGCGGCCAGGCTAAGGCCGGCGAGGATGCCGGGAATACGGGATTTGCGCATGGGGTGTCTCCTGCGACCGGTTGTCTGCTGTGACTCTGGGTCGCAGGAAGGCCGCCGGCGGTTCACCGGCCGCCGAATTTTCCTAACGCCGCAAGGCGGCGAACCCTTCCCGGCAGGCCGCCGGCATCAGCCTTTTCACTCAAATGCTCCTGAGGAAAGGCCCGCTTTCGCCCTATAGTGGCAGCGCAACGGCGCGAGAGGTGGGCTCATGGCGCAGGTTCGCTACTTCGTTCAAGATGTCGGTCAGGCGGTAACGTTCTACCGGGATCACCTGGGCTTTCAACTGGTTCAGCAATTCGGCCCGGCCATGGCCATCGTAGAGCAGGATGACCTGAGGCTCTGGCTGGCGGGACCCCAGGCATCGGCCTCCAGGCCCATGCCCGACGGCGCGCAGCCCGTACCGGGCGGCTGGTCCCGCTTTGTCCTGACGGTGGACGATCTGGAGGCGGTGGTCGCCAGGCTGCGCAATAGCGGCGTCGGCTTTCGCAATGAGATTGTCACCGGGCCGGGCGGCCGGCAAATTCTCTGCGAGGATCCCTCCGGCAACCCGATCGAACTCTTCGAACCGGCCCAGTCTCCGCCATGATGGCGACGACGGTTGCGGATCAGCCGAGAGACAGCCTCGACGGCGCCTCGGTCGAAGCCGACCTGGCCGCGGCCGAGCGTGCCGGCCTGAAGCTGGCGATCAAGGGGCGCACGGTGGTCCTGCTACCGGTCGCCCTGTGGATCGGCATCTCCGGCACCTTTCCGGGCAACTTCTACGGCGTCTCCCTGGTGATGCTGTTCATCGCGCTTGGCCTGTTTCACCACTGGCTGCTCTCGGCAGGACGGGAGCAACGGTGGCAGCGCTACGCCTTCCTCGCTCTCGACGTTGCCGCGCTTTGCGCCGCCGCCCGCTTCATGCCGCTCAGCGTCGACGATCAAGTGCCGCAGATCATCAC
>Ga0214471_10004043_pt1 | contig 11330 bp, 8 predicted proteins | sample RVTome_5_FD_207665 | JGI IMG/M metagenome (GOLD analysis project Ga0214471, IMG submission 207665) | Soil microbial communities from uranium-contaminated site in the Upper Colorado River Basin, Wyoming, United States - RVT142D155 | ecosystem: Environmental > Terrestrial > Soil > Contaminated >... | reverse complement strand
ATGTCCCGATGGATCACCCCCTGCCGGTGCGCGGATTCGAGCGCGTCCGCCACTTCGCAGGTGATCCGCACCGCCTCGTCAATGCCCAGCTGGGTCTCCCGGCTGAGCTTCTCGCGCAGCGTCTCGCCCTGGATGTACGGCATGACGTAGTAGAGGAAGCCGTCGGCCTGGCCTGAATCGAACAGCGGCAGGATGTGCGGATGCTGGAGGCTCGCGGTGGTGGTGATCTCCTGCACGAACCGCTCGGCGCCCAGGACCGCCGCGAGCTCCGGCCGCAGGACCTTGACCGCGACCTTGCGCTTGTGGCGGAGATCTTCGGCCAGATAGACGGTGGCCATCCCGCCTTCGCCGAGATGGCGCTCGAGGCGGTAGCGCTCGGCGAGCGCGGTGGACAGCCGATCCGTGGGTGTTGTCATGGGGTGGAGCTACGATACGGGCTGGCGGGCGTCTTGGCCAGATACCGCGGTGTCACGGCGTCTTCGTCTGGGCGGCCGCCAGGCGCTCGGGGGTGCCGAGGTCCATCCATCCCCACCCGGTGGCGTCGAACGGCAGCACCGTGTGCCCGCGCCGCGCGAGGTCGAGATACCACGCGATGATCGAGAACCGCCCCGTGCGCTCCGCGTGATCGAGGATCCCTGGTTCGATGGCGTGGATGCCGGTGAACGACCACGGGCGCACCGGGCCCACGGGGTCGCGCACGCGCTCGGATCCGCGCACGGCCCCGTCGGCGCCGCGGTTCTCCCAGCCCATGAGGCCGTCGTCGTCGAACAGCAGCCGGCGGTTGGTCTCGCGCGCCTGGACGGCCACGGTCGCCATCAGCCGCGCCCCCACCCGCGCGCGCGCGTCGTGATGGGCGGCGAGCAGCCGGTCGAGCGGAATGGCCGACAGCACGTCCACGTTGTGGAGCAGGAACGGCCCCTCCCTGCGGAACAGCGGCGCCGCCGCGAGGAGTCCGCCACCCGTGTCGTAGGGCCCGTCCGGTTCCGGGGAGAGGGCGACCTCGACGCCGCGCGGTGCGTGCCCGGCAAGAAACGCCTCGATCTGGTCCGCGTGATGGTGGACGTTCACGACGATCCGCGTGACGCCGGCCGCCACGAGCCGGTCCATCACATGCGCCAGCAGCGGCGTCCCGCGCACCGCGAGCAGCGCCTTGGGCGTCGCGTCGGTGAGCGGCCGCAGACGGGTGCCGCCGCCCGCCGCGAGAATCATGGCCTCCATCAGATCTTGCCGTGCCGGACGGTGACCGACACGTGCGGGTACCGCCGCGCGAGGTGGGCCGCGAGCTTGGCGGCCAGGAACACCGAGCGGTGTCGCCCGCCGGTGCAGCCGAACGACACGGTGAGGCTCGCGAACTCGCGCTCCACGTACCGCTCGACGTGCGCCTCCACGATCCCGCGCACGTTCTCCCAGAATTCCTGCACCGCGGCCGACCGCTCGAGAAAGTCGGCCACGGGCGGCGCCTCGCCGGTGAGGTCGCGCAGCGCCGGCTCGTGATGCGGGTTGGGGAGCGCGCGGCAGTCGAATACGAACCCGCCGCCGTGGCCCTCGCGGTCGGCCGGGTAGCCGTCCCGGTACGAGAAGCTCTGGATCAGCACGCCCAGGCCGCTCGGCGCCGACGCCGAGGCCGTGCCGCCCGCCCAGCGGTCGGCGATGTGGCGGAACGCCGCCTCGAGTTCCGGGAGCGCCAGTGGGAGGCCCGCGGCGAGGAGGTGGTCCAGGTTGCGCGCGGCGCCCGGCACGCTCTCGAGAAAACGGCGCTTCCGCTCGAAGAAACCGCGGTAGCCGTACGCCCCCAGGGCCTGCATCAGGCGCACGAGCACGAATCCCGGGAACCGCGTGTGAAACGCGGCCCGGTCCACCCGGGTGTGCTCGCTCAGCGCGTCGAGATAGTGCTCGAGCAGGGCGGCGCGCGCGGCCGGCGGGACGCTGGCCTTGGCGTCGTAGAGCAGCGAGGCGACGTCGTAGTGCGGCGCGCCCTTCCGCCCGCCCTGGAAATCCAGGAACCACGGGTCTCCGTCGCGGATCATGATGTTGCGCGACTGGAAGTCGCGGTACAGAAAGAACTCGGCGTCCGCCTCGAGCAGGAAGGCCGTGAGCCGGGAGAAATCGTCCTCGAGGCGCTGCTCGTTGAATGGAATGAGCGCGAGCTTGAGGAAGTGATACTTGAAGTAGTTGAGGTCCCACCGGATGGACTGCTGGTCGAACGCCTGGCGCGGGTAGGCCACGCGGTAGTCAATCACCCGGTGGCCCAGCACCTGGAAGCGCGGGAGGACCGCCAGCGCCCGGCGATAGAGCGTCGCGATCTCGTCCGGGAACTCCTCCTCGCCGCCTTCCGCGCGGGCCGCGCTCAGGGCCTGGAACAGCGTCGTGTCGCCCAGGTCCTCCTCGAGCCAGACGCCGGTCTCGCGGTCTGCCGCGTAGATTTCGGGCACGGGCAGGCCGGCGGTGCGGAAGGCGTGCGCGAACTCGAGGAACGCGCGGTTCTCCTCGCGATCCGGCCCGATGGCGCCCACGACCGTGTGCTCGTTGCCCCACACGAGGCGGAAGTACTGCCGCATCGAGCCGTCGGCCGCCATGTCGAGGATGGCGTCCGGCCGATGGCCGTAGCGGGTTTCGAAGAGGCGGACGAGGCGTTCCTTCACCTCGACCGCCTACCGCTCGCCCGGCGGATACGTCTGTCCCCGCATGCCCGCCACGGCCGCCCGCGCGCGGTCCACGGTGGGCTGGAGCGCGTCGTCCGCGTTCTCCCAGGCCGCGATGAACCGCCCGTACATGGCGATGGCCCGCGTGGTGTCGCCGAGTTGCTGGAGCAGCGCGCCCCGCTCGGCCAGGGAGCGGACGTGCAGGGCGGGGTGGGTCGTCCGGCGACCGAGCGCGTCCACCAGGTCGTAGAGCATCACGGCCTCGCGCAGGCGGCCGAGCTGGGCCAGCAGATCGGCCCACGCCAGGGCGCGGACGGTTCCGAACTCGCCGCGGAATTCCACGGAGTCGCCGCCCAGGGCCCGTTCCTCGGCCCCCCGAACCGCGGCGGCGGTGTCCCCCCGCGCCAGGGCCAGGTGCGCGTCCATGGTCTGCCAGGTACGCGACTCGCCCGCGCCGGCCTTGGCGACGAAGCGACTGAGCAGGGTCGTGTCACGGGTGGTGAGATACGAGGCCAGGAGCACCGAGCCGCTGGCCAGGAGCGCCTGCTCCGCCAGCGCCGGCTGATCGGCGAAGAGCGAGTCAATGGCGCGCATGTAGGCGCGGGCGCCGGTCCGCGTGGCGGCGGTGTCGAGCGCCAGCTCGGCGCCGCTCATGAACCGCATCATCTCGACGAGCACGGAGACGGGCATGGTCACACCGCCCGGTCCGTTGCTGGTCTCGGCCCCGGTGGCCCGCACGGCGCGGGCGAGGGCGTCCACGAGCGCCCGCGACTCGGCGGCGCGCCCGCCGCCCGTGAGGATCGCGAACGCTTCCTCGGGGCCACTGCTGCCGAGCAGCACGGGCATGACGTCGTCGGGGGTCGCGAGCGCGGTCGCGAGCGTGTCGGCCGCGGCGCCGTAGTTCTCATCGCGCAGCAGGATCCGGGCGTTCCACACCCGCGCGAGGGGCGTGTGCCCGTGCGTCCGCAGGGCGGCGATCTGGGCGCGCGCCTCCTCCCGCTGGTCGTCCAGCAGCAGGAACCCGATCAGGTTGTCGCGCGGGCGCGCCGAACGCGGGACCGCTTCCACCCACGCGCGGGCCGTCACGTGGCGCGCGCGCTGGGCGTCCGCCCGCAGCTGCCGCACGCGCTGGGCGCCGTAGCGCGCGACCAGCGTGTCCTGCGGGGCGTACACCGCGGAGTCGGTCAGGCACAGCCACGGGTTGTCGAACGAGCAGGAGCCGAGCACGTCCACGATGTGCTGATACGCCAGGACGTAGGACGAATCAATGGCGAGGGTGCGCTGGAAGGCGCGCAGGGCCGTGCCCAGGTTGCCCAGCGTGTCCGGGTGCGGCAGGCGGCCGGAATGGTGGTGGTAATGCGCCTCCCCGAGCTGGTACCACGCCTCGACGTCGGTCGAGTCGTGCGCGAGCAGCTGGCGCACGAGGTCGCGGGCCCGCCGGTAGTTGCCGGCCTCGTACGCCACGTGGAACTGGAGCAGGGTCCGGAGGCGTGGCGGCAGCCGGTCGGCGTGGGCCTGAGCCCGCGCCACCCAGTCCCGGCGGCGTGCCGGCGAACCCTCGATGCCGGACCAGCCCTCCACGTCGCGGAGCCGCAGGTACGCGAGGGCGAACGTCGAGTCGAGACGCACGGCCCGCAGGAGCCGGGCACGGGCCGAGTCAATCTCGAAGCGCTGGAGCGCCGCAACCCCGTCGAGGTAGGCGCGGTACGCCTCGAGGGAGTGCGTGGTCTGGGCCACCAGGTCGGGCCGCTCGCCCGCGGGCGCGCCGCTCACCCGGAGGATCCGGGCGGCCACCGCGTCGAGCAGGGGGCGCGGGTCGGCGTCGAGCGGGGCGCGCACGATCTCCGTGGCCAGGCGGTTGCCCGAGGCCACGTCGTGGACCTTGGCCTCGACGGCCAGCGAGTCGCCCTCCCGCCGGATGTCGCCCAGCACCAGCGTCCCCACGCGCGCCTCGCGCGCCATGGCCCGCGCGGCGTCGAAGTCGAGGTCCCGCGGGCCGTCCACGCCCCGCCGCCGCATCAGTGAACCGGTGCGCTCGTCGTCGTAGACGCGCATGTCCTCCCAGTGCGAGATGGCGAGGCCGAGGAGGTTCATCGCGGCCTCTTCCAGGTAGTCGCGGTCGGGGTCGCCGGTCCGGTTCTCGAACGGGAAGACGATCACGCTGTGGCGCGGGTCGCCGTCCACGCGGTAGCCGCGCGGCCGGAACACGATCGCCGCGAGCGCCGCCGCCGCGAGGGCCGCGCCCACCCAGGCCCAGCGGGGCACGGCGCGCCGCGCTCGCGTCGGCGGCGTGATGCCGGACTGGAGCGCGTCCCGCAGCTCGGCCGCCGTCTGGAAGCGGTCGCGGGGCTCGCGCGCCATGGCACGGTCAATCACGGTCTGGAGCCCGGACGGCTGGCCGGCCAGCCGCGGAACGTCGCCCGAAATGGCCTGGGCGATGATGGACTGCGGCGTCGTGCCCTCGTACGGCGGCGCGCCCACCAGCATCTCGTAGAGAACGCAGCCCAGGGCGTAGATGTCCGCGCGGCCGTCCAGCTCGACGGCGCCCAGCGCCTGCTCGGGGCTCATGTAGGATGGCGTCCCGATGGCCATCCCGGTCTGCGTGAGGCCCACGCCGCCCGACACGCTGATGGCGCGCGCGATCCCGAAATCCGCCACCACCGCGTGGCCGTCTGAGAGCAGCACGTTGGCGGGCTTGATGTCGCGGTGCACGATCCCGTGCCGGTGCGCGTAGTCCAGCGCGCCCGCCACCTCGGCGGCGATCCGGGCGGCCTCGGTGCCGGCCAGCGGGCCCGCGCGGAGGAGCCGGTCCCGCAGGGACTCGCCGTCCACGTACGGCATCACGTAGTAGAGCAGGCCGTCCGCTTCGCCCGAATCGTAGACCGGCAGGATGTGCGGGTGCTGGAGCCGGGCGGCGATCTCGATTTCGCGGTGGAAGCGGTCGTGGCCCACCACGGCGGCGAGATCCGGCGAGAGCACCTTGATGGCGACGTCGCGGTCGTGCTTGCGGTCCCGGGCCAGGTAGACGGTGGCCATCCCGCCCTGACCCACCAGGCGCTCGACGCGGTAGCGGTCGCCGAGGGCCGCGCGGAGGCGCTGCTCGAGGTCAGGCATCCGTCATGATACCCCAGTCAGGGAAGCTGGCGCTCACCGCCCGCGGGGCGCTCGCGCCCGCGCTCGCGCGCCAGCAGCCGCTCCAGGAAGTCCACGCGTTCTTCCAGCTCCGCGATGCGGCCCGTGTGGTGCTCGACGTTCGCGAGCTGGCGCTCGGTCTCGTCGCGCGCGGCGGTGAGCTGTTTCTTCACCGCTTCCTCCAGCTGGCGCTGCCCCGCCAGCGGGCCGAGCCGGTGCGCCTTCCGGGCCTTGAGGTAGAGGGGCACGACCGAGCCCCAGGTCACCAACGCGAGGAGGACGCCGGGCGGCGCGTCAAAGACGATCCCGGTGGCCATCATCCCGGCGCCCACCAGGATGCGGCCGACGATGGACCGCGTGATCTCCAGCATGTTCATCGCCACGAACGGGAGCCCCCGCGGGCCGCTCGGTTCCGGGTCCCCGGCCTTGCTGATCGGGTAGCCGCACCGCGGGCAGAAGGTCGCCTCGGTGGAGGCGACGGTGCCGCACTCCGGGCATTCGGCCAGTGCCATCCGGCTATTCTACCGCGACCGGGCCGAGTCCACGATGGCCTTGACCTCGCGGAGCAGGAAGGGCCCGTCGTAGGGAATCCCGTCTTTGATCACCCACTCCACGCCGTTCGTGCGCACCTCCCGCCCGTCGCGCAGGGCCGTCGTGCCGCCCGCGTAGAGCACCTTGAGGTCCTCGAGCGGGTTCCCGTCCACCACGATCACGTCCGCCAGCCACCCGGCGCGCACCCGGCCGATGCGGGTCTCCTGGCCCAGGATCTTCGCGCCGTTCCCCGTGCAGTGCTCGATGATCTTGAGCGGGTGGAACCCGGCCTCGGCGTGCAGCTCCATCTCGCGGATCAGGCCGAACCCGTAGACCTGATAGATGAACCCGGCGTCGTCCCCGCAGCCGATCACGCCGCCCTTCCGCTCAAAGTCCCGCAGCGCCGCCATCCAGATGCGGTAGTTCTCCTTCCAGTAGACCTCGTCCGTGGTGCTCCACCCGATGAAGTACGAGCCGTGATTGGCGGGATCCGGGCGGAAGTACCACTCCAGCGACGGATGGAGGTAGTCCGCGAACCACGGCTGCGTCTGCGCGCGCTGGAGGTCGCGGCTCGCCTCGTAGATGTCCATCGTGGGCACCCACGCCACGTTGGCCCGCACCATGGCGGTGAGCACCGAATCGAGCCGGGCGGGATCGGCCTCGCGCCACAGGCGGCCGGCCCAGCGGAAGCGATCCACCTCGTCCAGGTAGTTGTAGTCGCTGGGGAAGTGTTGCCGGAGGTCGAGAATCGCGGCGTCGGGGATGCCGTACCAGTGCTCGATGGACGTGGTGCCGAGTCGAATGTCGTCCCAGACGTTGGTCTCCTCGACGCCCACGTGGTGCGCGGTGCGGAGCCCCGCCTTTCTTGCCTCGTCGAGTGCCGCGTCCAGGAGGTCGCGCTCGACGCCCGCGAACTTCACGCCGTCGGCGCCGATGGCCTTGAAGTGGCGGATGCGGGCGCGCGCCTCCGCGGCGTTCCGCGGCGCGGGGCGTTGCCCGAACGCGGGATACGCGAACAGCCGCGGGGCCACGATGGCGCCCTGCGCGCTCTCGTCGCGCAGGCGGACGATCCCCGTATCGGACTCGGGCCCCACCTCCCGCACCGACGTGATGCCGTTCGCGAGCCAGAGCTTGAGCACGTAGTCGTACCCGCCGAGCGAGCGGCCCGACCGGTGGCTCTGGAGGTGGGCATGCGCGTTGACGAGCCCGGGGAGCACGAACTTGCCCGTGGCGTCAATCTGCACGTCGCCCTGCGGCCGGCGGGTGTCGCCCCCCCGCTGGAGCGCCACCGGGTCGAGGGGCACCAGTGCCGTGATCGTGGTGCCCTCGATGACGATGTCAATCGGTCCACGGGCGGGGGTGCCGTTGCCGTCCACCACCGTGGCGTTGCGAATGACCAGGCGCGGGGGACGGACACCGTGCTGGACGCCCTGGGTCTGGGCGGAAAGCAGCGCGGGGGCGGCGAGCGATGACAGGACGACGACGAGCGGGAGACGCACCGAAGGCTCCGGGATGGGGCGCGGGGTATGCTAGCCCGTCAGGAAGCGGTGCGCTACCGGTGCGCGGGCGCCGCCGGCCTCACCGTGGGAACAGGCGTCGCTCCAGGCCCGGCACGAGCCGCAGCGCATTCTCGTAGTACACCTTTCGGAGCACCGGGTCCGGCAGGTCCAGGCCGTAGAGCCGCCAGAAGGCGTGTCGCTTCCGGTAGTACGGGAAATACTCGTCCGCGGTCTCGAGCACGCGGAAGTACACGGCGTACTCCGCGGGCGCCCACACGTCCTTCCCCATCAGGATCCGGTCCTGGTACCTGGTGAAGAACGCGGCCGCGTGGCGCGGTTGGCGGCCGGGTTCGTAGATCACCGCCCCCAGCTCGGTCATCACGTTGGGGAGCGAGTCGAGGATCCGGCCCAGCCGGTCCAGGTCGTTGGCCATCCAGAGAAAGTGGGCCGCGATGAACGTGGTCCCTGGGTGCTTGCGGAAGACGTGCAGCTGCTCGGTGATGAGCTGTTCCCACGAGGGATCGCCGTCCTGCTTCCGGTTGGGGAACTCCTTCAACTCGAGCCACCGCTCGTTGTACCGGTCCATCGGCTGCCAGAACGGGGCCGGGTCGGCGGTGTGGATCAGCACGGGAATGCCCAGCTCGCCGGCCTTCTTCCAGAGCGGGTCGAGGCGCGGGTCGTCCACCGGCACGCGCCGGCCCGCACGGTCGCGGACGCTCATGCCGAGGTTCTTGAAGATCTTGAGGCCGCGGGCGCCGTTCCGGACGTCGGCCTCGAGCTGCGCCGCGGTGCGCGCGGGGTAGTCCGGGTCGTCAATGCCCTCGAACGACGGGTTGGCGAACACGACGAACCGGCCGGGCGCCGCCTGCTCGAGCCGCACGACGGTCTCCCGCAACTGCGCGCCGCTCCGGCCCGAGAGGTTCACGAACACGGCCATGTTGATGGCATCCATGTCGCGGACGATCTGGGCTGCGCGCTCGGGCGTCAGCGGCCCGCGCAGGTGGTTGTGGATGTCCACGAACGGGAACCGGGCCCGCGTCACGGGATGCCCGGGCACCTTGAGGGTGGAGCGGGGCTCGTATTCCTCGACGCCCATCTCCTGGGCGGGGAGCGGGGCGGCAGCGGCCGCCGCCATGACGGCAAACCAGATCGTGCGCGGGAGGTGGTACACGCGGACTCCGGGGCTGAGGCGAACCCGCAACCTGTGCGCGGCGGGGTTTGCTCGGCAAGGGCCGCGGAAATACATGGCATGTCCGGCGTGCAGCGACCTTGAATCCGGGCTGAGGCCGCGATCGGCGGGGCCGGACCCCCGAACGGCTCCCGAAAACCACGGTCACGTGTCACAGCGGCCGGGTTGGTCCCGTCTGTATCCTGGGTCCCCGTCCCGGCCCGCCCGATGCCGGGATCCCGGCCAACCACAAACGAGGCCCGCGAATGCGGCACGAGCCCTGGCGAGACGCGCGCATCCTCATCATTGACGATGAGCCGCCGAACATCGCGATCCTGGAGCACATCCTGGGCTCAGCCGGGTACCCGGCCCTCGTCACCACCACCGATCCCCGGCAGGCCGTGGAGCTGTTCCGCGAGCACCATCCCGACCTGATCCTCCTGGACCTCAAGATGCCGCATCTCGACGGGCACGAGCTGCTGGCGCTGTTCAAGCGGGAGATCCCGGCCGAGACCTATCTGCCGATTCTGGTGCTCACGTCGGATGCCACACCGGACGCCAGACGCCGGGCGCTGGCGGGCGGCGCGCAGGACTTCCTCACCAAGCCGTTCAGTCCGCTGGAAGTGCGCCTGCGCGTGGAGAACCTGGTGGAGACGCGCCGGCTCCATCTGGCGCTGGCATCGCAGAACGCCGAGCTCGAGGAACGCGTGCGCGAGCGCACGGCGCAGCTGACGCGGCGGGCGATGCAGCTGGAGCAGGCCCGGATCGAGATCCTCGAGCGGCTGGCGCGGGCGGCCGAGTTCCGGGACGACGCCACCGGCCTGCACACTCGCCGCGTGGGGTGCGTGGCGGCGCAGCTGATGGACGCGATCGGACGGTCGTCCGTCGAGGTCGAGTCCATCGAGCGGGCGGCTCCGCTCCACGACATCGGCAAGATCGGCATTCCCGACTCGGTGCTGCTCAAGTCCGGCCGGCTCAACGAGGAGGAGTTCGCCGTGATCAAGACCCACACGGTCATCGGCGGGCAGATCCTGTCGGGCAGCGACGTGTCGCTGCTCGCCGTGGGCCGGGAGATCGCGCTCAGCCACCACGAGCGCTGGGACGGCACCGGCTACCCGGCCGGGCTCGCGGGCGACGCGATTCCGCTGTCCGGACGGGTGGTGGCGGTGGCGGACGTGTTCGATGCGCTGACGCACCCTCGCCCCTACAAGCCCGCCTGGACGTTCAAGGACGCGCTCACCGAGATCCAGGACCAGGCGGGTCGCCAGTTCGACCCCGACGTCGTCCGCACCTTTGCCACGCTGTTCCGGGAAGGACGCCTCACGGAAAGGGCACTTGCATGAAACGCGCGCTGGTGGTCACGGTCCTGCTCGCGACGATGGGCTGCGTGCCGCCCCGCGAGCCCTCGCCTCCCAGTCCCGAGACCCTCGTGGGCATGACGCTCGCGGCGCTGGAACTCGGGGACGTCGGCGCGGCGGCCCAGCACGCGCGGGCGCTCCCCGCCGAGGATACGTCGCCGTCCGGGCGCCGCGCGCTGCTGCTGCGCGCCGTGGTGGGCCTGGATCCGCGTAATCCCGTGCGGGCGCCCAACCAGGCGGCGGATGCCGCCGCGCGGTATACCGCCACGGCCCCCGATCCGCTGGACGCGGCGCTGGGCCGGTTCCTCTATGGCATGGCGCTCGACCTGGGCGCCGCGCCCGTCGGGGGCATGACCAAGGGGACCGAGCTGCCGAGGCTCACGGGGCCGACCCTCGCGTCCCGTCTCGAGGAGCTGGAGCTCTCGGTCAAGCAGTTGCGGGGTGAGTTGGCGCGGATCCAGGCCACCCTCAAGTCCTGATGACCATCCGGTCGCGGCTGCTCGCGTCGTTCGCAGTCGTCGCCGGGCTGCTGATGCTGCCCATGGCGTACGGGCTCCAGCAGCTGCGGGCGGTGCGCGGGATTGCCGTGGCGCTCCGGACCGAGCACGCCGAGGCGTACGCGGCGCTCGGGACGCTGCGGGAAGGACTGGTGGAATTCGACCGGCACGCGCGCAGCTACGTGATCGTGCCCGATCCTGCCTTCCGGTCCGGGCTCGGCCAGGCGCTGGCGCGCGCCGGGGAGGCGACCGGTCGTCTGGCGAGTGTCGGATACACTCAGGCGGAGCCGCTCGGGGCGGACCTCGATTCGCTCGGCGCCCGCACGCGGGCCCTCGACCTCCTGGTGGCGGCGGGGCGCGCCGAGGAGGCCACGGCGTTTCTGCGCCAGGCCGTGCAGCCGCTGCTCGGCCAGGCGCAGTCGCGGGTTCGCCCCCTCGATGACGCGATCGGCCGGGCCAGCACCGCGGCGGCGTCCGCGGCCCAGGGAATCACCGCCACCGCG
>Ga0214471_10004042_pt1 | contig 11331 bp, 14 predicted proteins | sample RVTome_5_FD_207665 | JGI IMG/M metagenome (GOLD analysis project Ga0214471, IMG submission 207665) | Soil microbial communities from uranium-contaminated site in the Upper Colorado River Basin, Wyoming, United States - RVT142D155 | ecosystem: Environmental > Terrestrial > Soil > Contaminated >... | reverse complement strand
CTGCAGCCAGGGCCGGCGGCGTTGACCGACGGGGTGCGGAGAATTCACGAACTGATCGCGGCTTGGAACGAACGGCAACGCAGCTAAGGTCTTAGTACTCCGTTCATTCCGCCGGGCCGACCCTGGCACAACGGATTCGTTGAGAGCTTCAACGGAAAGCTGAGGGACGAATGCTTGAATCGCGAGTGGTTCCGGGATCTGCGGGAAGCCCGGGTGCTCATCGAGCAGTGGCGAGAGTTCTACAACCATCGCCGGCCGCACAGCTCGCTTGGCAATCGGACCCCAGTTCAAGCAAGGCAAGAGGCGCTTAGAATGGAACCCCGACTCACTGCCTGATTGGCTAGAAGAAACTGACTCAGGTCACTCATATATGGCCGCATGGTTAATTTCCGCATTGAAGGCTGTGCTGCCGCACGTCGGAACCATCATTGCGGCCGCTACGCCAGTGTTCACGAAGAAAAAGGCTGACGCGTCCGCCAATCAGACCATTTTGCTACAGCAGCAAGTCGCAGAACTTCAATCGGCAGCCGCGCAAAACGCAGCGCACATCAAAGAACTGGCGGCACAACTTCAAAGCACGGTGGCGGCACTGGAACAAGGCGCGTCGATCGCCGAAGCAAAGCTGCGACGCGTACTTTTATTTTGTCTTGTTGCGATGCTGTTGTCTGCAATCGCACTGTTCGTCTCGCTGTATTTCATTTTTGGGCGATGAACCCCAGCAATGCGTTCGAGAGCGGACAGAGCTCGATCCGATAGTGTAAACACCTCGAACTAGCGCTCGAGGAGGTGTGTTGTGGCCCAAGCAGTCGGGCGCCGGCTGCTGGCTGCGGCGTGCTCGTACGCTAACGGACTTCCGAATTGAGAAAGCGCGGTTGACAGCGCCCGCGCGACCCCCCAACCTTGCCGCTCCCGGCCTCCCGCAAAGTCGGGGCAGGTACCGCAAAGCGTTTCTCCCGGGAGAAGAAAATCGAACTGACCGACATCACGCTCCTCGAGCAGGCCGAGCTGTTGCGCCGCGCGCAGTGCTCGAGCCGCCAGATTGTGGACGCGCACCTCGCGCGCATCGATACGCTGAACGAGAAACTGCACGCTTTCGTCGAGGTGTATGCCGACGACGCGCGCGCGCTTGCGGATGCGGCCGATCGCGCGCGCAAGGCGCGCCTGCCGCTCGGGCCGCTGCACGGCCTGCCGATCGGGCTTAAGGACCTGTGCGACATCGCCGGGCGCGTCGGCACGGTCGGCTCGCGCATGTGGCAGGCGCGCGTGGCTGAGACCACCTGCGCGACCGTCGAGCGACTGCTCGCCGCCGGCATGATCCCGCTCGGCAAGACCCACATGGTCGAATTCGCCTTCGGCGGCTGGGGCGCGAACCAGTTGATGGGGGCGCCCTGGAACCCCTGGGACCTCAAGCGCCAGCGCGTGCCGGGCGGGTCATCGAGCGGCACCGCGGTGGCAGTCGCTGCGGGGCTCGCACCGATCGGCATCGGCAGCGACACCGGCGGCTCGGTGCGCATCCCCTCGGCGTTCAACGGCCTCGTCGGCCTCAAGGTCACCTTTGGCCGCATCAGCCTGCACGGCACGGGGCTGCTCAGCTGGACGCTCGATAGCATCGGGCCGCTCGGGCGCTCGGTGGACGATTGCGCCGATATCCTGCGCGCGCTCGCCGCGCCCGATGCGCGCGACCCGAACACCCTCGGTCAGCCGCCGCTCGATTTGCCCGAGCGGCTCGAGCCCGACCGGCTGGCGCAGCTTTGCATCGCGATGCCGGACGCCAAGCAGCTGCCCTCGTTCATGCACCCGGCGGTGCTCGCCGCCTGGCAGGACACCGCCAAGCGCCTCGAGCGCCTTGGCGCAAGGATCGTGCCGGTGCGCCTGCCCGAGTGGTACTTCGAGCTCTCCAAGCCCGCGGGCACGATCATCGCTTCCGAAGCGTTCTCCCTGCATCGCAACTGGATCGAGGACCTGAACCAGCCGATCGGCGACGCAGTGCGCGCGCGCGTGCTCAATGCACGCAAGCTCGCGCCGGGCGAATACGCCGAGACCCTGCGCGTCATGGCCGAGCGCCGGCGCGTATTCGGCGACTGGTTCCGGCGCTTCGACGCGCTGCTCCTGCCGACGATGGCGATCCCCGCGCCGCCGCTGGACGAGATCGACGAGAACTCCCCCATTCCGGGCTACCTGACGCGGCCGGCGAACTACCTCGGCCTGTGCGCGCTCGCCATGCCGGCCGGGCTGCACGAAGGTCTGCCGCTTGGCGTGCAGATCGTCGGCAAGCCGTATGCCGAGCGCGTCATCCTCGAGATCGGCAAGGCGTACCAGGAAGACAGCGGCCACCACAAGCTGCGTCCGAAGCTCGCTTCGGCCGGCGCCAAGCATGCCGCCTGAGCCGGGCGGCGCCGTGCCGCGCTCGGCCGAGCGCGCCACGGCCGATCGCATCTACTTCACGCTCGCGGCGGTGATTGGCGGGCTGGTCAGCATTTACTTTCTCGTGGTGCCGGTGCTCGACCTGAACATCGCGTTCCACTTCTACCTGATGCTATGGATCACCATGGCCTCGGCGTTCAATGTCGCCGCGGGATTCTCCGGTTACATGCCCTTCGGCTTCGTCGCCTTCTACGGCGTGGGCTCCTTCACCACCGCGATCCTGGTCAAAAGCCTTGGCTTTCCGGTGCTCGTCGCGCTGCCCTTCTCGGGCGCGGCGGGCGTGGTGCTCGGGCTGCTGTTCGCGCCGACGCTCAGGCTCTCGGGCATCTACTTCGCCATCGTGAGCCTCGCGCTTGCCGGCATCTGTCGGCTTGTGATCTCAAACATGCCGCAGGAAATCACCGGCGGCTCTTTCGGCCTGCAACTGGGCAGCCGCGCCGAGCCGGTGCACTCCTTCTACGTGATGATGGGGGTGATGCTGATGGCGCTCGGTGTCATCCTCTGGTTGTCGCGCTCGCGCCTGGGCAAGGCGCTGCGCGCGGTGCGCGACGACGCCGAGGCGGCCGACATGATGGGCGTGAACGTCACGCGCGTGCGCCTGTACGGCTGGCTGATCGCCGCGTTCTTCCCGGCGGTGTGCGGCGGGGTCGAGGCCTGGTATACCAACGTGGTCGATACCGAGACCGCGTTCAACACCCTCACCACTGCGAAGACGGTGATCTACGCGGTCGCCGGGGGCCTCGGCACGGTCACCGGGCCGATCGTCGGCTCGGTCGTCATGGTGTGGCTCGATGAGCTGATCTGGCGCCGCTTTCCGCTGCTCAACCTCCTGATCCTCGGGGTGGCGACGGTGCTGCTGGTGTTGTTCCTGCCGCGCGGCATCGTCGGCACGCTGCTGCGCTGGCGCCCCGAGTGGCGCCGCTACATTCCCTGAGGCGCAGGCGTGGACACCCTCGTTCTGAACGGGATCGTCAACGGCCTGATTGTCGGCGGCATCTACGCGCTGATCGGCATGAGCCTGACGCTGCTCTACGGGGTGCTGCGCGTCGTCAACTTCGCGCACGGGGAGTTCGTGATCGGCGGCTCGTTCCTCGCCTACGCACTGTTCAGCAACCTGGGCATTGCACCGCTCTTCGCGCTGCCCGTGGCCGCGGTGTCGTTCTTCGCGCTCGGCTGGGGCGCGTACTTCCTGCTGCTGCCGCGCCTGCAGAAGAGCGACGACCCCGAGATCATGTCGTTCCTCATGATGTACGGCGTGTCGCTTGCGCTCGCTGCCGTGATGCTGCTCATCTTCGAGGCCGACTCGCGCTCGATCGACTACTCGTTCCAGCCAATCGCCATGAAGATCGGCCCGATTTATGTCTCCACCGCACGCATCGTCGCCTTCGGCATCACCATCGTGCTCGCGGCCGCGCTCACCTGGTTCCTGTTCCGCACGCTGCCCGGCAAGGCGCTGCGCGCCGCGATCATGAACCGCGAGGCGATTCAGATCATTGGCGTCGATGTGGTCAAGCTCTCGGCCTTCGCCTTCGCGCTCGCCTCGGCAATCGCCGGGGTGACTGGCGTGCTGGTTGCGCTGGTGTTTCCGGCCTTCAATCCCTTCTCGGGCGCCGAATACTCGATCATCGGCTTCATCGTGGTGGTGCTGGGGGGCCTCGGCAATCCGCTCGGGGCGCTGCTCGCCGGCATCCTCTACGGGCTCTCCGAGCAGCTCGCTACGGTGTTCCTGCCGCAGGCGATGGCGCCGATCGTCGGTTTCGGCATCCTGGTGGCCGTGATCCTGATCCGGCCCGCGGGCCTCTTGGGCTGGAGGGCGCAGCGATGAGCGCGGCGATCGAAGTGCACGGCCTCGTCAAGCGCTTCGGCGGCCTCACCGCGCTCGACGGTATCGAGCTCGAGGCGCGCCCGGCCGAGGTGCTCGGGATCATCGGCGTGAACGGCGCTGGCAAGACCACGCTGATGAACTGCGTCTGCGGCATCTACCGCGCCGACGAGGGGCGCGTGCTGATCGGCGGGCGCGACACCACGGGCCTCACGCCGCACGAGATCGCGCACCGCGGCGTCGGGCGCACCTTCCAGATCCCGCGCGTGTTCCGCAAGATGTCGCTCATCGACAACCTGCTCGTGCCGGTGCTCGACCGTCGCGAGGCCGGTCCGGCGCTGATCGAGCGCGCCGAGGCGATGCTCGAGCAGATGCGCCTGATCGAGCTGCGCCACAACTTCGCCGAGGAGCTCTCCGGTGGGCAGCAGAAGCTGCTCGAGATGGCGCGCATGCTGATGCCCGATCCGGCGGTGGTGATGCTGGACGAGCCCTTCGCGGGGGTGCATCCTACGCTTTGCCGGTTCATGATCGAGCGCATCGAGGCGATGGCGGCCGATGGCAAGACGGTGCTGCTGATCAGCCACGACCTGACCTCGATTTACCGGCTCTCGCGCCGCGTTGCGGCACTGAACGAAGGTCGCGTGATCGCCATGGGCGGAGTAGACGAGATCCGAGGCAATCCCGCCGTGGTCGAGGCCTATCTGGGTAACTGAGGACATGAACGCGCCTGCCACCAACGACCGACCGGTGCTCGAGCTGCGCTCGGTCGATGTCGCCTATCACGGCGACATCCGCATCCTGCAGGGCCTGTCGATGGCGGTGCGCCCGGGCAAGATCACCGGTGTAATCGGGCCGAACGGGGCGGGCAAGTCGACCGCGCTGCGCACGCTCTACGGGCTGTTAAAGCCGGTCGCGGGCGACGTGCTCCTCGACGGCGAGGTGGTCACCGGCATGCCGCCGTGGCGTTTCATCGAGCGCGGCATCACGCTGTTGCCGCAGAACCGGAGTCTCTTCAACGAGCTCTCGGTCGAGGACAACCTGAGGCTTGCCTGCTGGTCGTTCCGGCGCGACAAGGCGCGCGTTGCCGAGGCGCTCGAGCGCGCTTATGCGCAGTTCCCGATCCTCAAGGATCGGCGCACGCAGGCCGCCGGTGCGATGAGCGGGGGGCAGCAGCGCTTTCTCGAGCTGGGGCGCGCGCTCGCGCTGCAGCCTCGCGCGGTGCTGCTCGACGAGCCCACCGCGATGATCGCGCCAAGGCTCGCCGCCGAGATCTACGAGTTCATCCACGCTCTGCCGCAGAAGGGCATCACCGTGCTGCTCGTGGACCAGAACGTACGCCAGTGCGTGCGCGTGGCGGACCATGTCTACGTGCTCGAGCTCGGGCGCAACAAGATCGACGGCTCGGCGAGCGACTTCACGAAAGACGCCGACCTGCGTAACCTGATCGCAGAATGGGTGGATTACCGGATCGACGCTTAATGGGGCGGGCGTCGGCGAAAGAAACTTCAGCCCTCGAAGGAGGATGACGTGCAACGCAGAAACTTCCTGCTGGCGCTCGCCGCGCCGGTACTTATGGCCACGGTGGGGGCGGGCACGGCGAGCGCCCAGGCCGACAAGCCGATTCGCATCGGCATGACGGTGTCGTCCACCGGCACCTTCGCGCTCGCCGCACAGTCGGGCCATCGCGGCGCGCAGATCTGGGTGAACGACGTCAATGGCCGCGGCGGCATCGACATCGACGGCACGAAGCGCAAGGTCGAACTGGTGATTCTCGACGACCGAAGCGACAAGCAGCTGGTGCCGCGCGTCTACGAGACCCTGATCAAGGATGAGAAGGTCGACCTGGTGTTCGGGCCCTTCGGCTCGACGCTCACCGCGGCGGCATCCAATACCACGGAGACCAACGGCAAGTTCATGGTGATCTGGTCCGCTTCCGCCGACTCGATCTTCAAGCAGGGCTACAAGTACGTCGTCTCGGCCACCCAGATCGCCGGCACGCTGCTCGGCCAGCCGGCGGTGCGCGCGCTGCACAGCATGGGCGTGAAGAAGGTCGCCTTTGCGTACGTCGACGAGCCCTTCCCGGCGGCGCTCACTCAGGGCGCCATCGACCTGGCGAAGGAGCTCGGCATGCAGGTCACCATGGACGAGAAATTCGCCAAAGGCACCAAGGACTTCAACATCCTGATCCAGAAGGCCAAGGCGAGCGGCGCGGAGGCGTTCTATCCGACCGCGTACGAAGGCGACCAGATGACCATCGCGCGCCAGATCCGCGAGACGAACGCAGACTTCAAGGCGGTGTATCTGGTTTACGCCTCGCAGCCGCAGTTCCTGCAACAATCGGGCAAGGACGGGCACTACGTCTTCAGCCAGACGCTGTTGCACGACAAGATCAACTGGAAGGTGACGCATGGCCTGAACCGCGCGGAAATGGTGGCGAGCTACGGCAAGCTTTTCCCGACTGCGCAGTATCCGGCCGACTTCCAGACGATCCTCGCCTACGGCGCCGGCGTCACCACCGAGCAGATCATCAAGACCGCCGGTTCGCTCGACGCAGCGAGGCTCAAGGAGGCGGCGATCAAATTGAGCGGCAAGATCGTCACCGCTTGCGGCGAGTACCAGATCGACGAGACCGGCAAGCAGTACAAGAACGAGTTCTCGATCATGCAGACGCTGCCGAACGGGCTGGAAGTGGTCTATCCACCCGCGGTCGCAACGGCGAAGCCGGTCTACCCGGTGCCGCAGTTCGCCAAGCGTTAACAGGGCAAGCAGCTCGATGGGCGGGTGATCCCGATCGCCCGCCCTATTTTTTTTGCCGAACGGGCAGGAGGCCAGATGAGCGAGCGAGACAATGCGGCGCGCGAGGCGCTGCGCGAGAGCGGGCGGCGCGTGATGCGCGAGGTGCTCGGCGAGGCGTACGTCGAGCGGCGCGACGCGAGTACCACCGAATTGAACGCGCCGGTACGCCGGCTAAGCGAGGAGTTTGCCTACGCGACGCTGTGGACGCGCCCGGGGCTCGACCGCAGGCTGCGCAGCCTCGTCACGATCGCGATGCTCGGCGCGCTGAACCGGCCGCACGAGCTGCGCATCCACCTGGTGGGCGCGCTGAACAACGGCTGCAGCGCCGAGGAGATCCGCGAGGTGTTCACGCACTCGGTTGCCTACTGCGGGTTTCCGTCGGCGATCGATGCGCTGCGGGTCGCCGACGAGGTGCTGCGGGAGCGGGGCGGGGGCGGCTAGCCTCTACCGTCGCCGGCGGGAGCGTTACGCTGCCTCGCGTCCCATTTTCACCAGCTTGAACGGCGGCGCGCTGCCGTCCTTCGCCTGCCCCGCGTACACCGTGAGGTGCGGGAAGGGGATCTCGATGCCGCGCTCGTCGTAGGCCTTCTTCAGGCGCTTGAGGAATTCGCGTCGCACGTTCCACTGCTCGATGCCCACGACCTTGAAGCGGCAGCGGATGGTGACCGCCGAGTCGTCCCAGCGCTCGACGCCGACGAGCTCGGTGTCCCCGAGGATCTTGGGCCCGAACTTCGCGTCGGCGCGCATTGCCTGGCCGACCTCCTGCATGACGCCGAGCGCCTCGTCCACGTCCTCGCGGTATGCGATGCCGACCTCGATCACCGACTGCGCGAAGTCGCGCGTCAGGTTCTTCACCATCTTGATTTCGCCGTTCGGGACGTAGAACACATGGCCGTCGAAGTTGCGCATGCGCACGTAGCGCAGCGTGACTTCCTCGACCAAGCCGCCTTCGCCGCCGATATTGACGATGTCGCCCTGGCGGATCTGGTCCTCGAGCAGCAGAAACAGGCCGTTGAAGTAGTCCTTGACCAGGCTCTGTGCGCCAAAACCGATGGCGAGGCCGGCGACGCCTGCGGTGGCGAGTACCGGGGCCACCGAGATACCAATTTCGCCAAGCACCAGCATGCCGGCCACCAGCCAGATGACCACCGCCGCGATATATCGGACCACGCGCCCGAGGGTCTGGATGCGACCCGCCTGGTCCGGATCCCGGCGTCGCTCGAGGTAGCCGCGCAGGGTGCGGACCAGGCGCGAGGCGACCTTCTGCAGAATGCCAGCGGCGATGAGAATGATTACGATGCGCACGCTCGCTGTGAGCGCGCTTTTGATGTCGGGATCGAGATTGCGAAAAAAGGAAAGCAGCTCGTCCATCGGGGTCCTCCGTGGGTTTGCGCAATGGGTGCGCGGGCGTTGGCAGCGCGCAAGAGAAAGGCCGCATCGGCGCGGCCTAGGAAGCGAATTTTAACAGTCCGTGCCCTGCGGCACGAGTCTCAATCGTCGCCGCGGAGCGTCGGATCGGCCTCGATCCTCGCGCGCATCCGGCGCATGCCGGCGAGCCAGCGCTCGCGGTCGGCGGCCTTGCGCCGCTCGTACTCGGCGACTTCGGGGTGCGGCAGGATGAGGAAAGTCTCCGCCTCGATCGCGCGCACCACCTGCTCGGCAACCTGCTCCGCGCTCACCGAGCCGTCGAGCAGGAACGATTTGCGATCGCCTTTCGGGCCGAGCAGCATCGGTGTGCGCACGCCCTGCGGACAGAGGCACGAGACACGGATGCCGCGGTCGTGATATTGCACCGAGAGCCACTCGGCGAAGGCGACCGCCGCGTGTTTGGACACGGTGTAAGTCGCGGAGTCCGGCTGCATGAGCAGCCCGGCGGCAGACGCGGTTTGCAGCAGATAGCCCCCGCCCTGCGCGAGCATGTGCGGCACCACCGCGCGCGCGGCGTGCACATGCGCCATGAAATTGACGTCGAGCGCTCTCCGCCAGGCCTCGATGCTTGCTTCCAGTGCGGCACGCTCGATGATGCCGGCGTTCGAGCAGAACAGGTCGATGCGGCCGTGTGCCTTGATCGTGGCATCGACGAGCCTGCGCACGTCCTCTTCGCGCGCCACATCGCAGGCCACCCCCAGTGCGCCCACCGCGCGGGCCGCCTCGTTCGCGCGCGCGGCGTCCAGATCGGCTACCACCACGGCGCGCGCGCCCTCGCGCACGAAGCGCTCGGCGAGCGCGCGTCCGATGCCGCTCGCACCGCCGGTGACCACGCACACCCTATCGCGCAGCTTCATGGCTTGTTCTCCTCGCGGTCGATGGTCTTCCAGTTGCTGTCCTTGAGCGCCGCCGGCTCGCGTGCGCCTTCGGCTTTTCCGCGCACCGCCATGCCGTGCGGCGCCAGCGGGCCTTCGTGCGGCCACCCCTCGGAATCTTCGGTCAGGCAGGCGAGGATACCTGCGGCGTCGCGTTTGCGCATCGGCTGCTGACGAGCGCGATGAATCCCAAGCGCTGACATTTGCTCATTCCCCCGTAAGTGCTAAGCTGCAAGGCAACTCCAGGTAACCAGAATTGGAGTCAGCCACGTTGACGCACTACGGCGCATCACGAGTCCGGTTCGCTGAGGAAGAGACGGTTCGTTTCCGAGTTCGATTCGGCCATAGCGGCAAGAAGGGCGCGCGATGAAAAGTGAGCTTGAGGTCGTGAAGCGAATCAGGCTCGGCAAGCCGGTTCCGGGGCCAAAGTTTCTCGAGCGGCGCACAAAAGGGTTGTCAACGATCAGGCAACATTCTCTCTCCCGAATTGCGCGTGTTACCGGGATGCGCCCGGACTCGAGCCTCATCATCCGTTGGCGCGGGCTGGGAGAGTTCGCCAATTCGCGGACCGTGGCCAAGGCTTCCTTCGACCTCGTTCTGCACGGCGGGCCGAAGGGAGTCAGCGGTCGGTTTCCTGATCTATGGATCGTCTGCTATCCCGACGATCCCGAAATCGTGAAGCTGGTTGAGGCGGAAATGGATAGCATGTGCGAGAAGGCGGTGAATCGCCCGACGCCATGAGCTCGCCGAGCGGCGGGCACCGTACCCGCAGGTAGGGCGAGAAAGCGGAACCGGGGGGATTGCTACGGAGCGCGCCGCCGCGCTTGGCGCAGCTTGGACACGGCCAGAGCCGTGGAAAACTCCGGACGCAGCGCGTTGCGCTGCGCCGGATTGTCGATCACCAGCGTCACCACCCGCCCGACGCGATTCACTTCAATGCGTGCTTCGCTCGGTGCCTTGTTCATCGTTTGCCGTCCGTCAGGTACCTGCTACGGCGAGGGTGGGGTACACGGGGAGGGCGACGCCGCCCTCCCCGTGAAGCCGACCTACTAGAGCGGCGCCTTCGCGCCGCGCACGTCAGTGCATTCCCAACGCTGCCTCGATATTCCTGACCATCGTCACCAACCGCGGCCCGATGTCTTCCTCGAGCTGGCCCTTTTTCAACATGAACGCCGGCACGCCGCAGTTGAAGGCGACGATCTCGCCGTCCACGGTGCGCCGCATCGGCACGCCGACCGCGTGGATCTCGCGCCGCAGCTCGCCCAGCGACAGGCAAAAGCCGCGGCTGCGGATGTCCTCCAGGCTCCTGTCGATCATCGGGCGGTACTTACGGTGCAGCTCGGGCTCCTTGACCTTCATCTGGTTGAGCACGGACTCGCGTTCGGCGGGCGTGCAGGCGGCGAGAAACGCGCGGCCGATCGTCGCGACCGCGATCGGAACGGAGGTTCCGATGTCGGGCAGCTGGGCGGTGGTGTTGCCGCTGCGGCTGGACTCGACGTACACCATGTTGAGCCGGTCGCGCACGCCCATCGACACCGCGCCGTTGCAGTAGTCGGCCAGCTCCTTCATCAGCGGGCGCGCCACCTGACGCACGCTCATCGAGGCGAGCAGCGGGTAGCCGATCGAGAGCACCGCCGAGCCGAGTTGGTACTTGCCCATGCGCATGTTGTGGCGCAGGTAGCCGAGCTTGGTCAGCGTGTAGGTGAGGCGCGACACGGTCGGCTTGGGCAGCCCGGTGCGTACCGAAATGTCCTTGTTGCCGAGCATCGCCTCGAGCGGCGTGAAACAGCGCAGCACTTCGAGGCCGCGCGCGAGCGTGGTGGCGAATTGGCGGTCGCCCTCGTGCTCGTAGCTGAACGAGCTGCCGGGCGGAAGGGAAAGCGGAACGGTGGGCTCTGGTGCACCCATGGTGGGTCTCCTCGATCGATACGTTGTGGTGTAAACGCGATGGCGCCGCTCGCAACCGCCGGGCGACGCAGCAACTGA
>Ga0214471_10004041_pt1 | contig 11332 bp, 23 predicted proteins | sample RVTome_5_FD_207665 | JGI IMG/M metagenome (GOLD analysis project Ga0214471, IMG submission 207665) | Soil microbial communities from uranium-contaminated site in the Upper Colorado River Basin, Wyoming, United States - RVT142D155 | ecosystem: Environmental > Terrestrial > Soil > Contaminated >... | reverse complement strand
GTTGCGGGCGCTTGAGGGCGGTCACGCCGTTGTCATCCTGAGGAGCAACCACGCACGCCACGTGGCGAGGGCGTCTGACCCGAAGGATCTGTCCGCAAGCACACTTGCCGAATTCACCACGGCCTGATCGGGACCTCATTCCACGATTCGGGCGAGAGGGCGTTTCGACGCGTTAAGGACGCTACTGACTCTGGCCAGTACGGCGCGGTGTCTCAAGGCGCCATCGCGCTGTGACGAAGGAGACCGACGTGCCGTCTCCGCCCTGGCTGGCCCTCGGGACGCCGTGCGGGGGGGGGGGGGGGGGGGGCCCCCGCCCCGCCCCCCCCCCCGGCCCCCCCCCCTGTGGTGAATCACCCCTTCCCTGAAGCGACGAAATTCCGCCGAACGGCCGGCGCAACGTCACGTTTTCCAGAAAACGTGACGCCGGGTCCCGTAAGTTCTTATATTAGGACGGCGAGAAACCGGAAAGTGACACGCGGCGGCGCTATTTCTGGTACATTGTGCCAAGGGCCGTTACCTGGTAGGGAAATTCCCGCGGACGGCGCCGAAAGAAGGGGGGCCAGCTCTAGCACGCCGGGGCGACGCGACGACAAAGAAAGGGGCGAAACATCATGCAAAGAAGGCAACGCAAACACGACGTGGGGCGCTATCCGTTGACGCGGGAAAGCGCCATTCGAATCGCCGACGCCGCGGGAGGTTATCGAGACCGCGCGCTTGTTCGGTTGCTCGTCGATAGTGGAGCGCGCCGCGCCGAAGCCGCGGCGCTCCGCTGGGATGACGTGGACGTTACCGCGCAAGCTGGCGGCGCGTCGTTCCGCTTCGGGGGGGACGCAGTCCCCAACGCCGAATCTGCCGGGTGCGTGATTCTGCGCGGCAAGACCGGCGCGCGAATCGTCCCCTTGACGCACGCGCTAGCGGGCGCGCTCCGCGCGCTGCAGGGCGCCGACGTGCTCGCCGGCGGGACGCGCCCGGTGTTCCGCCGCGGTGCGGGACTGCATCCGTACCGGCGCGAGGGATCGGACGCTATCAGCACGCGCACGGTCAACCGCATAGTGGCGGAAGCGGGCCGCGTCGCGGGAGTGACGCATCCTCACCCGAACCGGAAGGGGCGCCCGATCAATCCGCACTTACTGCGGCATTCCTGGTGCCGATGGCTAAAGAGTCTCGGACTAGACGCCGAAAGCCTTAAATACTTAATGGGGCATTCCACCGTCGTAACAACGCTCGACGTGTACGGGCAGCTTGAACCGGGCGAAGTGGCGCGCCGGTTCGTGGCCGCGGGAGGTGCCTAAAAATGGGACTGCTGATCGGTCACGCGATTCTGATCGGCTGGCCGCGAGTCGCGCCGGATCCCTTCGGAACTCAAGTTTCCCGACGACGGCCGCGCGCGCTCATAGAGTGGGGGCTACCGCAAGAGATCGCGAGCGCGTGCGGGATCGGGGGAATTACCGCGCGGGCAATCCTGGGGGAGCTCGAAGCGGCGGGCATGGTCGAAGAAGAAAAAGGCCGGTGGCGTTTGACGGATGAGGGCCTGGCGTACCGCCGCGATGCGCGCCGCAACGGCATCCGCACAACGCGGGCGACGTCGTCGCGGGCGCGACACGCGAGGGCGAGAAAGGGGCGATCATGAAAGGCAAGGGCGGGAAAGAGTGGGGGGAAGCGATCCCCCGCGAATGGGAACGATACCGCCGGCGTGGTTATTGGACCGTCGGGGCATTCCCGACGCCTGACGGCGTAGTGCTTGCGTGGCGCCGACAATACGACGGTGCGCTTGCGATCTTGCGGCCGGTGACTGTTAATGACCTGGTCCTGGCGTGCCTGGTGGGGGAGCTGACGACGCGGCGCGAGCTGGAAACACTGGTTCCGCCGCCGGCGCCGCCGGCGTTCGGCATTTGGGGCGAAGCTTATCTGTGACAAATTAGCCGGGTATCACAACCCGTCCGACTCCCTGAAAATGGATCCTGGGGCAAATGGCGAGGTCGCTTTTCGGGGGAACTGACCGGCGGCGCTTCTCAAGCCGGCCAGTTCCCGTTTTGTAGCGCGAGCGCTTCCCGCTCGGCGCGCGAGAAGTGGTTGCGCGCGCGCGACGAGTCCATGGCCTCGGCTCCGGCTACCTGCCAGTCTCCGCGGTCAATCGCGTCTCTCATTCGCACGAAGCGGGAAAGACCGCGCCTTCCAAGGTGGAACGCCATACACGCAAGCGCTTCTTGGCGCGCATCGGTGAACGTGCCGAAGGCCGGGAAGATCGCGATTGCATCGGCGACCGCTTGCAGGGTGTCGGCGAGTAGCACGCCTTCGGCGACTTCTGCGGTAATCACTATACCATCTTCACCTGTGCGCGTGCGCGCCGCGGCGCGAACGGCCCAAGGCGGAAGCGGCGCCGCGTTCAAGTTGTGGCCGTATCCGATTGTTCGGTTGCCTTTCGCGTCACGGTATTCTTGCAGACGCAACCCCTCATCCGCGCGAAGTCGGGCCAGCAAGCGCGGAATGTTCACTGTACCGCCTCGACTTTCTCGGTCCCCTGAATCGGGACGCCGCGCGCCGCGGCCGACCGCGCGCAGCCGGTGAAACCGCATCGGTCGGCGTGACAAACGCCGGCGGCGTTCAGCACGTCCGGCGTGTAAATGCTCCGCCCCCCGTTGAGCGTGGACTGACACGCCATTTCATAGAGAAGCCGCAACCGCTCGCCGAACGTGAACGGGCAAAGAACCTTGTTCGCCGGGATTACTTCCGGCCCCTTCGGGTCGATAACCATAGGACCGCCCCCCCGATGACCGCGGCGGCGAGTAGTCCGCCGCGAGGTTTTGCACCGCCGCCGCCGGCCGGTGCGCTGGTGATGCGGCGCAGGACCGAATCAACGTACCGCTGATTCCGATATGCGCCGGTGCCGTCTTTGTACGGCCCCCCTTGATTGTATGCGCTGATAGTGTCCTGCACGGATCCCCCGAAGCGCCCCGCCAGGTGCGCCAAGTATTTCGCTCCGAGATCCAGGTTCACCGCCGGGTCAAGGAGTTCAGCGATTCGCCCCTTGAAGCCCATGTCGCGCGCGGTGCTCAAGAGAATCTGCACGAGACCGTAAGAAGCGTCCCCGTATATCCCATACTGTGGGGCGCTGATCGTCGGCTCATCGCGCCAAGCGTTCGGGTTGCCCGCGCTTTCCTGGGCAACGATCGCACGCAGCAACGCCGCGGGGATTCCATGCCGCGCCGCCGCGGCAACAATGAGAGAATCCCAACGGGTGACGGCGTCGGGTGAAAAGATCGTCGGGTCAAGTGGCATCTGTGACTCCCCCCGCTGGCGGCGCGGTCGGCGGCGTATCCCCGGAGGGCGCTGCATCGTCCGGGCTGGTATCCGGGCTCGCGGCGAATTGGTAAGCCGCGAGGAGATCACGCCACCATTCGCCGGACACGCCGGCGACTTCGGGCCGGTTCGCGTACCGCGCGAAATCGCTCGCTTGAAGCGCGGGATTGAACCGGGCGAGGTATTCACCCCAGAAGCCCGGATCGTCGCCCGCTAAAGCGTACCGCGCAATTCTCGCGAAGACCGCTTCTTCCTGGTTCCCCGCGTTCCCCGCGTTCCCCGCGAACAAGTCCGGCGGCGAGGTCGGCGCTGCTGGCGGCGGTCCCGCGATCATCGGGCGCGCCGGCGCCGCCGGCGCGGGCGCCGGCGGGCGCTGCATGAAAGCGCGCGCCAGCTCGGCCAATACCTGCCACCCTTCCCCGTCCGATTCTCTCCCTTTCTTTCCGGTTCCAGGGGGCATCGTCCCCGCGATTTCCATCGCGTCGCGCAAAACCTGCATGGCATCCGCAAGAGTTCCGCCGCGTTCGGGGGGGCGAAGCGCCGACGCGAGTTCGGTAAATTCCTTAACCGTCATGCGTTGCTGGCCGCGCTCCGTTGCGCCGCGTTCGAAGACCTGGCGCAGTTCCTGAAGTTCGCGCCGAAGGTCGGCGACGCTGGGATTCTCCACCGCGGCCGCAACGCTCCGCTCCGGTGGGGCGGCGACAACGAGACGTCGCGACACAATCGCCAACCGGCCCCGCTTGATATTGAGCTGGAACTTCGCGTCACGGTGCGGCGGGGGAACAAGCTCCGCAAGCAACCGCGGGAGATCCTCGGCCACATCTTGCCATCGCCAAGTAGCAACGTGTACCGGATCGTTCGGGCTGCAGTCCGCGCCGGGTTTCACGCGAAAAACATAGACGCGGGGATCGCTTGAGCCTTCGCCGAATCCTTCGACCATGGCGCCGATTTCGGCGTACACGTCTTCGGCCGCGGGCGCTGGGCTGGCGCCGGTTGGGGGATCTTTCGGGGATCCAATTTCCACCACTTACGCTCCTTAGTGTCACGTTTTCTTGTAAAGTGTGACGGCTAGTTATCCACAATTGTCATTTTTCGCGGTGGATAACCTGTGGATAACCTGTGCACAACCCCAATTCAACACCCTCCACTATAGACTTGTCCACACGTTCTCCACAGGTTATCCACAGGTTATCCACCGTCCGGCGGCGCTGTAACACGTTGAGGATACACTGTTTGAGTAAAGTTATCCACAATGGCGCGCCCCCTCTGTATCTGCTAGACTGTGAAAGAAGAAATAGCAGAAGGTCGGAGGGACAAGGAGGGCTCGGCGGCGTGCGTGTGAAGTGGCGCGGCGAAAAAATGCCAGGGGGCGACGCGGGAACGGATGGAACGCTCCGCATCCTGGACGGCTGGGCGCGCCGGCGCGCCATCCATCCGAAGATTCGCGAAACGGCGATCCGGGCGCTTCGCGGCGTGCCGCGCGGGTTCGGGGAAATCGAAAGGCTCTATGAGTTCGTGCAGTCCATGGATTACCGGCGCGATCCGGTCGGCGCGGAGTTCCTGCAAGATCCTCTAGTTACTCTCGAGGTCGGCGCGGGAGACTGTGACGACCGCTCCGCGCTCCTGGCGGCGCTCTTGCGATCCGTGGGCTACCGGCCAGAATGGGAGGTCGGCGCCGCGTGCGAAAAGTGTCCGTGGGGGCACGTCTATCTTTCGGTGGACACGCCGGCCGGCCCCGTGGTAGTTGATCCAACGAAGGGCCTTTCGTTGGGCGCGGTGCATCCGTATCAGGGGCATTCGGCCAGGTGGCGGCCGGGGGGATTCATGCACCGCGTCGTTGTCGTACCTGCTTCTCACGTCGGGGATTCCCTTGAGTGGAGTTTGTTTGGTGCGCTGAAGTCTATGGCGAGTGGAGTCACTGGCGGGACGAAGAGCCTACTCACTCACTTGATACCGGGTTACGACAAGGCCCATGACGCCGTTCGGGACGAGTTGATCGAAGTGGTTCCGTATGGCAAAGAAATCAAGACGTCGTACAACGCCTTGCTGACGAAGCCGAAAGCCTCAACACCTACCGCCCCGACAATCGCCCCGGAACAATTCGCTCCTCAGTCCGCTGCTACCGGGGCGCCTGGTCGGACCTTTGGCGTGGACAATCGCATCATCTTCGGCGGCGTGGCCGCGGCGCTCGCGCTCGGCATCGTCGCGACGCGGCGCTCGAGGGCGGATCATCATGGCGTTTGACGTGAAGATCCGGGCGGGGAAGAAAGCCGACCTGCAAGCGATCATCGCGAACGATCTCGCCGACGGGTACACTCTGGTCGGGTTTACCGCCGTTCCCCTGCTGGTGAAGATGGTTGACTTGGTTCCCGGGGAAGATCCTGCAGGAGACACAAGCGTAACAGCACTCAAGACGGTGGACTTTCTCGCCGGCGCCGTCATGGTCAAGGAGACGTAATGCTCATCGTTCCGCGGGAAGCGCTCGACGACGACACGCCGAACCTGGCGGGCTGGGGCGACTTGTTGGACAAAGTGCGTAAGATCTTTCGCGGGACCGACGTAAAAGTGTTTGACGTTCCGGTGACGGGTCCGCTTCCGCCGACGTTTCCGCCGCCGGCGCAACCGGGACCGGCGGTCCTACTCGCCCCGACGCCGCCGGCGGCGGACTGGCGGAAGTTTGCGGTTCCTGTCGGCGTCGGGCTGGGGCTCTTATGGCTGTCTCGACGCTAACGGACATCATTGACCGCTGGCGGCGCAACGGCGAGGAGTTGGACGCGATCGGCGCCCGATATCGGAGCGCGGGCCGGCGACCGCCGCCGGCGTTCGTGGACCTGGTGAAGGAGTGGCGCGCACAAGGCGCGCAATTCGGACTCCTCGGTGACGGGCTAGATTTTGCTTTCGTTCCGCTTTTGTGGCTACTGGTCGCGGGCGGTGCGGTAGCAACCGCGGCATCGGCAATCCGCGTTCACGGCGCGCAAGTGTCGCGCGAAGCGGAGTTGCTAGCGGCGTTGCAGGCGGGCGAGATAACCCTCGAGGAGTTGCGGGCCTTGACGGGACAGGGGCAGGAGAAACCGGAGCTGGAAAGGTGGCTCGGAGTGACGCCGGGCCAGCTCGGCGGGCTCATCCTGGCGGGCCTGGCGGTGCCGTCCTTGATTCGTTCGGGTAGGAGCTGAGGTCGAAAATAGCGGTGCAAACGCAGAAGCGGAAACGGGAAAGGATCGTTCTACATGGCTAGGTCGCCGTTCAAACGTCGGACTACTTCCGCGCGCGCGCCGAAGCGCCGGCGCCGCGCTTCTGCTGCTGCACCGGCGCCGCGCCGCCGCCGTTCGCCCGCACCGCCGCGGCGGAGTGGCCGGCGCCGGGTGCGGCGCTCCGTTCGGGGCCTCGGTGGAATGCTCGGCGGACTGGTGCCGTTCACCATGCCCGAAGCGGGCGCCGCCGTCGTCGGCGCCATTCTCACGCGCCAAGTCTCCGACCGCGTGCTGGGCACGGGGAATACCGGCGCGACAGGCTACATGATGAACGCCGCGGTGGCGCTCGGTGGCGCATTCGCAGCGTCCAAGATCGCGCGCTTCCGGGCGCTCGCGAAGCCGCTCGCGCTTGGCGGCGTCGCGTTCATCGGCGCGCGTTACATGGGCACGGAGTACTTCAAACAGAACTTCCCGTTCCTGTCGGGGTACGTCGATCTCGGCTCGGATTACGGGTACGTCGGCGTCGGGCCGGACGGATCCGTCATGGAAGCGAACGCGCTGCAGCTCGGCGGGGATTTCTCGGACACGGACCCCGACGACGACGGCGCCGGATTCGCCGGAGGTCTCGCCGGCGAGATTCCCCCGTATATGGCGCTTCCCCCGACGCTGTAAAGCGTTCGGTTTCTTGTGCGCGGTGCATTGACGGCGCGGAAAGCGCTTGAGAAAGGATCCTTCTCCCATGGTTACGCAAATGGCGCGCCGCGCGGCGGCGAACAAGAATCAGCTTCCCGGGCAGCGGAAGCTCATCCCGTCGGACGCGAAGAACAAGGCGCTTCACTGGCCTCTGTATGATTCGCGCCTGGTCGCGACGGGCGCGCTCTCTCAGGAGTTCTTCCTCGGAACCAACGGCGTGCATTCCAACGTGACCATGTCGCGCCAGTTCGGGTCGAAGTGGCATGCCTACGGGATGCAGGTGTTCGTCCTGACCACGGTGCTCGCCGACATCGTCGCGATTGCGACGGGGTATCTCAGCTTCAAGCGCTCGACCGTGGAGATGTTCAGCTCGCCCTTGGCGCTGCTGGGAAGTGGCGGCGGCGTCGGCGGGTTCGCGACGACGACCGTCTCGGCGACCACGTTCGCCGCCTATGGGCTGGACCGCGGCCCCAATAGCGGACTTCAGAACGCTATTGAGGTCGCGAAGAACGAAGAGTTCTCGGTGCTCATCACCTGGCCGGCCGCTATCACGCTGACCGCCTCGACGCGGGTCACCGTCAACATTCCGGCACTCCAGTATAACAGCTAGAGCGCCTGGATGAATGCGGGGCGGCGTCCGGTTTCTTCGGCTGGCGCCGCCCCGCCAGAAGGAAGGGGAAAGACGAAAGTGCAAGTGAAACCGGAGGAAACGCGCTGGCTGGTGCTCACGATTCCGGCCTCAATTCCCGTGGGCGGAAGCGATAGCGCCGCGGGCCAGGTGACGACCGACGGTGATTTCATCTGGACCGGCGTAAAGGGAGACGCCACACACTGGGATTTCACCGTCACGCCGAAAGTGGATCAGAAACAGCTCAGCAACGCCGGGATCCCCGCGCGCGCTTTCGTCGCGTCCCTGCAATCCGCCGTCGCGAATTCGGCGCTCGGTGGAGTGCATTACCTGCCGCGCCCCTACCGCATCCCCGCGTCGGCGGTGGTGGCGCTGGTAATCACCAACACAAGCGCCGCAAGCGCGCTTGCGACGTGCGTGATTGCACTTGAGGGATTCGTCGCTCTTCGGCGGGCCGCGAGGTAAGGCAACGGTGCGAACCGCAACCGTCCAACCGTTCACGGTGGAGCTCGATAACATCGCCGGCCCCTACGTCACGCTGGCCGCGACAAAAACGCTTGTCATGTCATGGCGCGCGCCGGTGGAAGGGGCGGGCGGTCTCATTACCGCGGTCTGGTTACAACCGCATCAAGTGCGCTATGAGGTCGAAGTAGTGTGGCGCCTGGAGGTCGGGCGTTCGCCCGTTCCGTATCACGGGGCGCGGCGCGGGCGGATCGGGTCTTTGGTGGCGCCGGAATCTGTGCGGATCTTTGTTCCTGCGTCGGCGACGCTGGAAATCTTCGCGACGCTGGAGCGGCCGATTTATGGCGGGACGGTCTCGAATCATCAAATGACCGCGCAAGCTACACTGCACGGCCATTTTCTGCCGATCCCGACGGAGGGATAGCAACGTGCGGCCGATCCGACCCCTTCCGGTTCTCACACTCACGCCGCAAGACGCGGTTTATCTCACAACGCCGCTCGGCATCGGTGGAGTGCAAACGACGCCGGCGTGGTATTGCGGCGGCGTTCTCGATCAAAGAATGCACGACGCCGCCGGCGCAACGCATCCGGTTGCGGGCTGGTTTCTGGACGCGTTCATCCTGGCGGATCAAAACGGCAGTTATGAGATTCTCGTTTTTTTTGAATGGCCTTCAACGGGCGAACTACTCACGGCGCCCGTCGGCATTTTGGCCGGCGTTCCTGATATCGTCTCCGGGTTACGCATCCCCGCGCCGATTGTCCTTGTGCGGTACAGTAACGGCGCGGTGGCTCAAACGGCGTTCAAGTTCTCTGTGATGATTCGGGGGGCATAGGTCAATGCCGGTTCCGGTCACGATCGTGGGCGAGCGCTCGACGGCAAACGGGGATCCCCGTTACATGCGGTGGGGCAGTCCTAGTCTCATCACGGCCGGGACTCCGGGCGCGATCGCCCCCGCGGGAACCTACGAAAGCGCGCAAGTGGACGCGCGCGGATCCGGCAAGTTCACGCTGGTGTTGGTGCTCGCCGGCCCCTCGACGTCGGCGCGGTCCCAGCTCCGGCAATACGATCTCGACGGAACGCTCCTCGGAACGGACACGCTGAATACGACGATGGTAGTTCCTAACACGGTCACGAAGGATTTTGGCGATTACACAACCACGCTTGCGGGGCGCGTCTTTACAGTGGTTTCGGTCTTCATCACAAACTTGGACGGCGGAAACGCGCTGGACCTGGCCGGGCTTTATCTGTATAGCGGCGGGGGGATTCGGTAATGCTGACCACGAAAAGTACGGTGGCGCTTGTAGTCTCCCTGGTGACGCTCGCGTTCATCGGGAACGGATTTTACTTCCGCGCGGTGACCGATGAAGTGCGAGACGTGAAGCTCGAAAGGCGCCAGTTATCTTCGGAAATCACGGCGCTTGCGGTGCGAACGGAAGGTCTCGCCGTCGAGGTGAAGGCGCTAGAAGACCGGTTGTCGGACATCAAGGCCTTTGCGCTGGAAGGCCGCGACGCTGCACTCGAAACGCGGGCCATGTTCAAAGCGCTTGGAACGGCTCCCGTAACAAAGGATGGCGGCAGGTGAAGAAGACATTAAGCCTGGACGTGGACGCACCGCACAAGGTGGCGGAAGTCCTGCTGACGGCGGCGGAAGTGTATCGAGAAAGCGCCGTGGAGCTGGAAGCCGCCTGGCAAGATCAGGGGGCGGGAAAGCCCTGGTCGGCGATTGCGGCGACGCTGGAGAAAGCCGCCGGCGAGATTGACGGCAAGCTGAAGCGGATGAGGTACTAAAGCCGCCCTGGCGGGCGGGGGGGGGGGGGGACAAACAAATGACGAGTGGTGGCAGCTCAACGGGCGCCCTGGCCGGCGATCCTGACGACGACCTGGTGGGGGGGGGCGCGCGCGTGCTGGTGGAAGGGGAGGGCCTTGAAATCGTGACCGACGACGCGGACGACGACGACGACGCGGACGACGACGCGGACGACGACGACGCGGACGACGACGACGCGGACGACGACGACGCGGACGACGACGACGCGGACGACGACGACGCGGACGACGACGACGCGGACGACGACGACGCGGACGACGACGACGACGACGGGGCCTCGGTGACGGGCGGCCCCTCGGTGACGGGCGGCCCCTCGGTGACGGGCGGCCCCTCGGTGACGGGCGGCCCTTCGGTGACGGGCGGCCCCCTCGGTGGAGGGCGGCAATGATTCCGGGATTCATCAGCAAATTCCTTGGGCGGAAGATCTTGGTTGGCGTCGGCGGGATCACGTCGGGCGCCGCCGCGGCATTCCTGGCGGGCGTCGCGCCCGTTTGGATCTTTGCCGGCGGCGTGGTGGTTCTGGTGGCGGTAGTCGCGGGGATAGCATACGAAGACCGCGGCCGGACTTCTCCGGGGAGCTTGGCGCAAATCGTTCGCGCGATCCTCGACGACCTGCGGGGGGAACGATGACGACAATCAACGGGAAATCGGTGGAGGAATCGCTCACCGACATGCGCGAGGTGGGGGCGACGTTGCGCGCCGCCGGCGAAGTGAGTCTCGAGGCGCGCCATCGCGCCGCGGACCTACTCGAGCAGCTCGCCGATCTGATCGGGAGGTACATGCGGCCGGCGCCGCCGTCCGGCGCCGGCCCCGGCATGGTCCGGGCCGGGGCGCTTCTGCACGGCGCGACGGGCGCGTTGCAGTCCATCCGGCGCGCGACGGCCGGGGCAAAACCTCGGCCATGAACCGCGCGCGCACGATGAACCGGGCGCCCATTCTCCGGGGGATTCGTCCAGGGGGCCGGAAGAAGCGCGCGCGAGAACCGTTGACCGCGTTCGCGTCGCGGAACGAACGCCCGCGGGGCGAATGGCGAATGAACGCATCATCGCCGGACCTGGCGAACGTATCGAGCGTATGAGGCAATAGTCTCTCCTCTCCACGGTGGAGCGCCAGGTGCGCGCCCCCGAGGGTCGAACCGCGGGCAGCCGGGGCGATCCTGGAAGCGCGCGCGGCGCCACAACCGGCGGCGGGCGACCGTCCCCGTCCCGCCGCCGGCCCCCCCCCCAGTG
>Ga0214471_10004040_pt1 | contig 11333 bp, 13 predicted proteins | sample RVTome_5_FD_207665 | JGI IMG/M metagenome (GOLD analysis project Ga0214471, IMG submission 207665) | Soil microbial communities from uranium-contaminated site in the Upper Colorado River Basin, Wyoming, United States - RVT142D155 | ecosystem: Environmental > Terrestrial > Soil > Contaminated >... | reverse complement strand
GTTCAAGCCGATCGTGCCGGCGCATCGGCCGATCAAACGCTCGACGCTTGCGCACATCCTGAAGCAGGCGCGCCTCTCCGTCGACGAGTTTACCAAGCTGCTTTGAGCCCGCGCGCCTCCACCCCCTGGTGTTGTGCGGCGTCCGCCGTAGCCCTCAAGGTGGCGCCTCACTAACCCAGCGACGAATCTGACCCCGTGAGCTTCGCACTTTCGCAGACATCCTGACGTGACCCTCCACCTCAAGAGGAGAGCCCGGCCGTTGCGCCGGGCTCTTCGGTTAGCGGCGCTTCGTCATCCCGTGCCGGCCCAGCGGCGGGCCTGGTGGTTGAGGATGAGCGCATCGAGCACATCTTTGGCGGCGCGTCTTTCGTCGGACCCGAAGTCGGCGATGGCGGCGAACTGAAGCCGGAGTTCGTCGTCGGGCCCGCGCTCATGCTCCTCGAAGATCAATTCATCGGTGACGCCGAGGGCCTGGGCGAGGCGCTTCCAGGCACTCATGGAGGGCTCGGCGCCTCTTTCGTAGCGGTGGATCTGGGCCTGATAGAGCCCACTTGGGCGGCCAGGTCTTTCCCGGTGACGCAGCGGGTTTTGCGGAGGCGGGCCAACCGGTCGGTTGACGCCACGCCAGCTGCCGTGGCGACTCGGTCCGGAGAGCACTAGCTTTCCACACCGGAGGACGTGCGCTCATGGATCGCGATAGTCTGCTGTCTCGCATCACCGTCGACCCGGAGATCTGCTTCGGGAAGCCGTGCATCCGCGGCCATCGGATCTGGGTCTCGCTGATCCTCGACTTCTTGGCCGGAGGGATGACGGTCGAGGAGATCCTCGCTGAGTACCCGGACCTCACCCCTGAGGATATCCGCGCCTGCATAGCGTACGGGGCCGAGATGACCCGGGAGCGTTACGTGGATCTCTCCGGCGCCGGTGCGTGAAGTTCAAGCCTGACGAGAATCTCGGTCAGGCGGTAGCCGATGCCCTGCGAACAGCCGAACATGATGTCGCGACCGTGGCTGAGGAACGATTGCAGGGAGCGCCGGATCAGCGCGTGCTCGACGCGGCGCACGCGGAATCGCGGTGCTTGGTCACGCTGGACCTGGAGTTCGGGAACCCGCTGGTCTTCGAGCCAGCACGTTACAGTGGTATCGTTGTGATCCGGTTACCGGCGCGGGCCACGCACGCAGCGCTGCGCGAAGCTGCGCGGACGCTGCTGCAGGCCGTCACCTCGCGCACCGTCGCGGGGAAGCTGTGGATCGTCCACCGGAACCAGGTCCGCGAATACCACCCTGAGTCCTGACCCGTCCGCCGACCGTTCGCGAATCGGGAACGGCCGTTTCCACCGGCAGCGCGCCCCACCCCGAACTCATCGCGGCGATTACCGCCTACGTCGATCGCCGCAACAAGCATCCCGTGCCCTTTGCCTGGACGGCCTCCGCCGACAAGATCCTGCGCAAGGTGCGTCGCGCGCAAACGGCCCTCGCCAAAGTGACAGAAACGTCAGGGGCTAACCACTAGAATCAGCTGGGGCCGGCGGTTAAACGAAGAAACCCGAGGGGCTTGGGGTGCTGAGGTCGTAGCCGTTTGCGTCGACCGGGTGTCTTCTCACTCGGCCGCACTGAGTTTCCGGAGGACCGTCTCGGGTGACGCTGCGGGCACCGACGCGCCGCGATAATCATGCACATTGCGCGTCGCGATCACGTCGGCGCCGCTGGCCAACGCCGCCGCGACTTGCAGCGCGTCTTCGAAATCTGTGAGCGGCATGCGCGCGGCCTGCCGCACGCTCTCCGTACCCGTCGGCGCGACCTCCAGGAACGCCACCAGATCCACAACGAACTTGCGGGTATCGCCCAGGCCGCGGGCTGGCGAGACCAGGTAGGAGAAGTTCGCGACGCTGTGCCACGCGATGGAGCCGGCGCCGGGCCGGCCTTCGAGGGCATCGAGCAGCGCGCTGGCCACTTCGGCGTGTGGCGTCCGATCCAGCGCCATGTCGATCAAGATGTCGGTGTCGACCAGGACCTTCACAGGTATCTCCGCGCCAGCGTGCGGTAGCGCTCCTCGCCGCGATCCGCCGGATAAAACTTGCCACGCCAGCGCGGGAGTTTGGAGCCGAGTATCTCACGGAGTTCGGGGCGGGGGCGCGATGGGTTCGGAGCTTCGTGTCGCCGGTGAGTGCTCCGGTGGCCGTGCGGCTCCGCTTGGCGCACGCCGGCGCCAACGTGGACACACTACTCCTGTCCGTGGGGACCCGGGGGTGAGGGCCGGACGTGGCGCGCAACGACGGGGCGTGGCGCTCCTGGTGGTGCTGTGGGTGATCGCCGCGGCGGGGACGGTGACGTCTGCCGGCCTGGGATCGTTCCGCCAGGGCGTGCTGGCCGCCGAGTACAGGGTGCATGCCGTGCGTGCGCGCTGGGAGGCGGAGGGGTGCCTTGCCCTCGCCCGCGCCCACGCCGAGCGCGCGTTGCGGGCCGGCTCCGAGCGTCACTGGGTCGAGTTACCGACCGCGCTCGGAATCCCCGGCTGCGGACTACAGGTCATTGCCGCGGCTACCGGTCCGTTCGATCTGAACACCGCGAGCGCGAAACAGCTTGGCACCCTCCCCGGATTCACCCCCGACGTGGTGACGTCCGTGCTGGCGTCACGCTCCTGGGGCCGCCCGCTCAGCGGGCTCGACGACCTGCTGAGCCGACTGCCCGGCCCGAGCGCGGAACGAATGCGCGACTCGTACGACGCGTTGGCAGAACGAGTCGTGTTCGAGCCGGCCGCGTGGGAAGTCTCAGTGGTCGCGCTGGTAAGAAGCCGTGAGGTCGAGATAATCCGGGAGCGGTGGGCCAGGGCCGGCGGACGCGTCGCGGTGGTCCGGAGGGTCATCCCATGACGGGAAGGATGCGAATGGGTCTTCTCATTTCCCGCTGCACGATCCATGCAGTCGTGGTGCGGCGGGGAATGGCCGTCTGGACCGCCAAGCGGCCGATCACTTCGTTGCTGGACGTCCGCGCCGCGCTCGCCGAACTCGCGGGCGAACGTCCCGCTGGATGCGGCGTGGCGCACACAGTACTCGAATCGGACATCTGTCCGGTCAAGATCTTGACTGGGCTGCCCCCGCTGTCCACCGCCCGCCTCCGTGAGGCGGTCGCCATTCAGGCATCGTGCTTCTTCGTCGGCAACGGCATGAAGCGCGTGACGGCGAGCGCGTGGCTCCGTGATCGACGTGGCGCGCTCGCCGCGGTGGCCGACGCGGCGCTGATCGACGCGATCGCGGATGGTTGCCGCGAGGCAGGCCTGCGCCTTGCGCGTATCACGCCCGCCGCGGTCGTCCTTGCGATGGCCCTCCCCGACGGCAGGCACATCCGAGTCATCGGCGAGGATGAGGAGTCGATCGAAATCGCGGGCCGCGAACTCGTTGCGATCCGGCGCACGGTGCGCGCGAACGCTGCCGTGCCGGCATCGGACGAGGAAGCGCAACACCTCGCGACGCTTGCGTTGGCGATACGGCCCGCGCTCGCGCTGACGCCCCCGCCGCATCTCGTTCGGGATGAGTTCGTAACATTGGTGCGGGCCGTCCGAGTCACGGCGGTCGTCGCAGCCGCCTCCTGGAGCGCTGCCGTCGCCGTCTTTGCGCAACGGACCGCTCGGGTCATCGCCGATAGCGATCGTGAGATGTCGGTCCTGCAGCCGGCGCTCGACCGCTCCGCCGTGATGGAGCGCGATCTCGGTCAAACGCATGGCGCGCTGCGAACCATGAGCGACGCAACGGGTTCGCAGTCATCCGACGTCGCGTTGCTCGCCGCCGTGACGTCCGCCCTGCCGGACTCGGCCTATCTCACATCCCTGAGTCGGTCCGCGAACGGTCGGGTAACACTGGCAGGGGCGGCGGGGGCGTCCGCGGATGTGTTCTCACGACTACGGGAGACTCCCGGCGTTCGCGATCCGGTAATGCAGGGTCCCGTCGCCAGAAACGGCACGGCGGGTCGGGCCCGGGAACACTTCGTCATCGTGTTTTGGTGGCGCGTGTCCAGAGACGCGCCGTGACCGCGGGCGAACGGCGGGTCGTGTTCATAGGCGGAGCGATCGTGGCCGTGGGCCTGGGCGCGCGCCTTGCACCGGTCGGGGCCGAAGCCGTCGGGCGTCGGCTCGACCTGGCGAGGAGCCGTCACGCGGTGGCCGTCCGGGCACGCGCAGCCGCGGCCCGCCTGCCCGTGCTGCAGGATAGTCTGGTGGTCCGGGCGCGCGAGTTGATCTCAGTGGCGCCGATGCTCTTTGACGGACGTTCGTCACCCGAGATATCCGCCGCGCTCAACCATCGGCTCGATGCGGCGGCCGCGGCGGCCCAAGTCACGATCGAGCAGCTGGAATCGCTGCCCGACAGCCCGGCAACCGGATTCGTTCGCGTGCAGTCCCGCCTGCGGGCGGTTGCCGACTTGGAAGGCGTCGCCACCTTCCTGGCCTCGCTCGAACGCGGACCGCAGCTAATGACGCTGGCGTGGTTCGCCGTCGTGAACGAGCGGGGGGACGCCGAACCGCAAGCGCTGCGCCTCGACCTCGTCGTGAGCGCGTGGGGTCTCATGCGAGGTGTCGAGTGAGGTCGCGATGAAGATTGCCGCTCTCCTCCTTGCGGCAATCGCGCTCGCCGGAGCTGCCGCACTGGCCGGCGCCCTCACGGTCGGCCTTGACGGCACGGTACGCGTTGGGGCCGCCGTCCTCTCCAGCGACGAGCCTCTATTGCGGCGCCGGCCGGCGGCCGGGCCAGAGGCCGTTACCGATATCGTTGCGCGAAACCTCTTCGTGTCAACTCGAAGCGCGCCGCGACGCCGCGACCCCGCTGGGGTATTCGACCGGGAAGCCAAGCCCACCGCCGCAAGCCTCGTCCTTGTCGGTATCACCCTGGGGTCGGTACCGGCGGCTCTGCTGCGGGGCTTTCCAGACTACCCGCCCACACGCTTGCTGGCGCAAGGCGAGAGCTTCGCCGGCACACGTCTCGTCGGCGTCGACTCGACAACGGTCATGGTCGTCGTTCCCACGGGCGATACGGTCCGTCTCGTTCTCAGGAGACCCGCATGAGACACGCATGTCGGCGAATAGGTGGAGTGATGCTCATCATGTTCCTGAGCCTTGGGGGGTGCACGATGAGTGCATCGGCGCAGGATCCCCCAACCGTGGTGGCAGTGGGAGATTCGGTCGTGTTCCGGTTCGTGGATGTCGAGCTACGCGTCCTGTTACAGGCAATGGGTCGATACCTCGACCGGCCCCTCTTGGTCGGATCCGTTCAACCCGTCGCGGTCACCTTCGAAACGCCCGCGCCCGTCCCCCGAACCGCCGTCCCAAGCTTGCTGCGCGGCGTCGTTGAAGCGCACGGGCTCGAACTCACGGTCGACTCCGCCTTCTATCGGGTCGGACCGCGCGCGGGTGGCGCAACGACGATCGAGCGCGATGCGCTAACGGCGGCGGTCCAGGATCTGTTCGTGATTCGTCTTCGGCATGCGCACGCGACCGATGTGGCCGGGACGATCGGCGCCATTTTCAGGATTGCCGGTGCGGGCGGCGGCGGACGCGCGCTGTCCACGGAAACGCTCAGCGACGACTTGCGTCGCACGGCTGCCGCCACGACTGGAGTACGTCCGCTCGCCGAAGCACCGGCCGGCCGGGAGCGCGGGGCGACCCTTTCGGGTGAGGTCGTCATCGTACCGGACGAGCTGACCAACTCGCTTCTCGTTCGCGCCGATTCTGCGGACTTCCGGTTGATTTCACGGGCAGTGGAGCACTTGGATCTTCGGCCGCTACAGGTCCTGATTCAGGTGGTCATCGTGGAAGCGCGAAAGGACCGGTTCTTTTCCATCGGCGCGGACGCCGCCGTCAGCGATGTGTCGCTTGGTGGCCAAGCGACTCTGGACGGCACGCTCACGGGTGCGGGGCTCGGCAACTTGGTACTTCAGGTCATGAAGTTGGGGAGCTTCGATCTCGACCTGATCATCCGTGCCGCCGTTGCCAGAGGCGACGCGCGCATCGTTTCTCGACCGATCATCCTGGCATCAAACAACCGGGAAGCGCGGATTCTGGTCGGCAGCCAACGTCCGTTCGTTCAGGTCAGCCGGAGCCTGCCGACGGACACGCCCACTCGCGACCAGGTCGTCCAGTACAAGGATGTGGGGACGAAGCTCACCGTCCTCCCCACTATCAACTCGGACGGCTACGTCGCACTGCTGATCCGGCAGGAGATCAACGGCGCGACCGCCGAGACGCAGTTCGACGCGCCGATCATCTCCACACGTGAGGCCGAGACCGAGGTCCTGGTGCGCGATGGGCACACGGTCGTGCTTGGCGGCCTCAGAGAGCGTCAACAGGAAGTTACCAAGGGTGGCATCCCCATCCTGTCGGAGCTTCCCCTCGTTGGAGGGTTGTTTGGTTTCGAGAATCGCCGCACGATCGAGACGGAGTTGTTCCTGTTCATCACGCCCACGATCCTCACCGACGACGAAACGGCGCAGGCCGTGACCGACTCCGCGGCCGAACGTGCCCGCGCCGCCGGAGCAGAGATCCGAGGAGGACGCCGATGACCGCCGTCGATCAGAACCTGGCCGGGATGGCCGGGCGCCATCCGACCATGCGGGCGATCTACCGCCTCGTAAGACAGGTTGCACCAACCGACATGTCGGTGTTGATCGTCGGCGAGACCGGGACCGGGAAGGAGTTGGTTGCTGCCGCGCTCCACGCCCTGCGGTGGCACCGCAAGGCACCGTTCATCGACGTCAACGCCGCGGCCCTCCCGGTCTCACTGGCGGAGTCCGAACTCCTCGGGTCGGAGCAAGGCGCGTTCACGGGGGCCGTGCGCCGGAGGCGCGGGTTCATCGAGTTGGCGAACGGCGGCACACTCTTCCTGGACGAGATCTGCAGCATGTCCCTCGGCACACAGGCGAAACTCCTGCGAGCTATCGAGCAACGACGGTTCTGGCGCGTGGGAGGCACGGTTCCGGTACGGTCTTCCTTCAGGCTCGTGTCGGCGATATCGAGTCCGCTCGCCGGGCTCGTGCGAGAGGGCCGACTGCGTCGAGATCTCGCGTACCGATTGGCCGAGGTTGAGGTGGCGATCCCGCCGCTACGGGACAGGCGCAGCGACATACCCGTCATCGCGCGACAGTGGTTGATCGAGCGCGCTCGCTCGCCTGATGACCTGCTCATGAGCGCCGTGCGGGAACTGGAGCGGCACACGTGGCCGGGGAACGTGCGGGAACTGCAGGGCGTGCTGTCGCGCGCGTGCTTGGCAGCCGATGACGGTGTGATCTCTGACCGCGAAGTCCGCGCGGCGTTGAACAGCGGCCCACGGGTTCTCTCGATTCCGGAGCTGCTTGCGACCGTCGCCGCGTCTGGATCGGTGGCCGCTGCGGCCCGGTCCCTTGGCATACCCCGTACAACGCTCCAGTCGCGGCTCGCCTCGTCGAACTCGGGGCCTGGCTAATGTCCTGGCGATGAGCGGCCGGCCGCAGGCTCCTCACGCGGTCCGCTCGGTCGCCGTGCGCCGGCATCCGTGCACCGGGCCGGGAGCACTCCGGATACAATCCTGTACGTTATGCGGTGCCGCGTCGCGATGGTCGCTTCGACTTGCGGCCCGCCATGACGCTCGCCAGAGAACGGAGGGCCTCGTTCACCGATGCCGAGTTCGGGAAGAGTGCCGCGACGTCGGGTTCCAGGACCACGATGTTCGATCCCGCAGCGTAGCGGCTCGCGTACGGATTGCGCACGGCCTTGCTCCAGTCGTACTCCGGACGGATCTCGTCGCGATCGGCGGCGGCGCGGGAGCGCCGTACGGGCTTAGCGGAAGTCTTTTTCATACTTGCGTCGCTCACGCGTGGTGGCGAGGCGAGCGCTGATGATGCGAACCAGCTCGTCGCCGCGATCGGTGAAGAGAACCGCGAGCAAGCGATTCTCGGATGAACGTCCAAGGAGCAGCAAGCGCTCCTCCACATCGGAGTGAACCTCGTCTGCCTGAAACCAGCCCAGCGGGTCGCCGAAAACCGTGGTCGCTTCCTTGAATCCGACCCCGTGCTTCTTCTCGTTCGCGGCGGCCTTGTGCGAATCCCACTCGAAGGTCAGGGCCATGGCCGGAATCTAACTCTAACCGATCCGTGGGTATCCGCATAACGTCCGGCGCGAAGTGCCGATCGGCACCCTTTCGGCGCCGATCGGCACCTAAGCGGCTCCGGCGCGAACCGGTAACCTATTGATATTCAATCACTTAAAACATCGCACCAACGGGCACGACTCATGCTCTTCGTAGCGGCGTCACGTTCTCCCATCGCGGGGGGTACCCATGCGCCGTCTCGCCGTCTTCCTATCGCTGTTCCTCGTGTTACCGCTATTCGCCGCCACGCGCCTCGCGGCGCAGTTCGGGGCCGCGCCCCCGAGCATCACCGTAGTGTCGCCGGAGGGCGGGTCCACCCGCCACGCGTTGAACCCCAAGATCCGCATCGAGTACGATTCCGGTGAATGCATCGACGACGGCAGCGGCGATTGTGATCCCGTTCCGGGCACCCTCATCGTGAGGCTCAACGGTGCGGCGATCACCGGTAGCTTCACGACCGCTGAATGGTACGCCGAGAACGGAACGGGAAACGCCGGGGCGAACAACTTCAACAACAGTCAGTGGAATACGGTCTACGCCAAGATCTGCAACGGGCACTCGTTGTGTTCGGACGTGAGCATCCAGGCCTATATCGCCGCGAATCCCGGACAACGGTTATTGACGACGCCGCTGCACCCAGCCGTATCGGATCCGTCCAAGTGCGAGGCGATTCCGATTGCCCCCGGGGCAGGCTTCGCGTGCGACGCACTGGTGATCGCACACGGCATCCCTGGCTACGTCTCGCTCGACGTGGCCGCTCGATCGGCGTCGTGTACTCCAGTCGGTCTGCCGCGTCCCAGGTGACGGTTCCCTTCGACGTGGAACTGATCTGGGACGCGGCGGCGTCCACGGTGCAGGCCTGGCTCTCCGGATTCGGCTCCACCTACTGGGACGGCCGCGATTGGGACGGTACCGCAGGAACCGTAACGCGTCGTGCGGTGCTCTCTCGGCCGGAGAATACGGCGACCGGCGGCTACATCGAGCAGGAGACGCGTGCATTGACGGTCCGCGTCAACACGGCGGCCGGCACCTGGGATTCGACCCGCACCGACACCCTGTTGTACTACTTTGAACGCGACAGCCTGACCACGCCGATCGCCCGCGGGTGGTCGATCGCCGGCTTGAGCCGCATCTACAAGAAAAGCGGCCATGCACCGAATTCCGGCCCGCCCAGCAACAGCGGAAACGTGCTGGTCGTGGGCGGCGGGCCCGGAGCCATCTACTTCTACAAGTACCTCTCGGCCGACGCCAGCATCGTCAAGTACGCTCGGCCCGAAGGCGCCTTCGCGATGCTCACGCGGGTGAAGAACGATAGCGTGTGGACGCTCCTGCATATCGACGGCACCCGGGAGTACTTCCGTTGGGTCACGGCGTTGGGGTATGCCCGGCTCGATTCCGTGGTGGCCGGCGGCCGACTCACAACGATTACGTACCGCAGCGCGTCCTCCGGCGCGCCGGCCACCATCACCGACCCCCAGGGACGGCAAATGCGGTTCGACTACGTCACGGGGGGACTACAGGAAGGGAAGCTCCAGCGGATCTGTGCACCGGCCGGCACGAATGAGCGCTGCACGACCTTCACCTACACCACCTCCGGGGGGAACACGGTCGTGGACCGCATCACGGACCCGGATAGCGTGGCGACGACGTTCGGCTACGGCGGCTCCCAACACTGGTCCCTGATCACCGCGATCACGCCCAGGGCGCGCGGGACCTACACCATCAACTACCACACGGCGGCTCGACGCCCGTCCGGGGTCACGACGCCGGGCAGCGCCACGTTGGGATACCTTGCACCGCAACTGGCCGGATATGCGCTGACCGGGGGGGGCTCCGGCAGCCCCGCGGCGACCGCCCACCCCGATTCCGGCTGGGGTTCCGTCACGCGTCCGCTCGGCCAGGCCGCCTACTTCGCCGCCGATCGGTTCGGGGCCGCCACCTATTCCAAGGACCCGAACGGGGTCGTGCAATGGACCCCCAGGGGTCTCGACGGTCAACCGCTGTGGCTCTGGCGAAACTTCCAGACCCTGCGCTACTTCAGTTACAATCCCGTCGGGGCGCTCAACTGGGCGAAATGGGAGAACGGCGATACCACGTTTTTCACGTACGCCAACGCCTGCGCGGCGGGAACAGGATATCCCTGCTTGCCGGTCCAGCGGGTGTTGCGGCGTCCGCCGATGGCACCGGACACGGTGAAGTGGGCGTATGGAGATACGGCGGCATACAACGCGGGTCTCGTGGACAGCACCTACCGCGCGGCGTTTGGGTGGACCCGCTACACCCGGGAGGCGTCCGGGTTCAAACGGGTCACGAAGATCACCGACCCGCAGGATCACGAGGTCCTGTATGCGTACGAAAGCACCTGGGGGAACACCGGGCTGGTGGTACGCGATTCCGCGAAGGTCTGCGCCCCCACCTGCGGGTGGGATCGGGACTCCACGGTGTTCGCCTACACCGATCAGGGGCGCACCTGGTGGGCGCGGCGCGGCGCCGCCGGCCGGCGCAACGAGTACGGATACGATCCCGTTGGCCGAGTTACTTCGGTGCGCGACAGCACCGGCGGTGCGGCCGTGATCGTGACGCAGACCCTGTTCAACGACGCCGCGCGCACGGTCACGGTGCGGGACGGCAACAACCGGGATATCGTCTTGCTGGCTGATGCCCTGGGCCGCCGCATCCGGCGCACCGATCCCGCCGGCGCGCGGGACACCTTCGCCTACGACGCCAATGATCGCCTCACGACGTGGACCAATCGCCGGAACCAGGCGATCAGCTATACCTACGACTCGTTCAGCCGGATCCGGACCAAGGTGGTGCCGGGGTCGGGAACCTGGACGTATGGCTACCACGGGACGCATGGCACGTTGGATACCTTGGTGACACCCGACGCCGCGATTTACCGGGTCCGCGATTACCGCGGCCGGATGACCGAGGAACGCACCGTGGTGAACGGGGTCACGCGGGTGGTGAAGTACACCTACGACGACGCCAACAACGTGCTCACGCTGACCGACCCGTGGAACGGGGTGTACACCTACGGCTGGGTGCCGAGCACGCGGTCGCGCACGGTGAGCAACCCATTCAGCGAGACCTTCACGATCCGCTACAACGCCGACGGCCTGATCACGCGGGTGCTGTTCCCGACGTCCTCGGACTCGCTCACCTATTCCGACGAGCACCGGGTGCTCTCCGCGGGGTATAACAGCGAGATCACCTACCAGCG
>Ga0214471_10004038_pt1 | contig 11334 bp, 12 predicted proteins | sample RVTome_5_FD_207665 | JGI IMG/M metagenome (GOLD analysis project Ga0214471, IMG submission 207665) | Soil microbial communities from uranium-contaminated site in the Upper Colorado River Basin, Wyoming, United States - RVT142D155 | ecosystem: Environmental > Terrestrial > Soil > Contaminated >... | reverse complement strand
CGTCTGATCCTGCATTACGGCGACATGACCGACTCGTCGAGCCTCGCGCGCATCGTTCAGCAGTCGCAACCCAACGAGATCTACAACCTCGCCGCGCAGAGCCACGTCGCAGTCAGTTTCGAGGAGCCCGAGTACACTGCCGATTCCGACGGCATGGGCACGTTGCGGCTGCTGGAGGCGGTGCGCATCCTCGGCATGGAGAAGAAGACGCGCTTCTACCAGGCCTCGACCTCGGAACTCTACGGCAAGGTGGTGGAGACGCCGCAGAAGGAGACCACGCCTTTCTACCCGCGCTCGCCCTACGGCGTGGCCAAGCTCTACGCCTACTGGATCACGGTGAACTACCGCGAGTCCTATGGCATGTACGCCTGCAACGGCATCCTCTTCAATCACGAGTCGCCGATCCGCGGCGAAACCTTCGTCTCGCGCAAGATCACGCGCGCGCTCGCGCGCATCAAGCTCGGCTTGCAGGACTGCCTGTATCTGGGCAATCTCGATGCGCGGCGCGACTGGGGCCATGCGCGCGACTACGTCGAGGCGCAGTGGCTGATGCTGCAGCAGGCGCAGGCCGAGGACTTCGTCATCGCCACCGGCAAGCAGCACAGCGTGCGCGATTTCGTTGATCTTGCGGCGGAAAAGCTCGAAATGAAGCTCGCTTGGCGAGGCGCGGGCGCTGACGAGCACGCGCTCGACGCGAAGGGCAGGAAGATCGTCGCCGTGGACCGGCGCTATTTCCGGCCGGCGGAGGTGGACACGCTGCTGGGCGATCCGTCCAAGGCCAAGGCGAAGCTTGGCTGGACCGCGAAGATCTCCTTCGACGCGCTCGTCGAGGAGATGACGCGCGCGGACCTGCGCGAGGCCGAGCGCGACGCACTGGTGACGAAGCACGGCCATCGTGTGCACCGGCAGCACGAGTAGCGTGGAGAAGACTGCCAAGATCTATGTTGCGGGGCACCGCGGGCTGGCGGGCTCCGCGCTAGTGCGCAGGTTGCGCGCGGGCGGCTACGAGAACTTGGTGCTGCGCACGCACGCCGAGCTCGAACTGACCGACGCGGTCGTGGTGCGGCGCTTCTTCGAAGCGGAGCGCCCGGAGCACGTGCTGCTTGCGGCGGCCAAAGTGGGCGGTATCCTCGCCAACGACACGCTGCCGGCGGAGTACATCCGCGAGAACCTTGCCATCCAGACCAACGTCATCCACGAGTCCTGGCGCGCGGGCGTGAAGCGGCTGCTTTTTCTCGGGTCCTCCTGCATTTATCCGCGCGAGTGCCCGCAGCCGATGAGGGAAGAGTACCTGCTAACGGGGCCGCTCGAGCCGACCAACCGTCCCTACGCCCTCGCCAAGATCGCCGGCATCGAGATGTGCTCCGCCTACAACCGGCAGTACGGCACCCGGTTCCTCGCGGTAATGCCGACGAACCTCTACGGCCCTGGCGACAACTACGACCTTCGTACCTCGCACGTGCTGCCGGCGCTCATCCGCAAGGCACACGAGGCGAAGACCCGCGGCGACGACGCGCTCGTGGTCTGGGGCACGGGCAAGCCGCGGCGCGAGTTCCTGTACAGCGACGACATGGCGGATGCCTGCGTGGCCCTGCTGCGGCTGGATGACGCGAGGTTCAACGCGGCGCTCGGCACCTACCCGCCGCTGGTCAACATCGGCGCGGGCACGGACCTCACGATCAGGGAGCTCGCGGAGCTCGTTGCGCGCGTAGTAGGGTTCGAGGGTGCGCTGCAGTTCGACGCCTCCAAGCCCGACGGCACGCCGCGCAAGCTCCTCGATGTCTCGCGCATGACGCGATTGGGTTGGTCCGCACGCATCGGCATGGAGGAAGGCGTCGCGCTCGCCTACAGAGAATTCCGGGCCCAGCCCGAAGTGCGGGTGGTGGCCTGAAGTTCAGCATCGTTACGGCGTGCAGGAACGCCGCGCGCTACATCGAGGAGACCGTCCAGTCGGTCCTGGCGCAGACGGTTTTCCGCTCGGGGCCGTGCGATCTCGAATACGTAGTCTGCGACGGCGCATCGACCGACGGGACGCTGGAGCTCCTGCGACCCTTTGAGCAACATGGCGTCAAGGTCTTCTCGGAGTCGGACGCGGGCTTCTACGCCGCCCTGGCAAAGGGCTTGCAGCAGACCACCGGCGACTGCGTTGCTTTCCTGAACGCCGGTGACGTGCTTCATCCGACGGGGCTCGCCATCGCCGCAGAGTGCTTCGCGTTGCCGGGCGTCGACTGGTTGACGGGGTATGCGGCAGTGTGCAACGAGCAGTCGCAGGTCACGCAGTGCTGGCTGCCCTACCGTTATCGCAGGAGTCTTTTTGCCTGCGGTGCCTATGGCACTTTCCTGCCGTTCCTGCAGCAGGAGTCGACCATGTGGCGGCGTAGACTCCACGCCGCCGTGGATTTTCGCATCCTGGAGAATCTGCGCTTGGCCGGAGACGGCTATCTCTGGAAGTGCTTCGCGTCGATGTGCGACCTGTACATCGTGCGTGGACTAATCGGCAGCTTTCGCGTGCATCGCGGCCAGATCTCGGAGCGCATGGACGACTATCGTCAGGAGCTAAGGTCGTTCTCTCGCTCGGCATCGGCCTGGGAGCGGGTACAGTGCCTCGTCGATCGCGTGCTTTGGGCCGGGCCGGAACGCCTCAAGTCCTGGGCCAATCGCGCCACGGTGATCCAATACGATTACACGCGGCAGACATGGTTGCGGAAGTGAAAAGCGACGCTGACTCGGCTACCGGTAGCCCTGATAGGAGAATTCGGGCCGGCTGTTCCTGATAAAGACGAGATCCATCTGCCAGAAGGCGTCGTCATGCGGCCGGTAAAGGGGATCGACTAGGTCGACGCAGCGAAAGCCGCATTCGCCGAGATACCGGCACATTTCGTCGAACGTCAGGCACTCCGGCGCAATGCGGAAGTTGTAGCACTCCACGACGATGGCGTCGGTATCGGCGAGCGTTTTCGCCGCTCCTTTGAAGATCGGGACTTCGAATCCATGGGTATCGAGCTTCAGCAGGTACGGTCCCTGCAGCCGGCGCGCCTCCAGCTCGCCGTCCACGGTGATCACCGGCACCTGGATGTCGTTGGCGGCGCTAGGCTCGTAGGACGCCAGTCCGCCGAAGGGGTCGCTCGCGTCGAAATGTATATGGCCCACCCTGTCACCCGCCGCCGCCAGCACGAACTGCGCATGCGGATGGCGTGCGCAGAAGGAGCGCAAGGCCGGCTCGTGAACAGGTTGTGCTTCTATGAGCAAGTACTGGCATGCGGGAAAGTGCCGCATCAGCGCGCCGGACCAGCTCCCGTCGGAGGCGCCGATGTCCACGACCGTCCTGAAGCCGTGACCGCGGCTATGCATCGCGCGCATCGCGCCGTCCATCGTGCAGCGTTGCATTGGGCCTGCAAGGGGGGCGAGGTCATAACCCAGCATCTGCAATCCTCTTCTGAGGATCGCCTTCACGCCTCTCCTGATTCCCAGCGTCACGAAGGGGACTCCCCGAAGTGGCGCACGCTGGCGAGCACGAGACGGCGAATGAACTTGGCGAGCGAATAGACGGAAAGGGCAATCGCGGTGAGCAAACCGATGCAGCCATCTCGGCGCAGGATCCAGTAGTTCTCCAACTCGGCCTTCTGCATCTCCCACAGCTGGCCGCTCAGCCCGCTATGCCCGTAGGGGCGTTTGTACGTGCACGCGAGCTTTGCGGACAGGCGCACGAAGGGCAAGCCTGCGCACAGGATCTGCAGCCAGAGCAGGTGGTCGTCCACATGGCGCCGGCCCGCAAGGAAGCGGTGCGGCACATCGCGCTTGAGCATCATCATCGTGGGTGCGAAGAAGTTGTTCGACAGGAGAAGTGAGGTCTTGGAGATCCGCTCTGCGGTGAAATCGCCGATCTCCGTTCGCGGCACGTCCGGCGACTCGAGGACCTGGTGGCGGTGCGCGCACAACGCCACCTCCGGGTGGCGCGCCATGAAGCCGTGCTGCAGCTCGATTTTCCGCGGATGCCAGGCGTCGTCCGAGTCCAGGAACGCTACATAAGGTTGCATTGCGATCTGCCAGCCCGCGTTGCGGGCATCGGCGGCGCCGCGGTTCACCGGCAGGCCGACGACCTTGATCCAGCCCGGGACATGCCTGGCGGCAAGCGCGTGCAGGTGCTCGAGGGTGCCATCGCCGCTGGCGTCGTCGACCAGGATGAGCTCCGCGGGAAGGCGCGACTGCGCAGCCACCGAGCCAACGGCGCGGTCGATCGTGTCTCGGCACCGGTAGCAGGGAATGATCGCGCTGACGGGGGCGATGGGGCCGTTCGTCACTGCCGTGTCCAATAAGGCTTCTTCCCGCTCAGCACCCGCAGCGCGTCGAACGCGTAGGGGGCGATCCGGTCGCCCAGGCTGCGCCACAGCCAAACCCGCAGGTGGGCCTTCCAGAACGCGAGCCGCCAGCGCCAGCTCGGGCGCTCGAGGCCATGCTTGCGCTGTGCCTTCCTGAACTCCCGCATGAGACGCAGGGAGCCGGCCGGATTGGTGCTCACCCCGTTGTATCCCATGCCGGCCACCACCAGCCCCGGGACGAACAGCGCCTCCCGGTTGCGCAACTCGCGCAGCAGCATCTCGTAGTCTCCGCCGACCCGGAACGACTCGTCGAACGTGCCATGCGCCTCGAACAGCGTGCGGTGCTGCATGAGGCCGGTATGAGGCAGGCACATTATCTCCGTGAAGCGCTTGCTTGCGTGGCTCCAGCCCTCGCCCACGCGCTGCATTTCTCCGCCCTGCTCGTTCACCAGTGCTGCCTGGCCGTATACGACGCGTACCGGCGGGTACGCGCGCGCCAGCACTGGAGCCAGGCGCTCCAGCGTATTGGGCGCCCACAGGTAGTCGTCGGCGCCGAGAAAGCAGATCCATTCGCCGCGAGCATGGGCGAGGCCCTTGTTCCACGCATGGTAGATGCCGCGGTCGGGCTCGGAGATCCAGTACGCGAGCTCAGCAGCTTTGCGCTGCAGGATTTCCTGCGTACCGTCGGTGGAGCCGCCGTCGATCACGATCAGCTCCCGCGCGGGGTACGTCTGGCGGGCGATGCTATCCAGGCAGCGCTGCAGCGTTTTCGCGCCGTTGAGCACGGATACGACCACCGACACCAGCGGGCGCTGCCCAGTCAGATGATCGCCCAATCCGCCTGCCCCATTAGCAAAGCCCGCGCAAAGGTCCAGGGACGCACCTCCCCACCGCGCAGCGGGCGCCCCACGACCGGGATACGAAGGCGCCGCATGTCTCTCGCCGCGCCGCGCATCGCCTCGAGGTAGCGCTCGTAGATCCACCGGTTCTGCCTGCCGATGTAGTACATGAAATACAGCACCACTCGCCTGCGGGAGACGATCTTGAGCCCGTGGAAATGGTAGAGCACAGGCCGTACCGGCGCGCCGTCGCGGCTGCGGTACTCGACGTTCCAGGGTGCGAGCGTGCGATCGACGCGCGAGAGCACATGGACCTCTGCAGCAAACAGCTCGGGCCACTCGTCGAGGTACTTCTGGTCGCCGAACTTACCGTCCTCCTCGCGCGCGTAGCACCACTCGATGCAGCGCTCCTGCCACCACCGCAATACGCGCCGGCCGCCTTCGGTATTGCGGAAGGTCACGAACTGCACGCAGAACCGGCCATAGCGGGCGGCGGCAGCGTATTCCGGTGCGAATGCGTGCTCGGTGATGAGCACCTCCTTTCCGGACTGGACCAGCTCCTGGATGAGCAGGGTTGGGGGTTGAAAGAAAAAGACATCCGCATCCACGTAGGTTACGCGCGGCACGCCGGGCGCACGTTGGAACACGTAACTTGCCAGGAACGGCGTCAGCGTCCAGCAGTACTCCGCAATGGATCGGCCCGGCTTCACGGAACGCAGCGCTTCCGTCTCGAGCTCGCCGAGCCTCACCACGGTGGCATGGCGAAGCGAAAGACTCCCGAGCGCATCCGCGCATGCATCGTCCATCGCCACGATCCACAGATGGAAGGGCTCGCTCTGCTCTTCGAGCGAGCGATACAGACACAAGCCCTGCGGCAGGTAGTGGCTGTCGAAGAGGGTGACGAAGTGCTCTGCCGTTTCAGCGGAAGTCATTCAGCGCCTGGATGACGGTGCTCACCTCGCCGTCGGTGAGTTGCGGGTGGCACGGGATGGACAGGCAGGTGTCGCCGTGCTTCTCCGCGAAGGGCAGCCCCAACGGGTCGCGCGGCAGGTCTCTGCAAGGCGGTTGCCGGTGCACCGGCAAGGGATAATGGATGAGCGTTTCGATGCCGCGCGCCTTGAGATGCTCAGAAAGCCGGTCGCGCTCCTCGCAGAGGACGACGAACAGGTGGTAGACGTGGCTTTGCGGCTGCGTCGGCGCGGCGAGGAGTCGGACGCGCGGGTTCTCGATACCCTGCCGATATGCTCGCGCAATCGCCTTCTTGCGCTCAGTGAACGACTCGAGCACGCCGAGCCGCACACGCAGGATGGCCGCCTGCAGTTCGTCAAGGCGGCTGTTCATGCCCAGTTCCGGGTGGTGGTAGCGCACCGATTGCCCATAGTTGCGCAATTGGCGAGCCTTCGCCGCGACCGCGTCGTCGCCGGTCGTCAACGCTCCACCGTCCCCGGCGGCGCCCAGATTCTTGGTCGGGTAGAAACTGAAGGCACCGACCGCGCCGGCAGCCCCGGCGCGCACCCCGTCCGACGAAGCGAGGTGGGCCTGCGCGCAATCTTCAACGAGCAGCACGCCCGATTCGTCGCAGAACCTGCGCCAGGGCTGCAGCGCCACTGCGTGTCCGTAGAGGTGCACCAGAAGGACGGCGCGCGTCCGCGGTGTGAGGCAGCGGCGTACGCTGTTCATGCTGAGCAGCGCCGTGGATGCGTCGATGTCCGCCAGCACCGGCTGCGCGCCCGCGCGCAGCACCGCGAGGACCGTGGCGAAAGCCGTCATTGGCGTGGAGATGACCTCGTCGCCCGGCCCGATGCCGAGCGCCCTGAGGCCGATCTCTATGGCATCCATGCCGTTGCCTACGCCCACCGCGTGCGCCGTCCCGGTGGCGCGGGCCCACTCGGTCTCGAACGCCTCGACCTCCTTCCCGAGGACGTACCAGCCGGAGCGCAGTACCCGTGCGACTGCCTGCAGCTCCCGATCCCGCAGGTCCTCCGGCTCGCGCAGGAATCCGTTCATCAGGATCATGGCTCGTCCCAGTAGTGCCTGCCATGGCGGCCATAGAAATCCAGAGTGCGCCTCAGGCCCTCCTCCAGGGATACCTTCGGCGACCAGCCGAGGGCGGCGCGGATCTTGCCGAAGTCGGAGTAGTAATCGCCGATGTCGATCGCCTTGCGCTCCGCCGGAAACGGCACGATCTCATAGCGGCCGGAGCCGTTCAGCGCGATCAGTTTTTCCGCCAGGGCCCGCAGGCTGATCACTTCTTCGGAGCCGAGATTGAAAACCTGCCCTTCGGCCTGCGCGCCGGTCGTGGCCGCGAGGAGCGCGTCCACCGCATCGTCCACGTAGTTGAAATCCCTCAGCTGCGAGCCGTCTCCGTACACCAGGATCGGCTTGCCCTGGATGGCGTTGCGGATCCAGATACCGAGGAAGGTCTGCCGTGCGTCCCGCACGCGCATTCCCGGCCCGTACGTGTTCGTCAGGCGCAGCGCGCAGGCACGGATTCCGTAGACGTCGTTGTAGAGCAGGTGATACCACTCGCCCGCGAGCTTGTTGATGCCGTTGACGTCCACCGGATGGATCGGGTGCTTCTCGTCCACCGGCAGGTACTGCGGCCGCCCGTAGAGCTGCCGCGTGCTGGCGAAGACCAGCTTGATGCCCCGATTGTGCTTCTTGCACGCCTCGAGGATCGAGAGCTGCGCCGCGGCGTTGATCTCGAGGTCGGTCGCAGGATCCTGCATGGAATCCACATGGCTGGTCTGGCCTGCTAGGTTGAACAGCAGATCCTGGCCCCTGATGAGCTGCGCCATCGCGTGCGGATCGCGCACATCGGTGATGTTGACGGAGAGCCGTTCGCGGATGTCGTGGACGTTGAACCGGTTGCCGCCGTATTGGGGGATAAGGCTGTCGACGATGGTCACCTCCGCGCCGGCACCGACAAGGCGCCGTGCGAGGTTCGAGCCGATGAAGCCCAGGCCGCCGGTAATGAGTGCCTTCTTTCCGGAAAAGGCGGCGTCTGCATTCATCGCCGCAGCTCCGCGAGCACCACGTTGTCGAGGAAGAGGTCCGGGTTCCGGGGGGTGATCCAGACGAGCAGCGTGCCCAAGAGGTTGAACGGCGCCATCAGAAACAAGGTCAGCACCAGGTTGGCGTAGGCGCTGCGTGTAACGGTCGCCTTGTAGAGATAGCCATTGATCAGCTGGAAAAGCGCCTTGACGTTGTCTGCGGTCTTGCGGTGATGAAGGAGCCTGAATCCATGACGCTCCAGCAGGGAAGCGAGGCCGAAGGACGAATACCGCCCGTAGTCTCGCGGCTGCTCGTGCTCGTCCCACACGAAGGGCACGGTGAGCAGCAACTTGCCGCCATCCTTCAGCACGCGCGCGATCTCGCCGACGAACGCGTCCGGCTCGAAGACGTGTTCCAGCACCTGATTGCAGATGACCGCGTCGAATGAGCGGTCGGGAAACGGGAACGTGCGACCGTCGTAGAAGGCGTCCGCAGCCTTGCTCGCGCGGTTCTCCGGGGTATCCAGCTCTAGGCCGATGTACTCGCTTGCGTCGATCAGCGACTGATAGGGCCGGTTGCCGCATCCCACGTCGAGGACCCGGCCGTGGATGCCCGGCGCGAGCGCCTTCATCGCCTTGAAGAGCTCGCGCCGGGCGAAGTAGAATGGGTTGACGAGGATGCCGACCACGCCGGGCCGCATCATCTGGCTCATGTAATACGCCTTCAATCCTCTCAGCATGGTTAAGACGCCGACTGCTGGTCGAAGATGAAGCCGGCAAGCTCGAAGCGGGTTGCCGTTGCGGACCACTGGCCGGTGCTGTCCGTGAACTGGGCCCAGAGCCGGTAACCCGGGGCAAAGCTCCCGACCAACCTGTGTCGGGCGAAGATCCAGCAGGGATAGCTCGCCGGGTAGATGGAAGGCGGTACGGTTTGCACCGTGAGCACGTCCCGCTCCAGCTCCGAGCAGGGCGTCCGATCGATGATCATGTGCGCAGCGCCTGCCTCGACGAGGCGGCGAATGAGGGAATGCGGCTCCGGCAAATACTGGATCACACTCGAAAGGAGGATCACGTCCGGCGGATTGGCGGCAAGGGCTTCGTCGAGGGACGCGGCAAATCGCAACTCCGCGTTCTGGAATTGGGCTGCGCCCATGGCGGCGAACTTAGGCTGTTCCACTACCGTCCAGTCGATTGCTCCCGGGACCCCGAGGGCCTTGTACTGGCGGAAGAGTCCGCCGAAGGCGCCGCCGAAGTCGACAACCCTCAGGGCACCGCCGCGGCGCGCGGCGGCGCGCATGAGCGCCGCCATCACGGGCAAGCAGAACTGCATCGTGTCGAAGAGCACGCCGTCGCGCGCATCGACCGCCTCGCCACGCGCGACCTTCATTTCCGCGTCGTTCACGCGGCGCACGATGTCCTCGGTGTCGTAACCGCCGGAGGCCGCGCTCGCCTCAGCCCAGCTCGCGTAGTCGCCTTCGAATCGCAGCCCGCGTCCGAGCACCTTGCGCACCGTGCGCTGCAGGAGCGGCGGGGTGAGGTCGCGGAGGGTTTCGCGCAGCGTCATGCGGTGACCAGGCGCCGGAGGCCGCGCAGCACCCGCGCGGCCATGGAGGGCCGCAGGCCCGCGAGGTAGCCGGCGAAGGCCTGACGCGCCTCGCGCGACTCCTCCACCGGGATGTTGCCCACGTCCAGGTCGGCGCCCCAGGCGGCGTGCTGGAACCGGCTGGTGCTGCCGACGTGAATGCCGCTGCCGTCGGCGCCGATGTTCTGCACTTGGGAAGAGCCCGGGTACAGGGTGAGCTTGCCCTGCAGGAACGCGGAGGCGTACCAGCGGATCGCCCAGGAGTCGTTGCGGCCCTCGATCGCGTCACGCAGCATGCGGCTGTACGGGTAGGTGCCGCCGAAATCGAACTCGGGTAGCAGGTTCCGCTGCTCCAGGTCGCGCAGCAGTCTGCGCCCGTCGGCCTCGAACAGGTCCCAGCCGCGCTTCCAGGTCGCCCAGCCCCAGCAGTCGGCCCCACGCAGGAAGAATGTATCCGGCAATCTTCCGGCGACCGGATACGAGTACGCGTGAATACTGATCACGCGCTCGTCATCCGCATATGCGCTCAGCCCGTCGTTCATGTAGCGCAGGAAATGCGGCGAGGGGAGGAGGTCGTCCTCTAGGACGATGGCGCGGCCGAACTCGGCAGTGAGCTGCGCCACGCCACCGGTGATCGAGCGCGCTACGCCCTGGTTGGATGGCTGCTCCACCACGTCGACCGAGGCGAAGCCCCTCATGCGGTGCGCCAGCGCGCGGACCTCGGTTACCGCATTGGCGGTCGATTCGCTCTTGGGGGCGTCGGAAAACACGAACAGCGGCGACGCAGCGGCCTCGGGGTTATGGGTCAGCGCCTGCACTACCCGCACCAGATGGTCAGGCCGGTTGTAAGCGAACAGGGCGATCGGGGCGAAGCGCGTCGAGGTCATTGAGTAAGGCGCTGGTAGAACAGGGTGTTGAGCGTCTTCGCGACCAGTTCGTAGCCCACGTCGTGCATGAACTGGTGCAGCGGATGCTGGGCCGCCTGCTCCAGCCGGAAGCCCAGGGCTTCCGCGAGAACGAACTGCGGCCGGTATGCGGCCCAATCATTCGAACGCAGCACTTGCAGATCCAGGCCTTCGACGTCGATGCTCATGAAGTCGATCGCTTGCCCCGGCGGCAGCTTGTCGCGCAGGATCGCTTCCAGCCGCTCGACGGCTACCGTCTCGGTGCGAACCACGTGGTAAGGGGTGCTCGCCTCCCGATCGCGCGCCAGCGCAGCATCGAAAGTATTGAGCGCTTGCTCGTCGAACACGTAATACGTCATCCTGCCAGGGGCTTCCGCAACACCGAGCGCGACGTTCACATCGCGCGGCCGGATCCTGTCGAACTGCGCAATAGCATTAGGGGCCGGTTCGACGTTGATGCCACGCCAGCCCCTTTCGTAGAAGTAGTACGTGTTAGAGAACCTGATCGGGTGGTGTGCGCCGACATCCACATAGAAGCCCGAGCTGGCGCCCTTGCCTTCTAGTAGCCGGCGCAGCACGAGGTCCTCTCCTTCTTGTGCGTACGAAGCAGATAAGTCTCCGTCCAGACGTCGTGCCAGGACGCCCGCTGCATGGGCCATGAGTTGGCGCGGGGACCTCATTGCGCCCACGCCTTTC
>Ga0214471_10004034_pt1 | contig 11341 bp, 8 predicted proteins | sample RVTome_5_FD_207665 | JGI IMG/M metagenome (GOLD analysis project Ga0214471, IMG submission 207665) | Soil microbial communities from uranium-contaminated site in the Upper Colorado River Basin, Wyoming, United States - RVT142D155 | ecosystem: Environmental > Terrestrial > Soil > Contaminated >... | reverse complement strand
CGGTGACGTGCTCGTCTGCCCGGCAGTCGTTCGTGCCAACGCCGCGGCAGGCGCGGTACGCTTCGAGGACGAGATGGCGCTGATGGTGGTCCACGGGCTCCTCCACTTACTGGGCTACGACCACGTCGATGACGCCGAGGCGGAGTTGATGGAGGGTCGGGAGCGAGAGCTGCTCGCCTCGGCCGGCCGGGTGAAGCCCTCATGACGACCCTCGCTCTGGCCTTCGCGGTGATCCTCGTCGGTCTCACCTCCGTCATCCGGGCGGCGGGCGCATCGCTCGTCCGCACGCCACGGGCCGACGCGCTCCACGACGCCGCCGAAGGCGACGAGCGGGCGGCGCTCGTCGCCGAGCTGCTCGACGACCGTCCCCGCATCCAGCCGGCGCTCGCCGCCTATCACACGGGACTGCTCGTGGCGGCGGCAATGCCCGCCTCGTGGGCGCTCGCTCGCCTGCTCGACGGGTGGCCGCTGCTCGTCGCCCTCGTGATCGTCGGGATCCTCTTCGTTTTCATCGGCGACCTCATCCCGCGGATCGTCGGGAGATCGCGCCCCCGCGTCCTCGCCTATCGGTTCGCAGGGCTGCTGCACCACGCGGTGACGTTCGGCGAGGCGGCGGCGGACTTCATCTCCGACCTCGACGAGGACGAGCACGAAGAGGTGGAGGACGTCGACACCGAAGACGACGAGCGGGAGCGCGAGCTGATCACCTCCGTCCTCGAGTTCACGGACACGCTCGTTCGCGAGGTCATGGTCCCGAGAACCGACATGATCACCATCCGAGCAGACGACTCGACGGACGAGGCGCTCGACCTGGTGATCGCCGAGGGCCGCTCCAGGGTGCCCGTCGTCGGCGAGGGCATCGACGACGTGGTCGGCGTGCTCTACGCACGCGACTTGCTCGAGCTCCTGGACAGGGGAGAGGGTCCGATATCGGCGAGGGACGTGATGCGCCCCGCCTACCTCGTGCCGGAGTCGAAGCGGGTCGCCGAGCTGCTCAGGGAGATGCAGGGAAATCGGGTGCACATGGCCATCGTCGTCGACGAGTTCGGCGGGACCTCCGGCCTCGTCACGATCGAGGACCTCCTCGAGGAGCTGGTCGGCGAGATCGTCGACGAGTACGACTCGGAGGAGCCCATGGTCACCGAGCTCGGCTCAGGCGAGTTCCTCGTCGACGCTCGCCTCGGCGTCGACCAGCTCGCTGCCATCATCGGCTCGGACCTCCCGGCCGACGAGTGGGACACCGTCGGCGGACTGGTGCTGAGCCTTGCGGGTCGGGTGCCGCGTGAAGGCGAGGCCTTCGAGCTCGACCACCACGTCTTCGTGGCCGATCGGGTCCAAGGGCGCCGGGTCGCCAGGGTGCGGCTCACGCCGCGTCGATGACCCGGTCCGGGTTCGTGGCTGTGGTCGGTCGGCCCAACGTCGGCAAGTCGACCCTCGTCAACAGCCTCGTCGGGACGAAGGTCGCCATCACGTCTAGCCGCCCGCAGACCACCCGCAACACCGTGCGCGGCGTGCTCACCCGCGGCGACGCCCAGCTCGTGTTCGTCGACACCCCCGGTTTACACAAGCCGCGTACCGCGCTCGGAGAGCGTCTCAATCGCCTGGTCCACGGCACCCTGGCGGAAACGGACGGCGCCTTGTTCGTGCTCGACGCATCGCAGCGCATCGGCCCGGGCGATCGCCTCGTCGCCGAGCGGCTCGCCGCCTCGTCCGCTCCGGTCGTCGTTGCGGTCAACAAGGTCGACAAGGCGACGAGAGAGCAAGTGGTCGAACAGCTCGCCGAGGCGGCCGAGTGGGACTTCGCCGGGTACGTGCCCGTGTCGGCACTGCACGGCGAGGGGTTGGAACCGATCCTCTCCGAGTTCCTCGATCTCGTGCCCGAGGGGCCCTTCTTCTTCCCGCCGGACGTGACGAGCGACCAAGCGGACGAGCAACTCGCCGCCGAGCTCATTCGTGAGAAGTTCCTGGAGCGGCTGCGCGACGAGCTGCCGCACTCTCTCGCCGTGGTCGTCGACGAGATCGAGACGCGCCAGTCCGGCCTCGTCTACGTCGGGGCGTCGATCTTCGTCGAGAAGACGTCACACAAGGGGATGGTCATCGGTAAGGGTGGAGCGCTTCTCCGTGCGGTCGGCACCGAGGCGAGAGAGGAGTTGGAGCGACTCTTCGGTGCCCAGGTGTTCGTGGAACTGCGCGTCAAGGTCGAGGCCGACTGGCAGCGACGCGACCACGCACTCGACCGGCTCGGGTACTGAATCCGGGCCGAGGTCGTCGGCAGGGGGGCTCCCGGCGAGCCCTCTGGGTCCGTCGGCTCATATCGGCCTTTTCTCAGCCGTTTCGTGTAAGAACTAGTCCATTCGGGTGTCTCATACTCGAAGGTCTTGCAACGGCGGGCCGCTCGGGAGTAGGAAGGCCGTGATCGTGCCGAACAGCCTGGTGGGGGCGGCATGATCGATCGAGGGACCGTTCCATCGGGAGCGGTCCCTCTTGGTCTCTCCGCTCCCCTGCCACGCTGACGCAAAGTACGGCTACCGTTGGTCACCACGGGGGGCTCGGAGAAGGCATGACAACTGCGCTACCGACCGAGGACGCCGACCTCGTCGTGCTCGCCCGCCGGGGCGGTGTCGATGCGTTCGCGATCCTCTACGAGCGCTACTTCGCGGAGATCTTCGACTTCCTCACGAGGCTGCTCCGCGATCGCGACGAAGCCGCCGACGTCGCCCAGGACACCTTCGTGAAGGCGTTCGAGCGCCTCGGCCACCTCAAGAACCCCGCTTCTTTCAAGAGCTGGCTCTTCACCATCGCTCACCGCAACGCCCTCAATCGCATCAAGCGCTCCAAGAGGGCGGTGGCCGTCGGCGGGTTCACGGATGTCGAGGTCGAGGAACGGATATCGCTCGCCATTATCACCGTCGACCTCACCGACGATCCGGTGCACCAGGTCGAGGTTCGTGAGGCGGCCGAGATCGTCTGGGAGGCGGCGGCCGGGCTCGACGAGCGCACGTACACGGTGATGGACCTCCACGTCAGGCACGGTCTCGACAGCGCCGAGATAGCCGAGGTGCTCGGTGTCTCCAAGGGCAACGCCTACACGATGGTGAGCCGCATGAAGAAGTCGGTGTCGGACACCATGGCGACGTACCTGCTCGTGCGGAAGGGTCGTCGCGACTGCGAGGGGCTGGCCGCCATCGTGAACGCCCACGGGGGACCGGAGCTGACTCCAGAGTTGCGCAGGTCCGTCGACAAGCACGCCAGGGAGTGCGGCGTCTGCCACGAGAACCGCAGGACGCTGTTCGTGCCCCTGAAGCTGTTCGCTGCATTGGCGGCGGTGCCCGTTCCCATCGGGCTTCAGGAATCGATCTGGGGCTCCGCCGCGGCCACTGCGGCAGCGGGCGCCGCAGCAAGCGCCGCCGCCACGATCGGCACCAATGGAGCGTCGGGTGCAGGGGGGGCCACGGCAGCCGGCGCCGGGGCGACAGGCGCGGCGGCGGGTACCGCGACGACCGCGGCGACGGCCGGGACCGCGACGACCGCAGCGGCGACGGCCGGGACCGCGACGACCGCCGCGGCGGCGGCCGTCGCCACGACCGCGGTGGTCGGCGCCGGGGCGCAGAGCATCGCCGGGATCGCTGCCGGGGTGCTGCTCCTCGTGGCCGCCGCAGCAGGCGGCATCGCCGTGATCACGTCGGACGACGTTCCGGCCGGTCCGGCCGCCATCGATCGCGTCGCCGACCCGAGCTCCGACACGACCGTTCTCGCAGGCGGCACCGGACCGGTCGTGGGAGACGACGGGGAGACGACCGACACCACCGTCGGCTCAGGCGACCCTGCCGTCGATCCGCCCGCCACCGACGAGCCCCGGTCGCCGCTGCCACCGCTCGTCACCCGCGACGACGTGGTGGTCGTTGCCGAGGACACCACGGCCGTCATCGATGTCCTGGCCAACGATGGCGGCGCCGGTGTGCCGGGCATCTCGATGGCGATCGGGGACGCTCCTCGCAGTGGGACCGCCACCGCCGGCGAGTCCGCCATCACATACCGTCCGGCACCCGACTTCAACGGACAGGACACTCTCACCTACACCGTGACGCGCCCGGAGGGTGACACGGCATCGGCAACCGTGCGGATCTCCGTCACACCGGTGAACGACGCACCGCGACTGGTCGACGCACCATCGTTCTCGGTTGCCGAGGACTCGGTCCTCCGCATCGATCCGCTCGCCGGGATCGTCGATCCCGAGGGCGATCCCATAGAGATCACCGGGTTCGACCGCTTCACCGCCCAGGGAGGAGTGGTCGCCTCAGGCGTGACGGCATACGTGCCCGCCGACGATTTCTTCGGCAGCGACTCGTTCACGTACCAGGTCTCGGATGGCGAGGCGACCCTGACCGTGCCGGTGAGCGTGACGGTCGAGGGGCGCAACGACGCGCCGCGCCACGGGGCACTCGAAGTGTCCGGCCGCGAGGACGTCGACATCTCGTTCGACGCGCTCTCCGGCTGGTACGACATCGAGGGCGATCCCGTGAGCATGGCCACGTCGGGTGAGCTCATCACTGAACAGGGTGGAACCGCGACTATCTCGGCGGCGGGATCTGTCATCTATCGGCCGCCGCCGAATCACAACGGCGCCGACTCCTTCGTGTACGACGTCACGGACGGCGTTGCCATCGCCTCGGGGACGATGGCGATCGATCTCGCTCCGGTGAACGACGCGCCCACCGCGAGCGACTTGCGGGTCTCCGTCGACGAGGGGCTCGGGAGCGGGTCCACCGTCGGGTCCCTGTCGGCGAGCGACATCGACGGCGACGAGCTCACCTTCGTGGTGACCGACGGTGACACGGACTGGTTGGCCGTCGATGACGATGGCGTCGTCACTGCCTCGAGAACCCTCAACCACGAGGAGTCGGCGGCGCTCGAGCTGCGCGGAAACGTCGTCGACCCCAGTGGGGCGCATGCCGGATTCGTCGTGGCGGTGGCGGTCGGTGACGTGCCGGAGCCGCCCCTCCTCGACGACCACGCCTTCTCGATCGAGGCGGGGGCCGCTCCCAACACGGTGGTCGGAACGGTGGTCGCCCGCGACGAGGACGAGGGGGATTCGGTTTCCTATGCGATCCTCGACGATCCCAACGAGGTCTTGAAGATCGACGCGGCGTCCGGGCAGGTCACGCTGGCGAGGCGAGGCCTCGGGCGGTTCTTCCCGCTCACGGTGCGGATCAGAGCCGCGGACACGACCGGCAACTCGACAATCGCTCAACTCACCGTGACTGCCCGCGACGTCGAGGGGCCCCGGCTCAGCAGACCTCTCGTCGACAACTACGTCGTGTACGAGGCGCTCGGCCCTGGTCAGGCGTGCCCGCTGGGCCCGAACAGGGCCCGCATCGGCGTGAGGGTCAGCGACCCGTCGGGGATCGACTCCGTCGTGCTCGACTGGTCGGCGGTCTTCAATGGCAGCCGGGTGACGGGCGTCACCGCCATGGCGTTCGACGATCCGTATGCCACCGGCTCGTTCACCTTCGAGGCGGGCCTGGTTCCCGAGGGGGAACGGACGACGCTCGAAGCGACCATCGTGGCGACGGATGGAGCCGGCAACCGGAGTCGTTCCGGGACCATCGTGATCACGGTGAGGTCGTGCGACGTCGGCGGCTAGGCAGGGCCGCTAGAGCTCGTCGATCGCCGAAGCAAGTGACGTGTCACGCTCCGTGAGGACGCCCTCCGAATGGGTGCTGAGAACGAGCGTCACCTTGTTCCATCGGATGTCGATGTCCGGATGGTGGTCGGCGACCTCGGCGGCGAGCGCCACCTGTGTCACGAAGCCCATCGCGTCCCTGAAGTCCCTGCGCACGAACGTCCTGCTGATCGACTCGCCCTCGAGCGCCCAGTCCGGGTGCTCCTCGAGGAACACGCCGCGGGATTCGTCGTCGAGTCGCGTCATCACACGCCTCCTCATCTGCCACTCGGGAACCAGGGTAAGCCGGACGGCGGACTATCCGGGTGATCCCGGTGCCCGGCACCGCGCAGGCGTCGTGCGCCGTTACCCTCGCGGCTGGAGGACACCTGCAATGGCGTTGCGACACGACCAGGGGATAGTGCTGCGCTCCTATCCGTTCGGAGAGGCCGACCGTGTCGTGGTTCTGCTGAGCCCCAATCGAGGGAAGCTCCGTACCGTCGCCAAGGGTGTCAGGAAGACCAGGAGCCGGTTTGGGGGGCGCCTCGAGCCGTTCTCCCACGTCGACCTGGTGCTCTACGAGGGCCGCAACCTCGACACGATCACTCAGGTATCCCTCATCGAGCCGTTCCATCGACTCCGCAACGACCTCGACCGGGTCGTCGCCGCCGGGACGATGGTCGAGGTGGCGGACGCCGTCTCGGCGGAAGGCGAGTCGTCGGTGCGGCTGTTCCTCCTGCTGCAGCGGGGTTTGCGTGCTCTCGACACCGTCACAGAACCGCACCCCGACCTGGTCACCTCGTTCCTCCTCAAGTCGGCGGGGACGGTGGGTCTGGCGCCGGCGCTCGAGGCGTGCGCAGGATGCGGGCGCCGAGAAGAGCTGAGCCGGTTCAGCTTTCCCTCCGGCGGGGTGCTCTGCGAGCGGTGCCGCACCCCCGGCGCCTACGCGTTGCGAGCCGGTCTGACGGGCTACCTGGCTGCGGTAGCTGCCGCCGATCTCGCTGCTCTCCCGGCTGTCGATCCTCACCTCTCGAGGGACGCGATGGGCGTGGCGAGACGGTTCCTCGAGTACCACCTCGAGAGGCGGCTCGAGAGCCTGGCGGTGCTCGATGTCTGACCAGGGCGAATACGCTCCCGGCGTCGACCGCGCCCGCGTCCCGAGGCACGTGGCGCTGATCATGGACGGCAACGGCCGATGGGCGGAGGCGAGGGGCTACCCGAGGACAGCCGGCCACGCCCAGGGGGAGCCGGCGCTCTTCGACGTCATCGAGGGTGCCCGGCTCCTCGGCGTCGAGTGGCTCACGGCGTACACGTTCTCCACGGAGAACTGGACCCGGTCGGCCGACGAGGTCGAGTTCCTCATGCACTTCAACGCAGACGTGCTGGAGCGGCGCCGCGACCAACTCCACGCCGCCAACACCCGGATCATCTTCATCGGTGACCGCCACGACCCTCGCGTGCCTGATGCGCTCCGGTCCCGGATCGCTTCGGCTGAGAGCCTCACCGAGCACAACACCGGCATGACGACCGTGTTCGCATTCAACTACGGGGGCCGCTCCGAGCTCGTCGCAGCCGCCAGGGCGATCGCCCAGCAAGCGGCAGCGGGCGGGCTGTCATCCGTCGACGAGAAGGTGTTCGCCTCCCACCTCTCCGTGCCGGACATGCCGGACGTCGACCTCGTCATCCGCAGCTCCGGTGAACATCGCACGTCGAACTTCCTCCCGTGGCAGGCGGCCTACGCCGAGTACGTGTTCAGCCCGGTGCTCTGGCCGGACTTCGACAGGGAGGTACTGGCGGCGTGCATCGAGGAGTACCAGGCCAGGGAGCGCCGCTTCGGCAAGGCCTGACCGAGGACGCCGGTGTTGGCGGCGTGGTCCCGGGCGGGCCCATTAGGGACCTTCGGCCGTGGTCGATCGGATGCTCATTCGTGATCCTCGCCACAACTCGATCTTCACAGTGGAGGACCAGTCGTGGCGGAGTCTCGCTCGTTCACAGGCCAGGGCAAGCTGTTCGACATCTTCGTGATCCTCGCGGTCGTGCTGGCGATCGGTGTCGTCGTCGTGGCCGGTATCAGCGCGGCGCGAGGTGAGACGACGGTCGCCGCGCAGCCGGACGGCGACGGGGCAGCACCCACGGTCGAAGGCCAGGCGATCACGGCACACGTCTCACTCTCCGAGTACAAGATCACCGGTGACCTCATGGTCCCGCCGGGCCACATCCAGCTGGCCGTCCACAACGACGGCAGCGCCGAGCACAACCTCATCGTCCAGGGCATCGGCGGCACCGACGGCAACATCCAGAGCGGCGCAAGCGAGACCGTCGACCTCGGCGAGCTCGGCCAAGGCACGTATCAGCTCATCTGCAGCGTCGCCGGGCACGAGGCGTCCGGTATGCATGCGGTCCTGACCGTGCAGTCGGGGGCGCCGACGCCGACCGGCGAGGGGACGCGCGGTGGCGAGGACACCGACTGGGCGGCTCTCGACCAGGCGATGATGGACAGCATCCTCGCCTTCCCTGCCGAGACGGAGGGCAAAGGGAACCAGCCGCTCGAGCCGGCGATCCTGGAGGACGGGACGAAGCAGTTCGACCTCACCGTCGCCATCACGCCGTGGGAGGTCGAGCCGGGGCGGGTCGTCGATGCCTGGACGTACAACGGACAGGTTCCGGGCCCTGCGATCAGGGTCGACGTGGGCGACAACGTGCAGGTCGTCGTGCACAACGAGCTCCCCATGGGCACCGACGTTCACTGGCACGGCATCGCGACCCCGTTCGCCATGGATGGCGTCGCCCCGATCACCCAGGAGCTCATCGACTCCGGTGAGGACTTCACGTACGAGTTCGAGGCTCGCGCCCCGGCCATCGGCATGTACCACGCCCATCACCACGGCCAGATGCAGGTGACGAACGGGCTCTTCGGGACGTTCATCATCGGCGACACGCCGATCCCGTACGGGCAGACGATCTCGGGCGTGACGATTCCAGAAGATCTCGAGATCTCGCAGGAGATACCGCTCGTGCTCAACGACGCAGGCGTCATCGGCTTCTCGCTCAACGGAAAGTCGTTCCCGGCCACCGAGCCGTACGTGGTCAGCGAGGGAGACTGGATCGCCGCCCACTACTACAACGAGGGTCTCCAAGTGCACCCGATGCACCAGCACCAGTTCAAGCAGCTCGTCTTCGCCAAGGACGGTGTTCCGCTCGATCATCCGTATTGGGCCGACACGGTGCTCGTCGCCCCGGGCGAGCGGTACTCGGTGCTGATGCACCCGGACGAGACCGGGATCTGGGTGTGGCATTGCCACATCCTCACGCACGTCGAGCGTGAGGAGGGCATGTTCGGCATGGTGACCGCCCTCATCGTCGAGGAGGCGTGACCTCGAGGTTTCCCGAGTTGAAGGGGCTCGGGAAACCTCGGACCTCCCGTGGGCGGCTCCCCGGCCGTCCGCATCGTGGCCGGGAGGCGGTGCCCGACAACTACCATCCGCGGCCATGCCCGCCGACTTCGACACGATCGTCAACCTCGCCAAGAAGCGGGGATTCGTCTTCCAGTCGTCGGAGATCTACGGGGGCCTACGGTCGGCGTACGACTATGGGCCGCTCGGTGTGGAGATGCTCCGCAACGTCAAGGAGCAGTGGTGGCATTCGATGGTGCGGACCCGCGACGACGTGGTCGGGATCGACACTGCGGTGATCCAGGCACCGGAGGTCTGGGAGGCGTCCGGCCACGTGGCATCGTTCACGGATCCCCTCGTCGAGTGCCGCAACTGCAACAGCAGGCATCGGCTCGACAAGCTCGAGGATGCCGACCAATGCCCGACGTGCGGCATGCGCGGCACGTTCACGGAGCCCAGGCAGTTCAACCTCATGTTCCGCACCCAGATGGGGCCGGTCGAGGACGCCGGCGAACAGGTGTACCTCCGCCCGGAGACCGCCCAGGGCATCTTCATCAACTTCGAGAACGTCCGGCGCACCGCGAGGATGAAGCTGCCGTTCGGCATCGCCCAGATCGGCAAGGCCTTTCGGAACGAGATCACACCCGGCCAGTTCGTCTTCCGAACCCGCGAGTTCGAACAGATGGAGATGGAGTACTTCTGCCATCCGAAGGACGCCGAGACGTGGTTCCGCTACTGGGTCGACGAGCGCAGGCGCTGGTACACCGACCTCGGGATGAGCGAGGAGGCGCTGCGGCTGCGCGAGCACGAGAAGGACGAGCTCTCGCACTACTCGGCCGGCACGTTCGACGTCGAGTACCGCTTCCCGTGGGGCTGGGACGAGCTGGAGGGCATCGCCAACCGGACGGACTTCGACCTCAAGGCACACGCCGAACACTCCGGCAAGGACCTCATGTACTTCGACCAGGACACAGACGACCGCTTCTACCCGTATGTCATCGAGCCGGCTGCCGGAGCGACGCGAACGACGTTTGCCTTCCTCATCGACGCCTACGACGAGGAGGACGTGAAGGGCGAGATCAGGGTGGTGATGCGCCTCGACAGCCGCCTCTCCCCGATCAAGGTTGCGGTGCTCCCGCTTTCCAAGAAGTCCGAGCTCATCGAGGTCTCCGAGCGGTTGGCGGCCGAGCTACGACCGCGGTGGACCGTCGAGCACGACGTCACCCAAGCGATCGGGCGGAGATACAGGCGCCAGGACGAGATCGGCACGCCGTACTGCGTGACGATCGACTTCGACACGCTCGAGGATCACCAGGTCACCGTGCGCGATCGGGACACGATGGCGCAGGATCGGGTCTCACTCGACAAGGTCGGCGACTACCTGGGTGAGCGGCTCTGAGGCCGTACAGTCGAACCGACGTGGTCGAGTCCCCAGGAGCAGTCACCGCCCTCGAGCCTGCCGGCCTGCGTGGCGATATGACCTGTGATCATCGATGAACGGTCGGTTGCGCTTCGGAGACTTCTTCTCGGCCAGGACGAGGAGCGCCCAGTTCGGCAGCACCGACTGGGAGGAGATCGCCGACAGCCTCGGCGTTTCGGTCGATCATTCCCTGGGCGGTGGTGATGCGTTCTTCGGCTCGCGGGGCGAGCTTGCGGTGGCGATCGGTAGGGTCGTGGCCGGCGATCGGTTCGTCACTCGGTACCGCATCCACTATCCGGCGTTCGAGTTCGGCCTGCAGATGCTCGGCCGAGACCACGAGCCGGCCTTCGAGCCGCGCCGCCTGCCGGTGGTGTCGACCGGGTGGGAGGGCCTCGACTCGCTCATCGTGACGAGAACGGACGACGAGGAGGCGCTTCGCCGCTGGCTCAGCGACGACAAGGCGAACCTGCTTCGCGATCTCTTCCGGGCGTACCGGCCCATCGAGGTGACGAGCATCGCCATGGTCCACGAGTCGCAGCTAACGGACTCGGTCGACCAGCTCGTGCAGAAGGGCCGCGACCTCATCGCGTCGGCGAGCGCCCTGCGAGTCATGCCCGCCGTCGTCGAGCAACCGACCCCGCCGCCCGCCAGGCTCGACATCCTCGGCGAACCCCGGCCGCCGGCTGCCGTCGATGAGCCGGTAGCCGGCCGGGCTCCCGACCAGGCTCCCGAAGCCGCTATCCCGACGCCGCCGACTCTCGACACCGCCGTCCTCGACAGGATCGTGACAACGATGTTCTCAGGGAATGCGCTGAGCTTCGCCGTGGACCGCGAGCTGGAGGATCTCATCGGCTGCCGGGTCCGGTG